>Ga0209542_10019393_pt1 | contig 10891 bp, 11 predicted proteins | sample RifCSPhighO2_01_FD_184028 | JGI IMG/M metagenome (GOLD analysis project Ga0209542, IMG submission 184028) | Soil microbial communities from Rifle, Colorado - Rifle CSP2_plank highO2_0.1 (SPAdes) (version 2) | ecosystem: Environmental > Terrestrial > Deep subsurface > Rock core/Sediment ...
ATGTGGAATTTTGCGCGCAACATTCCACATTTCGCGATTTGTCTCGCGTATCTAGTAGCTGAAGTTCCGGAGGCTGGTGCAGTTTATAATCCAGTTACAAACGAGCTGTTCGGTTTCAAAAAAGGCGGTGGAGCATTTTTGAACGACAAGCCGATACGTGTGTCCGGAAATACTGAACTAAAGAGCGCAACATTATTTTTTCGTTCGGGACGCAACCCAGAACTTTGGGATTGGGGAGGAAGTTCGTATACGAAACTTCTCTCTGCTGCTAAAGGAACGTCAAATTTTGGCGGCTCTGCGCTTGACGCGTGCTTTGTCGCGGCAGGCAGAATAGAGGCTAATATTTACGGAGGATTGAGTACGATGGATATCGCGAGCGCTATCGGCATCTTGCTTGAGGCAGGTGGACGGATCGTGAATAAAAATGGCGAGCAAATCGCATATTCTACAGAGCCCCAGACTGTTGTTATGTCTAATTGTGAAGAAATAGAAAAGTCTATTCTCAAACTTCTTTTCTAAACAACGTTGAATTCTTTTTGGCGCCCTTTTTCCTCTTCTGAACGGAGCGAGTTGCGTGTAGCCACATATTTTTCTGTTACTTCTTTTGAAATAGTCTGGTCTTCTAGAATCGCTTCTAGCGCGCCTCGCCAGTAGGCGAGGCGCGTGAGCGTGAGTTCGTGCAAATCACCAGTAGTTTTAATAAGTGAACGTGCGTAAAAATCCAGTAAATACGCGATTTTATAGACACGCATAAGTCGCAGAGACAGATACTCGTCCTCGCCACGATTGTCTCTGACATATTTTGTAAGCAGATGTTCAAGCTCTGGACTGTGAATGAGCATGTAATTAACAAAACGCGCCCACCCCTCATATTTGTTACCGAAGTGGATTGTCGCGTAATTTGGCACGCAGTCCAACATGTAGAGCGAGTGTTCAGCGAGCCTGAAGTTGTGCGGGACGAAGTCTGTGTGCGTTAAGTAACTCGCATAACGGTCTATCGTAATCGTGTTTTCTTTTAAAAAAGTTTCTGTGCGCTCTAAGAGAACATTGAAAGACTTGTCAGGATTATTTTGAAGAATAGAATTTTTTAAACGCGAGAAGTCGTTCAAATATTCTGCGCTAGATAGCATGGGGAATACGCCTTTTATCAAGCGCAAATGCTCAAACGTAGTAGCATGAAATGATTCCTGCGCTTCAAACGCCGATAGCGCAATGAAAAATTGTTCTTTAAGAGTATGTGCCACAAAAACTTTTTTTTGCAGTATGTAACGCATGATGAGAAATACATAGTCTCCTTTTGTGCCGAAATACAGCTCTTCGGGTATAAGAATTTTTTTGTCTGCAAATGAGAGCGAGCGCATTAAGTCGCGCGATTTTTTTTCTGAAGAAATTTCTTTTTTCCCATCCGGTTTGCTGCTCGTCTTTATTATTACCTTTGTTCCGTTCTTAATATCAGTTCCAGCTAGTACAAGCTTGCCGCCAGCCATAAGGTAACGCTCACCACTTATATATTGTTGTAGCTCATCAAGAGAGTAGCCGAGAGGCGTGAGAAGCGCGGAAATAGTTGGCAATTCATTCATTGTAACGTTATCCATTTAATTCTATACTAGCTAGAACACTATGAAAACAGTACTCGTTACCGGCGCCGCGGGCTTTATTGGCTCTAATCTTACTTCAGCTCTGCTCGCTCAGGGGTACCGCGTTGTTGGTGTTGATAATTTTGACGATACGTACGACATTCGTTTCAAAGAGTCTAATACTGTGCCATTTTTGAATAATGCAAACTTTGTTCTATACCGCATCGATATTCGTGATGAAGGCTCCTTAAAAGATGTGTTTGAAAAAGAGAAGCCATTATATGTTGTTCATCTCGCGGCAAAAGCAGATACGCGTAAGGCAGTGGACACCCCGCGAACTTACGTGTCTGTGAACATAGATGGCACGTTGAATATTCTTGAGCTCTGTCGAGAATATCCGGTAGAGAATCTCGTAATCGCGTCATCATCATCTGTTTATGGCAATTCATCGCAAGTTCCATTTACCGAGGATCAGCCGGCAGACCGACCCATTTCGCCCTACGGCGCGACGAAGCGTTCTGTGGAGCACCTAGCACATACGTATCACCATAATTTTGGCATGAACATCACATGCCTACGCTATTTTAATGCCGTTGGTGAGAATAATCGCCCCGGCATGGTGCCATATATCTGGGCGGAGAAACTACTTCGTGGAGAAGAGATAGAAATATCCGGCGACGGCAGCCGTCGCCGTGACTACACGTATATTGGTGACATTGTGAACGGCACGATACTTGCGATGGAGAAGCCGTTAGGTTTTGAAATTTTAAATCTAGGCAATAATACGCCAGCGTCACTTAACGAGTTGTTAGCGATTTTTGAAAAGATTTTAAATATAAAAGCCAAAGTAAAAAGTCGTCCGAGTACCAAGCCGAGTGTTGAAGTCACATACGCTGACGTGAGTAAGGCAAAGAAACTGCTTGGCTGGGAGCCGACCACGTCGCTTGAAGAGGGGATTACAAAGCTAGTTACGTGGTTTCGCGCGAACCGACTCGAAGAATCCAAATAACGTTTTGAGGTGTGCGTCCCACGAGAACTTCTCGTTCAGAATGCGTTCAGCCCCATCTACGAGCCTTGCTCGCAATGCAGAGTCATCAAAGAGGCGGGAAATAGCGTCCGCGAGGGCTTGGTCGTCTCCTGCAGGCACCAAAAGCCCGCTAACGCCGTCATAGACAGCCTCATTTGTCCCCGGGATATCTGTTGCGACCATAGGGATACGTGCGGCGAAGCTCGTGAGAGCAGTGTGAGGGAGTCCTTCGTATGTTGAATTAAGAACATATACTTCTGAACTCTTCCGTAAATGCCATGTCTCTGCACGCGAGACCCTGCCTGTAAATTTTACAGACCCCTCCACTCCAAGTTCTTTTGCAAGTTTTTTTAATTTCTCTTCTTCTGGTCCGTCACCGGCGATGACGGCTTTTACGTCAGGATATTTTTTCTTGAGTATTGCGACTGCGCAAATAATGCCGTCTAGACCTTTCCACTCCACCAGTCGCGCGGTTGTAACGATTTGGTGTGCCACCGGCGTCGCAGAGAATACGGCCTCGGAGTCAATAACTGCCGCATTATAGTTCACAACTGCCCGCTCGTTTTTGATTCCATATGTTCGCACGATTGCGTCGCGTAGATATATGGAGGGCGTCGTGACAATGTCTGCATGGCGTAGTACGAATCCTTGTATCATCATGCGCAATGTCGTTTGCAGCCCACCTTCTGGTTTCGCAAGAAATTCTTCGAGTCGCTTTTCGGTTTTTTCATTCTGGCTCGCACGTTCCCACGCTTCGTCGCCGACAAATTTTAAGACAACTGGAATATTGCGGAGCGTCCCGATTATGACCGCCGGGAGTCCTGCCGCCATCGCATTTTGTACATAAATAACATCGGCGCCGCGAGAGGCCTTATATAAAAGGAGGGAAAATTTAATAATCCTGATCGGTAACGGACGTCGCTTGCTTGCAACGTGGAGTGTGATGCCATCAATGAGTTCAGATGTGCTTGCGTACGCTACGACGACAATTTCATGCCTATCACGGAGCTTGAGTGCCAAACCCTTCGTATAGGTAGCTGGACCGCCGAACTCTGGCGGATAGACCGGTGTTGCGAGTATGATTTTCACATGCGATAGTGTACCATAATCCATACCATTAAAGCCTTATTTGTCTCAAATGACCCCACTATATTCGATGCTACAAGCGCCGCGCGCGCTCGTATGCGCACGTATGCTGCTGCGATAGGTGAATTGCATATCGTTTCAGTCGCCTCGCCCATAGCACCAGAAGAACAAGACGGGAGTCTATATCTCCACCATGTTCACTCATGGAAGATCTTTCGCGTTCGCGCTCTGGCAAAGAAGGCGCACGTGCTCATTCTTGAAAAGAGCATTGAAGTTGTGTCGGCTCAGGACCCATTTGAACACGGGCTTGCCGCGCTTAACGCCGTTCGAGGCACAAACGCGAAATTGCATATCCAGGTTCACACAGACTTTCTGTCACCGTGGTTTGTGCGTAGCGGCAATTGGCGTAGTCCCAGTGTGCGCATGCCGTTTCTGAACGGCTATCGTCGACAAATTGCCGATCGCGTTCTGCCGGAGGCTGACGGTATTCGCGTTGTCTCCGAACGCGTAAAGAAGTCGCTTGTCGAGCGTTACGGTTCGCACATCGTCGAACCAACCGTTATTCCTGTCGCGGTCGATTCTAATATACCCGAGCCAGTGCGGTTGCCTACGCACCCGTTCACATTTTCGCTTATCACAGTCGGGCGCCTGGAGCCGGAGAAGCGCATCGAGGACATTCTCGCTGCGATGAAATTGGTCGCCGTGCACTACGGTATGGTTGGGCTTCTCGTTGTCGGTGATGGCAGAGAACGCAAACGCCTCGAGAGGATAGCGCGCACCCTCGGGCTTGGAGATATGGTTATATTCCTAGGGGATCGTCCAGATGCTCGTGCTCTAATTCCAAACGCGCACGCATTTATCCAAGCGAGTGCGTATGAAGGTTACGGCCGCACGCTTATAGAGGCGGCGCTGGCCAAAGTTCCCATAATCACGACCGATGTCGGCATCGTCGGAGAAGTATTTAAGGGATACGAAGATGTCCTCGCTGTGCCGGTAGCAGATCCGACGGCTTTGTCTCTTAGCATCGTCGGTCTTATAGAAGACGTTGCGGTGCGCGAGCAACTTCCAATCCATGCCGAAGCTGCCGCGCGGGCACACATTGCTTCAGTAGGCGATATCCCATCTCGCATAGCCGCGGATCTCGCGCGAGCACTCGAACATAAATGAAATTACTTATTTGCACACAGACGGTTGACACAGGCGATTCGGACCTCGGATTTTTCGTGCGTTGGATAGAAGAATTCGCGAAGCACTGCGAGAAGGTCACGGTGATTTGTTTGCGAGAAGGGAAACACTCTCTTCCCGCGAATGTACGAGTGTATTCGTTAACATCAAAAAATAAATTTCCGAGAGCATTTCAACTAATACGCTCTGCCGTTGCACTACGAAAAGAGTACACATCAGTATTTGTGCACATGAATCCTGAATACATAGTTGTTGCTGGCATGCTATGGCGATTGATGAATAAGCGCATAGTGCTATGGTACACACACAAGAGCGTTAATTTGAAGTTACGCGTGGCTGCATTTTTAACGGACGTTATTTTCACCGCTTCAAAAGAGAGTTTTCGGCTTAAGAGTAAAAAGGTCCGAGTTATGGGACATGGCATTGACACTGATTTTTTCACTCCAGATCCAAGCATTGCGCGTGGAGACTGGTGGCTTACCGCTGGGCGATTGAATAAGAGTAAACGTCATGACATCGCTATCCACATGGCGGCACGGGCCGGCAAAGAGTTACACATCATCGGCGCAGGACCAGAGCTCAGTAATCTTGAGACACTTACACGCAAGCTCGGTGTCCGTGCAACTTTTTTGGGCGGGTTGAGTCATATGCAAGTGCGGGACGAATTCCATCGTGCAGACCGGTTCCTTCATACGAGCGAGACCGGGAGTCTCGACAAGATGATTCTTGAGGCAGTCGCCTGTGGCTGTCCCGTCGTAACCTCCGACACTGCACTCAAAATGCTTGAAAACGCCAGTCCTGCGTATGTCCGCGAACACCACTCGCTTCAGCATCTAATCCCCGCGATACTCGGTTCTATATAAGTGATATGAGTAATACTAAACAAGTAGACAGGTCCAACTACGATTTTAATAAATACGCCTTTGAGGGGCGGTTTGTTAGTTACTATTGGCAACTGAAAGAAGTATTAAGCCTTGAACCGCAATCGGTACTTGAGGTAGGCGTCGGCGATAAAGTGCTCGGCAGTTTTATAAAAAATAATACTTCAGTGTCATATACGTCTGTTGATGTCGCCGAGGACCTGCATCCTGATGTGGTCGGTAGTGTTCTGAATCTACCCTTTGTCGACAAATCATTCGATGTAGTGTGTGCGTTTGAGGTTCTTGAACATCTTCCGTTTGATCAATTTGATCGCGCGCTCGCCGAGCTCGCGCGCGTAGCGCGTACGCATGTCGTGATAAGCCTACCTCATTTCGGACCGATGTTTTCTTTCTCGCTCAAAGTACCTTTTTTGCCGCACCTACGGTTCGCACATAAAATCCAATTCTCTAAAAAGCACATTTTTAACGGCCAACACTATTGGGAAATAGGGAAGCGCGGTTACCCAACTTCCCTCATTCGCAAAAAGCTATCTGTATACGGCGAAATAATGCGCGACTTCGTGCCGTTCGGGAGCCCCTACCATCATTTCTTTGTACTCAAGCTCAAAAATGTCTAAAAAATCTCCAAAAATCGCCTTCGTATTCACAAATCCGCGAGACGGAGTAGCTTCCGGTATGCGTTCCGGGCAGGACTCGGACACTGCGCTTCGCGGCGCAAATCACATTTCAGGTGCCGAACATCTCACGATACTTCCCAAGTCTATGCGAGCTTTGTTATTCATACCGCGTCTTTTACGCTACGATTTTATCGTTGCACAAGACAACCTTTTGCTTGGATATGTTGTTTCTATGTGCGCACGCGTGTTTGGGTTTCCGACCAAATGGCTGTATGTGGCGATGACGTCCTCTACACTCATGCGGCGTCACGCCAATCATCCGGTGCGCCTGTCCCTATTCAAAAAATTCTGGTCGAGTTACGCACGCATCGCCTGCATTTCATATGAACAAATTGAAGATTTTGTGCGGTTCGGTGTTCCGCGTAGCCACATCGTTTTCGTGCCATTCGGTGTGGACGCGCGTTTCTTTCATTCAACCGATGAGTCTCTAGAGGAAGACCTGGTCGTGAGCGTTGGCCGTGACGCCGGTCGTGATTACGCCACTCTTTTCAGGGCAGCAGAACATACAAATCACAAGTTTGTCGTGGTCGCAGGGCATAAAAATATTTCGCAGGATATGCCGGTTCCTAAAAATGTTTCTGTACTCTATGATCGAAGTCTCGCCGAGATTAGGGAGCTTTATGCTCGTGCACGGCTTGTCGTTGTAGTATCAAAGGACATCAGCGTGCCGGATGGGTCGGATTGTTCTGGGCAGACTGTCATTCTCGACGCGCTCGCGGCATGTAAGGCGGTCATCGCCACGGACCGTCCGTGGATTACCGACTACTTTGTTCCAGGCCAAGATCTCGAGGTGGTTCCACCGAATAGTCCAGAAGCAATTGTACAAGCGATTGACGCGCTCTATCGTGACGACAAAAGAAGGGAACAGATTGCGATGTCGGGCCACAACAAAGTAGCGGCGCACTATGCGACCAAAAACTTAGCAGACGCGTTATTACAGCTTATGGACTCCATCGTATGACAGAAACGAGACGTCTCACGTTCTATGTAAATCCTCTATGGCGCCGCGTCGGATTCCACACCCCGCTTCTGAATCCTTGGTGGGGGAATCCGTACGAAGATGTGTCAGTCTTCGCTAAACAATTGTTTGACGCTAATTCATTTGATACAAAGTACTACGACATAAATGATGATATAAAAATGGCCGACATGGTACTTCCTCCGTATCCGTATGTGTGGTACCTGCGTCATAATATTGCGCTGTTTAACGAGTGTGTAAAGACTGCCAGAGAGGCGAACCTACCGCTTCTGATTGACGGAGTGGGCGATATTGATTATCCGATAGAAATCGAGAATGCGTATGTTCTGCGCTATGGTGGATATCGGTTTCTACAGGATCCCAGACGCATTCAGATACCGCCACTCGCGGATGATTTTTTGGAGCGTTACCGGGAAGGCCTGTTTCAGATTCGTGAAAAAGTGAGCGATAAACCCGTTGTCGGCTTCTCTGGCTGGGCAAGTCTCTCTCCCATGCAAATTCTGCGAACTGTGATAAAGGAGTTGCCGGTTCGTCTGCGCGGCGTTTTTGACGTGCGATATCGCGCATGCACCAAGGGCGTGTTGTGGCGTCGTAAGGCGACTAATATACTAAAACGGTCCACGCTTGTAAACACAAATTTCCAAACACGCAGTTCGTTTTCCGCCAACGTTAAGACCGCGCACGGAGATATACGTCAATTACGCGAAGAAATGATTGACACTATTCTTCAAAGCGATTACGCACTTGACGTGCGCGGAGACGCTAACGACTCAACTCGTCTATTTGAAATACTATCTCTCGGACGTATTCCGGTTATCGTAGATACAGAACGAAATTTTCCTTTTAAAGATAAGGTTGATTACTCGTCCTTCGCACTTATTGTTGATTTTCGCGATATTAAAAATCTTCCAGAGAGGATAGCCGAGTTTCATAAAAATATCTTACCCGAACAGTTTAAACAGATGCAAATAAACGCACGTAATGCATTCGTCAATTATTTCCGCATCGATGCACTTATGCGACACCTCGTAGAAGAACTGCGAGCTAGATTATCTACCAGCAGTCCTAAAGAGGCTAGCTATCGTTAAAAGGAAATGTGGAAACGTTACACCAATCACCGACTTCTCCTTCTGTGTGCCAGAGCTCGATCTCCCGGACGATAAATTTCGTCCCCGGTATCAAATCACGTTCTAGGAGCTGTTTAAGGAGTGCGATTTGTTCTGGTGATAAATCGCCGTATGCTAGGCTAAGATGGGGTAAGTATGTTCCCTGGTCGATCACAAACACTTTTTGCGCTATGGTGTTAGCGCGCATTACCGCCTCGGTCTGCTCGATCTTCGAGAATAGAATCTGGAAATAGGTTCTATTTGAACCAATCTCGTCGAGCCGTATCTCGTAGGGTGCGAGCTCCCCGGCCAGTTCTTGCGTCTTGGCGCGCATGTCCTTTTCAGTGTTACCAACGCTACCGAGAAGTGTCGCGTGCGGTACGAAATCCGGCGTTTGATACTTCTTAGATATATCCGCGATGCATCGTGCGAGTGCACGATACGCTTCCGAGTTGGTATCCGGCACGAGCCAGAGCGAATATCCGTGTACATTCGACATTACAGGAGACAGTATCGCATACGTACAGACCCCTTGCTTTTATCATAGCAGCATGTTATACTAGTAATCAGGCACATTATAAAGAGGGCATCATGCCAATACTGGGTCTTATTCTAGGGACAAGCAATAGAATCAACCAGTCGCCGACAAAAGGATGGGCTGTCGGGCATATGCACGATGGCATCGCAAGGTCTTCGGAAGTCGAAATAAAGATGTGGGACTATTCAAAGCCGTTCGACTACGGAAAGAAGTCTTTTAGCGGTACGGAATTCATCTGCATCAGCGGCGGTTCACTCAGACTCGAACTGGAGCACGCAGGTGAAATTCAGACGGTGATACTGAAGGCTCGCACCCTGGATTATGTCGTCATCCCACCCGGAGTGGTGAAGCGAGTCATCGTGCACGAGGCTCCGGCATACGGCGTTACTGTACGATGGCCGTCGTTTAACGCCGTCAATAAGGTGCTTTAAGGGAAAGTGCAGAAAAACAAGTCGCGGGAGACTAAGCTCCCGCGATTTTCATTTTAAAGCGTCTCGCACGATAGAGTGCGCCGCCTTCTTGAGTTCCGGATGGGCGAGCGAGAACGCGATCTCGGCTTTTAATAGATCAGGTTTTGTGCCGGTATCATAATGAAGTGTCTGCGTCACGCACGCGAGCAGTGTATGCTCCTTCGCGTAGTCATTGAGCGCATGAGCAAGCTTGAGTTCTCCCTGACTATCCACAAGCTTGCGCAGGTACGAGAATATTTCTGGAAACAAAATATATTTTCCCGTCATTGCGAGTGTACTTGGACTTTCGGGAGGCGGCGGCTTTTCAATAATGCCACGCACGGTATATATGTTCCCACGCTTCTTTCCTGGATTAATGATTCCGTACTGACCTGTTTTTTTTCTTGGTATATTCTCAACCGAGATAACTGATTTTCCTTGTTCTCGGTATACCTCCACAAGCTCGGCGAGTATAGATGTTCCAGGTAGTGTCAGAAGGTCGCCCATAGTCACTGCGAACGGTCTCCCCGCAATTGCTTTCTCTGCAAGTAAAATTGCTTGACCATCGCCTCCGCGGGTACCAGTTTCTATGAATGATACCGCAAGACCTGGGAAGTCAACGAGTAAATTCTTTGCGAGAGGATTCGAAAAGAATTTCTTAGTACTCTGATTATCTTTGTGGGTGATAAAAATAACTCGCTTGATGCCTGCCTGGTAAGCCTCTGCCAGCAGGTAATACGCGATCGGTTTATCCACCAGTCGAAGCATTTCTTTTGGAGTGGCGTACGTAATAGGTCGCAGTCGAGTCCCAGCGCCTGCCGCAGGAATGACCAATGTATCAATACTTTTTTCTGTAGAGTTCCCCATGATGTACCGCTTATGGGGTAAGTTATCATGTTCTCGAATCTCCAGCAATCATATATAATGATCCAACTACCAATGTTAAAGAAACTTGAAGAAGTAGTCACTCAATGCGGGCAGCTTGTCTGCCGATTGAGCGAAGACGCTCGTTCAGGAGCGCAGGGCAAAGATGAACAGCTCGGCCAACACTTCTCGACGCGTGCTGATCGAGAGTCACAGGCTCTTGGCCTCAAGCTTTTCGCGCAGTATTTTCCTGGTGAGGTGGTTATTGCCGAAGAGCAGGATAACGCCGGCGTACCAAAAGATTGCATCGTCCTTGACCCACTCGACGGAACGACAAACTTTTTCAACGACATCGTGGACTATGGTGTCACCGCGTGTGCCTTGCGCGACGGCAGGCCTGTCGCGGCGGCAACTTACTTTGCCTCAAACCAGAGCGTGATAAGCGCGGCGCGAGGCGAAGGGTGCTTCGAGATTAAGGACGGCAAGCGTCGAAAAATCGAAAATATCTCTTGGCACGGCCAG
>Ga0209542_10019394_pt1 | contig 10891 bp, 12 predicted proteins | sample RifCSPhighO2_01_FD_184028 | JGI IMG/M metagenome (GOLD analysis project Ga0209542, IMG submission 184028) | Soil microbial communities from Rifle, Colorado - Rifle CSP2_plank highO2_0.1 (SPAdes) (version 2) | ecosystem: Environmental > Terrestrial > Deep subsurface > Rock core/Sediment ...
CTGGACAACACGTCTTCTACATCCATTCCTGCTGCTTCCGCAAACTGCTTAATTCTTTCCGGACGGAAAGTATTTTCGGTATCTATATACACTGTAGTTGCCGTAGAATCTTCTTTCAGCGCATTGACAGTCAGTAAATGCCCGATCTGAGTTTTTCCAGATCCAAATTCTCCAAAGCACTCGGTAATTGCGCCACTTTCAAATCCTCCGCCCATCAAAGTATCAAAACTTGCTGAGCCAGTAGACAATTTTGTAACTAATTCCCGACGTTTCAAGATGTCCATGCCGGTTTCAAAGCCCATCTTCATGCTATCGCGGGCTGCATTGATCATCTTACGAGCTACTGCTTCCGATACGCCGGTAACTTCTATCAGTTCTCCGACGCTGGAGACAGCGACAGACATCAGGTCATGATATCCTGCACTTTCCAGTTTTTCTGCCGTTGCTGCTCCTACCCCAGGTAAATCCACTAAAGTTAATTTTTCCATTTTTAACACCGTTTTTGCTTCTGTCATTTTAATTTGCGCCTCCTTTAAATAAATCTTGCTCTTGTAATACTACATGTTCGTACGCTTTCTGCAATACGATCTGTGCTCTGGGTAGATCAGCGATACGAAAAGAATTGGTAGACTGCCATTTTCCGTTCTTATCGGTGTAACTCCGCTCGATGGAGATGGTCTTATACTCCGCTTCCTCCCCGTTAGCTTTTTGGCCTTTGTTGTTCCATACCGTGGCAGAGACCGCTCCTGCCCTAAATTTTTTTTCAGGGAAATTTCCCTGTTGTGTTACTTGTTTTGTTTCCATTTTATAAATACCTCCTTGGTATTCCCTTTTTATTTCAACTACTTATTGACTGAGGATTTTCTATCCTAGTTTCATTTAAGTAGTGGAGTGTGATATTTGTTCTCGCTAGTTTGTAATTCATACAATTAGGGACTTCGAATTTAGAAAATATTTCTAATAGTCTCTTTGTATCGCTAGTGTTAATCCTCAAAAAATAACAATCATCTAACTGTTTATTTGTTATATTTTTTCTAATTTTAATTATTCTTGGTTTTATATTATACTTTTGTACAAACCATCTACTAATAATATTCTGTTCTTCTAATGAAAAGCTATTGGTGTATAAATAAATACAATGGTCTCTTTTATGATAAGAACCATCATCAAGATACCAAATCAACAATCCAAAATCATCCAACAAATTCAAAATTTCTCTATTAATACTCTTATATCCTTTTGAATAAAAAAGAGTATAATATTCATTTAATGCTTTGAAATTTCTACTTTGATAGAGATAAGCACCAATTGCCGTTCTTCCTACATTAAACATTAATCTTTGTAATAAGTTTATTTTCCAAAACATATAATCTTTTTGTCTCTCGCAATGTCCGCCTTCCAATCGAGCGTAAATTGAAGTTGCTGATATTCTACAGCTTAAGTCTCCAAGCAGCCCCCCTATAATTACTTGCTTTTCTATAGAAGTTAGTTCTAGCTCCAGCCTGATTGATGTAATTTCTTTGTTTATCCCTAACCTGCTTGCTTTAATGCGTAAAGCATTTGGTGACTTACCAATAACACTGGCAAGTTCCGTATCAGATAAAGTTGGGAAGTTCTGTTCCAAACATACAATATGTTCTTTTGACCAAACCATAGAATCCTATTACTTTGATCTCTTTATAAGTTCCAGCCGGGGTTGTCCACTGCGGGAGTGGATAGGCAAAGAAAGGCTAAAAGAAGAAAATTCTGAAGAAATAACGGTTATTGATGGTTGTCCAGTGGGTTGGGAAGTGGTTAGGAATGTTCCAAGATTTTACCACAATTTACCACAAAACTTATATGCCTCTTGCTAGTGTGTTTCTGTATGCATAATATATTCATTTCATATCGATTTACTGGAGAATATCCCTCTGAATTAGATTTTATTTTAGGTAATATGAAAAGCAGTCTGGAATCTGCTGGCCATGCTGTGGTCTGTTCTTTTTACTTAGAGGATTTTTTTAAACAAAATAGATTTGATACTGATCAAATTTATACATATATGTTAAAAAAACAACAAGAATGTAGTGTATTTATGGCTTTCATCAAATCTGAAACAAAAAGTAAAGGTATGATCATGGAATCAAATCGGGCAGTAGAACTCAAACAAAGATATGTGCTGGTGTATAAAAATGGATTATATTTGCCGGAATTTCATGAGAGAGCACAAGAAAAAATTGAATTTTCTGATTATGAGAAACTTTTCAGTTCCTTAAAAAGATTTGATTAACTCCTTTTCGGCACATACAACATTTCCCCTTTGGTCCAGAATTCAAAAGTAGCTACGTTATTCTTTCGCGCATCATCTACGACTAAGCAAAATTTGTTAAGAACAACATCTTGTAAGTATCTTTTATCATTGGCCGGTATCTCTTTCATATTTATACCTTCATCATAAAATCGTTTCGCTAAAGGAGAGATATACAAAGAGACTAAATCTCCATAACGTGCATTACTGACTAGTAAATTATCATCTTGAAGAACAGTGGTTATATTACTGGTTCTGGTTATTACTCTTCCGCCAAACAAAAAAGCTGCAGGTGCCCCATTACTTATCCCCCACACATCCTGATGGCCGCCAGCTCTGCCTGATTGAGGATCATAACCCAATTCCAATAATTTTGCTGCAACCCACTCTTCCATGATTACGCCTTCTCTAATCTCGCCAATTCTTCTTCCGGTTTCGCTTTCGTGACGATCTGCACATTAAACTCTAATCTTGAAAACATCTCGTTCTTCTTGACCTGGCCAAGCAATTTTAATTGCTCGCCTAGTAGATCAGTCTTGATCTCTTCAAAGGCAGCCAGATTCTCTTTATACAAGGCGATCTGTTGTTCGGTCTTATCTAAAAGGTGAGTAGTCTGGTTTTTCCACAACACGCTGCGGATATTGCCTGATCCATCATCAAGCACCAGATTCATGACATATGATACTGCCGGTTTCACTTCACCATGTGTATTGCAGCTGAATGATCCGGAAGATTCAGTCACTTTCCTGCTGCATTCTGGACAGACGTTGAAAAAACGAGGGTCAAAGACTTGAACTACTGTTCCCACGATCTCTGCGCCAGTTCCGTCCTGAAGCTCAGCTATCTTTCTTCGCTCATGGGCAGCTGACTCTCGTACTGACTGAACGACCTCTCCTTCCGGATTGATATCAATACTTCCTTGGTTTCCCAGATGGATCTCTTTGCCGTTATTATTCTCTCGCACATAGGCATCTTTTACCAGTAAAATATCTCCTTCAGAAACATTCTTCAGCGCATCAACTTGATCATTCCAGAAAACAACCCTAATAGTACTGGTCTCATCTCCTAGGATAACTGAACAGACCTTGCCGCTGCGATCTTCTTTGGCGAACTCCCGCACTTCAAACTTGCGCACTACCTTGCCGACGGTGGTGACACTGCGCATGCCTGAATAGATCTCTTTTATCTTCAATTTCTTTTGAGTAGTAGAAACAATCTCTACGCCTAATTCATTAGCGATGATATGCGCGGCCCCTTCCTCGCTGATCAGGCCAGAAAGCTCGTTGATCTTAGCTTTCATCTTTAACTCTAATTCATCATCGCCAAGCTTGCCGCTGGCCAGAATTTTCTGTTTGATCTCAGATAAAGGAACCTTATACATGATACCACCCCAAATACGAAAAGAAGATAAAAATGCTTTATAATGATTTATAGGCTAGAGGATATAACAACTGCTTCTTTTGATTCTGTAATACTACAATAATTTGGTTCAAACCAGTATCTATTTAGCGATTGGGATCGTAGATTTCGGAACCAATTCTTACAAAAGGTGATTACTAATAGAAAAATATATAAATGTAGTCACCTATGATTTAATATGTTCCTAGAAATACGAAAACAAGGTAAAAAGAAAAAATATTATCTAAGCCATAGTTATAGGGTAGAAGGCAATGTAAAAAAAGTAGTACGATACCTTGGCGTAGATATAGACGAGGAAGAGCTTCAGAAACGAAGAGCTAAGGCTGAACAGCTTATCCTCAAAGAGATTAGAGAACAGAATATCTTAGAATTTGAATTAAGTGAAGAAGAGGTTAAGGAATATAAAAAATTAGAGCGACAGATCAGAGTCTTCCATCTGCAAAAAAAGGATTGGAAGAGATTTACAGAAAGTTTTACCTACAACACTAATGCAATTGAAGGATCAACTGTTGCTTTGTCTGAAGTAAAGGAACTGCTAGAACATAAAGAAAAAGCACACAACGCTGATGAGCTTGAATCCTTGAATGTTGCCGAAGCAGTTGAATTTATTAAGAAGGGAAAAGAAAAGCTTTCTATCGACTTAATCTTGAGAGTACACGGCATTTGCTTTAAGAGCACTAAATCGTTTGCCGGGAGGCTACGAAATGTTGAAGTAGTCATAAAAGACCGTCAGGGGAATATCATCCACAAAGGCGCCCCGGCAAAAGAAGTTGTAAAATTACTTGAAGAACTTTGCCGATGGTATGAAGAACACGTTAGAAAATATCCGCCTTTATTATTAGCTGCATTAGTGCACAACCAATTTGAGAAAATTCATCCTTTCCAGGACGGCAATGGCCGGGTAGGGAGATTATTATTGAATTACGTCTTGTTAAAACAGGGCTATCCACCCATAAATATCTACTTAAAAGACAGAACCAGATATTATCGATGCTTACAAAAGTTTGATGCTAGAAACAACATTAAATCAACTTTAAAATTTTTGATAAGTCAATACAAAAAACAATACAGGTGATTACAAATTTAAATGTAGTCACCTTATACTACACTCATTTAAATCTTTCTACTGTGTAGGTATAACTGCTTTCCTACTATAGCTACCATAATATCTCACTATCTTGAACTGCTTTGGCGGGATATGCTGAATTAGGGAAGAAATGAAATCATGTACTGTTCTGGTTATGATAATCTTCCTCTCTAAATTATCTTTGTAAAAGAAGGTTACGCTTATTTTATTGTAGGCAATTATTCTACCATTAGCAATAGCTGGGTGACGAACATATCTTCCCGTATACTTTGCGATCTGCTTTGGAGTAATAACTCTTCTGCCAGAGTGAATATAATATCCATAATAATATGAATCATCCTGTATCATAAGAGAATTGAGAACAACTCTTCTCCAGATTCTATTAAACTTATTAGATATAGACCTGTTTAAGTTTGATATTATGTGCAAATGAGGATTAAACTTCATATCCCTTCCAAATGTATGGAGGACAACCACTAATCCTAGAGATGTCTCTATCTGCAACTGCCGAAAAAATCCCAGGAAGAGCGCATGAAGATACTAATATTATTCCAATCTCGTAATAGAATTCGTAAAGAAGAAGGAACAGTCAATACAAAATGCCTATGAGGAATTGACGGTAGGAACGTAGATAAGAAATTCGACCAATCATCAGCATATCTCTTTCCACACGAAGAACATATCCTGGAATTACAACTACTCTTTGAGCAACCGATCATCTTCTCGATTTCCGCTTTTTGATAGGTTGTAGGCTTATGAGTTTGAAGATAGGACTGCCAATTTTCCTTTACTATTTTTCTGACAGAATACATAAAATCACCTCAATTTTAGATATTATAAAAAGATTTTGTGACGAAAAATTATATTTTTGGTAAGGAGGACTTTACGTACCACAAGATGGTCACGTAATCTGTCTGTATCACCTATCTCTACCTTGATAAGTTTCTCGATTTTCTTTCGCTCTTCTTGAATTAGTTGTTGATGTTGTTTCGCTTTCTTTATAGCTGTGGTGAAGTGTTCATTGACAAAAGTATGAACAAGAGCAGCTAAGTTTAAGAAAATAAGGAAGCCGGCAATAATCATTCCGATCCAAAAGAAATATTTGGCTATGACTAAAGTAAAAAAAGAGATTTTGTTTACGAGTAGTTCTACTATAAAGCTAAATCCGATAAGTACAATCGGAACCGGTATAGTCTTGTGGTTGAGTACCATGATTCTACCTCCAATTCTGGGTTTTTAATGATGCACGGATTTTCGTGGACACAAATCATTTTAATCTTTTGAGACCAAAGTGGTACCTTATAAGTTTTGTACACCTCTGAGACGTACAAGTTTTATATACCACTTATTACATTTTGGCTCGGCTCTTGTTGTAATGTTTTTGTCCACTCTTAAGCTTTGTACGGCATTTGTACGGTAGAAAAGGATATTAAAGTAGGGAGTGTCGTTGTAGTACTAAGTTAGTAACAGAATGTTACAACAAAATTTGGGTTGAAAATTTACGTACTCATAATCAAAATTATAAACAAAACAAACAGTACCAAAAAGATAAGAAGAAGCTTTCGAATTAGTTTAACATACATTAAGACTTCTTTATCCTTGTAATTGTTCTGGAATAACACTTGAAAGGGCCATAAATTAGGCATATAATGCAAGGGGAAGGTTTTATTTCTTTTTTTTATCTTATATGCTAAAAAGACCATTAGCAAAAAAATCGAAATAAAGCAAACACCAATAAGTGTTGGTAAAACAATGTACAACGCATCCGTAGTTGAGAGAGCCATAAATTCAGTCTCTTCCTTTTAAAACAGTTCCATAAACAGAGTATGCTAGAACATTAACAAAGTATTCCTTAAACGCAATCACTAAATAGAGTATAATCAAAAAAAGATACTTTATTGGAGAAGTAGAGAGAACGACGGTATAGTAATTATCCCTAAAAAAGGAAATAGCAGTGATAATCAGTGCGGGTGTTAGTTCTAAGATAACCCAACTTATTGAATAATTTTTAGAAAATGTTTTTTTTAGTAAAAATTTAAACTTAAAAGCATCGGAAAATTTGTTCTCTTGAACATATCTTAGTAGAGCACAAGGAATAAGATAAAGAGCCATAAGGTAAGACCATCCCCATAAAATGATTAATGGATAACCGAGACCTTTTAGTAATCCGAGTAATGCCTCAAAATAATTGGTCATTTCTAAAATATTGAGCCCAAATTTAGGAAAACCCAAGTCTGGCCAAATAAAGTAGATGGCTAAAGATATGGCAAGAGCAGGAAGAAAATAGATTAGTACTATTAGCCACCCAAAAAAACCATTTTTAAACAGTTCTAGGTAGTCTTTCCAAAGAGGCAATTCCCATTTGCCAAGTTGGGTTAATCTCCCTACCCGTAAGATATAACCCATAGCTAAGAAACCAGTGATAAGATATAAGAGGGGTATCCTTGCAAAAATAAACAGAGAGAAAAGCAATACTCTACAGTTAGAAAACGGCCTTTTTGCTCCTTTCCAAAAGATAGCTCGCAAACTTTCCATTTTTAAACTAAACTCCTTTATCTTTATCTATTTTTTGCTTTTCTTTGTTTCCTTTACTGGAGTAAGCTTTACATACACAGTCTGTCCATTTAAAGTTACAGAAGTGATGGTACTTCCACTTTTAGTCTTGGTTGAGCCTCCACTTTTAACAGTGTTTACTTGTTTTTGTGAAAGACTTTCACCTAATGATTTTTGTATAACTCTTTGAAGAATAATATTTGAAGCTTTAGAACTCTGAGACTGTACTAAGGATTTATCTGCTTGATAAGTCTTTTCATAAGTACTTTCAAATTTTGTGAGGTCTGTTTTTTTAAAACAAATGGACTTACAATCAGGATCATATTCAACATATAGGCCTGATCCTGCAAAAATCTCTCCTTCTGGTGAAGCGTCTTCAGTTAGTGGTACCCCTCCGAAAGCCGCACTAACAAAGTTTCTTACAATTGCCTTATTTGCTTCATTTCTATGGTTTCTTAAGGTTGATTTTAAACTTTCATCATCTGCTCTAGATATAAGAACAGCATAACCAATGTTATAAGAAAGCAGTTCTCCAGCTGATTCAACCATACCAAACGGATCAGGTCCAACCGTATGTGAGTCTGATGCATGCCCGGTAGGATCCACATTCTTATACGGATTGCCCCTCTCAAACATATACCTATTCAGCGATTGGGGATCGTACACATTCGGGATCAACGTATCTGGCTGACAAAATATTCCCAACTGAACACAGAACTTTCTAAAATTAAAATCATAATCTCCAACCACAGAATCAAACTCTTTACCTTCAGAATCAAATCTCGATACACTTCCTCCTGTTAAAATTTCACCAAAAGGCGAGTACGTCGTATTCTCAACAATATTTCCTGAAGAATTTGTAATCACTGACGTAGAACCTTCCAAATCACCATGCACATACAACTTTGTCCCATCAGAATTAACTTGGCCAATCAACTGCCCTTCGTGATAGACATACTCAAGATTATATGTACCGGTTGTATTCACAACTCGTACATATTCCTTGTCAAAATAATACACGGTCTCTTGCAGTACACCACCTGCAAAAGTTTTCTTGATAACAATTCTTTCTTCAACTGGGTCATGAACAAATTCTTGCACAAGATTATTATTAGTAATATTTCTTATCCTCACAAGTTGATTCAGGCCGTTATACTCTCGATGCAATCCATCTCCCATCTCCACAACGTTACCATTGGCATCATACACCAAATTCAATTCACTCGCATGCACAATAGGAATCATCATGATTAAAAAAATCATGAACATGGCCACCGCCCCATACTTTCTTGCCATGCTCACGAGATTATCACTCCGGTTTTATTGTCGCTAAACATCGTATTGTTTACAGTCGCTTTAGTTCTGAACACTCCACTCGAAGTATAATTCGAAGCGATATAGACAAAGATATTCGATGTATTCAAGGTTAAATTTTGAGTCGAACTTAGATTTTGAATTCCCGTATTGAGTATCCAGCTGAAAATCTGCGATTGATTGAGATTATTCTTGACAACCAGTTCTGTCACGGCATTCGTTCCCTCAGACAGTGTATTCATCTCATTGATTTCTAAAGGTTTGAGATTAAATAATCCAGTAACTCTATCTGTAAAGGAGCTCACTTGCGCAGTTATCCTTGGATTTTTCTGTCCTTGGGAAGTATAGTTAGTGGTTACGGTATACTTTAAGGTCTGATTAAAGTTTATGGATGAGATATTTGTATAACTCGGATCACTCATGGTGATTGTCACATTCCCAGACTTCCAGTTATTTCGCACCAAGAACGTGTATTGTACATGAGTCTTATTTTCCAATCTGGAATAATTCTCAATCGTCGCTCCATGCATGCTGAAAGGAGAAATAACATTGGTAATGAGATTACTGCCGCCGTTCAGGGTGATAGAATATATTTTGGAATGGTCTGAGGAATAATTAACTTCCGTGAAGACCATCACTGCTTGGTCTTTCCTGATTCTCATAGGATCACTGGTAAACGTATTAGAATCAGAAGTGACTGAGATAGTCGTATTGGTATCCCAATAATAATTCTTGGCATTGAAGGACACAACTCTAGAAGAAACATTCTCTGACAAGATATCATAATCTTCTACTTCCAACCCATCAACATCAACGTCGAGGTACTGTGATTCTTTGCCTTCATCCGAAGTCGCAGTACAGGTAAAGTTTTTCTCGCCAGGACTGGTGAAGTTGATATGTAAGTAATCATATAACGATTGGTTACCGCTTAAATTAATGAGAATACTCGATGTCACACCGGTGCAATTCCAGCTTACGCCATAAATTGTATCATTGATATCTTTCCCAACTTCGAACTCAAAGATTCGTTGTGATGAATTACTGAATAATGACCGAAGTGTATTCGCTTTCAGTCCGAATTTGATTCTGTTGACTTCCGTGTCATTGCTGCCAGCAGATTGCGCTGAAATGGTTAATGGATACTGTCCTCCTCTGCTGTAGTTTCTGCTCGTCGTTATTTTAGTAGAGCTTTCGGCTCCGAGCGTTAATCCTGATGCAGAGGTTGTGTTTCCATCACCGAAATCGGCTGTCCAGCTGATTCCAGTTAATGATTCAGCTTTGTCATTGACAAGATAGAACTCCACTGTCCTATTTCTTGTTGTATTCGACAACATATTAACTTTGTACACATCGATACCTGCTGAGCTTTCCAAGATTCTTGAGGGAGCGTGTGCCTGCGAACCATTGTACATAAATTTCTTGCTTTCATTATTTTTTACAATCTTCATGATGTTGCCGATGGAATTGTAGCCGTACACAAATCGATCAGTGCCAATAGTTGCTTTTGTTAAGCGATCAAGAGAATCATAATTCATCGTATGCAATCTACTGTTGATGGCATCATTGATGGTGAGAATATTACCAACACTATCGTAAGTATACGAAAGACTTTGCACATTTGGAATATTGATAGAAACCAGCCTATTGTTTGAACTATTGTAAATAAAGGTTTGAATCAGACTATTGTTGTAAGTTCTATTCAATAATGATCCGAAAGCATTATAGTTTGCATTATGAATAAAACCGTGTATTTGCGCAACTTTTCCTAATTTATTAAAGATATAATCTCTATCATTTCCCGCTTTGATATTTGAAATTACTCTATCTTGAGAATCATAGACAAATTCTTTTTCCAGACTTTCAGCAACATAATCTTGTATTTCTTTACTTATTCTCAATCGATCATCATATTCATATTTATAAGTCATAGAAACATTAAAGGTAATATTAGAAAGCGTTCCTTGAAAATCTTTATCATAACCAAAAGTAGTTGTATAGGTCGTGCCGTTATCATAATAAGTCTTAGTCAAAACTCGGTTTAAAGCGTCATAGGTTAAGGTAATTTTCTGGTTCTTCGAATCATTCTGCACTATCAAATTACCATTTTGATCATAAGTATACGTCCATCGCCCCAAATCAGGATCATCCATCTTGGTTTTCCGATTCAAACTGTCGTAGGTAAAAGAGAACACATTCCCCGCATTATCTGTTATGCTAACCAGATTATCATT
>Ga0209542_10019395_pt1 | contig 10890 bp, 17 predicted proteins | sample RifCSPhighO2_01_FD_184028 | JGI IMG/M metagenome (GOLD analysis project Ga0209542, IMG submission 184028) | Soil microbial communities from Rifle, Colorado - Rifle CSP2_plank highO2_0.1 (SPAdes) (version 2) | ecosystem: Environmental > Terrestrial > Deep subsurface > Rock core/Sediment ...
ACCAAAAGGCCGAGGACCATGAAAAACGCCCCGAAAAAGCGCGTGATTTTGTAAGTGCGCTCGCTAGGCTCGTATTTCGCGCCCATTATTACGCGATTGGTCCAAATTTGAAACCGCATCATAATATCGGGCCTTATAGCCTGCAAGCCTCCGAAAACCATCAAAATAAAACCGACGATGTATTGTTCCGTGCCTTACATTATATATTGATTTTTACCCCATTTTCAATTAGTATTTAGCAATATTGGGAGATCGTCTAGCGGTAGGACGCACGGCTCTGAACCGTGTAACCTTGGTTCGAATCCAAGTCTCCCAGCAACATGCTGAAAAAATATTTACGATACACTTGGGTTAACCCGAAGCTTAAACCGGGAAAATCTAAAATTCACGGCAGTGGTGTTTTTGCAAACGAAAAAATTGTAAAAGGAGAAAAAGTTATGGAATTCGGCGGAGAATTTATTTCACGCGGGTTAGCATTCTCAGGCAATTATAGGAGCCGCTCAATCTGGATGATAGATGACAATAACTTTTTGGCGTTACCGAATAGCGACTCTCAGGAAAGTTTAGACGAAAATATTAATCATTCTTGTGATGCGAATACATGGCTTGCTGACGATGTGACATTAGTTGCGAAAAGCGACATAGAAGCCGGCGAAGAATTAACCTTGGACCAAGGAACTTGGAATTTCGATGATAAGGCATATGTTGATAATCAAGAGCCTTGTTCTTGTGGGCAGCCGGATTGTCGGCACATTCTGACGGAAAATGACTGGAAACTTAAAACCGTCCAAGAAAGATATAAGGGCCATTTTCATTCCATGATTCAAGGGCGTATTGACAAAAGATAGTTTTTAATGTAAACTAAACTTTAGAATAACTCTTAAAAAAATGGGAGGGTACTTATGCGGATTCATATGGTGCACTCAGTGCCATTGGCCAAGATTTCATTTGTTGTCGGCAAAGTTCGAGTTGTGGACGGAAACATCGTCATATCCGAGAAAGCGACGGACGGAAAATTTAAAATTAATTTGCCATTATCTTTAAAAGATGAAGTCTCTTCCGGGGATAAATTGACTGCAATATGTATACCGTCAAAAACATTTTCTGAGGCGTTCGATACTTTTTATCTTGCCAGATATGTATCGAGCCCGGTAGAGCGCGGTTATCATGAGCCTTTATACATACGCCCTGGAAAACACTGGCATGATTTATGCTATAAATATTTTTTAGTAGGGCGTCGATAAGCCGAACTTTCACTAAGGGCCGAATTCTATTCGGCCCCTTTAATTTTAGTTACTTTTAATGCAGGTGGCGCTTTATCTTTAAATGATTTTGCGCTCAAGACGTGTCGAATGGGTATGGTAAAATTAGTTTAATCCGTCAAACAGGGCTTGGCCGATTACGGTTCTAGCTCGAGACGGTCAGCAAAAAAACTTAATTTGCTATAATATATTAATGAAGTCATTAAGGAAATTTCTTATGTATCTTATTCTCATCGGCCTCGGGTTGCTCGCAACACAGACCTATTGGGTGCCGGGGCTGGTGGATATAATTATTAAATACGAAGGTTAAGTTTGCGGATCTAACAAATTTTTATGCCTCACATCCACGAAAAAATTGATTTTACCGTAGTGGCCTATATAATAAACAGCTCAAAGGTTTTGCTGGTTTTGCATAAGCAATTAAAAAGATGGCTGCCAATCGGAGGACATATTGAACTCAACGAAGACCCGGAACAAGCTTTATTTAGAGAAATAAAAGAAGAATGCGGGCTAGAAATTGAGATCATCGGCAAAAAGCCCGATTACAAGGATGATATCACGCAGCCGCTCTATTCGCCGGCATATCTCGATATACATAAAATATCAGAATCCCATCAGCACGTCGGCATGGTTTATATTGCGAAATCTAAATCAGCGGAAATAAAACTTGCCGAGCAGGAACACGACGAAATAAGGTGGTTTACGGAGAGCGAGCTCGACGATCCCAAATATAATCTTTTGCCGGGAACAAAATTCTACGCGAAAGAAGCGTTCAAAATAGCTTCAAAATAAATTTCAGCTTCGTACCTGTCTGCGCAGGCAGGCCAAACTCCGGCCGAAAAAATACAATTGCCCGTGTCCTGAATCTGAAGTATAATGTCTAAATGAAAGAATCAGAAAAAAATCAAGACCGCTTAATTGAGGATCCAAATGAATTGGCGCTCTTTTACATTCAAATTGCCCGCAAATTAGCGGAAGAAAAATTGGCAAAGGACCCGCAGGCAAAAATTTTAGAACAGGCAATCGATCTTATGAAAAAACATGAGGAGCTTCTTGAAAGATATTCTCAAGAAACAAATCCTGAAATAAGAGAAAATTTACGCGCAATTTCTGAATCAATTGGAGATGAGGCCACGGAATTACTCAATCGTTACGAACAAAATAGGGCAGAAATTGAACGAATGTACGAGGAAGTCTTCGGAAAAAAGAAATAGCAAATCTTGCTATAATAATCCCATGAAATCGTTAAGGGACTTATTGTGTGCCGAAGCTCACGGATATAATTATTAAATATGCATATTAAAGAAGTCTGGAAGGAACATCCTTTATATCAGCAAAAAAAGATAGAGCTAATACCCACGGAGTGGGTTTGGAAATATTGGGGGCGCGACGTGTCTCCCGAAGCTGATTTGCTGGACGGCACTATTGTGAGCATAAACGAGCTTTGGGAAAATATTCTTGAAGTGGGCCTGCACAATCCGTTAATAATGCGCGTGGGCCTGAAAAATAAAAAATTCCGGCTGGAAGCAGGAAACCACCGGATACAGGTATTTCATCAGCATGGGGTGCGGTTAATTCCCGTTACCGTGCAGATGCGCGAAGAGTGCGGGCCTCATCTTGCTGATGTGATGACGGATGCTTCCCACAACTTTGACGCTCCTGAAGGATTTCTTATATCCAAAATTACCGATGAGTATATGGCGCCGAGCGAAGTTTTTCCGGACCTAAAAAATTTGCAAAAAAATGCTAATATTTAATCTAATGTTATAAATATGGGGATTTTGAAAAGCGGGCGGATATAATTATTAAAAAAGAGTTGAGTATTATTATTTAAGTAGTATAATTTAAACATGGAGTTTATTTTTATCGTTTTGCTTCTTTGGACGGCGCTTTACGTGGTCGCCGATATCCTTTTGAGACTGCTCTTTAAGTATTATTTCAAGGAATACGAAATGGATAAGAAAAGCATAAACGCGATATCTTTCAAAATAGCCGGGGCTTTTCTTATCACAAGCATCATCTCTTTCTTCTGGGCCCGCAGGCTTTTCATAAAAGCGGGCATGGAGAAAAAAGACGCATCTAAGATATCTGCTGTCTGGATAATTATGCTTGTGCTAATCTCGAGCGTAGTTTACGCAATATGGTCCGCTAACCAATACAGCTTATGAAAATATTTTCAAAAATAATGCCGAAGCGGAATTTGCCGTCCGGCACAAAGGTCAAACGCCTGACCTTGTACCCGAAGAATCAAAATTTGTCTGAAAAACCGGAGGAAGCCGCGGAAGTGCCCGGGACGCCCGAAGAACAGCCGAAAGGACACTGGCAATGGGTTCCTACCAGAGAGAAACCAGAGATGCAGGCACCCGGAAAACTGCCTTATTTTAAAGATCTCCCGCCAAAATACGAAGAGCCGGCGCCTCCGCCGCCAACCCCTAAACCGGGCGTAAGCGACGCTAAATTTTTTGTCATCGGAGTATTCATCATCGCCATAGCCATAATTATTGCCATTATAATCGGCAGTACCGATGATGACTGGAACTGGGGCGGAGGAGGCGGGCTGAACTGTCCGACTACCTGTAATAGCACCGTCGGGGTTACAGTAGATCAGCGCTGCGCTTGTCCGTCTCCTTGCTTGCGCTCTTTCAAATCAACAAATCCACCCGGAGTGAGCGGAAATTATAAACAATGTTATAGATAATTAATTAAAAAATGAAAAGAAAACTTATAATAATCGCAATTTTACTCGTCCTTATACTGGCCGGTTATCTGACTTACCGCTACTTTTTCTATACCTGTTGTGCCCTTCCGCCCAAAAGAACCTCGCCAATAACTTCGAACGGATCGGTTAACGATCCGTTTTTGAGCGATCCCGGCCTTTTGTATGCCAAACGCGCTCTTATTGGCTTCTGCCGCACCAAGTCCGGGAACGGAGGCAGCTGCCATTTCAACACCTATTTATATTCTTCCGGAAAGCTGATCGTGGAATCGGGTGAGCTCGCCATGACGCCTGAGGGCGAGAAAGCTGCCGCCTACCCTACTGTTGAAAAACAGCTGAATAAAAGCTTAATGGATAAAATAGTCACGCAGATACGGGACTCGGAAATTATGACCAAGCCTTGCGAAGAGGAACTGATAATGGATTATTACGTCGATTATTTTATAAATCTGGACGATGTAAAAAAAGAAGTCAAATTTCCCGGCTGTGAAGCCGAATTCAAGGCGATAGACGCGCTTATCGGCACGGCAGTTGAAATATAATTATGAAAAAATTTAAACTTATTTTGATAATTCTTATAGTTCTGGCGGCGCTGATTGCTGTAGCCTACATCGTGACTCCTGTGGACAGCGAAAGAATGTTAGAAAGGCCATGGTTTAAATAATTTCATGAAAAAGGCCATTGCCCTTGTTTTCTTCCCCGTCTAAAGCCGTGCTAGCTCTGAATCGTACCGGCTATGAAAAAATAAACCCTAAGACGGTTGGGAAAAAAGCGCCGCACAAAATGCCGGAGGATTTGCGGAAAGCCATTGTTTCAATGTCCAAAGCCAGATCGGCGCGGGAGGATATTACGCCGCTCGCGCGGAATGAATGGGTTTGCTGGGTTACATCAGTCAAGAAACCGGAGACGAGGAGACTGCATGTGGAGCGCGTACGCACGGAGCTGATAAAAGGAAAACGCCGGCCTTGTTGTTGGGCCGGTTGCCCTCATCGTTAAAATAAAATTGCTACGCAGGGAGGTGTTTAGGAAGTGTTGCACTTCAGACTAGAATTCAGCCGTAACGCTTGACATTTGCCACGGTAGTGTGGTATTGTTGTACCAGAATTGAGCTCAAGAAAGGAAAAAATAAATGGCCGAATCAAATCCGAGCAAAGAATGGACACGCGCTGAGCGCTATCAGGTTATCGCTAAAATCGCAGATGAAATGCGGAATATGATGAACCCTGTGGTTCGTAGGGAATATGTGCACGAATGCGCCAATCGGATCACCTATCTTTTACAGCAAGGAGCAGATTTTCTCGAGTCGAACCGCGAACACATCCTGAACGGCTCAGAATTGTCGTCGGGAAGTTTTGTCAAATGCGTTAAACTGTAAAAAAATCTTAATGTAGCAAAGGCACTTGCGAAAGCAGGCGCCTTTTTGTTTTTCTGCCTCAAACTTTCCCGCATCTTAAAAATCGTGTTAGTATAACAAAATGGGAATTTTTAATAATTCAGAAAAAATAAAAGTGCTTTTCGTGACCACGGAAGAATTTCCGTTCGCGAAAGTAGGCGGATTGGGCGAGGTAATGTTCTCATTGCCCCGCGCCCTTTCTCGCGCCGGATGTGACGCGCGAGTGTTTATACCAAAATACGGAAGCATCAAAAAGGAATTACTAGACAAGGCAAAATATGTTTATGAAGGACTTACGGTGCCGACCGACCCCGAGCGCGCGACGAAAGACCTTTCCTGCAACATACTGAAAACGGAAGCTTCAGGCGACTCGCATAGCCCGGTAACTACTTATTTTTTGGAAAATCAGGAATATTACGAGCTGCGCTCCAATGTTTACGGCTACAAGGACGACAATTTAAGGTTCGCCCTGCTTTCGCGCGGATGCTTGGAATTCCTCAATTCAACCGATGACTGGCTGCCGGACATTATCGTCACCACCGACTGGATGACGGGATACCTGCCCAATTATTTAAAAACAGATTACAAGGATTATGTCCATCTAAAAAACATCGCTACTGTTTTTTCCATACATAATATTTTTTCGCAGGGTCCGTCACGGCGGCACAGATTCATTCCGCAGACCGAATTGGATGACGGGCACGGGAGCGTACCGAACCTCTATTCGGAGCGCATGCCGCATATCAACGCAATGAGGCGCGGGATTATGTATTCGGATTTGGTAAACACCGTATCTCCGGCATACGCGAAAGAAATAATGACCCAAGAATTCGGCGAGGGCCTGGACGCGCTGCTCACGGAAAAAAGGGATAAATTCGTCGGCATACTGAACGGGATGGATTATGAAACAATGAACCCGGAAAAAGATACTAATCTGGCAAAGAATTATAACTGGAATTCTGTTGAAAAACGTTCAGGAAACAAGTTAGCTTTGCAAAAACACTTCGGTCTGCCGGAAAACGAAAATGTGTTTGTGGTAGGGATGGTTTCCAGGCTGGACAGACAGAAAGGATTGACGCTTCTCGAACCGATTATGGGCGATTTTTTGAAAGCTACCGACTCGCAAATGATAATAGTCGGAACCGGCGATAGCCAAATAATGGATTTTCTTCATGGCGCGCAAAATAAATATCCCGATAATATGCGCGCGCATCTGCTCTACGACCCTCTCCTTCCGCATCTTATTTACGGAGGAGCGGATGTCGTTTTAATTCCATCCAGATTTGAACCCTGCGGGCTTACCCAAATGGAAGCAATGAGATACGGCTCAGTGCCAATTGCCAGGAAAACAGGAGGACTCGCGGATACAATAGAAGATTTTAATCCGACCAACGAAACCGGCACAGGATTTCTTTTTAACGAATTTGATTCTATGCAGCTTTTGATATCCCTTATACGGGCATTCGTTAACTGGAAACACAAAAAAAGCTGGGCGGAGCTGCAAAAACGCGCGATGTCGGTGGATTTTTCATGGGACCATTCGGCCGGGGAATACATTAAGCTTTTTGAACGCGCTCTAAAAATGAAAAAAAGTGAAGATATACAGGGCGATAAACTTCCCACGCCAACCCTTCCTTCCTGATAAAAATTAAGACCCTTAAGCGTACGCATTGTGGTAAAATAATATTATGAAAAAGACCATTTTTATACTCGGGTTGTCAGGGCTTGTATTCGCCGGTTATTTGAGCGCGATTAAGCTCTTCAACGAAAAATGCGCTTTCAACGAGGCATGCCCATACTTTTTAGGGTACCCTGCGTGTTATTACGGATTTGTGATGTACCTTGCGATTGCCGTGCTGGCAGGACTATTGGTTCTGGGCAAATGGGATGAGCGGAAAACAATAACGTCCATACTCGCCGTTTCTTTTCTGGGGATTATTTTCGCGGGATATTTTACTGTCGGCGAACTGCCGGTGCTTTTCGCGGAGGGCTTCTCCTCTTACGTGCTCGGATTGCCGACCTGCGCGCTCGGTCTGATATTTTATATCGCAATTTTTATATCGGCGCTGACTCTCTATCCGCGGACAGAAAATAACAATTTGTTAAAATAATATTTATGAGCAGAGATTTTAGCGGCCAAGAAATAAAAAACCACCTTTCAAGCAAATTTTGCAGGATTTGCGGAAAAGAAGCCGACGGCTGGAAATGCCCGAAATGCGGAAAAGAGGCGGCCGAGTTTGACCCGTTCCACTGGAAAGAATGCGAGTTCCGGGCAAAAATGCAGACCAAATGCAAAGGCTGCCAACAAGCCGAGAACAACTGCACATGTCTCGCGTCAAAATAAATATTCTTTTTTTATGCGTGATTTTTTCCGCGTCGTCGGCGCATGCTGAAACAACGACCGTGCCGAACGATTATTTACGGATATTTTATTATAGGAACGGCGCAACGGCGCGCGCTTCGTTTTTAAAAAATTACAAATCGGTGGACGTACTCGCTCCTCAAAGCTACGCGCTGGACAAAAACGGCGCTTTAAAGGGCGATGTCAACAATACCATTCTTGCCTTCGCTCTGAAAAATAATATTAAAGTTATGCCGTTGGTCACGAACGGCGTTTTTGACCAAAACAGCGGGCATTCCGTTTTAGACGATATTTCCAAAAAAAATAACTCTATCCGAGAAATGATAGCCGAAGCAAAAAAATTCGGATATTGGGGGTGGCAAATAGATTTTGAGCAGATTGACGCCTCTTACCGCGATAAATTTTCGTCGTTCGTCTACAAAATGGGGCGAGCTTTCAGAAAAAGCGGACTTGTCCTTTCCGTCGCGGTCGCCGCGCAAAATTCGCAGGACCCGTCCGCCTACCCCGATGGAACCTGGCAAAACATGGTCGGTGTTTACGATTATGCCGCGCTCTCCCGTGGGGCGGATTTTCTTACCATAATGTCCTACGACGACCCGAATTCAAAAGGTCCCGTTGCGAGCCTGCCGTGGACAAAGCAGGTTTTGGAACACGCGCTTCAATTCGTCCCGCCGGAAAAAATCTCTCTGGGTCTGGGATTTTATTATTGGAAATGGAACGATACAACTACAAAGCTGGTAGAGATAGGCGGATATTCAGGCATGAAAAATGTTTTTAACAGATATTATTACACATTTGGCTACAGCAATGAACACGACGCTCCTTTTATAAAATATAAGGTCAAAAAAATACCTTATACGCTCTGGTATGAAAACGGCAAAAGCGTCGCAAAAAAAATAGAACTAATAAATAATTACGGGCTTGCGGGTTTTTCGGCGTGGGCGCTAGGGCTTGAGGTGCCAAGTGTACAGGCTATAATTAAAAAATAATGCGCACTGACGAACAATTGGCGGAGCTGGCAAAAAAAGTATCCGCGAAAACAATTGAGCTGAATCTGACTTTGAACGAGGAATTAAATTCACACCTCAGGACTCCCGGATGGCTTGTCTCGCATCCGGATATACAAAACAAGATCTGGCGCGAAACCGCGTATCTGGGCTGTTATGTAACTCAAAAAAAATTCTCCGCCGGAATGAGCAATATAGAGATGAGCAAATTCACGGCACTGTTCAGAAAAGAATTTATGTCCTCCGTTATCAGCAAATCTTTCAAGCTGGACCCTATTGCGGAAGAAGGCGCCAAGCTTATGATTGAGAGCGATTACGACAACAAATTAAAAAAATACGAAGCGTATCAGGGGCGCGCCGCCGTCCTTTTTAAAGACGAGGTGCAGGGTTACCTCACGGCCCAGACCAGAAAAACCAAAATGAATGAAAACGCGCTGGGAAATGAAATAATGTCTAAAACCGGCTCGCTTTTCGGGCTTGCCGGCAAAACCGCGCCTGATTCCCCGATTCCGGACGACACTCTTATATCCGTCGGCGAGAGCGCGGTAAGATTATTTGACGCGGCAACCATATAGACGGCAAAGTTGACTTTTGGGCAAAAATAGTATAGTATTGACGTTACGCCCTGATATGGCGTTTTTTATTACCTAAATACTATGAATTACCTATTTTTAGCAGCAATTACAACGTTTTTTTCGTTCCCGCCTGCCATTTATGAACAAAACTTTGTGCCTCCGCCGGCCGTCGTAAGCCGGGCTATTCCCGCGGTTTTAGGGCGCATTGCAATGTGCGAATCGCAGGGCAAACAACACGATGAAGACGGCAATATTCTCCTAGGCACGGTCAACAAGTACGACATCGGCAAATACCAGATAAACGCTCTCTATTGGGACGATGAAGCTAAAAGCCTCGGCCTTGATATCTACACCGAGGAAGGCAACGAAGCATTCGCTTTGGAGCTCTACGATAGATACGGCACATCGCCGTGGAAATGGTCAAAAAAATGCTGGAACGTATAAAAAAATTCCGGTCATGACCGGAATTTTGATGTTTGGTTCAATCGGCACTAAATTCGTTTAGCAACATAAGAAAAAGTGCTTGAAAATGCTCTTTTGCCGCTTCCGAAGCATAGTGAGCAATCATTGCCCCTTTTTCCAATAATTGTCCATGCAACGCGCTGGCGTGCTTAGCAATTACTTCCGCAACAAATCCATGCGAGTATCCGGCTCCTACTCTGTATTTGAAAGACAAACGGGAGAATATGCCGTATGCTCTTGCGTAATTTACTTCAAGCTCCAAAACTTCTCTGACGGAGATACCGCTTGAAATTATCGCATTGAATACAGCGTTGAATGGATATCCGTCATTCGCGTCTTTTATAGCTTCCTTTGCGAAATATGAACCGTACTTGAGCTCGGGTCTTCCCGCATTCACAGCAACATAGTCTCTGCATTCTGCAGCCAACATCTGTCCAAAATCCGCAAGCGTGCCCAATTCGTTCGGCAACACAGCCTGCCTGATGCAAACCCAGTTTACGGTGTTAAAACCCTGTTTTAAAACAATTTCGGAAAGCGGAATCGGAATATATTCTTCCCGTGGCTCATATTCCAGCGGTTCTCCCGGAATCCTTACGAGCAAATGATTCGCTCTCAACAATGACGGGTTTGTATGCAGCATAATTCAATCCTCTTTTTTTTAGAAATCTATTTACTTTTTTAGCACAGCTACATTTTCTTGTCCAGATGATCCATCGCGTATTTGAAGTCTCCGCCGGTTTTTTTGCCCGGATTAAAAATATTGTCCGGATCAAAAGCTTTTTTTGTCTCAACAAACAATTCGTAGACCTTCTCCCCGAACGCCTCTTTCAGATACGAACTGCGGATTATCCCGTCATTGTGCTCGGCGGTGATGGACCCTTTGAATTGAAAAACTAAGTCGTACACTTCGCGCGAGAGCTTTTCTATTGTGTCTTTCGCCGACGGCTTTGAAAGGTCCATGAGCGGAATTATATGAAAATTCCCGTCGCCCACGTGTCCGGCGATAGTATATAGAAGCTTGTATTTATTTAATATCGCATACAGCCTCGGCAAAAATTGCGGCAAAACCTGATGGCGCACGGAAAAATCATCTATAAAAGGCGCGGTGCGTAG
>Ga0209542_10019396_pt1 | contig 10890 bp, 14 predicted proteins | sample RifCSPhighO2_01_FD_184028 | JGI IMG/M metagenome (GOLD analysis project Ga0209542, IMG submission 184028) | Soil microbial communities from Rifle, Colorado - Rifle CSP2_plank highO2_0.1 (SPAdes) (version 2) | ecosystem: Environmental > Terrestrial > Deep subsurface > Rock core/Sediment ...
TTTCTCATCAAGAAAATATAATCTCTTTAATACATGTTCCAACTCCTGATTATTTGAAAATAAATTATTTAAGTCATTTGAAGCATAATGAAATCCAATGCTACTTGAAAATAGTGCAACACTAGCCAAAAGTAAGGCAAATATAACATGCACTTTTTTAGATTTATTTTCAACTTCTAAGGTTGTAAAAATTAGAAAATACAGAGTAATAGCAAATATGGGTGGAAATATGATTGCTGAAGCTAAATCAGCATTTTCACTAACACCTAAAAACAAAGCAGCAATTATAAACTCTAATATTAATAAAAATAACAATTTTGTGAATTTTTTCATGTTTATAAACACCTTTTAACCATTTAAGAAATTTTCTATTTTCAAAGCATAATTTTTTATAGTTTTTTAACTATTCAGCTTTATGAGAAAACTATTAACAAATCCAATAGCTACAGGATTAGCTTCATTAATCCTTAATGCAACAAATGTTAAAGCACAAGGACCTTATGAACCTGACTTATATACTAAAGCTCTATATCATCTAAACGAAACTGAAGGCACTAATGTAACTGATGCTACTGGTATAAATCATGGATCTGCTTTTGGTGAATATGAATGGGTTAATGGCATATTCAATAATTCAATTAGATTAATCAATGCAGATGTGCAAATACCTCATAGAAACCAATTAAATCTAGACGATCAAATAACACTTGAAGCCTGGGTTTTTCCAGATACATTATTAAGCGCTCATAGTAATAATATAATAAGAAAAGAATTAGGTTCGGGAATTGGAGAACAATACTTACTTAGGATCAATGAGTCATATCAACTTGATTTTGTTTTTGCCTTAAGAAATGGATTTTTTGGAAGAATAAGTCAATATTATCAATTTCAAAATCGTCAATGGTATCATGTAGCAGGTACTTATGATGGCCTTAATCATAAATTATGGGTAAACAGACAATTAATTGCCCATCAAATTTTTCCGAGTGACCCTCTTAGGCATAGCAATCAAGGTTATATGTTTATTGGACATAGTCTTAATGATGACAAATTTTATGGAAAAATTGATGAAGTAAGAGTAAGTTCTATTGCTCGGGATTTCTCAACAACATCTACTCCTGATACAGATCCAAGAATATCAACTTGGGGAAAAATAAAAAGTTTGTTTAAATAAAATGCAAAATAAAATTTCACTAAGAGATATTTTAAAAACAGGATATACAATAAGAAATTGGGAAATTGATTTTTCTAGATCTAAGAAAGCCCATGCTTTAACAAATATAGAAACTTCAGCATTTGAAATCTACATGCAAGGAAAATCTGACAAAATAAATCTAGATATCTTGTTTGAAAGAGATTATGATAATAATGGTTCAGGAAATGCAACTCCTTTTTTTGATGTCTCAATAAATGCATACTCGCAAGATGATAAAATTGCCGAGTATCATTACTCTTCAAAAGACTTCCATTTAGACTTTCAGCCAATAAGAAAATTTGTTTATTACTGTTATTATATATCACTTGCCAACGATCTCGCAGATAAATATAAATAAATTGAATTTAGTAAACCAATAAAATATCTTAGAAAAATATACTGAATGAAGTTCTTAAATAAAAATTAGGTAGGTCTACAGATGAGCTTTATTCAATAACCTAATACTCCATCTCAATTCTTAATTCTGCTAAGACAAATGTAAATTTGCTTATCATCATATAATGTTTAGCTATGCTTCTACTGTCTTCCTTAAAGTTTTGTTTTTTCATGAAATAATCACTGTAAAGTTTAAAATCACTAATTCCTAGTCTTATTGCTTCTTCTCTATCAAACTTAAAAAATAATTTGTAGTATATTTCAAAATGTTCTTTAGTCATAGAAGCTAATTGATTCGTATCATTTACTGACCTTTTTGAAAGGGCAAGATGCTTTCCTATGTATTTAAATTCATCCCCAATTAATTCAAGAATATACAAAGTGGAAAAATACAAATGCTTTTTCTCTTCAAATGGAGAAATCTTTGTCTTATTTAATATCCTACTGCAATAATCAACAAATTTATCTACGTTTAAATCTATCGCATGTATTTCTTTGCACAAACTTGATTCACTGATTTCATCCTTTTTTGCAGCTTCCATTACTCTATCAAACATTTGAATAATTACTAAGAAAATTCTTCTCAATGACCTTTCAAATTCTCTTATAGAAGTTTCTCCCATCTCTCTTATTACACAATAATTTTTCCCAGTTTCTATAATTCCCATTCCAATAAACCTATCAACTAAGCCTTGAACCATTGCAATAGCTGGTTTTGGTGGTATTTTTTCTCCAAGTTTTGAATAATCAAATTGTGTTGTATAAAAATGGAAAGCATCTTCATATGATTTTTTTGTAGGATCAAAAAGAATTTTTATCTCATCACATCCTGATCTATAAGCCCCCTGAAAAAATCTCCATATTAAAGGAATTGTAAAATTAGTAATGTCTATAACTGCTGATTTTTCCTTAGGATTCTCATTACTATTTATTATTAGAGAATTAGATTTTTCAAATATTTCCAGCTCATCACCTGCACTAATATTAAGTTTCTTTGTCCACTCAGTGGGCAAAGTGATAGTCAAGGTGTTATGACCTTGCTTGATGATTTTTCTTTTCATATCTCTAAAGCAGATATCCTGATGCCCCTTAAGAATTGCTATATAAGACAATATATTTAAATCTTTTGACAATATATTCACTAGTGAAAATATTGATATCTATTGAAGTATAATCCCTTCTATAATTCCTATGTCATTACAATTCTCTATATCTGCATATTTAGATATTGGGAATATATTGGCAAGTTATAAGTCTTAAATTCCCTATCATCTAGTTATGGATCCACTTGAACAGCATTTTGAAGAGGACATTTCCCAATTTAAAAGATTATTGCATAGAGGGGATGCTCCATATAATTATGAACGAATTATGCTAAGGCAACAAGGAAAAAGAATTTTTTCTATTATAAAAGGAAAACTAGTACCACCTTACGAGCTTGAAATTCAGCCTAGTTCTATCTGCAATTTGAAATGTGAACATTGCTTCGGAAAAGAATGTCAAAGAATTCCCGACAAAATAGGAAAAAAAGAAATGAAGATAATTGCAGAGAAGGTAGATGATTTCAAGCAAGATGATCTTATTATTGAGAATGTGAAATTCTGTGGGACTACAGGAGAGCCCTTAGTTAATCCTGCTACAATGTATGGAATTGAAATTTTCAAAAAGATTAACAGAAAAGTATTTCTTTTTACAAATGGTTTATTTCTAGACAAGGAAGTTGAGGGCAAAAAATACCTAGATTATATCTTAGAAGCAGACAAAATAAATTTAAGCTTAGATGCAGGTTCCAGAGACGTTTTTAAGAGACTTAAAAAAGTAGATGGCTTTAATAGAATTACTTCAAATTTAGAAGAACTCGTGAACAAACGAAAAAACAACAACCTCAATATTGTTGTAAGTTATGTAATAGGAACATTAAATTATGATGATGTTGTTCCTGCCACTTATTTAATAAGAGAGATAGGTGCAAACGAAATCAGGTTCAGAATTGATTTTACAGATAGGGAAAATGTTCACAAACTTTCAGATAAGATAATTGAGAATCTTCATCAAGCTAAAGAACTAAAAACAGAAAATTTTAGAGTAATATCAATGTACTCAGAAAATGGAATTAAGCAAGATGACAGCGAGTTTAATTCTGTTGGCAGTAAATGTTTTATTAGGCATTTATGGGCATGCATCGGCCCAAATGCTGAACTTTATACATGCGGCCATAGAACTAAGGCTGAAGTTAAGTCATTTGGAAGTATTTTAGAAAACTCATTTCAGGATTTATGGTACAGTAAAGATCGCATAAATTGCGTTGAATGTTTACCTGACCAATACTGCGATCCATGTTCTCCTTTTTCTGTTAAAATAAATGAGTTCATGTCAACAGTTTACAGAAGTAAAGAAACCCACAAAATATTTCCAGAATTTCCAAAATAATTAGATGGCTTTCAAATATAAATTTTGATTCTTACCACCAAAATCATTAATTTATTTATGTATTTAAATATATTCTTGATTTTAATCTGGATTAAAGTTATTTAATTAACAAATGATATAATTCACAATTACACATTTAATTTTTTAATCAATATAGTAAGTATCCTTCATCTTTTTAATTAGTTTTAAATAGTTTATTATCTCGCAATTAACATGGAAAACGATAAAATTACAATCGAGGGGAAAGTACTGGGGGTTGAAATTAAAGACTACGAACATGAGATTACTAAATATGAGGATCAACCACATTACGAACTAAAATTAACTATCCTAAACCAAAGTAAAGATTCTTCAACTTCGGATGCTTACATTGATTTCTATGGATTAGTAAAAAAAAGTGCTTGGAATTATGGATATAAAGATAAATTGGTTTCTGGTATAAATATTAGATTAGAATATCATGATAGATACACACCTGAACAGAAACAAATTGGATATTATCATCCAGTATTGATGGTTGATAAAATAGACTTCCTAAATATTACTCAAAATGAACTATAAACAAAGCAATAAAAACAGTATGAAAAAATTAACTAATGGAATTTTTTCAGGAGTTGCTGCTATAGTATTTGGTGCATCGCCAATAAAAGCACAAGGTCCTTATCTACCTGATGAAAATACAATGGCTTTATATCATTTTGAAGAATCAAATCCAGACTCAGTTTACGATTCTAGTACTAATCTTAACCATGGGAGAGTATTTGGCAATGCAACAAGAACCCAAGAAGGTAGGTTTGGAAATGCAATAATATTTGATGGCATAGATGATTTCATAAAAATAAATGATTCAGGATCACTAGATTTAAGCAATGAAATGACAGTAGAAGCATGGGTAAAATATGCTCCAAATTATGAAGGATCTGCTCGTTGGATTGTAAGTAAAAGAGATGATCAATGTTGCACCAGCGGTAATTATGTTGTTGCATGGGGTTGTGATCAATCATGTTTTATCACATTTTCTTACACCAGTACTGCTCCAGGTTCAGAAGAAGGTGTAAGACATATATGGTATCCTACTCCAGATTCATGGCATCATATTGCCGGAACATATGATGGGTCTTATCTTAGATTCTGGCTTGATTATCAATTAGTTTCAACGCATGTTACAAATGCTAGAAATCAAAGAACAAACAATAATCCATTAATAATTGGTGCAGAGGGTTCTATTGAAGGAGGTGTTTTTGGAAGTTTCTTTAAAGGTACAATTGATGAAGCCAGAATAAGTAATATCGCAAGAAATTTTAATCAACAAGCCTCTTTATCAGATGAAGATCCAAGAAATATTACGTGGGGAAAAATAAAGCACACTTTTAAATAATTTCTTTCTGAGATTTAAATATGACAAAATTAGAAGAGCTTGTTAGAATTGCCAGAAAAGCTGATTCAATCTTAAAAAGTGAATTAGAAAAATCAGGAATTACTCATGAATTTGCAGAAGTTAGAATTTATGATATAAAAACTGTTGGTGTTCAAGGTGATGAAAGAACTTATTCATTTCCAATTGAGATAAATTTAAGAAATAAACAAGGTATAATTTGGAATTCTGATTTTTTATCAAAATTAAGCACAAGAATAACAAATGAAGTTCAAGAAGTTAACAGAGTAATTTATGTCTTAGCTTCTGAATAATAATTAATTTATGCTATATAATTATTTAAGCTGACTATAATTTAATTTAATATGTTATTTGAAATTAAACTACTGAAGAATTCTGATGAAATTAATAGACTCTACAATTTTATTAAGCAATTTCCTCTTGATTATCCAGACTATAGTCTATGGTTAGAAAAATGTAAAAGAGAACTTGAAATCGGCTACAAGAAAGCATATACTGCAACCGATATGGATAATCAAATTCTTGGTTCAATTATATTTCAACCTCATAAAAAAGAAAAATCAATTTTGGAAATTAAAAACCTAAGGGTTGATCCAAATTTCACAGGAAAAAATATAGGTTCTATCTTGCAAACTATGGTTGAATTTTATGCTTCTCAACATAATTTCAAGCGAATTCAAGGAGATGTACATTCAAATAATCCAACATTGGAATTTTTGATAAGCCAAGGACTTAAAGTTGAAGCAGAAGAAACTCTTTACAGTAAAGTTACTGAGCTAATTTTATATAAAGATGTAGACAAAAAATAAAATTATTTAAGAAAGATATTTATATAATTAAATTTTAATTATATTGTGAAAAACATAAAAAAAGAGTCTATTGCTAAAAAAATTCTTTATGCATTAATTATTGCAATTATTGGTTTTATTCTTCTTAATATAACTTTTATGGCAGATTTCCTATTTCAATCAATAATGAAATTCTTTTTTAGCTTAGTTAAGAAAATTGATTATAATTCAGAGTACTATTGGTATCCGCCAATAATGCACTTTTTATTTATTATTATAATAGGAATTATTTCTTGGAACATCTTTCATCTTAAGATCAAAGATCTTTATAAAGCAGCTTTTTTTACTGTTCCATTGGCAACAGTCTATGTAACATTTGGAATATTTTTCTATAAATTTCCAGTTATTGTCTATTCGCTTGCTGGTTTATTTTTCATTTCAATATATTATTATTTAATAAAAACAAAAAAATCTTGGCTTTATTATTATACTTTGATTTTAGTGAGTTTTGCAATGCTATTAGTAGGCCTTTTGGGTGTGGAAATTTAAAGAATTATTGACAAGGTATCTTGAAATATTAATAAAAACAAGTTTTAAATTATTTTCTATAAATAAAAGTTGTATGAACACTAAAAAATCTTTAAAAGATGCATTTCATTCAGCCTTTAGTCTCTATGTCTCTGCATATATAGGTTTAACCGGATATGAAATTTATGATGCTGCAAAGAGAAATATTCAGAAAGACAGAAAAAATCATCAAACATCAAATCTAGATTTTCATTCATTTGAAGTAGACATGTGTGGTGAAACTAAATCATTAACTTTAGTAGGAGAAGTTCACTTATATAACAAAACCGAATCTAAAATTGCTAGAGAACTTGTAGGTAAGTACAAGTTAATAGCTTCTGAGACTGGTATGACATCACCTTTTAGTTTGTCATTTGGGAATTTTCTATATTCTGCAGTTCTAACTTTTCCATTGGGTCTCCAAATGTTTTATTACCAATTGGGCAGCGATAGATGGCATTCGTCTATTAGAACAATTGCAAATAATAATGACATTGAAGTACTCAAACTTGAAAGTCCTAATAATGGATTTAATAGCCTATCATCTAAAGAAAGGTTAATGTTTCTTGGTGAAATGATGAAAGATGCTGCTTTAGCCCCAATAATTTACTTCCATGCTAGGTCTGATAATAATATTACTCTTGATGCAAAAAACTTTCCATACTATAGTTCCTTAGTAGAAAAAAGAGATATAGTGATGGCAAACAGTTTAATTAGAATATTAGAAGATACAGAAGCAGACAGCTTACTAGCAGCAGTGGGCGATGCTCACCTTCCAGGTATTATTGATCATTTAAAAAAACACTTGTGCATTGAAGAAGTAAAATAATTAATTATTCTGAACTACAGATAAACACCGAAGCCAAATAACCATAAATAGTAAAGGGTGTAATTTATTGCTCTTTAGCCACTTCGCCAATTTTTCTTTCTAACTCATTAGGAATACTCTGGGTCTGCCTTTGTATGACAATATTACAACCATACACTTTTACTTCTTTTACACTTTTTATTTCTGGACCAAAAATGTCGTGGATGATGAAATGTTTCTTGAGTATTTGACTAAAGAGACTTTTTCTAGAGGAATCCCACTGAACCCTTAAACTTTCACGAGCATCAGCTTCACTTCCAGCCACAAGATATTCTTCTAGTCTGTATTTATCATTAGTTTTCCTTGTTCCGACAGGGTGGTATTCATCTTTTTGTATAGTGAATTCAAATTCTACATGATATAATTTCAAAGTGTCTGAACTGTCCATTCTTACTCCCCAATCACTTATTAAATCACAATACAATAAAACTTAAAAATGTTATTAAAAGTTTCAACACCCGATAGATAATTGAGCGCCGAGACCGGGATTTGAACCCGGAAATCCGTAAGGAAACAGGCTAACCACTTAAAATAGCGGGCATACGCTTTAATATAAAAATATTAAATCTGCGCCGTACCAGGTTGGGCCATCTCGGCATAAAGAAGTAAGTCTTATATAGCTTTTTAAATATTTCTAATAAAAAAAATGATTATTATAGAAGGAGATCTTGGAAGCCAAGGTGGACAAATTTTACGCACGTCGTTAAGCCTATCAGCTCTAACTCAGCAAAACTTTAAAATTACAAATATTAGAGCTAAAAGAAATAATCCAGGATTACAAGCGCAGCATTTAAATGCAGTTAATATTATGAAAGAAATTTGTAATGCTGAAGTAAGAGGTAATCAATTAAATTCTAATGAATTAATTTTTATTCCAAATGAAATTATTAGTAAAGACTTAAAGATTGATATTAAAACAGCTGGGAGTATAACTTTAGTTTTTCAAACAATTTTACCTTTATGCTTAAAATTTAATAAAAGAATCAAAATAGAAGTTATAGGAGGAACTGATGTTCCTTTTTCACCACCAATAGATTCAATAGAATCTGTTTTTTTGAGATTAGTAAAAAAATTTAATGTTAATTTTTCTCTAGAAGTTATTAAAAGAGGATTTTATCCTAAAGGTAATGGAAATGTAATTTTCCAAATTGAGCCTTGCAAAAAAATAAAAAATGTTGAGCTAATAGAAAGAGGCAATTACATTAGAACTGATTTATTTAGCATTGCTTCAAATTCATTAAAAGAAAGGAAAGTTGTTGAAAGGCAAATAGAATCATTTAAGAAATCTTATGATAAGGAAATAGGTATTGTTGTTGATAAATATGTAGATACTTTAAGCCCAGGATCAATTGTTCATGCTCATTGTCATTTTTCAAATACAATTATTGGAGCAGAATGTTTAGGCGAAAGGGGAAAATCAAGTGAAATAGTTGGAAAAGAAGCTGCTTTTAATTTAAGTAATGAGTACAATTCTAGATCTTGTGTTGATAAAAGAACTATTGATCAGCTAATGATTTATATGGGTTTAAGTAAAAACTCTAAGGTAAAGACTTCAGAAACTACTAATCATATTAAAACTAATGCAGAAGTAATTGAGAAATTTTTGGATGTAAAGTTTAAGATTGATGGCAATATTATTGAATGTTCTAAAATATAACGGAAGGTTTATAAAGAATTCTAAGATGTTTTTACTTATAGCGGAGTAGGGCAGAATGGACCTATTCCATGCCTAATTAGGAGTGCCCGTCGGGCTCATATGGCTTTGCCTTAGACACCCGGACAAACAAGGAATAAAGTTTGGGGTTAAGGTCGTTGGCGGGTTTAGTCTCATAAGACGACTCGACGAATTCAAATCCAACCTCCGCTATATCCTAATTTTGCTAATTTTTGATTATTTTTATTTGCATTCCACCATTCTTCATATTTTTTAAGATGTTTTAGATGCCTTAGCTCAATTATTGTTAGTATTTGAATGAAATATTTGTGTCCATACATATCAAACCTATAAGTAATGGTGTAGCCTGCCTTCGCTCTTGGGTCTGGATCCACTACTTTGTAAACTCGGCCATTAAACGCCAACCCCAATAATTTTAAGGCCTGCCATATCTCTTTAGTAAAACTCTCGCTTTTTGATACAAAGCATATTTGTGGATAATAATTCATATTATCCTTTCTATATTTTTTAATTAAACAAAAACTAAAATCAGTATCAAATAATCCCCTTACAAAGGCGCAAAGTAATTTTCTATCACTTTTGAATGTTTCTGGAATCCTAAGAGTTTCGTATTTGCTTCTTCTAGGTAAGCCTATCATTTCATTCAAATAATGGACAATAGCTCTAGAAGTAAATTTAATGCCATAAGTATCCATAAAATATCTTGGTTTAACTTTAATATTAAAACATCTAAATACTAATTCTTTTATATTTTTATCATAAAATTCAATTTCATCTTTTTGATTCCCTTCACATCTAATCACATGACGACACTTACCACCATAGTTTTTTTCTATGTGCCCATCGCCAGCCAGTAGACCACAAAAATATGCAACATCAGTAGTTATTTCTTTAGGTAAAATAACACTTTTTTCTAAGTCATTTCTACTAAATTTAATATCTAAAACTTCCATCAAAGATTTATTATAATAGGATTTAAATCTTTTCCGCGCACACTTGTCCAGTGTGTCTAATGATTCAAAAAGTTTATATAATACAACTAGGTTAAATATTCTTGTGGCTAAAACAAATGTAAAATTCTTTATAATTCTACTTTTAGTTTCAATATTTGTGATTGGCTGCCAAAAAACCGACAAAATCTATCTTAATCAAACAGGGAAAAATATTACCAAAACCGAAGAAATCAATTTTGATAAATTAATATCTGAAAAATATGGTACATTGCCTGGTTCTTGCAGCAAACCAGTATTTTGTAATAATATAGCCGAAGTTGATTGTGATTCTGCTGTGGATGGGCCACTGTATTATTTTGAAAGAGATACAGGAAAGGAAATTAGCATATGCGGTGGATATTGCATGGATGCAGATCCTGAACGGACAGCTTATTGTCAAACCATGTGTCCACCAAAAGAATGGATTTGTAATTAAATATTCTTAATTCATAAAGTTTAAGAAGACAAAAAAATATTTGCTATGATATGAAGAAGTTAAAAAAAGAGCGTATAATTTATACAATAGTCGGAATCATTTTCATATTAGGCCTCATTTTAATAATTCTATTCAACAATAAATTTC
>Ga0209542_10019398_pt1 | contig 10888 bp, 13 predicted proteins | sample RifCSPhighO2_01_FD_184028 | JGI IMG/M metagenome (GOLD analysis project Ga0209542, IMG submission 184028) | Soil microbial communities from Rifle, Colorado - Rifle CSP2_plank highO2_0.1 (SPAdes) (version 2) | ecosystem: Environmental > Terrestrial > Deep subsurface > Rock core/Sediment ...
ATGCAATTTCAGTTTGGGTATGACCGGCCTCCAACAAAACCTCAATTCGATCCCGAGCTGACTGATTTAGATGTTTATATGTCATCTTCCCATTGTACTGGTGTTGCACTTCAAAGGGGAATTTTCATGGATAGTCCTTTTCTTTTACAATCACGGTAATTACTCATGAATTATAGTCGCCGTTCTCTCAACCGAGAAACGGAAACGAAAGTTTTCAAAAACCGGATAGGAGACACTGATGAAAAGAATGGCTATCACTGTTATCGCGTCCCTGTTCTTTTGGGCTGGCGGAACTGCAAAGGTTCAGGCCCAAGAAATCACCTTCACCTCCAAGGCCAGACAGATCTACCTCGGAGCAAACGGAGACCCGTTTTACAACGGCTTCGTGCCACAGTCGGACTTGTCCTTGGCTTGGGAGAATGGTTTTTACGGAGATGTTTGGTTCTCTACCGCTCTTAATGGACGAAAGGACTTCGACAAAGAAGTTGACATCACCTTCGGAAAATCCGGAAAGATCGGCCAGTTCAATTACACCACCAACATCAACTATTTCGTTCTCGTTATCACCGACGTGATGAACGTCAATGGTGAAACGAACCGAAACCTGCAAATCAATCGTAAGGTCAATCTCGCGCCTTTTTTGCGGGGGGAAGTTTACTTCCCCGTCCATAAAGGTGGACCTCGCCAGGGATTAATGGTGGTATCGGGAATTCGGAGTTCCAGTGAACTCCACCCCCGAGTTATCCTTCTGGCAAACTACTGGTTCAAGATGGATTCCGGATGCTTCGGATATGACCGAGCATTACTTGGACAAGGATTTGTCGGTCTAGGATTCAAGGTCAACGGAAAAGTGACCGTAACACCGGGTGTTACGGTATCAAAGCCACTTACCTCCGTCAGTGACGGGCGGAGATTCCAGTCAAACCCGGAAATCGCGATCTCGTATCGTTTTTGAAGTAACTCGCTCATCCGACCGCAGGATGAGGCGAGAGTTTCATCCTGCGGTCGCCTCCTTCGGCGACCGCTTTTTTAGTTAAATAAAGGAGAGCGAGCCATTAGTGGCCCGCTCTTTGTGCTCTTGGTGCCCTGTCATGAATCGGGACTCCTTTTTCCTTGAGTTCAGATACAGGAATCCGGTGTTCCAAGAAAAAGATCTGACGCCGAAGCTTTCTTACAATTGCGTCACGTTCTTCCTGAAGCTCCCTTATAAGTACGTCTCTCCTTCGAATCTCACGATTCTTCCTCTGAACTATCCTCCAAATTCTGAGATGAAATCTCAAAGAACGAAAACTTTCTTTACCCATCCGGCGTCACCTCCCTGTGTTAGTTATAAAAAAATAAAACTCATGTCACAAGAAAAACCTGTGCATAACGATCTTTATTTATAACATCATCTTGCGCAAGGCGCAATATTCGCAATCTTTGTTGTCGCAAATAGTGGTAAGAAATTTGCCCGACCAGATGCTTTCAACCAAATTTTGGATTTCTTGTTTAACCTGTTCAATATCCGTTGATTCTACGGGCAGAGAAATGATGGGACAACGACCTTTGGAATCGGGTTTGATAAAAACAAGGGCGGGTTCAATTGTTTTATTTTTATATTTCTGATTTTTATCAAGCAATATTTTATAAAACACCAGTTGACGGAAATAGTCACGATTACTGTTCTTTGTTTCTCCTTTGATAGCATTCACACTCAAGGATTCACGGGTCTTATAGTCAAAAACAAAAACAACGGATTTGGTATCCAATACAGCGTCCAATTTCCCATGCAAGTTTAGTGTAATAACTTCTTTCTTGTAATTTACTTCTAGTAATTGCTCTGCCCATGTCTCAGTAGCAATTGTACCGGCTTGATTAATATGAATTCTCAAGGCAGTCGCCACCATTGGTGCATCGGAAACAAGTTCTTCAACCGCGGGTTCTTTTTCAAAAATAGGTAATAATGAATTTTCAAAATATTCACGAACGGTCTTCTCAATTGAATCTGAAATTGACGATTCACTTTTATCGGATAAGTGCCAAATACTAGCCATGGCCTCATGCATTGCATTTCCTTTTTCCGCGCTGGCTGAAGGCGGTTCAGGAAGTTTCAAAATACTTTTAAATAAAAACCTGTTGGGACATTCACAAAAATGATTAAGAGCGGTAACCGAAAGTCCCCGTTCTAATAATGAACGTTTGGCGTATTCAATCATTTCCGTTACCCGATTTAAATCAATATCCTCTATAGATTGTGAATCCGTATCAACCAGGGCTTTAGACGGTAAATCAATCTTAGAGACATATTGTGGATCCAGTTCATCCAAGAAACGTAACGGGGATAACGGCCGTTCAGGGCTTTCTTCTAGGGGTGAGATGAGGCAAGCGTGACCCCGGGCGCGAGTTAATGCAACATAAAATAGACGTCTAACATCACGAATTTCGTCTCCTTCTTCTTTTTCTCTTGGCAGAATAAAGTATGCCCCTCGACCGCGAATAATCCAGGACTCTTCCGTAGCGTACGGCACAAAGACATAATCAAATTCTAACCCCTTTGAGCCATGAGCAGTCATAATTCTAACTCGAGCATCGGATGCGCCGGTACTAATTTTAATACTTTTACTGTCTGCCGAAGCACGATAAGCCAGTAAGTCGCTAATTAACTTCATTGGGTCGTCGGTATTGCCCCGACCAGCAAGCTCTGAAGCAAGTAATATTATTGCCCGCCATACTTCAGCTGAAAGCGGGTCTCGGGAAGCCAAATTATTAATACCGCTCAATTCTCCGGCCAATGTGAGATACGCGATTGCTCCGGTGTGAGTAATATTTTTTTTCAATACCGCAATTGCGGAAATTTCTTTATCAATCTCACTAATTTTTCCGCTACGGACAGACCTGATCAATCGGGCTTGGTTTTCAAAATCAAGATTCCATAATCCACCGGCAATTGTCTTGGCTAACGCTTCAATAGCACCGGGATCAGTAAGAAATTCAATGAGAGCAAAAAACAGCACGCCGAGGGGATGAGAAAATATATCAATTCCACGTTCGGCGGATGCCGGAATATTATGACGTTCACAAATTCTCAGTAAATGTTCAACTTCACGATTTCTTCTTGTGATAACAGCAATTGTCTTTGCCGGATGATTATTTAGAATATTTTGCACTTCATTAATCAAATATTCATCGCCGGCTACTGTATTGCCCGCCATAACTAAATCAATTGGACGTGGTGTTTCATCTGCTTCGGAGTGAAGTCGTACCCGAAGATTAGTATGCTCACCGTCGGTATAATTATTTTCAATCATTGAAAAACTCGCATCCAAAATATTTTGATGAGATCGATAATTTGTCTCAAGCGGAATCATCCGCATTGATTTCCAAATATTTTGAAACTGGAGAAAATTTTCAACTGACGCACCCTGAAATCGATAAATGGCTTGCTTCTCATCACCAACCACAAATAGATTTGGCGTATCAAAGAAATTAGCAATTGTGCGAATTAATACATTTTGTGAATCATTGGTGTCTTGATGTTCATCAATAAGAATGTATAAAAACCGTTCCTGAAGCATTCTTAACAGAAGTTCATCGCTGCAGAGAGCAAGCAGAAGCTCAATGATTAAATCATCATAATCCATCTTCCGCTGAACTTTTTTTAATTTTTCGTAGGCCTCATAAACATCAGCAAACAATATTGTTCGCTCACATTTTTCAATTCGTTTTAAGGCCTCGGCTTTAAGTTTGCCTTTGGTGGAACCACGGGAAGATATTGATTCCTCGTCATTCTCTGTCCGTTTAATTTCGTCGGTCGCAAACGCACGAACCATCTCCGGTGTCCAGGCCTCTTTTTTAGCGTCGCTAATCGTGCTGATAATTTTAGCCACATAAAAATCCGGTTCACCAAAAGGTCGCAATTTTGCGAATCGTTTTTCTTTTAAAATATCACGGACCAACATTTCGGCTTCAACTTCGGTTATTTGTTTAGTTCGTGAAAGATGGGGAAAATGGTCATCAAATTCACTAATGACTGAATTCGCAAATCCATGATAGGTATGAATCCGAATGTCATTGGCTTGAGGCCCGACAATTCCTCGCAAACGCCGTTTCATTTCTTTCGCTCCCGCTTCGGTAAAAGTCAATGCCAAGATTCCTCCAGGCGGTGTGTCGGTTTTTAATAAAATATTGGCGATTCGTAATGTCAGAATCTGGGTCTTCCCCGTTCCCGGTCCGGCTATAACCATCACCGGCCCCTCAATCGTATCCACGGCTTCTTTCTGGGCCTTATTGAGTTTTTTATATTGTATTTCAAACTCGCTCATCCCGTTAGAAGTAGCCCCGCCAAGGTCCTCCGGACTCGCGACTAGGTCGCGAGCGGGACTTCTAACGGGATACATTGAATTAGTATAACACTTTTACAAATTGACAGAGTGGCCCCGTCTCGTTACAATCTTTCTCGGAGGGATAGATCATGCCAATTGACTTCAAGTAAATGGAATACCAAACCGGTATCAGTCAGGTGACAGTTGAAGCAGCACTTCGGGCAGGAGACAATCCGGAAGCAAAAGTAGCAGACGAAGAAGCTGCTAAGCGTTTCAGAATCTTTTCTCCAATCTTGTACTGTGAATTGATTGTATATCACAGACAAGGTATTCCTCTGGGAAGCCCTTTGGACTTCGCTGTCATCAGACACATTGCCAAACGTTTCCATGTTTAATCACTAACCCCCAAGGAGACAAGTAAAAAATGTTCAAAAAGTTCTTTGAAATGCCCGTGCCACGTATTATGACTGCTATCTTTTCTCCGTTTATCGTTTGGGCTATCTACTTAGACGCCCAACCACAAACTCTACGTGGACAGATAGTGTTCTGGACAGGTATGGCTTTAGCGGGAATGTTTAGTTGGCTCTTTATTATCTACATCCTTGAACCGTTCTTCAAAATGACCGACAAAGCCATTGGCAAATTGTTTGGAATAACTCGGGACTAAATCACCGCACCCTAAGAATGCGCAAAACCGCATCGCTTTTACAGGGTGCGTTTTGTTTGGACATTTTTAAATTTTTATGTCATAATTATTACAATGTTAATTGATGATATTACAATCAGAATAGTCGCTGGAGATGGTGGAGACGGAACGGTCTCTTTTAATAATAATATGATGTCTCTTGGACCAACAGGTGCGACCGGTGGCACGGGCGGGCAAGTATTTGTTGAAGGCGTAGCTGACCTAGGAGCTTTGTTGCGCTTGCGTCATAGCAAGGTTTTTAAAGCCGAAAACGGCGGAGTTGGCGGACGACAATTTAATGACGGTAAAACCGGAGATGACTTAACTATTCAGGTCCCGGTCGGGACGGTTGTCCATAATCTAGATACAAAAATAGATAAAGAAATCACTAAAATTGGCGAGAGATTTATGGTCGCCCAAGGCGGACGAGGTGGAAAAGGTAATTATCATTTCCGTTCTTCAACCAACACTAGTCCCAAACAATTTCAAAAGGGCGAAATCGGAGAAAAATATACCATCCGTCTGGAGTTAAAATTAATCGCCGATGTGGGTTTAATAGGCCTGCCTAACGCTGGAAAATCCTCTCTTTTAAATGAACTGACCCGCGCTAAAAGCAAAGTCGCTAATTATGCTTTCACTACTCTAGAACCACATTTAGGTGTCTATTACGATTTAATTTTGGCTGATGTGCCGGGAATTATTGAAGGCGCTTCTGACGGTAAGGGTCTGGGTGTGAAATTTCTTCGTCACGTTGAACGCACTAATACACTTTTCCATCTCTTGTCTGCCGAATCAACCGACCCGATCTCTGATTACAGTATCATTCGTAAAGAACTCGGTGCTTATAATCCGACCCTGCTTAAGAAAAAAGAATATCTTTTTATATCTAAGTCAGACATGATTGAACCGACTGAACTTAAAAAGGTAATTACAAAACTGAAGAAAAAAAATCCAAGCGTCACTCCCCTCTCAATTCACGACACGGAGAGTTTGGAACGAGTAAAAAAAATACTCAATACTATTACAAAACAAAAAACGGCCGACTAGGACCGTTTTTTGTTTTGTTGTTTTTTAATTCTTTTTATCTTCAAGGGTATTGGAAATTTTAGAAATAAGGTCATTTTGGTTTTCCAGATGTTGGAGAATTGTTTCAATTTCCTCTTCGGCCTGAACATTTAATTCAAAATCGGCTTGGGCGCGAACTTCTGCATGCTTGCTTTGGAGGTTTTGACCCACTAAAATTAACGGCAGAAGCATAAGCTGAATCATATTGGAAATAAACAACCAGAGCACAAAGGCGGGATAGGGATCAAACCGCATCTCAATTGGTCCGACAATATTCCACCCTATCCATCCTAAAGTCCATAATAATAAAATCAGGAAAAAACCCATTGTTCCAATGGTTTCAGTGACGGTTAAGGCAAAACGCTCAAGAACCGAGAGTTTTTCTCGATGTTCAACGTTTACGTTACGGATGGGACGACGTTTTTCCCTGAGTTCTCTAACGGATAAAGGAGTATGAACCATATACAAACAATACCATATTTATCTAAATATAATATCCACCGTGAAAACTAACGCTTGAAAAGAAAAAGAATAGCTGCACCGGAAATATCGGCCATAATATCGGCGAGAGTATCAAACAAATCACCGCCATAAATGTAATGACGAATCAGTTGATTGTCTTCAAAAAAAGAAAACGACGTTGAATATTCCATTATTTCCCAAAAGACACCCACAAAACTAGCCAGTGCCATTAATATGAACAAACGTTGAAACTTACTCAGCTCCTTAAGATCGTCCCCCCAATAATTACTAAAAAACCAAGCGATAACAAATCCGCCCGCCACATGAAAAAATTTATCAATATATGGGATAGTATCGTAGATACCAAAAAAAGTAACCACAAATGTTCCTAGAAAAATTACGGTCAATCCGGCTAAAAATGGTTTAATTGTTTTGTTGGTCATAATTAAGAGATTGCGCGATAACGATTTATAGCAAGCGGAACGAATATAATCATAATACCAAAAATCCACGCTAATGAAAACCAGATATTATTACCCACGGGTAAACCAAGAGTCAAAGCTCTAACAGTATCCACTGTATAAGTGATAGGATTATATTCAGCAAAAGTTCCAATAACAGAAGACATGCCTTCAACCGGCACAAAAATAGAACTGCCAAATGCCAGTGGAAAAACCCAAATAAAACCGGCTACTTGAGCGGTCTCGGGTGTTTTAACTGCCAGACCGATTGCCGCCGAAACCCACGAAAATGCAAAACCAAACAAAGTAATTAAAGCCACAGCACTAAGAAAATTAAAGATACCGTGATCAATACGAAAACCAATTAATAGTCCGACAACTGTCATTAATCCCACTGTAAACAAATTACGAATGAGATCAGTAATGGTTCGGCCAGCGAGCACAGCTGAACGAGCCATTGGTAAAGAACGAAAACGATCAATCATTCCACGCGACAAATCATCAACTAAACCAATCCCCGTCATCATGGCGCCAAACAAAACGGTTTGTACTAAAATACCCGGCAGAAGATAATTAATATATTCATCTGTACCAGTTTTTATTGCGCCACCAAAAACGTACGTAAAAAGCAACAGCATCATCACGGGCTGAATAGTAGAAAAAATAATAAGTTGCGGGATACGAACAAACTTAACCAAATTACGTTTGGTCATAACTTGGATATCGGAAAGAGTATGGTTCATAGATGGGTAAATTATAATTTAGGATTTATTCTGCCGTATGTCCTGTCAAAGTCAAAAACACGTCATCTAAACTGGGCCGGCGCAGAACAATGTCATTGATTTTAATATTCGCGACATCAAATTTCCGAACAACATCAACTAATACTGAAGTTCCTCCGGTCACTGCCATAGTGATAATATTTGTATCTTCATTAATATGAGGAACTTCATTGCCAAACTGAGTAATTACACCAACGGCCTCATTAATAAAACTACGATCCGCTACATGGAGCTCAAGAACATCTCCACCAACTTGTTTTTTTAGTTCATCAGCGGTGCCTTGGGCAATAATAGAACCGCGATCAATAACGAATATTTTATTAGCCAGTTGATCAGCTTCTTCCATGTATTGAGTAGTTAAGAGTACGGTCGTGCCATCCTTAACAAGCTCACGAATAACATGCCATAAAGCAAACCGACCGCGTGGATCAAGTCCTGTTGTTGGTTCATCTAAAAATAGGATCTGGGGACGAACAACTAAGCTTGCAGCTAAATCTAATCGGCGACGCATTCCTCCGGAATATGTTTTTAAAATACGATCACCGGCATCATCTAAATCAAACTGTTGAAGAAGTTCTTCAGCTCTTTGGCGAGCTGAAAGAGCTGATAAGTGGTAAAGACGTCCCACCATTTCAAGATTTTCCCGACCCGTTAAGGATTCGTCCACAGCAGCGTATTGGCCCGCTAAACCAATAACTGAACGAAGTTTTTGGGCATCACGAATAATATCAAACCCTGCTACGCGAGCCGAACCATGCTCCGGAGTTAAAAGAGTCGCTAAAATACGAACAAGGGTAGTTTTACCAGCGCCATTTGGTCCGAGTAATGCCGTCACACTTCCCCGTTTTACATCCAAACTGATATTATCCAAGGCCTTAATGGTTTTGTTGTAGATTTTAGAAATATTTCTAACAGTAACAATATTTTCTTTGGACTCTGTTGTAATCGGCTCGTGGAAAATCTCAATATGGTCCAAAAAAACATTGGTGAGATCGTGAACTTGCCAACCGGCAGAAATCAAAGAATCTAGGATTTGCTTATTAGACATCCCGCGCCAACGAGCTTCTTCCACATATGAAATTAGGGGGTGATTAGACATATATAAAGTTAATCAGACGGCCATTAGTGTAACAAAAAAAGTCCAAAATATCAAGTTTTGATTTGTTTATTGAACTCTATTAATCTTCCTTTTGTTCCTGTTGTTTTCCTTGTTCTTGTTTTGTATCAATTCCACCCTCATCACATTTAATTTTAACGCGATCGGCAACATGATCCCGTCTATTATCAGGTTGTTTTTTAATTGTATCTAGAATATCTTGGCAAAATTTTTGACGAACTTCTTTTTTGATTTTAGGATCTTGGACATCATCAAGACCGGCCTCTGTCTCATCTTCAAAATCTTTATTCAATTTATCAATACGGATTTTGGATTCTGAGGAAATTGGTTTATCAATATTATTTTGATTATCTTTTTTATTTATTTCTAAATTATTTTCTTCTAATTTAACAACCTCTTCTAACCGCCGATGAGCAAAAATCTGATGAAGTTCTATCTGTTTGGTGGATGAACTTAAACCTATCCGGATTTGTTCACTTATCCGTTTAAAATTATAAAAAGGATTAGTCGCTGATACATTATTAACATCAGCAAACACAATCATACCGCTAGTCATTGAGAATATTGCCACAATGGCCACAGTCGCATACTTCCACAAACGAGGATGCTTGGCCTGAATACTTATATCTGATTTTTGTTCGGCTATAGTTACAAATCGTAATTTGGCCGATTTCAAGAACGCCCGGTCGGGTTGGGTATATTCACGAAAATATTTCTTGAGCCGTCGGATTACTAATTGTTCTTTGATAAAATTAATCATTTATTTAAATAAGGAATAAGTTTTTTGCGCAACCGATGAATCGCCACCCGTAAAGCCGACTCGGTCTTATTAGTTACTCGAGCAAGATCTGTATAAGACATATCCGCGATAAAGTGAAGTTCAAATAGTTCCCGTTCTTCTGTTGAAAATTTTTCAACAATATCCATGATTTCTCGGACTTTAGAACTTTCGTCTGATTTTGCACGCTCTTCAGTGATATTAATGCCTTCATTGGGTAAATCGGCAAGATATGTCGGCTTCTTAAGGCGGAAATAATCAATGGCTGAATTGCGGGTAATTTGCCAGATCCAAGCCGTAAAATTTCCACTCTCTCTGTTAAACTGGTCAATACTCTTAATGACTTTTAAAAAAACTTCTTGGGTCAAGTCCTGAGCCGTCTCTTTATGCCGAATTCTGGCCATAAAAAAGGCATAAATGGGCTTAGAAAAGTGGTCAAATATCTTTTCCGCTGAATGTGTATCCCCTTTTTGAAGGGCTTCAGCGTGGGTATTAAATGGGTCTTTAATTGCCATAATATATACGTTTATACCGGGCTTATTGTTTCTATGTCTGTACCATTCATTATAGCTGATTTTTCTTATTTTCCGAACCTTTTGAGATATTAAAACATGGCCATACGGGTTGCAACCCATATGGCCATGAAACTACATTTCCAAATATACTACTTGCCACTCTTCTTCTTTCTCAAGACGAACATGGATGTCAACTTGGAGATCTTCTGCTAATTCTTTGGCAAGGTTCACGAATTGGTCCATGTTTTGCCTGCCATATACATGAAGGACCCAGTTCTTGCCATGAGCCCCCACGATGGGGTACTGGATCCATAGGGTGGCTAGTCGAAATTTTGGAAGCCCTTGCCACTTCCACCACAGGAACTTCTTTGGTTGAAGTTTACTGTTGATAATGACGCTACGAAAAGCGTCTGGCTTGCTTTCTGACTCATTGTCATACGTGCTGGATTCAGAGGTGACATAGTAGTCCCCCCGCTCCTTTAGCCATCTCTCGGCTCGGACGTGCCTTGCCTCAGCTACTGTAACTTTCCCCATGACTAGCTCCTTCTCAAGGAACAGCTATGAAAATCTCATAGCTTACCGCGAAGTCTTTTGAAAATTCCCCTTTGAAGTGCAACACCAGTACAATGGGAAGATGACATATAAACATCTAAATCAGTCAGCTCGGGATCGAATTGAGGTTTTGTTGGAGGCCGGTCATACCCAAACTGAAATTGCAT
>Ga0209542_10019401_pt1 | contig 10886 bp, 8 predicted proteins | sample RifCSPhighO2_01_FD_184028 | JGI IMG/M metagenome (GOLD analysis project Ga0209542, IMG submission 184028) | Soil microbial communities from Rifle, Colorado - Rifle CSP2_plank highO2_0.1 (SPAdes) (version 2) | ecosystem: Environmental > Terrestrial > Deep subsurface > Rock core/Sediment ...
TTATCAGCCCGATAACTGCTTCTCACCAGAGGGCCTGCTTCGACATGTTCAAAGCCCATGGTCATGGCAATCTCTTGGAATTCCTTAAATTCTTGCGGGGTAACAAACCGTTCAACTTTTGCATGGTGTGGTGTGGGTTGCAAATATTGCCCCAGCGTCAAGAAATCACAGTCATGCTCGCGTAAATCACGTAATGTTTGGAGAATCTCTTCTTTAGTCTCGCCAAGACCCAGCATCATGCCTGATTTTGATTTAACACTTCCTGTTTTGTCAAGTTTTTTGATATTCTGAATCAACTGAAGACTCTTGCGATAGTCGCCGCGAATTCTCACTTTTTTGTACACGCGTTCGACTGCCTCAATATTATGGGAAATCACATCAGGCTGTGCATCAATCACCCGTTGCAGATGCTCTTCTTTAAACTGAAAATCTGGAATTAATAATTCAACTTTGCAGTCTGGTTTGATGCTTCGCAACTCACGAACGCATTGTGCGAAGAGATCACTGCCCATCAACGGGAGATCATCGCGTGTGACACTGGTGATGACAACATATTTTAATCCGAGTTCTTTGATCGATTCTGCAACACGTCGCGGCTCATCAGGATCAACCGGTTTTCCTCTTCCTGTTTTGACATGGCAATAATGACAGTAGCGTGTGCAGGTGTCTCCCAGAATCATAAACGTTGCAACACCTTTTGAAAAACACTCATAAATATTGGGGCAGGATGCTTCCTCACAGACCGTATGGAGATTACTCTTCCTCAACATCTGCTTGAGCTCGCTATACTGCTGTGTGGTCGGGAGTTTTACTTTGAGCCAATCAGGCTTGTTGGTACGCTGGGTTTTAGTGATCAGAGAAGCTTGCTGGATACTATGTGCGTAACTGTCGCCGAGGGATTGATCGGATGATTGATCAGATTGATCCATACCTTCTTGTTTCTTACGGGTTTTTATATAGTTTTCCTGTAAATCGATAATCAAAAACTGCGATTTAAACGCGAAAGAAAGGACATGTTCTGCATTAATCAGCAAATCTTTTTACATATTGTTCTCTAAACTGAATGAAAAGTACCCCTCCCAAAGCTTCTCCTATCTGGAATAAGATCTCTTTTTTCCCGTCTACAATCGTTGGGGGAATAGAGATCTTAGACTTCTTTATCTGGCTGTTATGCTCCCAGTCTCTCTTGAACTCTTCATGACGTTTTGCTTCGTCAATGAGATATGCAGAAAAAAATTGTATCGGTTGTCCCATATTAAACGGATCCAGCATCATCATTGAAGGCGCTTTTTTGGATCCAATCCAGTATTTATGGAGAAGATAAGGCAGTATATTCCCCCTAGATTTATAATCCCCTGTAAAATCATCAAGCGTTATCTTTATTCTTGGGATAACTATTCGGCTATTTTTGCAGGAGATGGTGATTGCATCTTTATCAATATCTATCTGCAGATCAAGTTCACTCTTCATAAACCATCTTGTTATTTCAATCTTATTTTTTCTTAGTTCATCAAATAACACATTAACATCAAGGTCATAAAAATTATACAGTTCAAGGAACATGGGTGTCATAATGCCATTAAAAAATTCACTTGGATTTAAGTTAAGGTCCCTATAAGAGGTTGATTTGTAAGCAATTGTTCTGAAGAGACTATGTAGCAGATACCTTCTTAATTGCAGAAAGTCTGATGCAACTTTTTCCTGCTCCCCCTCTTCAAGTTTATTTTCAATTACTCTGCCCCATTCGTCAATAGTGAAATCAAGCGTAAACTGCAAACTTTGCTTTGTTGAGAAGTCATAAAGTTCAATTTGATCTGATAGCCTTCTGCTCACTTGGTACTTGAAATTTCTTGAGTTGGAATTAAGTAAAAACAGAAAAGAATGAATTCTATAACAGGTTAACAATCCAAGTTTTCCAAAAGATCGCAGGATATTCGCAAACTTGTTATCTGTTTTACCATTTTTCATGGTTGTTTTCATGATATCTCCCTCCTCTTCTTGGTGCCTCTTAGCGCCGTACTTCCCCTTGATACCGTTCTTTTTTGATAAATCCCTGTCGGATAAGAAGTGCGTATCGCCCATCAAAGTGTTGCACCGGTGTTGCAAGCACGGTTTCGCAACCGCCGCATACCAAATCAGAAAGTTCGTTCGGATTATGAATGGGTTCTTTCTGCAGTCGTTCAAGTTCTGGCGGTGCAAGAATCCTATTCAGATAGAGTCGAAGCAACCTTCCAATACCATCCTTTTGATACGTAAGAACATGATCGCTGCATTGTGTACAATAAATATCATAGACTTCTGCTTTTCCGCCTCGTCGTTTCCGATACACATCATTTTTTAATTTATACATTGCTTCCATTCCCCTCTTTTATCGTTGCCAAAACTTTTTCCACATCTTTTGTGTCAGGATGATAGATATGAAAACTATCGACGATATGGGTGTACGTTCCGACATCAACCCCAAGTTGATCAGCAATATGTTTCATCAAAGTTGCATGGAGATTAAGATTCATCAGAAGTTTTTTGTACGCATCATTTGCTCTGAGATGAGCATGCATATTCAGTTTCCCTTTTTCAATTCTGCACCAAATACTCAGAACAGACGGAACTTTTTCTGCCAACTGATCGCGATCAGGATGCCATAACGAAACCAATCCACGTTTTGATTGCGGTTGTTTTTTGAGCCTGTCAACAAGAGCTTGTATCTGATTATTTGCTTTATCAGGATAGGCAAAGAAACGTTCATGGTATAATCGATGCTCAGGGCGAACGAGATCGTCTTGCGTTCCTTTAAGCGCATGTTCGTTATAAGCGATTAATGCTTGTGTTGTAATCGGAAAGAGCGGATGAAAACGTTTTTCACTGCAAGGATCTTCTATCTCTAACACAAGCAGATCTTCTCTGAAAATTTCTTGATCACCTTGATCAACCCCTTTTTCGTACACTGCTTGCAAACTCTTTTCCCAAGCATCGGAGAGTGTTGTTGCTTTAACGATGAGCATGGTCTCTCCCCGCATGGTGATATTGAATAATCGTGTGAAGAATTCTGCCCATTTCTTCAATCGGCCTATTATTGACAACGACAGTGTTTACAACGTCCATATATCTTCCTGTTCTTATTTCTTCCAATTCTTGGACTGCTGCTTGATAGCGTTGTTCATGGTTGTTTTTTTCGTCTTGCTCTAAATGTAGTCTGAGAGACTCGAGGCTATCGGGCAGAAGATAGATGGCCATCACTTCGAGTGGTGCTAGTTCTTTTCGCAGATCAGCAAGTTTTCTGACTGGCCAATCCATGATGGGAACATATCCTTCACTTGCAATGCTATCAATATGCTCCCTTGAAGGTCCGTAATGATGTCCATAGACCATATTGGGCAAAAGAATCTTTTTTTTCCTCGCCTTTTCTGCAAATTCCTCTAAAGGCATATGGATTCTATCTATTTCCTCTTCCCTTGAAGGTCGTGTGGTATATGCTCGTACATGCACATATGTTCCTTGCCCAGCACGAACCACTTCTCGAATAACAGTAGATTTCCCAACTCCTGAAGGGCCTACTATTGCTACAAGGAATTGTTGTGGTTCCATACTTCATCACCCTTTTCCTGCATCATGGCGTGCTGTATCTTCTTCTAATAAATGTCCTAACACCTCTTTCTTTGCGAGCAAATGCGGTCGGGTATAGCTTGTTGGCGGCACAATAACAGATTTTCGTTCCATTTGAAACCCTTGTTCGTCAACAGGAAGCATTTTGAGAGGATTGTTTGTTCCATAGATCAGTCTCTGGTTCTGGAGACCCATAAAAACAAGAACGGCTAGTGCGCCTTCATAGGTTCTTGCGTCAATGCTTTCTCTGCTGTCATCTCCACCAAAAAGCCAGAAGGATTCGATGGTGTTAATGCCTAATTCTTTTTGTAAATACAACGTTGCAAGGTGAAAAGCCGTTCCTCTTCCTCTTCCGTCTTGTGTTGGTATGTGAAGAATAACGCCTTGATCATAATTTTGAAGATCCCTCAATGCAATTTCGAACTGTTCTCTGCAATCACATGTACGATCGTAAAATCGTTGGCCCGGGTCGCACCCGGAATCAAGACGAACATATATCGGTTTATCTTTTTCAAAGAAAGGAATCATGACTTCTTCATCTAGGGGGGCCTTTACAAGAGCTTCATAGCGTTCCCATTGATCGTCAACAAGAAAATTCACCTGATGGAGGAGACCATAATCCGTCGTAAGTGGTCCCATAGCCACTTTTCTTACTTGATAAGATCTTCCGCCAAGAACTATAGGTCTTGTTACTTCTTCGGACATTCTTTTTGCTTTGTCGAGCGCTTTGCGTATTTTATGTTCATACTTCTCAACAAGCTTGTCAATACATATTTCTGTTTTGTCTGCATGGTCCATTGTTCTCATCGTCACTTTTTTCATAGAGCTTTCGCTAGGCTGTTGCATACTGAGCAGCCTTACTGCACCAGATCAGCACGATCTGGGTAGGGTAATCTTACTGGTGCCAGCAAGGAATGCTTCTTGTTTGAGATTCTGGAGAAGCGGATAGACGCATTTTTGTTCTATGCCAAAATGTTCTCCCAGTTCCTCAAGGAATATCTTACAATGATCGTGATCAACGAAAACACATTCGAGGATAAAGTCGAATCCGTCATTGGTTTTATGGGCATTATTGATGTGGGGATGCTGTGCGATAAACTCAAGGAAGTTGAGTCGGTCTTCTTTCCGAATTTTCAGGACTATCATGGTTTTCACTTTGAATCCTAATCGTTCAAAGTCAAGCAGACACGTGTGTTTTTTGATATACTTGCGTTCGTATTGTTCCAAGCGTTGATACACTGTGGATTGCGGGATATGTGTTTCTTTGCTGATATCTACTAAGGATGTTCGTGCATTATTTCGGAGATGGGAAAGGATTTGGGCATCTTCTTCTTTGAGCTCTGCTGTTTTCTCCATTTTTTCCAAACTCCTTACCAACATTTTCACCATCGATTGGAAATATTCTGCTTTGTTGATAAGCAAGGAACCGTTTGCATCACAAGAGAATATATACTTTTTCTAAGTATAATTATTACTGATAATTACATAATTATGTTTCAGAAACCTATTTATACTAGCTTTGCTCTCCTCAGCTTTGAGCAGTATGAAACGCAAGATCAATCGTGTGGGACCAAGTACACTTACGGTCAGTTTACCCAGTAAATGGGCTAAAAACCTTGGTTTAAAGGCTGGTAATGAGATTGAGGTAGAGGAACGGGCGAATCAGCTTGTTTTGAGTAGGGAAAGAACTATAGAGAAGAAGGACATCACGATCCATTACCCTTCAAAACAACGTTTTCTCAAGCGTTTTCTGGTTTCTGCCTATATTAAAGGCTACGATACGATTCAGGTAACCTATGATGATCCTGTACTCTTTGGTTTAGTTCAAGAAACCATGAACAAACTATTACTGGGATTTGAGGTGGTTGAACACAGCAAAGATCGCTGCGTCCTCAAGAACATTGCCGAAGGCATGGAATACGAATTTGATAATACCCAACGCAAATACTTCCTCCACATCAAACAGCTGCTTTCGCACCTTATCGAAGCCATTCAAAACAAAGATCCTCAAGAACTTGAACATCTGCTTTTTGTTGATCAAACTGTTGATAAACTCTGCCAGTTTATTCGAAGAATGCTCAATATACACGGCTACAAGGATGATTCAAAAGGAAAATCGCTGTATTTTATCGATAATCTTCTCGAAAGCATTGCTGACCATTGCCGTGATATTGCAAAACACATGCAGAGAACCGGTATCTATCCTTCATCGGATTTTCTTGTTCTTTTGAAACAAGTTGCACAGAATATTGAGACGTACTATCAGCTTTTTTATACCTTTAATAGAGAAAAACTCGTTGATTTGAAAGAGCGTGATGTCCAGATCAAGAAATCCGTGCTTGAACAGATTGAAAAACACGAGCATCAACATTTCCTCTTTTACCACCATCTCCTGGGCATGACCGAGATCTGCCATGATTTGAGCGAGGAGATGGGTTAAGTTTCGTAAGGATAAAAAGTTTCAGGATCTTGACTTAAATCAACGGGTTCAAAGTGATAATGATCTTTTAGGATGCGTGGCGTATCTCTCCACCCTTTAATTCCTGATCGTTCTAACCAGAAAATAAAACGATCTTCCGGTTTATATTTTAAGAGGGAATAAAGAACAAATTGTCTTGAAAGGGGTACATGCAAAGCACTTGACGCCTTATCGCTTGCACCACCAAAAAGATCTTCGAGTTGTTTACGTTCCTCATATGCATCAAATGCTATATCAATGTCGCCGCCAAAACTTGAAAAACTAGGCAAGGGAGGCAACGCGAAAATAATATTACATAATTGTCCTTTATATTGATCTTCAGGAAGTGTATTAAGTTCTTCAAGTCCTCCAGCATGCCCCTGTTGAAGATACAAAAGACAAGCTCCCAACGCATACCAATCACTCTTAGTCGTTGCACGTTCTCCTCGCATAATTTCCGGTGCAGCATATCGATTTGATCCTCGTGTTGAGTTGCCTTCTTCACGTTCGTCTTCTATTTTCCTGATTGTTTCAAGATCAGTCACTTTCACAACTTTTTTTTCAGGGTTCCAGATTGCATTATTAAGCTTGAAATCTCTGATCACATACCCCAAGCCGTGAAAAAATGCCATGACTTCTGCAAGTTGATAGAAAATGACTGCACGTTCAGCAAAGCTTAAGGTGGGAAGAGCTTCTTCTACTGTCACGCCTTCCACATATTCTGAGACGGTAAATACAGTTGATCTATCATCAACATTACACCTGCCATGATAAAAATAACGGGCAACATTAGGATGTGAGAGCATCGCTAAGACATTAGATTCGTCACGAACAATCGTTGCTAAACTTCTTCTCTGTCGCTGGGCAGCAATATGGGGATGTAAAAATTCATCCCTAAAAACTTTGATTTTCATAGGAACATCTAAATCGTCTTTTAACGCTAAGTAACAATCACCAGAACCTCCTGAACCGAGTTTTTTGACGAGTAAATAACCTTGAACATCAATCTGTGTGCATTCAAGTAATTCGTCAGGATGGGGACGCTTGTCATATGTTTCATCCAAGCATCTTCTTGTATGGAGCGCTTTTACCGCTCTTAAGATGGTGGCTTCTGAAACTTCCTTTTCATAGAAATCTAGAATAACATCTAATTCTGTAAACTCTAAACTTCTAGCACCCAGTATAATCTCAAGCGGACCATCCATCTTATGGTGCAGAATTTCATGTTGTCTTAAAAATTTTTCAGCAACGTCTGCTCTACCTTCTGCTGTTTCTTCTTTTCCTACTGCATGAATTGCTCCAAATAGATATTCAAACACATGTCCGTATCCTCTTGAAGCAACACGTTCAGATTCTGCGATAACAATTCTTGTGTAACCATCAAGTTTTGGGTCACGATGGAGTTTTAAGAAAAGATCTAATGCTTGAGGTACAGCTTTAAAATCGTCAAAATAATTGAGAAGATAACCAAATAAATGAGCTATTCTAGGAATAAGTTCTGGTTGATCCCGATATTCCTGTACGATTTCTGGAAACTCATCGGTATAAAATTTAGCTAATCCTGGTAGGTGGACTCCTCTTAGCCACGGGTTTAGAATGGAGGGTATCACCTTAACTAAAGAAGCATATCTATCAAAGAGATCAAGAAGAACATCTAAACTATTTGTGGGACTAATGCGCGAAACTTCGTCCGCTCTATCGGGATGCATATCGTTAGTAACTTGATCATGATCGCTTTTATATTTCGATACAATTCGATCTAAGGTGTCTTTGCTTATTGCAATATCATCTAACCATCCATCCTTCGCAAAGACTCGAAACAAGCATTTTGCTTGTTCAGAAGTTCCGTGTATTGCAACGTATGTATATGTTGCAAAAAGGGAATGTATAAGCTCACCTTGCATTTTATACGGGTCACTTAATCCGTCAATACCTTGAGAACAAAATGCAACAAGATCCTGAACTTCAGCATCATCTTTCCTTCTTGCAACAGGAGAATGTCGCAGTCTTTCTTCTAGCAAACCAAGCATGGCTTGTTTCTGATCATCCGTCAATTGTGTTTCGAGGGTCATGGTGTACTCACTCCTTATTCAAAATGGAATTCCTCTCCTTCTCTCTTTTTCCGTTTCTTTTTGTAATTCCTCATATCTATTAAGAGTGTGGTATAATGCAGAACCTCTGTGTTCAGGTATTTCCCGTAAACAATTATAAAAAAGGTGATTAAGCAGAAATCTTTGCACCTTCCCAGAATTATATGGAGATCCATAATCTAGTAATCCGAAGACAATAACCTCCCTTATTTCTCTACGTATCAAATTTCTTTTCTTCCTATCACTTTCGGCTGAAAACTTTCTTATTTGTTGATATACTGCTTCATTTTGTGCATGATATTCTGGCGTTCCCACTTCTGCTCTTGATTGGGGTGGTTCAAAAAGATGTTTTCCGGTAATCATACGATAAGCAATGACACCAAAGGTCCAAATGTTTGCTTCGGGAGTGAAGAGGTCTCCTTTCCATTTAATCCCTTGTTGTTTCCAGTGTTCTTCACCATAAGCAAGTTCTGGTGGTCGTAATGTAAGGGGATGTTGGTAACGTGAGGTTGGCCCTACAGAAAACATGCTTGTGCATCCGAAATCTCCGAGAACAGTATCACCTTCCTTTGTAATTCCAATATTATCGGGTTTAAGATCTTTATGAACAATTCCTGCTTTATGACAGTTCTGTAGTGCGAGAGCAAGTTGATAGAGATAGCTTAATGTTTTTTCTATGGGAATAGGTCCTTTTTCCAATTCATCTTCTAATGTGTGGTCATAGGGTCTGGTTTCAAGAACATAGACTTCTTCTCCCCGTTCATTCCTTCCGACAATAGGTGGAGAAATAATACCTAAGTATCTTTGATCTCTAAGATTTCTTAATCTTACTCCAGAAAATTGATCTGCATAGATACGTTGTCTTAATTGTTCTGGTGGTATGTCAGGATGAATATTTGCGTAAAGTTGAAACCCATGGGAACTTGGATCAATTATTAAGAGAACACTTTCATCATCCGAATGTACATTTTGAGCAAGATAGGCTCGTTTAATGGCACCTCTTCCTACTTTACTCAAAATTTCATAGTTGGGTACATCAACTTGTGCACATTCAAGAAGTTCGTCAAAACTCTTTGCTTTTTCTGCTTGAAGAACAGCTCTTGCTTTCTTATAATCTAAATGTTTAACACTCAACGCTTTTCTTAGCTCAGCAATAGCATAAGATTCAAGAGCTATACCTTCTGGCGGTTCGCTAAACAAACCTTTGTCCAAACACTCTTCAAAAAACAAGAATTGTTCATCTCGAATAAAAACAACATCTTCTTGTTCAATTGTTGCTGTCAAGGCAGGAATTGTAGATGCCAATCTTTCAACAACATTTGCACGAGGATGATGAGAGAATTCTTCATAAACTTCAAAACATCGATGTGCATCTAAAAGAGCTAGTTTCCCTAATGATTTTAATGTACCTATCTGAACATCAAGATTGCTATGACGTATTCCTCGTTCAAACATTTTTCTAAATTGTTGAGGATCAACATCAGCAAGCGCTTCAAGTGCTTCAGCCGTTTTTATGACAATCTCTGAATTTCTATCCTTAATACCATAATCATAATAATGCCATAGAAAATAATCACTCCGAACAGGCGCAAGGGTAGGAAGAGCTTCTGCAACAATGATCCTGAGTTTCTGATATTCTTTTTCGATCCGTTCCCGAACACCATTCATCTCTTCGAGAACTTTATCATCTACCTCCCAAGCCCCTTTAGGTTTTTGATAAAAATCAAGAATGTTGCAGAAAAGACCTGCATCAATTTTAGGAAGCAATTTCAAAGCTTTTGCTGTAATCCTTGCTTTTTGTAGATATTCAGGATTAAGTGTATGAACCTCATCTAAAAGTACGGAACGACAAAGTTCACCAAATTTTTCTGGAGCTGCTTCAGCTAAAGGTGCTAGAAGATCAATCTGTCTATTAGCAACATCATCGCCATATTTACTGGTATATGCTTTGTATATCTTAATAAATCTCTCAACGTCTCTTGTTGCAAGAAGTTTCAACATAGTTTGTACAACTTTATGATGGGGAGTATCGGATGATGTAAAATCATCGTCATGAAATTCATTATAAAGTTCAATAAATCTTTCTGGATCTACATCAGCAAGAGCAACTAATGCTTCAGTTTTTCTCGCAATAGGCCACTTTCTGTATAATTGAACAAATTGTCCAGTATCAACAGGCGCCAATGCTCCTAAATCTAAAAGCCAAGGATAAAAATCAAGAAAACTAGCCATTCGCATGCCCATAAGTTCTTCATAATACTTCACAAATTTTTCTTTGTTAATGGGGGCTAATACACCAAAGCAATGTGCGAGACCCTCTTTTACAATTCTTGATTGTTGCATGGACCAATCAAACAACGCAACAAACTGTTCTGGATCAACAGAAGCTAACGCATCAAGCGTAGATGCAGTTTCTTCACATACTCGTTCATCAAGGTGTTGAACGCCGGTATGATAAAGTTCAATAAATTTTTCTTTGTCAGATTCTGCTAATTTTCTTATTGATCTTGCTGTTTCTCTTTTTATTCGATCATCACTGCTGGATAATCCATGATTGTAGTATTTGGCAAAAAGTTCAAAGTCCATACCGGATATAATAGAAAAAGCGGGCACCAAGGCTTCAAAAATATCGTCTAGAATGGGATGTTCAGACAAACCACTAAGAATATCAACAAGCAATTCTTCATGTACTCGACCTAAAGCATCAAGGGTTTCTGCAACTCTTCTTTTTTCAC
>Ga0209542_10019402_pt1 | contig 10886 bp, 13 predicted proteins | sample RifCSPhighO2_01_FD_184028 | JGI IMG/M metagenome (GOLD analysis project Ga0209542, IMG submission 184028) | Soil microbial communities from Rifle, Colorado - Rifle CSP2_plank highO2_0.1 (SPAdes) (version 2) | ecosystem: Environmental > Terrestrial > Deep subsurface > Rock core/Sediment ...
TTAAGTCTGTATATGTTTTCCAGTTTTCCAGGTTACCATCTGGTACCTGGTTTTCTGTAGGATTGATTGTGGGAGTTTGGATCGCTGTAAATGTTTGTGGGGGCGTGAGAAGGGCAGATTGGAAACCTTTAAGTATCGTAATTGAAATCAGAAAAAAAAGTAGCAGTATAACACCAAAAATAAATATCGCAACTCTGAATATTACAGATCCCAACCACAATTTATGGATAATGCTCGAAGACCAAACATTCTGAATTTCTTTTAAAAAAGAAATAGAGCCTTTTAAGTTTTTAGTCATTTGCTAATCCAAATGCATTTGCTGTTAATACACTTAGGTGAAAAATTACTTTCGTGTCGTCCACATAAATCGAAGACACATTCGACTAGTGGTTCAGAAGATGTTTTTGAAAAGAGAGGACACTCTTGATTTAGTTGGTTACTGGTCGGAGAATCCAAAGATCTTTGACAACAATGACAATAACAATCCCTGTCGTTATAGCACTGTATATCTTCTGATCTCTGCCTATTTGATTTAATGTTAGTTTGATTGGTTTCTTCGTCGATAAGAACTACTCCTCGAGATGGAACAAAACCTTCTGTTCTTGCGAAAAAGGAACCAACTCCTACGTCTAAGGCCTCAGCTTTAACATGGACGACTTCTTGGCCAGCTATTGTTACTTGCCACTGACTGAGCATTCCAGAGTCCCTGGTCCAGGTGAATAGCGTGACTATTTTCTTATCATTGCTTAGGGTAACAGAAGGCCGCCGTACAATTGATGAATACATAGATGAAGGTTTGAAGGTTATGTTGTTAGAAGGTATTTGTGAAGCTTTGTCTAGAAAAATCCAATCTGAAAATCCGTCTATGGACAGGCTAGATATGTAGTTTTTAGCGACTGCCACATCCGAATTGGCAGTATCTAGGCTTGAGCGATTATTGCTAAATTGAAAAAGATTAAGAACGAATGCAACCGCAACAACTGTGATTAAAAGAAGAGGTACCAGAACATACGTGAAGAGAGATGTTCTTTGATATCTGGTAGGACCTTTTGAGTTTTTGGTCATAGGCTTAATTTGCCTTTAGACAATCGCACAAGCCACCTTCACAGATTTCAATAAATCCTTTTTCGCACTCTATTTCTTGTCCAGGTTGACAATCTTGAGGGCAGTAACCTAAACAGACTGGGGGTGGGCAATATTCTTGACCATTATCGTCGGTGCTGCACGGATAGGTACAACACTCATTTTCACACGACTCACATATTTTATTTCTACAAACTGATTTATCCCAAGGATTACTTTTGTCCAAAAACCTGAAAGTGGAGAGGATCTGGTCGATATCTAAAGATGGGGATGTTATTGCGTAGCTATATCCTCCACGATTGGTAATAGCTGTTGTAATTGGAATATAGTCTGTTGTTAAAAAAATTTGATAGTTTATTTTCGTCCATATATTGGCATTGATTATAACCTCCTTTTCTGAATTAATTTTATCGGTAGAATGTCCAATAAGTTCAGAACGATATTCATCCAGAGATTGTTGTTTGTTAACCCTCAATTCATAGCCAGACGGGAATTTGATTGGATTAGTTCCGTATTTAATTAATAATAAATAGGAAAATTGGCCAGTTGTTTCATTTTCAATATACTCAGTTGGTCTTGATTCGGGGTTATATTTAGATTCAAATCCATACTCTTCGTTTGTATAAGTTTCCCAATTCTTCACTAGGTCTGATGTAGGTGCGAGTTGATCTTTCCAAGTATCAGAGAGAGAAGGAGAATAAGGGTCGGTTTGGACTATAGTTTTCATCTGCCCGTTTTTAAAGGCAAAATATCCGATTCCGGCTACTATAGCTATAGCAAGGATTATGGGAATTATTATTTGGACAATTCCCTTAGAGTTATTTTTCATTTGAAGAACTTCAGGAAACTTTATTTCTTTTCTTCCACCACTTCCTAACTAGTATGAAGATAACTAATGCCGGGAGCCAGATTACGGAGTAGGTTGCAATCCAGATAACCCAGGTTGCAAGTTGTCTAAGGGATCCGATCAGTGAGCGTACTGCGAGTTTGAATATCACGTTCGGCCTGAAGGTTTCACTGGGTGCGTAAGGAAGAGCAATTTCATCGGTTGAAAGATAAATTGTTAACTTTGCAAGCTGGGCATTTTTTTCAAACGCCACCTGCTGACCTTTTAACGAATCAATTTGGCTTTGAGTGCTTAAAATTTGTTGAGTCAAGTTCGTTATATCGGTTATTAATGTTGCTTTTTGAAGAATATCCTCATAACGGAATTTTGTATTTTCAAGTAATTTAATACGGGTTTCTATATCGATATACTGATCGGTTACGTCTTTGCCAATTAAATTTTCTGAAACTACTTTAATCGAGAGAGAGTGGAAATAGTCGAGAGCATTTTGGAGTTTGTCGGCAGGGACCCTAACCATAATTGTTGCAGTCGGTGTATCCTGGGGATTTGAGGTCGAAACATTGACCATATATCCGCCGTTTTGACTGGTGTAGTTGAGAATTTTGTTTCTTACGTCAACAACGTCTTTTACCAACAAAGACAAATTTGACTCCTGTATAACGAGTCTATTTTGAACATCTGATTGTGGAGTGTAATCTTGCTGAGGATATAGATTGGGTAGGCCTATTTTTGCAACTCCAGAGGTGCTTCCGAAAGACGCGCCGGAAGAAGGGTTTATTAAATCGGTTGGAGCAGAGTATCTTTGATTGGTGAGGGAGAATGGGGATACTCCAAAAAAGTTTTTGAGAAAGAGATAGCTGACAACCAGAATGAGAAAAGTTGCTAGTTTATTTTTTTTAACCCACCCGACAATCGGCATTAAATTCATTATGAATTTATCTAATACACATTGTCAAGAAAAAACCTCTAAGGCTTACTGTTCTGGGCAAGACAGCTTTTAAGCTCATCCGTTTGGGTCCAGCCGCATTTGCCGTCAATCTGTTTTTCGCACTTGGCGGTTTTATAACATGCCCACTCGGAACGGTAAATACAAATAGAGACAGTATCCTTGCTTGATTCATCCAAGCAAAGCTCCCCGCTGCATCCTCCAACCACACAAGTGGTTTTTGAAATTTTGGTTGAAGGAGTCGGCGAAACCAGAGCCAAGAATTTGAATGTGGAGAGAATTTGGTTGTATTGTTCCTTAGGAAAGTCTCCAATGCCACTACTTATTGCATCAATGCGGTATAGCTTATTTGAGCTGCCTTGAATAATTATACTTTCACTTCCATCGCTTGCCGTGAGAAACTGAAACTTAACTGCAACCATTCCATCGAATGTAGTATCTTGAACATCATTGTATCCGTAGGGAGGGTCCAAATTAATATTGGGAGATGGCAATACTGCAGGATCGTAATTTTCTTCTAACCAGTTTCGTGGTGGTAACTGTGCGGTTATCACTCTGACAATCAAAGATGGATTGTGTACTCCTTGGTTTTCCCATTTTTTGTCTGCAAAGCTTACGCCAAATATTTCTCCGTGCTCTCCGCGAGTTGAATATTCTTTAAAGAAAAAATTTCCTGGATATTTCAGCGTAAAACCAACATCGGTTGCAGTATATGTTTTCCAGTTTGCGGTTTCGTCGATTGCAATAGAAGGTGTAGGAGATGGAAGAAAAATTGTGGGAATCGCAATTGTCGGGGGATTGGCGTGGCGGAAGTAGATCTTAAGGGAATAATAGATAGTTGTTACAGAGGCAAAAAGGACGGCAATAATAGGAATTAACCAGAAATGAAAATGCTGTTTTTTAAACATTTAAACTTGATTAAGTATAGCAAGAAAAATCGTCTACTGTGAAGAAAGCTCGGAGTCAATATTTACAAGTTCGCTGTCAAGCCCGTTTAAGTCGGTGTTGTTAAGATCTTTTTCAATATCCTCCGGTTCATCGCTATTGCTTTGTATCGCGAGATCCTGTTCCTGATTAGTCGGATAGCTGATAGTTCCTTGCGTACTTTGTTTTCTCGAACTAACCAATACCAAGCCAAGAACGACAACTAATGCGATTAAAACTAAAAGCGGCAATAATATATTTCCTTTCATATTTCTCATGGTGTTGGTGTCGGCGTTAAGCTGGGTATAATAGTGACCGTCGGGCTTCCCGTTTGTCCAACTCTCAAACCTTTGATATCACCGACCAAATGTACAAGAATCTTATGGACTTCTCGAAGATCCTTTGCTACATCTTGAATTTTAACACGCACTTGTTTGAAAGCGTCTTTTGGGTTGTTGCTTGAAAGAACACCATCTAGCGCAGTTTTGGCATCTTGCAGTTTGGTCTTGGCAGAGGCAAGCTTTATTTTTGCATCATTTACTTGGCTTTCTATCGAAGCTGTATCTTTCCCTTCTCCTTTGAGCTTCACGATTCTTGACTCGATTCTTGAAATTAGTTTATTTAATCTCTCAATTGCCGCTTCTATTCTTTTAACCATCTGGTCGAAGAACTTCTGAATAATACTTTTTCTTAAATCAGATAAACGGGCGGCTTGAGAAGCCCGGCGATCTTTAATTTGCTGGCCTCGGTTTGAAGGAGTGGGTGTAGGAGTTAAATTATCTGCATATACGTTTTTCAACACAACACCTGCGATGAAAACTAAAAATGCAAAAACTATAGAAATTTTTTTTATCTTCAACACTCTAGATAATATGATAGAGATTTTACTATCTTAAAGTCAAATCTTGATTGTTCTTCCTATTAGAAAATGGTAAATTGGATTTGGAATGAAAGATGAATTAATTGCTGTTGCTAAAGCGCTTGTGGTGCCAGGGAAAGGGATTTTGGCTGCTGATGAAAGTACTGATAGCATCAAAAAAAGGTTTGATAAAATTGGAGTTGAGTCGACGCCTGAAAATCATAGAATTTATCGACAACTTCTTTTTGAAACGCCAGGTATTGAGGAATTTATCTCGGGAGTTATCATGTTTGACGAAACCCTTCGCCAGAAAAGTTCTGATGGAATATTCTTTCCCGAATTATTAAGAAAGGAAGGGATAATTCCTGGAATTAAAGTTGACAGGGGCGCGAAAGATTTAGCTAATTTCCCTGGAGAAAAAATAACTGAGGGATTGGATGGCCTTCGTGAAAGATTGGCAGAATATAAAAATCTTGGAGCCAAATTCACTAAGTGGCGGGTAGTTATAACAATAGGTGATGGGATTCCAACTCAGACTTGTATAAATTCCAACGCTGAGTCATTGGCGCGTTTTGCCGCCCTTTCTCAGGAAGCAGGCCTTGTCCCAATTGTTGAACCGGAAGTATTGATGGACGGAAATCATAGTATTGAAAGATCTGCTGAAGTTACAACTGCCACTCTACAATCTGTTTTTACAAGATTAAACGAACACAAGATTCAATTTTCGGGAATGCTTCTCAAACCCAACTTTGTCCACCCCGGTTTGGAAAACCAGCGGAAAATTGAGGGTAAAATTATTGCGAGATCGACCTTAGATACATTAAGAAAAGTTGTCCCGAGTGAAGTTCCTGGTTTGGTTTTTTTGTCGGGAGGAGATACTCCTGGTGAATCAACAGTGCATCTTGATGCGATGAATGAGATTGGTGGTGTTCCCTGGCAACTAAGCTTTTCTTTCGGCCGTGCATTGCAACAACCGGTTCTTGAGATTTGGAGAGGAAAACCTGAAAATAAACAAGAAGCTCAAAAAGTATTTTATAACCGGGCAAAACTAAACAGTCTTGCGCGCTACGGAAAGTATTCTAAGGAAATGGAGGAAAATATATGAGCGACTTGGATATTTTAGCAATAGGTGATGCGACAATAGATTGCTTTTTGAATCCAACTGAAATTGAAACTCTTTGCCGGATAGACGACAAAGAATGTCTGATTTGTTTTTCCTATGGAAATAAGATTCCTGTTCGTAATTTAGAGTTTTCGATTGGCGGTAACGCAGCAAATCACACGGTGGGAGTGTCAAGACTCGGTATAAAATCCGGGATTGCTTTGACTTTGGGAGAGGATAGCGTAGGAAACCAGATTGTAGAGAAATTAAGGGAGGAAAATGTTGATTTAACATATGTAGTTCAGCAACCGTCAACATCTTCTAACTATTCCACGGTCATTAATTATCTGGGCGAACGAACTATTTTTACATATCACGCTCCGCGAAGTTATGAGTTTCCGGTTGCTCTGCCACAAGTTCCCTGGGTTTATTTAACCTCTATGGGGGAGTCTTTCAGGCCATTTTACAACCACTTGGTTGACTGGCTAAAAAAGAATCCTGAAATAAAAGTAGCTTTTAATCCGGGTAGCTGGCAGCTGAGATTGGAAAAAGACGTAATTTCTAATGTTTTAACTCTTACCAACCTTCTTTATGTTAATAGGCAAGAAGCAGAAAAATTAACTGGTTTAGATTCGTCTCAGGGAAAAGAGCGGGACTTGCTTGTTGCGTTATCTAAATTGGGCCCCAAAACTTCTGTTGTTACAGATGGCCAAAACGGGTCGTTCGCTTATGACGGAAAAAAGTTTTTAAAAGCGGGAGTTTTTCCTGTTGATGCTTATGAAAGAACTGGGGCAGGTGATGCCTTTGGATCTGGTTGTGTTAGTGCTATAGTTAAAGGGAGAGCTTTGGAAGAAGCAATGCTTTGGGGAACTATCAATTCGGCATCGGTTATCGGTTATACCGGATCGCAACACGGTCTTTTACGGGAAGAAGAGATGTTGGAATGGATGGAAAGAGCCAAAAGCAGCGGATTAAAAGTAGAAGAGTTCTGAGAAAGGGATAGACGAGACGATAGGTAGAGACTTTCAGAGCTACCACGAAAACTCATATTTGTCGCTTGAAATAGTATTTGGTGTACCATATTCGGCAATGACCCCCGTTACGTAGGGATTTATCGTTTGATAGGGAAAATGTACTACTTGATAGGTAATTAATATTTTTGCATTTGTTCCGCAGCCAACATAGGCGAGATAAACTTTAGGTTCTCCAACCGGATAGAGTGTCCAAGGATAACTGTAAGAGTCTGCAAATGTGGCCGTAAGTTGAGTTCCCAAATATACTAATTCGATTTCGACTTGGTTATTTGTATTACAGCCTTTTTCTCCGGTTTTGGGAAGGTTATAGTAGTTTGCTTCAACACTAAATATTTCATCGGGAGATAGTACCGCACCTCGGCTTTTACTGGAAGTTACAACGACAGAAGGAAAGGTTAGAGCTGTTGTTGGAGAAGGTGTTGGTGTTGCTGTCGGTTCGGGTGTGGGTGTGTTTGTAACAGTATTGTTGTTTGGTTGATTAGTAGCGGTTGGATTTGACTCTGTATTTGATGAGTTAGGTTTTGTCGTCGGAGTTGAAGTTAATTTTTTTGTGGGAGTTGGAGTTTTTTTAACCGCATTTTCTGAAGTTGTAGGTTGTACTGTTTCTGTAGGAGTAATATAGATCGTCCCAGTTGGATTAGTTATGGGGGTATTTTTAGATTGAGTATTTTTCTGGTAAATAAAAATACCCACAACAATTACTATGGCTACAATAAAAACGATTGGAACAAAAATAAACCCGCTATTAATTTTTTTCCTCTTTAACACTTTATTATTAAATGTTAATCTAAAAGGTAACTCATGGCAAGAATTTTTGTAACCAGGAAAATCCCGGGAAGTGCTTTGAGTAAGTTAACCTCTTCTGGGCATGAAGTTTTGGTTTCTGAATTTGACAGACCAATAACTTCCGAAGAATTTCTTGAAAAGGCAAAGGGGGCTGATGCTCTTTTGACCTTATTGACCGACAAAATCGACGGAGGAGTTTTGGATGCAATCGGGCCCCAACTCAAAATTGTCTCGAATTATGCAGTAGGGTTTGACAATATAAATATGGAGGACGCTACAAAGCGCGGCGTTTTGGTGACGAACACTCCTTCAGAGGTAATAAACGAGTCGGTTTCTGAATTTGCTTGGACACTTATGCTCGCTTTGGCTAAAAGGGTAGTAGAGGCAGACGAGTCAACAAGAAGGGGTGCTTACAAGGGTTGGGAACCCGGAACATTTTTGGGGGTAAACATGATTGGGAGAACCTTGGGAATAATAGGCCTTGGGAGAATTGGTGGTATGACTGCAAGACGTGCAAAGGGATGGAACATGAGAGTTTTATATTACAACCGTTCACGGGACGAGCAGGTGGAAAAAGAACTAGGCGTCGAATATACAGATATTGATAAATTATACGCGGAAAGCGATTTTATCTCCGTTCATCTTCCTTTGACGAATGAGACTAGACATATGATTAACGAAGGTGCATTCAATAAGATGAAGAAAGGAATTTTTATAGTCAATACTGCCCGAGGACCAATAATAGACGAAGGAGATTTGGTAAATGCGATAAGAGAAGGCAAGGTTGGAGGCGCAGGGCTTGATGTTTTTGATAATGAACCAAATATTAATCCTGAGCTTATTGGCATGGAAAATGTAATACTAACTCCTCATATTGCGTCGGCAACACTAGAAGCAAGAGAGGAGTACGGGCGTTTAGCTGTAGATGCAATTTTAGATGCTCTCTCCGGCAAAAAACCCCAAAATTTAGTTAATGAAGAAATTTGGCTTGCTCGCAAACACTAAAGTATATAAATTTACTTCCCACATTGACAGATAATTATGTGTATGATATTCTGATAATAATATGAACGGGCTAATGCCTTACACAACGACTGCAACCGAGCTGCAGAGAAATTATAAGAAAGTGGTTAAAATGGCTAAAAAAATTAAGGAACCTGTAACGGTTCTTTCTAATAATAAACCGGAATTAGTTTTAATGGATTACTCTATTTTCAGAAACGTTCAAGAGAAAAGATCTCAATTGAAGAAAAAAGCCGGTATGAAAGAATGGCTCGATGTAGTATCTGGAAGCTGGACTAAAGAGGAAGCTAAAGAATTTGATAAGATTATTGAAGAAGAATTTGAAAGAATAGATGATGAAGACTAGATGTGATAAAAATCCTTCTTGACACTAACGCATACAGCAATCTTCATAAGGGTGATGAATTTGTCAGGAAAGAGGTTGAAAAAGCTGATAGAGTTTACCTCTCAACAGTTACTTTGGGGGAGTTATATCTGGGTTTCAAATTGGGATCAAAGGAAAGTTTGAATCTTAAGTTTTTGCAGGGATTTTTAAGCCTTCCTGAAGTATCAATCGTAGATGTAACTAAAGATACCGCCGAAATATATGGGAAGGTAGGTTACGGTATTAGAGAACAAGGAACACCAATACCAATGAACGATATTTGGATTGCTTGTTGTGCGATCGAAACCGATTCTACTTTAATTACTTACGACGAGCACTTTTTGAAAATTAAGGGATTAAAAATTTGGAATAGATTATCTTGAATTCAATCCTCGGTAGAAAACCCAAAATTTAGTGAATGCAGAAGTTTGGATAAAAGGGTAAATGTAGATACTTCTGGGTAATAAATGACTACATAGTTTTTTCTTAATTTTAAGGAGTCATCCCACCCAATAAAATACGAAGGAATTTTTTCATCGCTTTTCACTTACCATCCTTCTGAGATTTGTTATAAGTTTTTTATAAAGTGGCAGTTTCTGATAGCGTTCCATTGCCAGTACTTCCGGTTCCAAGGCTTCGGATGTGGCGTACATATATCTTGGTAACTCTTTTTTTTGTGCGATTTGATGTTCTCTAATAGCTTCAAATATTGGCGCTGGTATTAATTTCTTGGCCTAGAGGGTTGAAATGATAGCTTAAGAGTTTTCCTTAAAAACGTCAGAAAGTTGTAGTATTTGGGAAGATAGATGCCACCAAGTTCCAACGGACTAATTCCTTTTCTTTCTTTTTAAAGCCTTTCATTAAATTTAGTCTTGGCTTAATGCAGCCGTTGAAGCATTCAATAAGGTTGTTGTCTCTTTGCATTCCCGGATAATCAAAATGGGTCAGAGTATATTTAAAGTTTCTTTTTAATTGGTTGACGGCTTTTAAAAACTTTTCTCTGGGGTGGGCATTTGTCCAATGCAAAAGTTTAGTTAAATTCTTTACTGACTCTTCTTTAGTATTAGCATATAAAGATCTTTAAAAAGTCCGGCAAAAGTTAAAAGCTCCTCTTTAACTTCTTTTGAAATGTATCTATTCTTAACGGCATTTTTTAGGGGAATAGTAGCTTGCATCCTGATGCTTTTGTGAACAACGCAGAGTTGAAAGGGAGTAACCGGAAAGTATCTTTTTAAGGCTAAAATAAGCCCTGCATCACCATCGCCATATATACCTTTGATTTTTGTCTTTGGAAGTTTTTCGGTAACATTTCTGATAAGCCTGGTGTATCCATCATATCCTTCTTCTTTTTCCCAATTAGCGCAAATTACATCAAAAGTAACTGGATCAAAACAAACCAGTAAAGCAACTTCCTCTCTTCCAAAAGAAAACCAGACGCCGTCAAAGGCTAGGTATCCGCTTCTTACCGGAGAGAATAATCTGTCAATGTCGTCCAGGGTTGGGAGAGGATCTGCTACCCATTCAATAAACAAAAGTATTTGAGATTTTGTTAAAAGGTCAAGCTCATATGTTGCACGGATAATGTCAATTGTGGTGTTAAGAGAGAGACATTTTAGATAAACGAATACTGCGTACTCAATAAAGGAATCGCTCCAGGATAACAGATTGCCATTGGCCTTAAAAAGATGACCATTCTCACATCTGAAAGCTTGAACCTTAACTATCTTTTTACCGGATTTGAACATAACAGCTTTAGTCAGAAAACCATTCTTTTTAATTTTAGAACTTCCACAAAAAGAACAGGAAATCATGACAAATTATAGCCAAAAACCCTTCTGAAGGACATAAAACATCAATTTAGATCGTATTATCGGAGAAAACTATACTTTACAGGCCACGATTTGAATACCAGCGCCTT
>Ga0209542_10019403_pt1 | contig 10886 bp, 10 predicted proteins | sample RifCSPhighO2_01_FD_184028 | JGI IMG/M metagenome (GOLD analysis project Ga0209542, IMG submission 184028) | Soil microbial communities from Rifle, Colorado - Rifle CSP2_plank highO2_0.1 (SPAdes) (version 2) | ecosystem: Environmental > Terrestrial > Deep subsurface > Rock core/Sediment ...
TGGCCTTGACCCAGCCCTTCGCGAAGGGCTGGGTTGACCCTCCTTCGCCCCGATCTGGATCGGGGCTTCGGAAGGGCAGGACTCGGACGAGATCAAAATTTATAGTTGTTTACTAGATTTGTTGAGTTTCGGATACCAGGCTGATTTCGCCTTGACAAATCCATCATATTATGATAGCATATAAGCCAGATGGGGGGATTTTTTTATCCGCATCAGGCGGATAATCCGCCGAAGAGGCGGAATAAACATTATGATATTTTTGTGCCTTGGAAGCTGCTTCCGAGTGACGAAAGCGCGTATTCATCCCTCCTAGATGCGTCGTAAGTAATCAGCAATGTTATACTGAATTGATTTTTTTCAGTCTCGGTATAACGCTCGTTAGCAGCTTTAAGAGCATAAATTTACCCAGCCTTTCGCGAAGGGCTGGGTTTAAATTTGGATGAATTTATTTATCGCGTCTGTTACCAGGAGTAATTTTTTTGACAATATATCAGATTCTTCATTTGAAAAGGGCAGTAATACAAATTTTTCTGTTTCTGGTCTTGCCTTGTCTTCGCGTGATTCAATCCCAATTCGTAAGCGGGCAAAATCTTGGGTGCCAAGATTGTCTATAATGTTTTGCACTCCTTTGTGCCCTGCGGAGGAAATATTTTTTTGCGATCGGATCTCGCCAAGAGGCAGGTCTATTTCATCGTGGACAACCAACAAGTTTGCAGTGGGTAGTTTGTCACCCTTCGGGTGATCCCCCGCAGGGGGATAGTTTTCCAGCAAATACTTTACCGCCACGCCGGAGTTGTTCATAAAGGTTTGAGGTTTTACAATGATTATTTTTTTTTCATCTTCGATTAACTCGGCAATTTCAGAATTGGAATATTTATCAAACTTAAAAGTCATCCCTTTTGATTTCGCGAATTGATCCACGGCTACAAATCCGACATTGTGTCGGGTGTTTTTGTATTTGTCTCCAGGATTTCCAAGTCCAATGATTAATTTCATTATTTCAGCGGAAATTTTACCGCCGCGTCTTGCCCTAATACTACTACAAAATCCGGCTTTGGATCAGAAAGCGCCTCGATGAAGGGGTAGTCTGTCAATACCGGCACAGATAGCTTGGATGTCAGAAACGAAAGGGTAAGAGGCTTGGTACCGCCGGAGAGATCATAGATAATACTCGTCTCAAGCAGGTCTTCGCCTGGATAATTGGCCGTCACTGTTTCTGTAAATTCGCTTGTTAACTCATCTGCCGCGCGCTGAGCCAAAAAGTTTACCTTTGTCGCGTTCTGGAATTCTATCAGAGGAGATTCTTTCTGGGTTCGTGATATATTAAATCGGTCTGCGACTACTCTTCGGACATCTTCCTTGGTATTTCCGGGACAGACAGTGATCACAGCGGCACCTGTCTCCTCAACTAATTCATTGCAGATAATACCGGTGCTGTAGTCGAGGGCAAAAGGTAAAATATTTTCTTGGGAAATTTCTTTAGTCAGGTCGTAAAGTTTTTTTAACTCCGGGGGAGTCATATTGGTTTTGAAATTGTCGGCGAAAGTATCGAGGAGTTTTGTAACCGTACCAAGATTAGTGGAGATACGAAGTTCGGTCGCTTTTTGTTTTATCGCGGACAAGACTTGTTGTTGCCTCCTTGATCGGGCAAAGTCTGAACCCTCACCGTTGGTACCGTATCTGGATCGGACGAATTGCAGAGCCCGTTGTCCATCCATATGTTGAGGACCTTTTTCAAAAGTAATTGTCGGCAGATAGCCGTAGTTATTATCAGGATAAGAAGAATCAGAAAAGCCATTCCCCACATTTATCTCAATTCCTTCCAGATCGTCTATGACCTGCTCGAAACCGGTAAAATCTATGACCGCATAATATGGAACGCTTAGCCCGGTCCAATCCTCGATTACGTCCTGCATCCATTGCGCGCCTTGGCCTTCGCCGGCAAGCTCGCCGTAGGCATAAGCCGAATTTATTTTGCGATAGTCATACCCTGCTGGTAAAAATACGATAAAATCTCTCGGCACGGAAAGTAAGCTAACCTCCCCTGGTTTGTCATCCTGACCAGGATGGACCGAAGCCAGGATTATCGTGTCCGCCAGAGTGCCTCCCTCATGTCCGGCACCACCAATACCCAAGAGCAGGATATTGATTTCCCCTTCGTCTTCGCCAAGTAGGGGAGTGTCATCAGACGTGACCAGGGAGCCAAACGAGGAAAAAAAGGAAAAAGGCGATGATCCCTGAAAGATTCTTTTGCCCATAGAAAATAGCCAGAATCCACCCCAGAGCACCCCGGCAATAACTATTATTGTAGCAAGAGACCACCAAAATTTTTTTCTCTTGTAGAATTTATTTTTTGAATTATCTTTTTTTGATAGGTTAAAGGCGGGAGGAGAATCGCTATCAGTAGCAAACGCTTCTTCAATTACGGTTTTGGGCTTTTCCGGCTCCGGCCTTTTAGTTTTTTTGGGTTTGGTTCCTTTACGTTTTTGTAAAATGGAATCAATGGAGCTTTTTTGTACGTCTTCTTCGAACATAAACAGGGTTGAAGTTAAATGTTTTTTTTACACCCTTGCTCTGGACCGATGCCCGCTTCGACTTAGTCGAAGACGAGGCGAGCGAATCACTGGTTGTTCTTTTTTAGCAATTGCAGTTATCCCAATGATGCGAATTGAGATAAAAAGGCAAAGTGTAAGTTTTGAGTTATTTTATTCGCGACATTCGCATAATTTCATGAGCTCGGAATCAGAAGCATGGTCGTGCCAAGAGGCAAATGTATATTTCTTGCAAATTATAGCAGAATAAGCTGGTAAGTGGAATATGTTTATCGCTCGCCGCGCGCTTGTCAGTGTATCGCGTGGTGATGTGTACTGTACAGGTGCTTGACTTTCAAGGTCGTGCGTGCTAAGATATTTTGTCTTTCCAAACTCGGAAAGAGCTTGACCCCAAAGCTTCTGGGGCATTAGAACGGAATAAAAAAGGAGGATGTCGCCAATGTCCAAAGAGATATTGTCCCCATCAAAAGGTTTTACCCATGGCCTCGCAGGAAAACTCCTGGAGATGCTTGTACACGGATTTCTCAAGTCACGCGTGTTTAGGCGCGCAGAAACGCAGGAGTTGGATGCCTTCGTCAAAAGCCAAGGTATGGCTTTGCGCCAGAAAATCCTGCTCGCTCTAGAACAGCAGTTCGAGCTTTTCAGCCACCGCGTGATCATCACAGTCAGCTACGTCCCGGGCGCCATCGCACAGGCCATCGAAGCAAACCACTTCGACAGCAAATATCTGGACTTGTCGCCGGACCAGATTCCACTCATCGGATCAGGCTCGGTCGAGCATGAGGTGCACGAAGTACACTTCGACCGGGTTATGTTCAACCGCGACCTACTGCTTCCGGACGCCCTTGGCTCCGGCATGCAGTTTGCCGATCCACTGACAGCTCTCCACTACGCGCTCAAACTCCCTAACCGACAGAGATATTATCCGCTTTTCGTCCTCTTTGAGGTTGGTGGCCAGCTCTGGTGTCTCTGCCTTCACGGGGCTGCTAGCGAGCGCTGGTTGCGTGTCGATCGTCTCGGTCTTAATGGCAACTGGCTTCCGGGCTGTCGTTTCCTGGCTGTCCGCAAGGATGACTCTCGGCAACTTGTGTCCTAGGATCTGCTATTTGGATCCTTTGGACACTTTCGCCCCGCTTTCCGGTTTTTTCAATCGGATCGCGGGGCATTTTCTTTTAAAATCTCTTGGCAGTCAGCTTTTTTTCTGCTAAATTATAGTATGGGATTTTGGATAATTCAGAGCGGTTATCCGCCTCGGCGGACTGGGGGAGCATTGCATTTTCACCCCTTCACAAATCTTGGGCACATAGCTCAGCTGGTTAGAGCGCTATCCTCACACGGTAGAGGTCTCTGGTTCGAATCCAGATGTGCCCATGATTAATTTGAGACGAGGCAAGCACGGAAGAAGTCAGAAGATCAATTCTTTTTTCATCCATTGATATTTTTCGCGCGCTACCCCCTTGCGTAGGAGGTAAAAGGGGAGTATACTTAGGTATAGTTTTACGTTTTAGCCCTATAAACATAGCTTGAAATAAAATGATAGATACCGCTGATGATCAAAATTTGAACGAAGATAATGATACGCTGGAGCAAAAAAAGCCTGGAGCATTAGGCTCGCTCTGGCTTTTTGTTTGGGATTTTCTAAAAATTTTTATTATCGCTCTGGCCATAATCATTCCGATTCGATTTTATCTTTTTCAGCCTTTTATCGTCACCGGACAGTCTATGTTGCCAAATTTTGAGGATGGACAGTATCTTGTAATTGATGAAATATCTTATAGATTCACCAGCCCTCAAAGAGGCGAGGTAACTGTGATACGATCGCCGAATGATGATTCGCAATTTTTTATCAAAAGAATTATTGGGCTCCCCGGAGAAACAATCGAAATATCAAACGGTTCAGTAATTATAAAAAACAGTGAAAGACCTTTGGGTTTTGTGTTGGATGAAGCATATTTACCTCAAGATTTACAGACCTTTGGAAATACCGCCAAGACCCTAAAGGCCAATGAATATTTTGTATTGGGTGATAATAGAATAGCCAGCTCTGATTCTCGAGTTTTTGGGCCGATACAAGAAGAGACTATTGTGGGCAGGGTATTCATAAGAGCTTTTCCAATTAGTGATTTTGATAAATTTAACGCGCCAGAGTATCATTATTAATTAACTATACGAAATACGAATCGGTACGAATGAACGAATTTTGTTTCCATCACACAGTATATTCGTGAACAATCAATCCGTTGCATTATATATTCGTATATTAGTAAAAATTTGTAATTCGTAAAGATTATGTCAAGAGTAAAAAAATTACAAGCTCTCAATACTGAACTAAAGGTCATTGATGTCGTAAAGACAGGCGATTTATTACCGGGTGAATCTTCCGAATGGAGGCATATCGTTCCTCGATTACACAAGATTTCACAAGCTTTTGGTTATCAGAGAGTGGAAACCAGTCCTGTTGAGAAATACAATTTTTTTCCTCGCTCAAAAGATTTTTTTAATCCCAAAATAGAAAATCTGGTCTATATAGATACCGCGTCAAGCAAAAAAATAGTTCTTCGCTCTCAGAATTTTTTAAGCGCTTTGAGAGCTTATATCGAAAATGACATGGATAAAAGAGAGCGAACGACCAGATGGTATTATTTGGGGCCAACATTCAGCGCGGACGAAAAGGCCTTGTCGCACGTTTATGAGTTTGGCATGGTAAACTTTGGAGAACCCAGCGCTGTTTCCGACGCGCAGATGATAAATATGATTCGGGCGTTCTTGGAAGATTTAGGGGTCCGGAATATTATTTTTGAGATCAATAGCAAAGGTTGTTCAAATTGTGATAGCAATTATCATGAGGTTTTGAGCTCATTTCTAAATCAAAGAAAAGCAGAGCTCTGTGTGGATTGTCAGCAGAACATTGCCAAACAACAGTCCAAGCAAGTTCCGGAAGGCGAGGAGTATTATAGTGTCTTTCTGTGCGGGAACGCGGAATGCAGAGAGGTTACCAACACAGCGCCGCAAATTATCGACCACATCGATGATACTTGCAACAAACATTTGACCAGCCTTCTTGAATCCCTAGACGAGCTTGAGGTGGGGTATGTGCTCAACCCCAGGCTCTTTGATAACCAGAAGCTTTCCAATACAATTTTTCGAGTGATCGCAAAGTCAGAAACGCCAGAAGGAGGGCAACAGGATATTGAATTTGGCATTGGCGGACGCGTCAGCCGGTTCGTTTCAAAAATCACAGAACAAGAAATCCCGACCTTGGCCTTTAGCGCTAATCTCAACTCGATTTTAAATTTTGTGGAGCAGACAGGCGCTAATCACAAGCCCGCAAAAACCGCGGACGTATTTCTTATAAACATTGGAGAGATGGCTTCTAAAAAAAGTCTGAAGCTTTTTTGGGATTTGTGGAAAAACAATTTCCGAGTGGCGGAAAACTTTGGCGAGAACGGAATAAAAAATCAGTTCAAAATGGCGGAAGCAAAAGGCTGTACTCTGGCGCTTGTCATCGGGCAGAAGGAAGCGGTAGAGGGCAGTGTTATCTTGCGTGACGTAAAAAGCGGAATGCAGGAAGTATTTCCAGTCGAGCGGATTATCGATGAGGTGCGAAAGAGACTGGCGGATGATTAGAATTTGGTTTAAGATTTTGGACTAAAGTTATCGGAAGAAATAGTTACCCCTCGCAAGAGGGGTTTTTCTATCTACTCGACTTGATAGACATCACTTATGATAAATGCTAGACTTGTTTGTATTTCAATTCCTCGCGCCCAATGGGGAAAAGGGCAAAGGAGGGTCAAATGACCCAGCAAGCAGTAACTGAATTATGTGAACTGATGAAGCCTCATGTATGGGAAGAGGCAGATTCGAGAAGAAGAGCTGACGCGATTGTGAGTTTTGCCTGTAGCGTAAGCGAAGAGGTGCTCAAGAGGGCAGGCATAACAAAGGACTTACCTGGATGGCGGTTTTACCTCCTTGCAATCGCCTCGGATCAGCTGGCTGAACGGCCAGAAGATTATGTAGGCGCAAGCAATCCATCCGGTCAGGGTAGGTTGTTGATGTCTCTCAACCTGTACAGCGTTCCAAGTGATCTCTCAGTATACAGAGGCCCTGGCGTCGCTCATACGCTGATTTTCTGTTGCGACAGGGTTCTATTCTGGGATAGCCCGCACGACAGGCCGTTTTGCTCAAAGAGTTATGAGGACGCGGCTCGATTCGTCATTTTTTGGCTGGCGGAGAAAATCCTTCAGATTATTCGGAAGAACAACTGGGATCGCGTAAGCCAGTTGCCGGATCTGTTTGATCGACTCATGGCATTTGAGGTCGCGTAGCCAGACTGCAGTGTTTTCAGCGCCACGGAGAAGAGATTTTCTCCGTGGCGCTTGGTTATTAGCTTTGTTCTATTTTGTTTGACCAAATAAGATAATTCTGTTATATTATTTACGTTATAATTTATTAATTAAAAGGAAAGAGGTGTAAAATTTGTGGTAGAAGTTAATAGGAAAGACAATGAATCACACGAAGCGATGATGCGAAGATTTGGCAGAAGGGTTTTGCAGAGCCAAGTTGTCGCGCGTGCCCGAAAGCAGAGATTTCATGAGAAAACCCTCTCTAAAAACCTTCGCAGAACCAAGGCTGTAAAAAGAGCTGAAATGCGCGAGGAACGAGAAGAGCTGACTCGACAGGGTAAAATCCCTTTCAATACTTTCGGTCAAAACCGACGCTATGGAAACGGAAGACGATAAACGCAATCGACTCGTAAATTAAGCTAAGTCTTGTTGGGTCTGATTTGATTCGAATTCGGGACAATAAGACTGCCAAACGAATTGTCAGAATTATACAAAAAGATAGAAACGGATATGGTTACCGCGGCCAAAAACAGAGACAAGCTTACGCTTGGAGTTTTGCGTTTTGTAAAATCCAGCCTGGATGCCCTTAGGAAAGATAAAGGCGAAAATTTGACCGACGAAGAAGTGATCGCAGGTTTGAAGAAGAGAATAAAGCAAGGGAAAGATTCTGTGGAAAAATTTACCGCCGGCAATCGTTCCGACCTGGTTGAGACCGAAAGTAAACAACTTGAAATTGTGTCCGCGTACCTGCCTCAACAAATGACTGAAGCAGAGCTGGAGGCAGTTGTCGACAAAGTAATTCTTGAAGCCCAAGTCACTTCCAAGAAAGACTTTGGAAAAGTGATGGGTCTTGTGGTGAAGGAATCAGCGGGACGCGCGGACGGAAAATTGATAAAAAGTATTGTAGAAAAAAAATTAACATAAAATAAATATACGGATTTCTAAAATCCATATGTTTGAACAATGAGTTATGCTTCTAGACAAACTCTATGACAAGCGTTGGTTCTTCTGGGCTATCAGTATCATAGTGATAGTCGGATTGAGTCTGGCATCATATATGGAGTGGGTAAATATCCAGATAGAGACAGAGAATTATCTTTTGGTTGTATAATTAAGACAGGACTTGAACGCTAGTATTTTTTTCACTCTTGCTCTGTTTAATTCTAATCAATGGTTTTTCTTTTCTAGCATTATTAGTAATTCTAATGATGCGAATAAGAAAAAACAAGAATTACGGAGAATGCCCTATTAACCAGTTTTTTTAATGGCTAAAGAATACGTTTCAGTCGGTTTAGATATTGGCACCTCAATGATCCGAGTGGTTGTGGGGAAGTCTTCTGACGAGGAAAAAACCCCAAGTATCATAGGGGTGGGGGAAGCTCCATCCGGCGGAATCCGAAAAGGCGTGATTGTTGATGTCGAGGAAGCGGTTTCTTCCATTACGGCTGCTTTGGAAAAAGCCGAACGAATGACCGGTATTCCAATCGATCACGCGGTTGTTTCTGTTGGGGGCGCGCATGTGGTCTCCGTGGAGTCACATGGGGTTATTGCCGTGTCACGGGCAGATGGTGAGATTACCGAGGCGGATATCATCAGGGTTGTGGACGCTTCACAGGCGATTTCCATACCGCCCAACAGAGAAATTTTGCACGTCATTCCAAAGACTTTTACAGTAGATGGCCAGGTTGGCATCAAAGATCCTTTGGGAATGTCCGGAATACGGCTGGAAGTTGACAGTCAAATAATTCAAGCCTCCGTGCCTTTTATAAAAAATTTAACCAAATGTATTATTCGAGTTGGATTGGAAATTGATGATCTGGTTCTTTCTCCTTTGGCCTGCGCCCAAGCCGTTCTTACAAAAAGACAAAAAGAACTGGGATGCGTATTAATAAACATCGGGGGAGGGACCACAGGGATTTCCGTGTTTGAGGAAGGTGAGTTAATGCACACAAATATATTGCCAATCGGCTCAAACCACATAACAAATGATTTAGCAATCGGCATGAGGACGAGCATTGACACCGCGGAAAAGGTTAAGCTAGAATATGGTATCGCCCAGAAGCAGGGTATTGCCAAAAACGATGAGATTGACTTAAGTAAAATTGATGGCGCGGAGGATGGCAAAGTCTCAAGACAGCAAATGGCTATGATTATTCAAGCCAGGCTCGAAGAGATTTTTGGGATGATAAATAAGGATTTAAAAAGCATTGGCAGGGATGGACAATTGCCTGCCGGGGCAATTTTAACCGGAGCAGGCTCGATGTTAGAGGGGATTGAGGTTTTTGCGAAAAAAGAATTGAGATTGCCCGTACAAATTGGTGTACCGACTAATATTTCCACGGTTATTGACCGCGTGGATGAGCCGGGATTTTGTACAGCGGTGGGACTGGTACTGTGGGGCAACGAGTATGCAAAAAGTTCCCCGACATCCCAAACTTTCAAGAAATTTACATCCAGGTTGCTACCAGATGCTGTTCGTGATAAGGTAACCGGATGGTTTAGATCAATATTACCTTAGAGTTTTTTAGTCTATGTCGCGAGCTTTTGATGCCGAAATGGCCATAGATAGTTTAAAATTATTATTAGTAGTGGTAATATATAAGCACAAATAATCGGAACTGATAACTATTATTAATTTTTTTATGCGTATTACTCCAAAAACCCAAACTTTCGCAAGGATTCGAGTGATTGGTGTTGGCGGTTCTGGCCACAACGCCATTCATCGGATGATGCAGGTTGGTATTGACAAAGTTGAGTTTATCGCTGTTAATACTGATTCTCAAGCCTTGTCACATTCCAAAGCTGATCGCAAGGTCCATATTGGTCGAAAGACGACACGGGGTTTGGGCGCGGGAATGAACCCGGAAATTGGTCGGGCTTCCGCAGAGGAGAACAAAGAAGAGATATTTGAAACAATCAAGAAATCAGACATGGTGTTTATCACCTGCGGTTTGGGTGGAGGAACCGGTACAGGCGCGGCGCCGGTAATTGCCGATCTTTCCAAGAAAGCGGGAATCCTGACCGTCGCCGTGGTCACGAAGCCTTTTGCTTTTGAAGGAGCAAAAAGGAAAGAGCTTGCTGAAAAAGGCTATGAAGAGCTGAAAAGTAAAGTTGATACCATAATCAGTATTCCCAATGACAGGGTGTTGCAAATTATTGATAAAAAAACCCCATTACTCCAAGCTTTTAAAACAGTAGATGATGTGCTTAGACAAGGGGTCGCGGGGATTGCGGAACTTGTGACCGTGCCGGGACTTGTGAATGTTGACTTTGCCGACATTAAGACCATTATGGAAAACGCGGGGAGCGCGCTAATGGGTATTGGTCGTGGTAAGGGAGAAAATAGGGCAATAGAAGCCGCTAGAGCCGCGATCGGTAGTCCGCTTTTGGAGACAGCCATTGATGGCGCCAAAGGAGTTCTGTTTAATATTGTTGGTGGCAAGTCGCTTTCAATGCATGAAGTTGACGAAGCGGCCAAATTTGTTACAAAATCCGTTGACCCGGACGCAGAAATCATCTTTGGCGCCGTGATTGATGAAAACATGGATGACGAAGTCAATATTACCGTTATTGCGACTGGATTTGATGAGGGATCCAGGAAAAAACCCGTTGATTCAGTATCTAGCACTCAGGTTGTAGAGAAAGAGCCGGAAGTTTTGCCACGGACTCGCAAGCCGTTGTTTGCAACCAAGACTCTGCCGGAGATAAAAGATCTTGATCCGGGAGATCAAGACAGCCAAGACGAATTGGATATCCCCGCCTTCATCCGTAAGAAGATGAAATAGGTTGTTCTCTCTGTTATTTTTGAATTTAGGATAATCCCCTCATTACAACAGTAAATTACGGCGGGCAGGCCCGCCTTCACCCGCAAGAAGATGAAATAGTGGTCATTTTTAAAACTTGACATCATAGTTTTTCCCTCCGGCTCAGGTCGGAGATTTTTGTTTCATAAAGTGATTTGAAACAATGATAATTTGTGGATAAATTTTGT
>Ga0209542_10019404_pt1 | contig 10886 bp, 10 predicted proteins | sample RifCSPhighO2_01_FD_184028 | JGI IMG/M metagenome (GOLD analysis project Ga0209542, IMG submission 184028) | Soil microbial communities from Rifle, Colorado - Rifle CSP2_plank highO2_0.1 (SPAdes) (version 2) | ecosystem: Environmental > Terrestrial > Deep subsurface > Rock core/Sediment ...
CATCGAGACCAATCTCATCTATACCCAGCGCAGCGAGCGTTGAGCGCGCGCGCTTCGGCGTGATTGTAGCTTCGTCTCCCACCTGCGCGTAGTCGCGGATGGAGCGAATCAGGCGGTTGGCAACACGCGGCGTGGCCCGGCTACAGCCAGCAAGATAGTGAGCGACGTCATCTTCGAGCGGAAGTTTGAGAATACTCGCCGTTCGGGTGACGATCTGTTCCATTTCGAGCACCGTGTAAAAATCGAGCTTGAACGAGTGCACGAAACGATCGCGAAGCGGCGCGCTCATCGCGCCGATGCGCGTGGTTGCGCCGACGAGCGTGAACGGTTTGAGCTCGAGGCGCATCGACCGCGCCGACGGCCCTTTGCCAATGACAAGGTCGAGTGCGCAGTCTTCCATCGCGCTGTACAAAACTTCTTCGATCGCCGGCCGCAGGCGATGGATTTCATCGATGAAGAGGACATCACCTTCTTGGAGTGCAGTCAGTAGTGCGGCCAAGTCCCCTGTCTTCTCCACGGCCGGACCGCTTGTGACACGAACGTTACTGCCCATCTCCCGCCCGATGATGTGCGCGAGCGTAGTTTTACCGAGACCGGGCGGTCCATGGAGCAACATATGACCGAGCGGTTCACCGCGCTTCCGCGCGGCAGCAATGTGCACCAAGAGATGACCTTTGATTTGGCTTTGGCCAACGTACTCGCTCAAGCATTGGGGACGGAGCGATTGCTCGAAAGCTTCGCTCTCGCGGCTGGTCTGTAGCACGCTAACGGCCGGTTTCCCCGCCCGAACGGACCCGTTCGGTCCGGGCGAGTGTGTTGACGAGCGCTTTACCACCATTAGCCATAGCCTATCAGCTTTGGGAGAAGAGAAACAGAGCACCGGGTAAACAGAGAATCACTGGTACTCTGCTTCTCTTTTTCTCTCCTCATTTCTGCTAGGCTGACAAGGATGGAAGCCCTCGAAAACCGGACGATCTACATGAGCTTGGCGCTTATTATTTTGAGTCTGGCTGTAGTTGATGTGCTCTGGGTGGCACAGACACCACTGGCTTCCGTAACCGAAGAACCAACTACCACTCCTACACCTACTGGTGGCAACACAGAACCGATTGTGGCTGAACCAGATGTCCCAACCGTGCTAACTGACTTGCAGTTCATGCGGGTAGAGACGGAAGAATTTTCCTTTTTAAAACAAGTGATCCCTGCTGTCGAAGCCAACGTTACCTCAACTGTCCTACTGAAAGATGGTGATCGGGCCGGTTCGATCACGTGGGTAGAGACACCGCGGGTGAAGATCTACTTCTTCGCTTTAAAGGAGGCACTGCACGATTCGTTTACACCAGAGCTGCAAGACCTACGTGATGAAACTGAACGATTGAATGAAACAACATTCCGAAACGTGCTCGCCTTCCGCGATCCCGGCATTAGCGATGAGCGGATTATCTTCATCCGGATTCGCAATCGTCTCTATGAATTCCATATTCCCGTGGGGAAAGAACCGCCCATTCGAACCTTGATGGACACACTGACAGGCTGGCCCGTGACAGAGTCGAGCAGCTCCGCTCCTCAAACCTAACCTGCTAAACCTCCTAAACATGCTCAACGAATAGTTTGGCAGGTTTAGCAAGTTTGGCAGGTTTCAAATTGACCATCAGTCGGTGTCACCTTAAAGTACCGCCGCTATGGCGAAGAAAGTCATGAAAGTCCTCAAAGTGCAGGCCATGGGCGGAAAAGCCAATCCGGCTCCGCCTCTCGGTGCTGTGCTCGGGCAAGCCGGCGTCAATATCAATGATTTTTGCACCAAGTTTAACGAGAAAACCAAAGACCGCGCCGGCCAAACCATTCCGGCTGTCGTAACCGTGTACGAGGATCGTTCATTCACGTTCATCCTCAAACAACCGCCGGCCGCCAGTTTGATCCGCGAGCAAGCGAAGATCGAAAAAGGCAGCGGCGAACCCAATAAGAATAAGGTAGGAAAGATTTCGCGCAAGCAGCTCCGCGAAATCGCGGAAATCAAAATGCCTGATCTCAATACGACCAACGTTGAACAGGCAATGGAAACGCTCGCCGGCACGGCCCGCTCCATGGGTGTGACGGTGGAAGGATAAATAGAACACATGATGCGGAAAGCTATCGAGAACCTTCAACGAGGTGACGAGTGTACGAGGTGACGAGAGTTTCTCGTACCTCGTCACCTCGTACCTTGTAAATGCTGTCTGCTTCTCGTGACAGCCGAAAATCAGAGGAGTACGATTCACCTAACCCTTTCCTGATCACCGCATGCCCACCGATCAACTCTTGGTTGAATTGGGCGACTACATTTGGACGCTGGCTGCTTTGAGCGGTCCGCTCCTGGTCGCCTTCACACTCGCGTTTCTGCTGAGTGTCCGCACTGTTGCCCCCGCAGATCTCGGTAAACTCGCGCGGGCAGTTTTTTCTTACTTGATGATGCTCGTGGCCGTCATCCTGATGTCCACCGCCGCGATCGTGACGGCCTTGGCGGCAATGACAGCGAGTGCCCTCAACGATCCGGCGGTGCATCTTGTGCTACTCTTACTCTTTGCCGCCGGTGGCATCTTATTTTTGTGGGTCGATCAATCGGTGCGTCATATGGACAAATATATCACGCGTATCCCATCGCTCCTCTACGACTTCACGCTCCGGATTGTGTGCTACGTGGCAATCGTTTTTTCGATTCTCTATCTGCTCCTGATGAGCGCCTTCATCCAAACCGAAGGCTGGTGGAAGGTCCCCGGCGTGATCCTGCTCTATAGCTGCCTCGTTGTGTGGTTGCTGCTCACTGGTGAAGAAACGCCCAATCGTTTCCGGCTGCTGCCACGTCGCGCCGGGTCCAAACGCGGTAGTAAGCGCCGCAAGAAGTGAGCGCAGACGCGAAACCCGGCGTAGTCCCGGCTCTGCAACGCAGAGACGGACGAAGTCAGGTAAGAAAATAGTTGCATGAAGGATTGGCAAACCGCAGAATGCTGCCACTTTCGTGGGAGCTCTGAGCTTGTCGAAGAGCATTTGCACCACGTTCCCCCTCATTTCCATGGCTACATCAAAAGCAAGTCCCGTTGCCAAACGGCACGGTAAGAAGTACGCCGCGAAGGCTGAATTAGTGCAGCGCGGCAAGAGCTACTCAGCCGCGGAAGCGGCCGCACTGCTGCCGCAAATCAGCACGGCGAAGTTTGATGCGACCGTGGAAGCGCACATTCGTATTAACACCGACACGACGCAGGCTGATCAGCTGGTGCGTACCACCGTTGCGTTGCCCCATGGCACTGGGAAAACTCTTCGCATCGCCGCCTTCGTGCCGGACGATCAAACGGGTGATGCGAAAAAGGCTGGTGCTGACCGTGTGGGCAATGATGATCTCATCAAAGAGATCGAAGCGGGCAAAATTGACTTCGATGTGGCTGTGGCCATGCCGGACGTCATGAAAGGCCTCGGCAAGATCGCTAAGATCCTGGGCCAGAAAGGCATGATGCCGAATCCCAAAGCCGGAACGGTGACCACCGATATTGCCAAAACCATCGCCGAACTGAAGAAAGGCCGTATTGAATGCAAGATGGACAAGCAAGGCATCATTCACGTGCCTTTCGGCAAAGTTTCCTTCGGCGCGCAGAAACTCCAGGAAAATTTGGAAACGCTGCTACAAGCAATCAAAGAAGCGCAACCAAGTGGCATCAAAGGCATCTACATCGGCTCGATTTACGTGGCACCGGCAATGGGGCCGAGCGTGAAAGTGTCACCATGAGAACCGCATTCTTCAATCGGCTGCACATCCATGTTGCGCCAAACCAATGTGACATTACGCGGGAAAGGCGTCCTCTCGAACCTAATGAATATGGCCACCTGAGCGAAAAATCTAACTATAGATTGTATCTGCGTTCATCGGACAGACAGAATTTTGAACTGACCATTTTGGCAATTGCAACCAAACAAGAGGAGGCCAGAGCCACCATTGATTATGTTTTGAGTCGGTTTATGAAAGTAGCCCTGAAAAAATCAGAACAGTAATCACATTATTCCATTTTGGCTGCCATGTTGGATTGCCTGCGTGAGTTGCATTTTGCGCTCCCGGTCGAAATCATTCTGACACGGATAACAACGTTCTGCGTATGGAGATGCACTGAGTTGTCCGCGTGATATCTCTTCCTGGCAATCGGTGCAGATGCCGTAAACACCCTTGCGAATCCGTGCTTGCGTGGCATGAATATTCTCAATTTCGCGCCGCGCCATCTCCAGCGTCCGCTCATCATCCGTTTGCCCGTTGAGTCTCAGTTGTAACGTCTGTTCCTTTAGCAATAATTGTTCCTTCATGTCGACTATAAATGCTTCTCGTCTGCCCACCTCTGACCTTCGGATACCCATAAGGGGGAGACCGTACTGGGAGAGACAAGGTAAATCAAGCAACACCCAAAACTTCTCGGACGTCAGCTAAGCGTTCCACTTGCACAAGCTTTGAGCGCATCTCGCTCGCGCCGTCAAAACCTTTGACGTAACTCGCCAGATGCCGGCGCATTTCCAGCATGCCGCGCTTCTCGCCTTTCACGGCGACGGCGAGTTCGCAGTGCATGAGGATGAAGGGGATCTTCTCCGCGAAAGACAATCCCTGGACTGTAGGTACGAGGTTACGAATAGATGAGGTAACGTCATTGTCTCGTACCTCGTCACCTCGTACTTCTTTGAACGCCTCGGCAATGTCTTTCATGAGCCAGGGATTCCCAAATGTTCCGCGGCCAACCATCACACCATCCAGATTCCCAATCTTGGCTACGGCGTCCGCCGCGCTCCAAATGTCACCGTTTCCGATTACCGGCACGGAAACATTACGCTTGAGTTCGTAGATGGGATCCCAGTTCGCTTGGCCGCTGAACTTGTCGCAGTAGCGGCGGCCGTGAATGGCGAGCGCTTCCGCGCCTGCCTCAACGAGCTTCTGGCAAAACGAAATCAGTGTTTCGCTCGTTTCCCATCCGAGTCGAGTTTTGACACTGACTGGAATCGAGACTGCCTTCTTCGTAGCATGCACAAGTTCTTGCGCCAGCTCCGGCTGCCGAATCAGCGCGCTGCCATGACACGAAGACACAACCTTCGCCGCAGGACAGCCCATATTGATGTCGATACCATCGGCCCCCATTTGTTCGATAACTTTGGCCGCGGACAAAAAATGTTCCGGATCTTTGCCGAAGACTTGCACGATAAATGGACGTTCCTCGTCCGGGTCGAAGGAAAGCTCGTCCATGACACGTTTGGCACCATAGTGGATTGCATCCGTACTTAAAAATTCAGTGTAAACAACAGTTGCTGGCGCCAACCTTTTAATGAGACGTCGGTACGACGCATCGGTCACGCCATCCATGGGTGCAAGCGCAATGATGGGCCGGTTGATGGTGCTCCACGAAAAGGGCATCGGGGTCAGAATACTGGAATATCAGAGTACTAGTATTCAATTATTCGAGTATACTACTGGCCGTGCGTCGCTTCGGACTATTGTTGCTCCTGCTGCTGCTCTCGGCACCTCTTGCAGTCGAGGCACAAAACTACAACAGCATTATTCACTCCGGACTTTGTGACGGGAATTTAGCTACTGGAAGAATAGATGCTGATTGTGTCTTAGAAGTCGCGCTACATGTCATCCGCGTTGTGTTTTCACTTACCGGCGCCATTTGCGTCATCATGATCATGGTTGGCGGTTATCAGTGGACTCTCGGTAACCTCATTGGCAGCAAAGACCAGGCAAAGCAGACAATCAATAATGCGATTGTGGGTTTGATTGCTTCGGTTCTCTCTTTTGTGATTGTCACATTTGTCCTCAATGCCCTAAGCTAATCCCATGCCAAAGAAACGATCCGCAGTCGCCTTCCAAAGTATCCGTACCATCGGCCGCAAGGCCCAACTGATTTTGGATCGCGCGCGCCAAGCACGCCGCATCGATGATACAGATCCGCTGCCTTCAAAAAAAAGTGCAGCCGCGGACAACGATGTGGTGATGCATATTTCAACGGGCAGTGTCGTCCGCGCCACCTTTAGCATACTCGCCGTCCTGGCTGGCGTGTGGATCCTCTTCCATCTGCGAGACAAGTTGCTGCTGCTTATTCTCTCTGTCTTTGTAGCTACGCTTATGGATCCTGGTGTCCAGGCGCTTGAACGCTGGCGCATTCCTCGTGGACTAGCGATCTTAACGCATTACCTCGTGGCCTTCTGTTTGATTCTCTTTTTGATTTTGTCGTTGATTCCAATCATTGCGCAGCAGCTCCAACAGATTAGCAACAGCATTTCCACAACGATCATCCCGATGTTGGAGGATCCGCAGGTCACCTTGCCCTTCATGCCGCCGGAGAGCATCTTCAACCAACAATTCAACCGTTTCCTGCAAACGATTGGTGAAAATTTGTCGATTGACCGCTTTACCACGAACCTGCAGGAAACGGGCCGCTCGCTTTCGGACATTGCCACCGAGTCCGTCCGCTTTGCGGCAAGCATTGCGGGGTCGGTGTTGGAATTTATCGTCAACCTGGCCGTTGTGCTGGTGCTAGCGTTTTTCATTCAATTGGAAAAAGAGCGCATCCTCCGTTGGGTCGGTGGCTTCTTGCCCGAACGATATCGGCCGTACGCACGGCAGAAAGGCGAAGCAATCCACGTGAAGATCGGTCAGTGGATGCGCGGTGAACTGATGCTGATGTTCAGCATCTTCCTCGGCACCTTCATTGCTCTCAATCTGCTTGGCATGGGAGATGTTGCCCTCACACTCGCCCTCCTCGCCGGCTTCTGTGAACTCGTACCGGCGGTTGGTCCGTTCATTGCCGCTGTTCCGGCGATCTTTATTGGTGGCGTGCAGTATGGATTGGTATACGTGCCAATCCTCGCCGGCCTGTACTACGTGATTCAGTGGTGCGAAAATAATCTGTTGGTCCCGCTGATCATGAAGCGCGCCGTGGGCCTCTCGCCGATTTCGATTCTCTTTGCGATGCTCGTCGGCATCAGTTTTCCCGATACGATTCACCCCATCCTGGGCGTGATGCTGGCTGTGCCAGCGACAACGATAATCGCGATCTTCTTAGAGGACTGGCGCGAAAACCGGCGTTAGACCATTGGAAAGTTAAATTAACACTTCATCACAAATCAGAAAAAGAGAGTCTGCAGCAATCCCTAGAAGTACTCCAAAAAGCCGTTTTCTGCTAAAGTAGTGTGAATCCGCTAGACGGATTAGCACTCTAGATGCTAGAGTGATAACTACCACTTCTCCTAATGCATCCTTTCGATCGCTTTACGCCCAACGCCAAGCTCGCGCTTCAAATCGCTGAGCAAGAAGCAAAGAACATGCAAAGCCCATACATTGGGACAGAGCATCTTCTCCTGGGGCTCTTGAGTATTCCAAAGTCACTTGGTTTCTCCATTTTCACCGGCGCCGGTGTCACGCTGGAAAACGTGCGCATTATTTTGAAGGCCATGAAGAACCGCGATCTGGAAAGTAAGCAAGTGAAGCATGGGTTGAGCAGCTATCTTCACACCGTCATTGAACAGAGTGTGATCACCGCGCATAAGTTCCGCCACGCCAACGTCGGCACGGAACACTTACTGCACGCAGTCGTTTCAACCGGCAAAAATGCGGCCACGGTTATTTTAGAACAGATGCAGACGGATCCGGTCGATTTGAAAGCACACGTGGAAGAAATGTTTGGACAGATCAGCCAATTCAAACGCCAAACGCGTGACATGGAGCAATCGCTGGAATCATTCTTCCAGGGGCTCCAGGGCGCCATTGTTGGTATGCAAGGCAATGCGCCTGGCAATGAGCCGACAGAACTCCGCCGCAAGCGCGCCGAAGGCAAGAGCAAAACTCCTGTCCTCGATTACTTCACCGAAGACCTGATCGGGCGGGCTAAAGACGGCAAGCTTGATCCGATCATTGGTCGTGATAAAGAAATTGAACGTGTCATTCATATCTTGAGCCGCAAAACGAAAAATAATCCGGTCCTGATTGGTGAACCGGGCGTGGGAAAAACAGCAATCGTCGAAGGCCTGGCCCAACGCATTTCCAACGGCACAGTCCCCGCTCCGCTGCGCGGCAAGCGGGTCCTCGTGCTCAATATGGGCTCGATGGTCGCCGGTACAAAATACCGCGGCGAATTCGAGCAGCGTTTTGACGACATCATTAAAGAAGCAGTCGCCAGCGAAAGCGAAGTGATCCTCTTCATTGATGAGCTCCACACCGTTGTCGGCGCCGGTAGCGCCGAAGGCTCACTCGACGCCGCCAACATCCTCAAGCCCGCGCTCAGCCGCGGTTCGCTCCAAGTTATTGGCGCCACCACGCTTGATGAATTCCGCACGATCGAAAAGGACCGGGCGCTGGAGCGCCGGTTCCAGTCGATCCAGGTCGCAGAACCGAGCGAAGAAGACACCGTCAAGATTTTGCGCGGTATTAAGCGTGGCTTTGAGGAATACCATCATCTGACAATTACTGATGATGCTGTTATGGCCGCCGTCACCCTGAGTAAGCGGTACATCACGGGGCGGTATCTGCCCGATAAGGCGATTGATGTGATTGACGAAGCCGCCGCCGGTGCGAGTCTGCAACGGCATGCTGTTTCTCCCGAAGCGAAGAAAATGGAAGAGAAACTCGAACAGCTTGTGATTAAGCAGCAAGAAGCTGTGAAAGAACAGAAGTACCACGTCGCCCTCAAGCTCAAACAAGAACAGCAAGAACTCCAGGATAAACTCGAGGCGTATCGGCAAAGCGAAGACGGTGACCGCCGCACTCCCGTGCAAATTGATGCCGATGACATTGCGCACATTATCGGCAGTATGACGGGCATTCCCGTCACACGCCTCCTGAAGACCGAACGGAAGCGTCTGAAGAACCTCGAGCAAATCATGCGTAAGCGCGTCGTTGGACAAGACGAAGCGATTTCGAAAGTTGCGCGCGCCATTCGCCGCAGCCGCGTGGGTATCGGCGATGAGCGTCGCCCGATCGGTTCCTTCCTCTTCCTTGGACCCACGGGCGTCGGGAAGACAGAACTGGTGCGCACGATCGCGGAAGAAGTTTTCAGCCGCGAAGATGCGCTGATCAAGATCGACATGTCTGAATTCATGGAACGGCATAACGTTTCCCGCCTGGTTGGTGCCACCGCCGGCTACGTCGGATACGAGGAAGGCGGTCAATTGACGGAAGCCGTTCGCCGCAAACCCTACTCAGTCGTCTTATTCGACGAAGTCGAAAAAGCACACCCGGAATTCTTCAACCTGCTCCTGCAAATATTGGAAGACGGCACGTTGACCGACGGCCAGGGTAAGATCGTCGACTTCAGTAATACGGTTATCGTTCTCACGAGCAACATCGGTGCTGAGAAGCTGACCAAGCAAGCGGCCAAGATTGGTTTCAAACTGGCCGATGAAGCGCAGAAAGAAGAGGACGAGTATGAAGCCAAGTGCCAGGAAGTTATTGCTGAACTGAAGGATAATTTGCGACCCGAATTCCTTAACCGCCTGGACCACATCATCGTCTTTAACGCTCTGAGCCAGGATGATGTTCGGAAGATTGTGAAGCTGCAGCTCGAGCAACTGCAGACTCGTTTGCAAAAGCAGCACTACAGTCTGGAAACCGATCAGAAAGTGATCAACTTGCTGGCTCAAGACGGGTTCGATCCCGAGTACGGCGCACGTCCTGTACGCCGCCTCATTCAGGAGCGAATTGAGGACGAGATTGCCGAGCATATTCTCCAAGGCATCTTCAACGAGGGCGACACGATCAAAGTTACCCGGCGCGGCGATGATAAGTTGGAGTTTATGCCCGCCGAAAAGGAACGGAAAAGTCGGGTGAAGGCAGCGAAGGATGAGGAAGAAGTTACGGCTTAGCTTCTAGGCTCTAAAGTGAAAGCTAATGCCTAAAAGCTAGCCCCTAACACCTCCAGAGGGTTCTAGGCACTCAGGCCGTTTTCTGCTATAATAAAAGGATTTATGGCCATCGATCCGGTCAAAATTCCGGCAAACGTTCAGGTCGAAGAAAAGATCGTGGGTCCCGTGGGCCTGCGTCAGCTCTTCTTGCTCCTCGGGAGCGGCGGGTTTAGCTATCTGATCTTTTCAATCATGCAGAAGAGTGGAGCACCCGGAACAGTTCAGTTTTTTGCCTGGATACCACTCGTCATCGGAGCCGCGTTTGCCTTTGTTACAGTAAATGACATCAGTCTCCTGAAATTGATTTTTCTCCAAATTGAGAAGTGGGATAAGCCGGCTCGCCGAACCTTCGGCCCACGTCGCGGGATCGAAGTAAATATTCGCACAGCCATTGACGATAAGAAAGAAACACCAAATAAAGCGGAGCTTCCCGGTACTGCCGCCTTAACCGCGCTCAGCACCACGCTCGACGTCGGCCCTGTCGACGTCGAGGATAATATTGCCGATGGATCAATTACGATCGGCATTTCCGAAGCCGATGGCCCCAGCATAGATGGCTTCTTTGAGCCTGAGACTGATACTGACGATGATGAACCGCCATTCTTACGTGATCTGTCACCCCCTTCACACGCATGACCGACAAGAAACAGAAAAACGACGGCTTCCTCGGTAAAAAATTCGGCGTTCGACGTCGGCCGAATACGCCGACTGCCAACACGCAACGGTATCTGCCGTTTTCAGAGATTCGGAACGACACTGTGATCATGAAAGGCGGCGGCCTGCGCGCCATTCTCAAAGTTGAACCAATCAACTTTAACCTCAAGAGCGAAACCGAGCAGCAAGGGATCATTGCCGGTTACGAATCGTTCGTGAACACACTCGTATTCCCGCTTCAGATTCTTATTCGCTCCACGAGAGTGAATATCGAACCGTATTTGGATCATATTCACCAGCACTCCAACCGCCAGCAAAGTGCTTTGCTGAAAGAA
>Ga0209542_10019405_pt1 | contig 10886 bp, 11 predicted proteins | sample RifCSPhighO2_01_FD_184028 | JGI IMG/M metagenome (GOLD analysis project Ga0209542, IMG submission 184028) | Soil microbial communities from Rifle, Colorado - Rifle CSP2_plank highO2_0.1 (SPAdes) (version 2) | ecosystem: Environmental > Terrestrial > Deep subsurface > Rock core/Sediment ...
CTTTCAAAAACCAATGCTCTCCGCTTCATGCTATGCTACAATCAAAACATTACAAGATTAATCTGCCTATCGACTGCAAGAATGGGTGGACTTATACACGTTGTTGCAAAAAAGATACATCTATACTATATATGTAGCTACCACTTATGCGTTTACTCATTGTCGAGTCCCCCGCGAAGGCAAAAACAATTTCCAAATATCTTGGAAAAACTTTTACCGTGAAAGCGAGCGTCGGTCATATTCGCGACCTTCCGAAAAGTAATAAGAAAGCCATCAATATAAAGGAGGGATTTCTTCCCTATTATGTCATCTCTCCGGGCAAAGAAGATGTGGTTTCGGAAATTGAGAAACTCGCGAAAAAAGCGGATGAGGTGCTTCTTGCAACCGACCCCGACCGTGAAGGCGAAGCTATCGCATGGCACATTCAAGAAGCATGCAATCTAAAAAATCCAAAGCGTATCGTATTTCATGAAATCACAAAGGAAGCTATCGAAGAAGCACTCAAACATCCGCGTGAGATAGACCACCACCTAAAAACTGCGCAAGAAGCGCGACGTGTTTTAGATAGACTGGTGGGGTATGACCTTTCCGGACTTATTTGGAAAAAGGTGCGCTATGGCCTTTCCGCGGGGCGAGTTCAGTCTCCGGCACTCCGCATCATAATGGAACGGGAGCGTGAAATACGCGCGTTTAAGCCTATTACCTATTGGACCATCACCGCCGAAACGGAAACAAAAAAGAAAGAATCGCTTACACTCACCTGCTCCGAGGAACCACGTGATAAAAAGACCGTCGATATGATACTTCACGAAGGAGAAAAGGGTTCGTGGAGCGTCATTGATGTTAAGGAAACAGAAGTAGCTCGTTCTCCGCGGGCGCCATTCATCACATCGTCACTTCAACAAGCGGCAAGCAGTCGTTTGGGATTTGCGCCATCCCGCACCATGGGCATCGCGCAAAAATTGTATGAAGCGGGACTCATCACCTATATGCGAACCGATAGCACAACCATAAGCGATATTGCCCAGAGGAGTATTCTCGCGGAGATTGAGAAAAAGTTCGGAAAGGAATACGTATCGCCGCGCGTGTATAAAACAAAAAGTAAAAATGCGCAGGAAGCGCACGAAGCGATACGCCCAACCAATATCACTCACGCAAGCGCAGGGATAAATGACGAGCAAAAAAAACTTTACCAGCTTATTTGGAAGCGTGCGATCTCATCGCAAATGAGCGACGCAAAATTATCCAGAACAAAGATCGTTGCAAATATTGAAGGAAAGGAAGGAACTATTCCCGATTTCAGCATCAGCGGTTCACGGGTACTGTTCCCGGGCTTTCTTGCCGCGGAACCGGAAGGACGCGAAGAAGATGTAACATTGCCAAAAGTATCGCGGGGAGATCCGCTTAAACTCCTTACTATTGAAGCAGATGAGAAGCAAACGGAACCACCCGGAAGATATTCGGAGGCCGGACTTATTAAAGAACTTGAAAAGCGCGGTATTGGACGCCCTTCCACGTATGCATCCATCATAAAGACCATTCTTGAACGCGGATATGTTATGAAAGATGGTAAGGCGTTGTTCCCCACCGATACCGGTGAAGTAGTAAGCACATTTTTGGAACAAAATTTCGGAAATTATATCAGCGACACCTTCACTGCCGAGATGGAAAACGAACTTGATGAGATCGCAGAAGGAAAACGCGAATATGTGAAAACGCTCAAAGATTTTTACGGCCCATTTTCGAAGGATGTGAAATCAAAAGAGGATATTGAAAAGCTTACCAATCTTGGTGAAGCGGATAAAAAATTCAAATGTCCGATCTGTAAAGGTCACATGATTATAAAATTGGGGCGCACGGGAAAATTCATGAGTTGTTCCCGATTCCCCGAGTGTAACGGCGCGCGAACCATCGACGGTAAAGAGTTGGAGGGGCCAAAAGAGACCGGTGAAGTGTGCCCCGAGTGTGGCACGGGAAAATTGGTAGAGCGAGACGGGCGATTTGGACGATTTGTTGCCTGTAGTAATTATCCGAAGTGTAAATACATAAAACGCGATGCGCAGGGTGCGGATGGGAATCTTCTCAACGGCACCGGAGTGAAATGCCCAACATGTAAAGAAGGAGAAATGGTCGCACGCAAAGGACGATTCGGTATTTTCTATAGCTGTTCAAATTATCCAAAATGCAAGAATGCCATCAAGGCAAAACCTACAGGAAGAATTTGCGACCTCTGCGGCGCACTTATGATGGAAGGCACAAAAACGATTCCGGAGCGATGTTCAAATAAAACATGCCCCAACCATAACCCACATAAGATAGAAAAATAGGAATTAAAAAAAGGCGGCCAAATAATGACCGCCTTTAACTTGTGTGCTATGTATTAAAAATTTTTTGGGAGACTTTGACTGTCTAGACGTATCTCCTCAATTACGAACTCCGCTCGAATCATTCGAGAGCCGCAATCGCATGGATGTCCGTCGGGCATGATGGATAATCTTGAGCGCCAACACTCCCTGCAAATAAGCACAAAATTATCTTTGTCCTCTTTCATTAGAAGCTCGCCAATCTTTTGGAGTCGCCTCCGTTTGAACGGCCCTAGAAATTTTATTTTTTGTGGCTTGCTACTATTTTTCGATACTAACTGTGAATTGCCACGTGGATTCATCGGACAAGAATTGACATGCGCAGTATATCGTCCGCCATCCTTTCTCCATGGAATTAATGGTGTCTTACAGTGTGGGCACCGCGATGCTGATTTCAGTGGAAATGAGTCCATAGAAGCGTTCTCCTTGCAATTTTTCCTACCATATATATAATCACAAATATGTCAAATGTCAAGGAAATCCTTGATTCTATGAAATCAGCAACGGATGACGACGCGCGCGTCATTGAGAACGCGTACCTCTTTGCCGAAAAAGCACATGTGGGACAAACACGGTTCACTGGTGATCCTTATGTAAAACACTCTCTCCAAACAGCAAAAAATCTTGCGGAGTTTGGTATGGACCGTGACACCATTGTCGCAGGACTTCTCCATGATGTGCTTGAGGACGGACACGCAACCGCAAAAGAGATTGAAAAAGAATTCGGACGACGAGTGTTTTTCCTGGTAGAAGGTGTCACAAAATTGGGAAAACTTAAGTATCAGGGCGTCGAACGACACGTTGAAAGCCTCCGCAAGCTTTTTATCGCAACGGCTCAGGATATGCGCGTCCTTATCATCAAACTTGCCGATCGTTTACATAATATGCAAACACTTCATGGCCACAACCGCGAGGACAAGCAGAAGCGCATCGCACTTGAGACACTTGAAATTTATGCGCCACTCGCCGATCGTCTTGGTATGGGACGTCTCAAGGGTGAACTTGAGGACGAAGCTTTTCCTTATCTTTATCCCCAAGAAGCACGTCGCGTTAAAGAACTTTTAAAGGAGCGGCGACAGGCAAACGAAAAATATCTTTCAAAATTCCATCGTTCACTCCAAAAAGAACTTGCGCATCATGGAATGAAGAACGTGCACGTTGATTACCGCGTCAAACGATTATTTAGTTTGTACAAAAAGTTAGTTCGCGCAAAAAGTGACATTGAGAAAATTTATGACATTACCGCAGTACGCATCATTGTTCCAACGATTGAAGATTGCTATAAAGCGCTTGGAATCATCCATGGAGCTTGGCGCCCCCTTCCAGGTCGTATAAAAGATTATATCGCGCTCCCAAAACCAAATGGCTACCAGAGTATTCATACAACAGTTTTCACCGGCGATGGCGGAATTATTGAAATCCAAATTCGCACCGAGGAGATGCATAAGGAAGCGGAGTTTGGTATTGCATCGCATCTTGCATATAAAGGTGGCATGGGAAAACCGAGAAAAAAGGGCGAAAATCTTCCGAAAAATGTGTTGTGGATACAACAGTTTATTGATTGGCAAAAACATGTTTCCGAAACGGGAGAATTTTTGGAAAATCTAAAAATGGATTTCTTTAAAGACCGAGTGTTCGTCTTTACCCCCAAGGGCGATGTGATAGACCTTCCGGAAGATTCCACGTCAATAGATTTTGCATACGCGATTCATTCCGATATTGGGAATCATATTTCTGGCGTAAAGATCAATGGAAAACTTGTCTCGCTTGATAGCAAGCTCAAAAATGGCGACATTGTGGAAGTGACAACCAAAAAAGGAAGCCATCCAACATCAAAATGGATGGAGTGGGCAAAGACAACGCTCGCACGCAAAAACATTCGTGTCGCTACCCACAAACCGGCTCAAAAAACAAAATTTAAATAGCGAAATTTTTTATATTATAGAGATCTTCCCCTTCCTCTTTTTTTGTTTCCACTACAACTTCATCAGATTTTTGTGGAGCTAAAGATTCATCTGCGGTTGTAAGATTGGAAGCCTCTGGCATATTACTTATCCCCTCGGTTGTTTGCGCCACTGGAGGAAATGGTGAGTTTCGCGCGCCCTCATTGAGTAAATTAATGAGATTGTGGAGATCATCGCTAGAAAAATAATCGATAGTTATCTTTCCACCAATTTGTTTGCGTTCAATATGCACGCGTGTTCCTAATTTTTCCGTCAGATCCTCCTCTATTTCCACTATTTCAGGTGCGATGGCACGGTCTTTTTTGCGTACTTTATCATACGCTATCCTTCGCGCAATACCTTCCGCTTCACGGACATTCAAACGCTTCAAAAGAATCTCCCGAAAAAGGGTCACTTGTTCTTCCGGCCTATCACCAAGCATGAGGATTGGACGCGCGTGACCTTCGCTTATTTCTCCACGCACCAATGCGTCGATCATCTCTTGAGGAAGCGCAAGAAGACGCAAACTATTAGAAACATATTCACGGCTCTTCCCCACTTTTTTTGCAATTTCAACATGCTTAAACCCAAAATCTTCTGCAAGACGCTTAAAAGCAGCGGCACGATCCACAGGATTCAAATCTTCGCGTTGAAGGTTTTCAATGATGGCAAGTTCAAGCTTGGTGCGATCATCATCAGCACCCGCTCGAATAATGACCGGCACCTGAATGACCCCTGCCATTTTTGACGCGCGCAATCGGCGCTCGCCGGCAATAAGTTCATACTCAACAAAAATGCCACCATCCGGCTTTTCAAGTTCCTTTCGTGTTACCACAAGTGGCTGAAGCACGCCGTATTGACGAATAGAATCGGAAAGATCGCGAAGCTTTACTTCATCGAATTCGTGGCGAGGTTGAAAGGGGTTTGGTTTGATTTTATCGACTTCAACCCAAAATATTGAATTATTATATGACTGTTGCATCTGTGTTCACTAAAATGATTTTCTCTATCTTATCATATTTTCTATGCGATAAAAATGGCGTCAAAACGTGCATAATATGTGGAAAAAATACTTAAGTTGACTTTTGCGTAGTTTATGAGATAATCCGTTCGGAAGAAAAGTACCTTCTAACGCTAGTACTCAACCACAAAATGGAAAAGGAGAAGTCCCATGCAGGCAGAAAGCAGTAAAGAAGGAAAAGTCACTCGTGCAGTGCTGGTAACATTCAGTGCGGACGGAAAAGCACAATCTATTCTGCAACATTTTCACATAAAATATTTCACCTCACGAACAGGTGAATTGAAGATTGAGGTTTTGGCAGTCACCCAAAAGATCCACAAGGAACTTTTTTTTATCGCAGATGCTTTGGGAATTAACTATGGAAGGGGCCGAGACCCAAATCTTGAAATGTTGTGCACGTGTCGGGAGATGCAGAAAACACGTGTGGTAAAACTGAAAAATGTGCTTATTTCCATGAGTGACGGGACATTTTCATTTGTTTGCAGCAAGGGTGAATGTCCTCAGTTTAGCAAATGCCCGCACAAGCGCGATCTTACCGAAATGCGCAGAGTAGAGCCTACGGCACTTGCTTGTGTATGGTTTCGTCAACAACGGGAAGGAACATCTATTCCCCAAGGGAAGAGGCAAGCATTTTTTTAAAAATCACTGGTCAAACATACCACGCCCACGACGCACCTGCGCCGTGGGCTTTTTCTATAAGGAGCGTATAATGGATGCATGGATCCCGTAGCACCTGCCGGCAGGCAGGGAAAATGGCATTGGAGAAATAGCCATGCCATTCGCTACTGTCCACCTCGTCGTAAATATCACCATATAACTATAAAATAGGAGTAGCTCCAATGGGAGCGATGCCATTTTTCACTACCGAATGGAAAAACTCATTCAGGAGCTTCTCAAATTTAATACATTAAAAACTCCGAATATCATTACGGCGTTTCGGGCAATTGATCGGGCGCGTTTTGTGCCGAGTGAATACAAAAAAGAAGCATACGAGAACTATCCGCTCCCTATCGGATTTGAGCAAACGATTTCTCAGCCCTACACCGTTGCATTTATGCTGGAGCTCTTACAACCTGACGCGGGTGAGAAAATTTTGGATATTGGTTCCGGTTCGGGCTGGCAAACTGCAATGCTCTCGTATATCGTGAGCTGTTCACACACACGAGAAAATAAGCACGTATCGTTGGGGAAAGTGTTTGCGATCGAAGTAATTCCTGAACTTAAAGAGCTTGGCGAGAAAAATGTCACCACGTACGACTTCACGAAAACTGGCGTGACTACATTCATATCCACAAATGCAAAAAGTGGATTACCGAGCGAAGCACCGTTCGATAAAATTATTGCAGCCGCGGCACTTGCAGATGAAATCCCGGAAGCATGGAAACATCAGCTTAAAATTGGAGGAAGAATCGTCGCTCCCGTTCGTGAGTCAATTGTGTTACTCACTAAAAAAGACGAAAAAACCTTTGAAACACAAGGGTTTCCTGGCTTTGCATTCGTACCATTTGTGAAGTAATTTTTATTTGACATCCTCAATTAAATTTAGTATAATATTAATAGATAAACCATATGGAGACCACCAATGGCAACCGCCCGAGAACTGGATATTTTGGCGCGCGAAGCATTGCATTTTATCGATAACGAGCACATACCGCAAACGATAGCAATTATGACCGTGCTCAACGCACACAAGGATATAAAATGGTGTGATGGAATTAAAAGAGATATCGGAACAAGAATATCTCAAATAAGAAAAGCGGAGCGGCAAAAAAAAGCAAGCAAGGGTAAGTCGGCATATCCATTCCCTACATTCGCCGAAAAGTCCTTCAAGGACAATTAGGCGTAAAATAAATGCAGCGGAATCATAATTGATTCCGCTGTTGTTTTTTATAATCCCTCTGCTATAGTTTTACATAGATAACTCGTGAAAAGGAGTTCTTATGGTTTATGAATACGAAGTACCGTTTATTGATCCAAACCAAAAACCGCACGATAAACCAAACTCAACTGAGACTAAAAAACCCAAGAGACAAAAGCGAAAAAAGAGGAAATCGCGCAAGGAGTCGTTACGACTTGAAAATCTTGTTGATGCGGACTTTAGGCTCCATCATCGGAACTTTGAAAAGGAATTCCCTATCAATTCAAACGGTGAGTATACATCGTACGACATCGGTACCATTGTGGATCGTATTTCATATGAGAGCAGAGAACTTAAGCGATTGATTCGCGAGCAGGCCGGACAAACAACGCTCGATATGTTTGCACCGCCACCAAAACCTGAGGAACGTGCGTTGGTGTTAGAAGCAGAAGAGCACGGAATTTATACTGTGGCGCGTACTGAGGCACTCAGAAAGCTTGGCTTTTATGGAGAACCGTGGAAGTGGAGTATAGTATTCTCCGTGATTTCCGAGGAAACATGGCGACGGAGAAAAATGCGAACGGAATGGAAGCAACGAAAAACAATACGTGAGGCGCAAGAGGCGGAAGATAATCATCATCTGCCCCTTGATAATTAAATTAAGTAGGATACACACTGTACCCTACTTTTTTCTTTCATAGGTGCCGTACACTTCCGCCTCGGCAATAATACGTCCAAGCATACTTTCGATGAGTTCTTCTTTTGAAGATTTTTGGGGAAGTTCAAGCACTGAATCAAGCGCGTAAAGTTTGAAGAAATAACGATGTCTTCCCTTCCCGGGACACGGACCGCCATATCCAACACCACCGAAACTCGTCACCCCCTCGCGTGCGTTTTGAGGAACTTCACCCTTCTTTAAGCCGGCTATATTTGGTGGAATATCCCAAATCGTCCAATGATTCCAGACGCCGACAGGGGAATCAGGATCGTCGACAATAAGTGCAAGACTTTTTGTCTCTCGGGGAATATCGGAGAAGACAAGCTCCGGGCTTATATCGTTTCCATCGCATGTATATTCCGCTGGTATTTCCTCGCCATCCTTGAAAGCTTTTGTACTGATGATCATTGGTGACTTTTAATGATAAATCGATATGGTTTTTTTGCCCATACAGGCCCCGCATAATGCACACCTACCCGCGGTGTTCGCACAATATCTGCTTTTTTAATTTGAATCCCCCTATCTTCAAACCACAATCCTGTTTTTCTACTCGCTTCTTTTCCATTAACTGCACGAGTTATCTTAAGTTTTTTAGTAAGTCGCCCTGGCCCGACCACCCCTTCCACACCGCGAATCAAAATAGCCGCAGGAAATCCTTCTCGTCCGGTAACAATATTAAGCATATTATACATCCCATACACAAAATACACATACCAAACCCCGGATCCTCCGAACATCACTTTATTTCGTGCCGTCTCTCCGCGATGCGCATGTGATGCCTTATCATAATGCCCGTCATAGGCCTCTACTTCCGTTACCATAAGCGCTATTTCTTTTTTCCCACGGCGCACTACAAGAAATTTTCCCAACAATTCCCGCGCAACCGTAAGCGTTGGTCGATTGAAAAATCGATTAGTAAGTATTTTAGACATAAAGATCCATTCGCTTGTGACTTTTTTCTTATTATACGATATATCGTATAATAAGAGTTATGAGTGAGAATTGTTGAGAAAACGGTGTGCGCGGATGTCGTAGATGACATTTTTTCTCTCCACAACAATTTTCCACTTCTTTTTTGCCGCATGACGGGCAAGGATATTATCTGGATTGAATGCAATCGGCTGTCCAACCATCTTAAGCATGGAAATATCCGTTGATGAATCACCGACAGCGATTGAATGCTTGAGGTCAACCCGGAACGGCGCATCAGCAAGAAAATGTTTCAAAACTTTTTCTTTATTTTGATAGGAATCACGATTCGGTTCTTCTCTGCTAAACATCCCGTTATGTACAAAAAGTTCGCTCCCATAATGAACATCAAATCCCATATAACGCGCGAAGTGGGAAACAATATACGTAGGAGAGCCGGAAATCGTAAGCAAAAAATATCCTTCTTTTTTAAGCTTTCTTACAAGATCTCGGGTATAGACATACACCCTATCCCGCTCACGTTTAACAACCTTTTTTATCACTCGGTCAACATCCCGTACTCTGCACCCATCGATATAGCGATAATAAATCCGCACAACCTGCGCAAGATATTGATCGTATGTCCCCCTTCTGTCCAACCATGCAAGATAGTCTTTTTCAACCTCTTTTTGCGCTTTGCGGGGAAAAATCCCTTCTTCAACAAGACCGTTAATAAGCGCGATAGTAAGACTTGAACGAAAAATTGTACCGTCGATATCAAACACGGCAATTTTTCTCAATTTTTGTCGCGATGCTGGCATATTTTCTAGTTTCATTCTTATTATACGATATCGTATAATAAGAATTTAGAGATATTCTTGAAGTTTTGATTCAAATTCTTCTGCTGTGGGATTTTCTTTTTCCCCATATACTTTGAGAAAATCGGGTTCTGTTTCTGCGATTTTTCGAAGAGTGGCGCCATATTGATTCACCCATCCCTCCCGGATATCATGGGTAACCCCGGCAACATCAAAATATTTATTCATTGCAGTATACTCGAGTTTGATAATTTCTTCTGACGGTTCCTGTTCTATATGTAATCCTTCCATAAGTTTTTATTAATTATAATTTATATTTCGTCTTCGCTAGCCAAAATATAACTGGATACAATATTTTGTCTTCGCTCAGATACTGTGTACGAGTAACCTCGTCCACACATCTTCGCTAGCCAAAATAATTAATCTTCATCGCCTGGCGCACTTGAGCAAGCGTCTGCTTCGCCACTTTACGCGCCTCTTTGGTTCCATCTTCCAAAATTTCCATGATATATTTTGGATCTTTTTCCAAATGCTCTCGCTTTTCGCGAATTGGGGTTAGTATTTCATTCAATACCCGCGCAAGACGCTTCTTTATCTCCACATCACCCAATCCCCCTTTTTGGTACTTCGCCTTAAGCTCCGCCACTTCTTCCTTTTTGGAATCAAATGCGTCCAGATATTCAAACACAACGTTCCCCTCCACCTTACCTTGATCGATTGCATGAATATGCCCCGGGTCGGTGTACATCATCATAACTTTTTTCTCAACTTCTTCTTGCGAATCGGAAAGGTAAATTCCGTTCCCAAGTGATTTACTCATCTTTGCTTTGCCATCGATTCCTTTAAGTCGCGGTGTGGTAGAAACAAGGGGTTTGATGCGATTGAATGTCTCACCATAAATACGATTAAATGAATCAACGATCTCATTGGTTTGCTCGAGCACGGGTAATTGATCTTCGCCCACCGGCACCAGGTCCGCGCGGAATGTGAGAATATCCGCCGCCTGGCTCACGGGGTACATGAGAAATCCCGCGGGAACAGTTTCATCGTACCCTTTTTCCTTCATCTCGCTTTTCACTGTAGGATTTCGCTTGAGACGGGCGAGTGTCACCAAATTCAAAAAGTAAATAGTGAGCTCGGCAATCTCGGGAACTTGCGACTGGATGAATATCGTCGTTTTTGCAGGGTCGATACCCACAGAAAGATAATCAATAGCGAGTTCCGGCACATGATTGCGCACTTTTTCCGGGTCGTCA
>Ga0209542_10019406_pt1 | contig 10886 bp, 12 predicted proteins | sample RifCSPhighO2_01_FD_184028 | JGI IMG/M metagenome (GOLD analysis project Ga0209542, IMG submission 184028) | Soil microbial communities from Rifle, Colorado - Rifle CSP2_plank highO2_0.1 (SPAdes) (version 2) | ecosystem: Environmental > Terrestrial > Deep subsurface > Rock core/Sediment ...
GATATTGGTGTCCAATAACCACGTTGTGTTTTGTCGGGTTGGGTTGCCAATGTTTTGATCTGAAAATGAGCCTTTTCGGGATCAATGAACAACAAACGGATTAATCGAAAACTGTCCGTAATTGCCGTGAACTTTGCGGTTTTGTCGTCGAGAAACATATAAAGGAGTGCCTGAGTTCAAAGGCATGTTTTTCGAGCTTATCATCGCATTGTTACTCGGTGTGACTTCCGGGATTATTACCGGCCTCACTCCAGGCATTCACATCAATTTAGTCTCTCTTCTCGTCTTGCAATTCACTCCTCTTCTCTTGCCTTATTTCTCTTTATTATCGTTAGCGACGTTCATCATGAGCATGAGCATCGCCCACACCTTTTTGGATGTCATCCCTTCTGTATTCTTAGGTGCTCCAGAGTCCGACACAGCTTTAGGAGTCTTACCAGGCCATCGGTATCTGTTGCGGGGCAATGGCTTGATGGCTGTAAAGCTAACAACTATAGGGAGTTTCGGTGCGTTATTGTTAGGGATTGGCTTTTTCCCAGTATTTGTTTATCTCGCTCGTTTATACTCGCTTATTGCTCCTTATGTAAAATGGATTTTGTTAGGTGTTGTTTTATTCATGATTCTGCGAGAAAAGGAAAAAGTTTGGGCATTATTGGTGTTCCTGCTCTCGGGCATTTTGGGTTGGCTGGTTTTCAGCCTTCCCATGCAAGACCCTTTATTCCCCTTGTTATCCGGTCTCTTTGGCATTGCAACGCTACTCGTGAGTTTGAAGGATGAAAACCCAATTCCTGAGCAGCAGATTTTAAGTACAGTAGAATTGGATGAAAACAAGGCGTGGAAAGCCTTAGGGGCAGGGGTTTCTTCGGGTTTCATCACAGCCCTTCTTCCAGGGGTGAGTGGTGCCATCGCCGCTGTTCTTTCTTTGCAATTCTTCCGAGATCTAGGTGATCATGGGTTTATGATCTTGCAAGGTGCGATCAACACAGTGGGAATGGTCCTCTCCATAGCGGCTTTGTTCGTCTTGGACAAAGCCAGAAATGGTTCCATCATTGCCTTAAGAGAATTAGCAGGTATCATGACGCTTCCACTCGCTCTTGGGTTCTTAGTCATTTCACTCATCGCCGGAGGCCTCTCGGTTTGGCTCACCTTAAAATTAGGCCTTGTTTTTTCTAGGCTCATCTCAAAGGTCAATTACGCAGTGCTTTGCTGGTCCATCATTGCTTTCATTGCCTTTCTTGCCGTTTGGCTTTCTGGTTGGTTGGGCCTTCTCGTTTTATTCATCTCATCCATGGTCGGCCTCGTTCCGGCATTAAAGAAAGTCGCCCGAACGCAGAGCATGGGCTGTCTACTGCTGCCGGTGTTGTTGTTCTTTTTTGGAATAAGGTAAAAGAAAAAAAGAAAAGTAAGGTTTATCCGGTGAAGTTGCCACTTCCACAATCTGCAGGGCAAGTAGCTGGAGTTTCTCCTCCTTCACATACACCATCGCCGCAGTTGGTTTCGTCATTGTCACTAGGTCCGGTGCAGCCTGCATCTGCAGGGTAATCAATCTGTCCATCTCCGTCATTATCGATATGGTCTCTGCATTCTTTGGGTGCTGCAAGTACAAAGGCTATAAGCAAACTACTTAGAATAAGTAAGCTTGTTATAGTGGCTATTTTTCCTTTTTGGTTCATAAAATCACCTCAAGAAAAAGAAAAGTTGATCATATATATATATATATATATATATATCTCTTATAGTTCACTTCGTCGCCAGCACACTGTACACATCAAACACAGCGTTATACAGTTGTTGTTTCATTTTCTCGTCGGTCAGCGAGTTATAGTAGTTGATCATGTCTTTATAGACGTTCTTGGCCTGCTCAACTTGATTCTCTTGAATGAGTTGATGCACCGTCGTGAGGGCTTCTTGGATGCGTTGTTCAGGTGTTTTCTCAAGGTCTTTGCGTTTGAAGGTTGCTTTTAGGAATGCGCCAAATTTGGTTTTGTACCTGGTCAAAACAGACTCTTCTTGTGTTCGTTCAAACAGTGTTTCTTGTACGGTCATGGTTTCCATGCGCTCCACCCCCCGGTGTGTAATTACTATAAGACATAGTATGATACTTTTCTTTTTAAACCTTTCGTTTACTGCACAAAACGTTTATATAACGCTCCTTTGTAAGCACAGTATGGACGTCGAAGAGCGTTTTAACTTAATCAAGCGAAACACAGCTGAAATCTTAGTGGAGGATGAGCTCAAAGCGCTTCTTAAGGAAAAAAAGCAACCTGCTGCTTACATCGGTTTTGCCAGTACAGGTCGTGTTCATGTCGGCTACTTCATTCCGATGATGAAGATTCATGACTTCTTGAAGGCAGGCTTTAAATTCAAAATTCTTTTAGCCGACCTACACGCCATGTGTGACGCCTTGAAGAGTCCATTGCACCTCATCGAGGCACGTTTCGAATACTACAAGGAAGCTCTCCACGCCATGGTCGAAGCCTTTGGCATTGAAACCCAAAATCTAGAGTTTGTGAAAGGCAGCGAGGTTCAGTTAAGAAGAGAATATCAACTCGATGTCATCAAGCTCGCTGCTACAACCACGCTCAGTCGTTGCCGTCGAGCAGCCTCGGAAGTTGTAAAACTAGGCGATGATCCGAGGCTGAGTGGTTTTATTTATCCACTGATGCAGGCCTTAGACGAGCAATACTTAGATGTGGACGTTCAATATGGCGGCCTGGATCAACGTAAAATTCTCGCCTTAGCAAGGGAAGTTTTGCCAAAGATTGGCTACAAAGCTCGAGTGGAAGTCATGACGCCGATGCTTCCAGGTTTTACCGGCAGCAAGATGAGTTCGAGTGATGCCAAGTCAAAGATCGATATCTTGGATGACACAGAAACCATAAAAAAGAAGATGAATGGGGCTCATTGCCCTATTGGGGTAGTCGAAGAAAACGGCGTCTTGGCCTTTGTGCAGTACGTGATCATGGTGTTGAAAAGCGATAAGAAGGAGTCGTTCATTATCTCTCGCGATGAAAAGTTCGGAGGGGATTTAGAGTATAAGACGTACGAAGACTTAGAGAAAGATTTTATAGATAAAAAACTGCATCCTCAGGACCTGAAGATGGCTGTAGCGTATGAGATTGATACACTATTAAGCCCGATTCGCAAGCGATTTAAGGGTAAAGAGGAACTCTTAGCAAGGGCGTATCCAGAAGCTTAAACAAACTTCTTCTTCACTTCCTCTAACGATAACATCTCTTCACTCCCTTCTTTCATGTTTTTCAACTTAAACTGCCTAGCTTTCAATTCATTCTCGCCAACAAAGAGCACGTAAGGAATCCCAAGTGAGTTGGCATAGTCTAGGTTCTTGCTAATGCCTTTCTTGTTCAAGTCAATGTCGCATTTAATCGTTGCTTCTCGTAATTCTTCGCAGATCTTCATGCTTTCTAGGGGAGTTCCGATGGGGATCACATAGATCTCAACAACTGTTTTCTGTTCGGCTTTTTGCAGCAATTTCATGGCTTCAGTAATGACGTCAAGGCCAAAGCTGATGCCAGTCGCAGGGTATTCTTTTTTTCCACCTAAAAACTGTCCGATCATGTTATCATAACGCCCACCGCCGGCAATGCTGCTTGTGATTTTGCTGTTTTCCAAAAAGGCTTCAAATACAGGCCCAGTATAGTATGCCAATCCTCGCGCAAGACTGGGAGTGAAGCGCACATTGGTAACTTGGGAGGCTTCGAGGAACTGAAGGATTTGCTCGATTTCTTCGATGCCTTTTTTGCCGGTTTCACTGGTTAATATCTTTTTGAGTTTGTCCAAGATCTCCATGTTTTTTCCAATCAAGTTGGCTGCGTTCATCAGTTTCTCAATGGCTTCCTCGGCAATGTCTTTACTTTGCATTTCTTTTCGCACAGCTTCTTCGCCAATTTTCTTGATTTTATCGAGAGAAATGATGGCTTCCATGCGTTGTTCGCCAGTAATTCCAGCATAGTCCATGATGCCTTCAAGGATATTACGGCTGTTCACTTCAATGTAGCTGTTGAGTTGAAGTTTGCGTAGGGCAGCGCTGGTTAATAAAAGAATTTCAGCATCAGCCATTCCAGTAGGGCTTCCAACAATATCCACATCGCACTGCCAGAATTCACGATATCGTCCCAGTTTCAAGGGTCCGTCTCGGAATACGCGACCGATCTCATATCGCTTAAAGGGCATCTTAAGTTGCGGATTAATACCTACAAACTTAGAGAGGGGAACGGTCAAGTCATACCGCAGTGCCAGTTCCCGTTCGCCTTGATCTTTCAACCGAAAGGTTTCTTTCAGGATCTCACTTCCGCCAGCATATTTAGCAGAGAGCACATCATACCGACAGAGGATCGGAGTCTCCAAAGGAGAATAGCCATACTCTTCAAAGGTCTCTCGGAGTATTTGAACCACTCGTTCTCGTACAATCTTCTCTTCCGGAGCAAAGTCTCTCGTTCCTTTCGCATTTTGCAGTTCTTCCATTTTGATCACCTAGTTTGGGTTGGTTTATATGTGTTTTTGCTAAAATCCATCTGTAAGTAAATTGAATAGGTTTTTGCGTCGGTCTGCTTCTTCTCGAATACCAGTGCCATTCACAAAGTAAGGGCATTTAGCAAAACAAGGCTCTAAGCATTGATAGGCGGGACGTCCTTGATAGGGCTTTAGTTCTTGAAAGACAGGGAGTCGTCCAAGTCGCTCTTGAATCGGTATAAGCTCACCATCTAATAAGACCGTTCCATGTTGGCAAAACCGTTCAGGACCAAAGGCTGAGTCTGTGAAGGCAACCAGCCGTTCTTACAGCTTTGTCCTCGTTTCTTATATTTACGTCTACTTCATTTGTTTTCATGGTTTCACCTTTTCATTGTTTAAAGAAAAAATGGGGCGGCGACCGGGATTTGAACCCGGACTAGAAGATCCACAGTCTTCAGTGCTAACCAGGTTACACCATCGCCACCATAGAAACGTTAGAGAACTGCCAAGTCGGTATATGAATATAATCAACTCGGGCACCAAGGACTAAAGAATCCAATAAAAAAGAATCATTAAGGAAGATAGAATCAATCTTGAATGATTCAGAATTATTAGTTGAACGAGTTTCTTGTCTCTTTAGAATAAATAGTTTACTTTCAATGAAGACAATCAACTCGATTCATACCTCTAGTTACGCTCTACTGATATATAAAACTTTCGTTTTTAGCTTAATTTGAACTAACTTATAAGTAGTTAAAAATAGGAGTATGGAGTTTATTTTACACACAAGGTTTATATATTACCCTTAAGTTAAGGTAGTGTAGTGGGGCTGATGTCGTATGTTAAAGAAAGAAGAAGAAGCGATAGTGCTAGATTTCTTGCCGAACGGCTATTCGTTTGACCGACGCCCAATCCATTTAAAAACAGCCATTGCGCAAGCCTTGGGCAAGGAAAACTTCACCATCCTCGAACTCGTCCCGAAGAAAGGTATCTTCCTCCAGCCCTATGAAGAAGTCTATATTGGGGATGGAAAACGGGACAAAGTGCATCATGTAAATGGCAAAATCCCGTATGATAAGCTCACAGAAACCGCAAAGGCTGAGTTGGAACACGCCGTCGCTCAATTAATCAAGAAACAAGAAGCAAGATTTGTGGCCTTCATCAACCGAGCTCAACCGCTCAGTACGAGAATGCACATCTTGGAACTCCTCCCTGGCGTCGGTAAGAAACACATGTGGGAGATCATGGAGCAGCGCAAAGAGGGCGAATTTGCTTCATTTGCCGATATAAAAGGCAGAGTTAAACTCATGCCGGATCCGGAAAAAACCATTGTCAAGCGGATTTTAAAGGAATTGACAGGCACGGAAAAGCACTTGCTCTTCGTGGATAAGTAAGAAAACAGAGGTTTCTTTAGAGAGAAGAATAACCGCTAACTATTTAAATCCCTCCTTTCCCTTTAAGGCTAAATGAAGCGTAGTAGTCGTCGTTGGAAAAAGAAAGGCCAAATGCGCTGGAAATGGCAGCGTAAGCGTATGAAAAAGGAGAAGCGTAAGCGTAAGGGCGCGAAGTAGTTCTAAAACATTTAGAAGAGTTCAGAAGGTGGAGTCTTGCGTAGTTTCGCCCATAACTGTTGAACATGTTTTTCTAGAGGAGTAAAGACGCCAAGATCTTCGAGGGCTCTTCGGGCGCTTCCCGCGATCAGTCCCAAACATCCTGCGGTATAAACGGGGTGTTCTTGCGGCAGGTTTTTGGCAAATTCAGGGTCAAGGACAGTGATAGCAAGGGGCACAGCAACTGTAGAATAGAGCCCGATTCTTTCCAAGGTAGGCATGATTTTTTCAGCTCGTTCCCCTAAAAACCGTTTGAGTCCTTTTTCAATGATAGCGACAGTGCCATAAGCAGCGCTGGTACCCAATAGAAAAGCAGTAGTCATAGGACGATCTCGAACAGCTTGGGGTAGATGTTCAGTAGCTAATTGATAGCTCTTGTCGCAAGCGTGATAAAACCATTCAGGTGGGAAGGTCATGATAACATCTAGGATTAAAAGAGAGTTTATATCCTTTATTACTCTTCTTTATCGGTTTGCTGGAGGATGTCGTTTGGATCTCTTGGTTTCGGATCGCGTGGCAAACAGGCATACCATGCTGCGTACATGGCATCCATACCTAATACACCCAAGCCAAAATATGTAGAAAATTCATCTCGGTTAATTAAACCATATGTCATTAATCCAGCTCCAATCACAGCTCCGCCTATAAGACATTTTTTTAGGTTTCCGTTTTGTACGGCTTGTTCGAGACCTCTGGCTCTTTGTTCGACAGAAAGCAGAAATGCAGTCCTTAACTTTTCATCGGTCTCGGCTAAAGTTTCTTGTATTCTAGAGAGTAGGTTTTTCATTTTATTCCTCTTCCATCAAGTCTTGTACAAAAGGGATTTCATGCAGTTGTCCGCCGTGTTTCTTATATAATTGGATGGCGTCATTGATCTGCCGCATTTGCTGTTGGTAGCGGATTTTCTGTTGGGAAGTCATCTTACTCTCCACACACGCTTTGAAGGTTTGTTCTTGCTGTTCTCGGCATTCTGTAATCTTGTCTGGTGTGTCGCTGATTTTGAGGATGTCTTTGTAGAAGGCAGCTAGGTTAAACTTCACAACCTTCATCTCCTTTTCTTGAGGAATTGCCACATCAATGCCTTTTTCTCCACCGATATAGTCATCCAGGAGATGGGTGGGTAAAATGGCTTTAACTCCTCCACTGGCCACAACAGCACCGCCTCCCATGAGGAGGCCCATCATCATAACGGCTAAGAGGTATTTGATCATACAGTATCTTAAGATTTTAGAGTATATAAATGTTTCGATATTTAGTAACTTAATAGTAGTTATTATATATCGTCGAGAGAATTTAAATGAACTATATAGAAAAGAATGTTCAAGGTACTCGGAAAGGCCACTAGACATTCCGAAAAATTTCCGTATATTTATCGACGGCAAAAAGAGCCGTTTTTACTGGACAAGCAGTCACAAAAGATATCAACAAGAACTGGAAGCTACGAACATGCAAAAGATAAAAATAGATAATCTCTCAGAGAAAGAAAAAGGATATTTAACTGGGTTATTCATCGGGGATGGATATAGCAATTACAATAAGAAAGATCGCCATTACAATGTAGAGTTTTATCTTCACTCCTCTAAAGATCTAGACATTCAGCAATATCTTATAATTCTATTAAAAAAGGCAAGGGTATACAGCTCTGTTTTCAAAGACACAAGGTACAGTGTAAATAGAATTAGAGTTAGTTCTAAGAATTTTTTCTATTTTTTCGAGAGAGAATGGGGTCTATTTAAGAAAAAGGGTATCTCAAACAAACAATGGTCATTAGGGGTTGTTTCTGGTTTTATTGACGCAGAGGGGTATGTTGGAAGAGGGTCTATCTCTATTGCACAAAAGGATAAATTCACTATTTTCCAGATAAAGAAGATATGTGAAAATTTACGAGTCTGTTGTACTGTAAAAAGAAAGCCAAATACCCCACAAGGCTTCATCTATCGAGGAGCTGTATCCACAAGGTTTAAATACCTCCCGCATAACTCGAGGAAAGTGGGGCGTATATATGGCTGTTTCCCATAGCGAGCAAGTAAGTTGCCTATAAGGGTGGAGCAGCTAGGAGTGCTCGTCGGGCTCATAACCCGAAGGTCATAGGTTCAAATCCTATCCCCGCTATCACTCCGCCCCACATTTTTTAATAACCCATATAAACCCATTTAAAATACGTCTTTCTATGGTTCACTTCGCACACATGTCGGATGTTCATATTGGGGCTTGGCGAGATCCCAAGCTGAAAGACCTTACTGTCCAAGCTTTCACAAAAGCGATCGAGTTGTGTCTGCAAAAAAAGGTGGATTTTGTCTTAATTGCAGGCGACCTGTTCAACACGGCTTTGCCAGGCATCGATCACCTCCGCGCGACAGTCATTCAATTAAAGCGTCTGAAAGAAGCTCAGATTCCAGTGTATTGCATTCCAGGTAGCCATGACTTCTCCCCATCAGGAAAGACCATGTTGGATGTCTTGGAAGAAGCAGGTCTTCTCATCAACGTTGCTCGGGGTGAAATCACAGACAACAAAATCTCATTAAAGTTCACCACAGATCCGAAGACAAAATCAAAGATCACAGGCATGTTAGGAAAGAAAGGGGGTCTTGAAAAGCATTATTTTGATGATCTTAATCTCGCTGCGTTGGAGGTCGAACCGGGTTTCAAGATCTTCATGTTTCACACAGCTTTAACAGAGCTAAAACCAAAAGAGATGGAGCAGATGGAATCCAACCCCATTTCTCTATTACCGAAGGGCTTTGATTACTATGCAGGTGGTCATGTACATATTGTAAAGAACCTCTCACTTGAAGGCTATCGAAATGTCGTTTATCCCGGACCCATGTTTCCAGCCAGTTTCTCGGAGATGGAAAAGCTCGAACGCGGTGGCTTCTATTTTTTCGAAGACAGCTTCGCTCAGTACCAGCCCGTCCAAGTGAAAAACGTCGTAAAGATCTACATCGATGCCCATCGCAAGTCGGTAGTCGAAGTCGAGCAGATATTGAGGGAGAAAGTAGAAAAACAAGAATTCACCGATTCCATCGTCCTCATTCGTTTGGAAGGTCGCTTGCGCACGGGCAAGCCATTTGACATCAACTTCCGTGATCTTTTCAATTCCATCTATCAGAAAGGGGCTTTTTTCGTCATGCGCAACACCTCTAAACTCATCAGTGAAGAGTTCGAGGAGGTCAAGATTGACCTTGCTACGGCGGATGACTTGGAAGATGCCTTGATCAAGGAGCATCTGGGTCAGATTAAAATTTCGTTCAAAGACAAAGAGGAGCAGTTCATCAAGGACTTGATGAAAGTCCTTTCCATGGAAAAAGATGAAGGCGAGAAAAAGTATGAGTATGAAGCCAAGTTAAAGAAAATGGTGGATGAAGTGTTAGGGGTCTAATGCCTTCTGAAACGCCTTCACCATTTCGTCTTCTTTCCCAACCAGAACGACTTCTTTAACTGAATTCAGAGGAAAGTTTCGAATAGCACCCACCATAGTCTTCGCCGCTTCTTTCTTATCCACCCCACCCACACCAGTACCCATGCCAGGAAAGGCGATCTTAGTAAATTCTTCTTTTTCAGCAAGTTCGAGTGCTGCTTCCACTGCTTGTTGGATGTTGAACAAGTTGGTTTTCTCGGCAGGCTCTTCCATCGTGGGCGTGTGAATGACATGCCTTGCAACCAGTTCTCCGCCGGTTGTCAAAACAGCTGCGCCAATGTGAAATCGGGCCTGGGTCATGGCTTCTTCTTCAATTACAGCTCCGCCAACATTCTTGATCACCCAGGCCACTCCACCGCCCATCTCCCCGTACGAATTGGCTGGGTTTACAATAGCATCTACATCTAGTGTGGTAATGCTTCCTTTTCGCACCGTGATATTCACCATTTTTAGCCTCTCTGAACGCTTTTTTCTTCTTTTATAAAGGTTTAGGATAGTGTATTACTCTATGAATGGAAGTAAACTGCGTAGAGGTATCTAAGAAAGGGTTTTATAAAAAGGTATGCCTAGAAAACTAAGGCTTCCATCGTAGCATCGTTCGAGGGAAGGGGATGGCGTCTTTAATATTATCTAAGTGGCAAAGCCAGGCTACAACTCTCTCAACACCTAAGCCATAACCACTGTGTGGTACACCACCATAGCGCCGCGTATCAAAGTACCACTCATAATGTTCCGGTTTCTCGCCCATATTGACCAATGCCTTTTTTAGCGATTCAATGTCAGTGTCTCGCTGGCTGCCTCCGACAATTTCTCCATAACCTTCCGGTGCCAACACATCCAAACACAACGCAGTCTCAGGATCGTTAGGATCAGTCGGCTTATAAAAAGCCATAATGACTTTGGGGTAGTTGGTGACAATGACTGGTTTATCAAAGTGCTTCACAATCAGGTCTTCTTCTACCGTCCTTAGGTCTTTACCAAAAGCAACGTTTACTTTTTCCTTTTCTTTAAGTAACTTTAGAGCGTCTTTGTAGGTGATACGGGGGAAGGGTGCCGTAATCTTTCGCAGTTTATCCACATCTTGACCCAGCAGCTTCAAGTCTTCTTCGTTTTTCTCAACCACTTCCTTAACAATAAAGGAAACGCATCCTTCGACGCTGTCAATAAGCTGAGGTAACTGCATCCAGGCAGTTTCCATCTCGGCCATCCAGAACTCGCTCAAGTGTCTTGACGTCTTGCTTTTCTCGGCTCTAAAACAAGGACTTATAGTAAATAATTTCTCCAGTCCAAAGATGCCGGCTTCAGCGTAGAGCTGCCAGCTCTGGGTCATGAAGAGTTTTTCTTTGTAGTATTTGACTTCAAATAACGTACTGCCACCTTCACAT
>Ga0209542_10019407_pt1 | contig 10886 bp, 12 predicted proteins | sample RifCSPhighO2_01_FD_184028 | JGI IMG/M metagenome (GOLD analysis project Ga0209542, IMG submission 184028) | Soil microbial communities from Rifle, Colorado - Rifle CSP2_plank highO2_0.1 (SPAdes) (version 2) | ecosystem: Environmental > Terrestrial > Deep subsurface > Rock core/Sediment ...
AAAAGGAGTTGGAAGCCGATTTAGCAATTCGTGCAGGTAAATTTAGCGGTCCATTTTCTGATCATAAAAAACTTATTTCTGCTCTTAAGAAGTAATTATTTAGACACCGTGAATTTGCTGTTTACCAAGCCGTTCAAAAAAGATTATGACGACTTGCCTGCAAAAATTCAACGTGCTTTGGATAAGGCGTTGATTTTTTTGATAGCTAATCCGCGGCATTCGTCTTTGCAATCCAAAAAATTGCCAGGCACGGAGATTTGGTATGCAAGAATAACGTGCGATTATCGCTTTACTTTCCAGTTTGCGGCCGGTTTTATTATTTTACGCCGGGCGGGCACTCATGATATTCTTAATCGAGAAAGAAAATCTTTTAAAAAATGAAAGATAAGGAAATAGTAAAATTAATAAAACTTGAAGAAAAGCGCCAGCGGGAAACGCTGGATCTTATAGCTTCTGAAAATCACGTTTCAAGCGACGTTTTGGAAGCCGCTTCTTCGCGTTTATCTGACAAATATTCAGAGGGGTACCCCGGAGCAAGGTATTATCCGGGAAATAAATATTGCGATGAGATCGAGACATTGGCTCAGCAAAGAGCTCTTGAACTTTTTAACTTAGATAAGAATGAATGGCATGTTAATGTACAGCCGTATTCCGGGTCTCCTGCAAATATGGAAATTCTCCTTGCGTTGGTGCAACCGGGCGATACGATTAGTGGACTAAAGCTTGCTTCCGGCGGCCACTTAACGCACGGGCATAAGGTTTCAGCGGCCGGAAAAATATGGAAGGCGGAGCAGTATGATATCGATCCGAAAACCGGATTGGTTGATTTTGAAGCATTGGAAAAGCTTGCTGAATCTGCAAAACCGAAAGCGATAATTTCCGGATTTACCGCCTACCCGCGCGTAGTGGATTTTAAAAGATTCAGTGAGATTGCAAAAAAGATCGGTGCCTTTCATATAGTGGATATGTCGCATATCGCCGGCTTGATAGCCGGTGGAGCTTATCCTTCACCTTTTCCATATGCGGACGTAGTAATGACGACGACCCACAAGACATTGAGAGGACCGAGAGGCGCTGTTATTTTCTGCAAAAAAGAACTTGCCGACAAGATAGATAAAGCTGTTTTTCCGGGAATGCAGGGAGGGCCGCATAATAATGTTACCGCGGCCAAAGCGGTTTGTTTTTGGGAAGCATCGCAACCGTCTTTTAAAAAATACGCAGCGCAAGTTGTTAAAAACGCGAGAGCATTGGCGGAGGAGCTTGTTAATCTCGGATTTACTTTAGTGTCCGGCGGAACAGATTCTCATTTGATGCTTGTTGACCTCCGGCCGTTAGGAGTGCCGGGCGGGGAAGCCGAGAAATCATTGGAGGAAGTTGGTATAATTGCGAACAGGAACACCGTTCCGGGTGATGCGTCTCCTTTCAATCCGTCCGGTTTGAGAATTGGCACGCCGGCGTTGACGACCAGAGGAATGAAAGAGGTGGAAATGAAAGAAGTTGCAAAGTTGATTCATGGAGCCATCTCCCGCAAGGACACTTCAAAAATAAAAAAAGCAGTTCTTAAACTCGCCAAAAAATTTCCGATAAAATAATAACCAGACAAAAAGGAGGCAGTAGCTTCCTTTTTTCTTTGATTGGGCTAATATTTGATTATGCTCATAGACGGCAGAAAAATGGCTGAAGAAATTAAAACCTCGCTCGCGAGCGAGGTTTTAAATTTGCCAAAAAAGCTAAGGCTCGCGGTTATTCAGGTCGGCAATGATTCGGTAACTGAAAAATTTTTGGAGCAGAAAAAAAAGTTCGGCAGCGCGGTAGGTGTGGACGTAAGGGTTTATAGTTTGCCTGCGGATATCTCTACTAACCAGCTTCGCGAAAAAGTTTCGGAAATAATCCATATCAAAGAAAACACGGGAGTGATAATCCAGTTGCCGCTCCCAAAACAAATAAATATCCAATACATTCTGGACGGAATCGTTCCCGAAAAAGACCCGGACATGCTTTCTTCAAAAAGTGTCGGTTTGTTTTCATCGGGCAGAAGCAAGTTATTGCCTCCGGTTGTTGCGGCCATAGATCATATTTTTAAAAATCATGGGATTGAGCCAAAATCCAAAAAAGTCGTGGTTTTGGGAGTAGGCAGACTTGTAGGAAAGCCGGCCGCTATCTGGCTTATAAATCAAGGGGCGACGGTGACTGCGATAGACGAAAATACCGATGACCCAACGCTATACACGATAAACGCGGATATAATTATTTCGGGAGTAGGGATACCGCACCTTATCAAACAAAATATGATAAAAGACGGAGTAGTTGCGATTGACTGCGGGACATCCGTTGGTAGCTCCGACGCTAAGTCGGAGCGCGCGTTGCGCGGCGACATGGATCCTTCCGTTGTCGAAAAAGCCTCGCTCTTTACGCCTGTCCCCGGAGGAGTTGGGCCCATTACCGTTGCAATGCTTTTTAAGAATTTGGTGGCATTGGCAAAGAAATAAAAACCCCCGGACATGTGCCCGAGGGAAGTGTTATTCTATTTGTTTTGGTATGGCACGATGACCGTCTCGTTCTTCTTGCGCAATTTTCAGGGCTAATTTATTCCAATCGTTGGTGTCCATTTCAATTTTCACGCCGAATTCTTTAGCGAGCCGCATAAGACGCTCTAGCTCTTTCTGCGCATTTTTATGATGATGAGCAATAAGATTGCGAATTATTGCCTCATTGTGATCATTGGCCTGCGTCCGAAAACTTTTTATGAGTTCGTCGTTATTAGGCAGACCAATCGTATCCCTTGATAAAAATCCCGTGCTCACCCCTTTTTCTTTGAGTAGCGAACTCATTTCTTCTTAAAGCGCTAATAAATGTTTATTAAACAAATCAAAAACATCATCTACCGGAACATCAAATTTTACTCCGTCGCTGTTTAAAACTACAACCTTTTGTAGTCCGTAGCCGCTCTCATGCATTCCCATATAAATCTCCTTTTTTTCTCCTAAAACACTAGCGCCGCTTGATTTAGATGTCAAATAAAAAAACCTCGGACATGTGTCCGAGGATAATTTAATTAAACTGTTGAACCGCAGTGGCCGTTAGTTTCTTTTTCTTCAACCGGAATGCCGATTTTCCGGCGGATTAAATTTAGTTTTTGGCTTTGTTCCTGTTCAAGCACTTCCCACCTTCTTTTGTTCAGCTTTTTAAAGTAGTCGAGAAGAGTATTTCTCAATTCATAATCTTTCGGCAAATCAAGCCCTACAAAAATACCGGTATCATCTTCAAAAATTCCTTCGGATTTTAGAAACTCTGCAAGCGCATCTTTTTGAGCTTTTTGCATGCGCCTGGCAAGCTCAGAAGCATTAACGCTGACAACATCAGGATTTTCCTTATTTCCTTTAATAACGCTGATGAAATGATCCTGATCGATCGAGAGCGGGGGACCAACTCCTTCTCCCATATTCTTTCTCCTTTTTCAGCCTAATTTTCTCCTCAAATCCTAGCATTATTCATTTTTTGTGTCAAATAAAAAACCCTCGGACGGATGTCCGAGAATTATAAAGTTTCGCTGCCGCCCATTAGAGGAAATGGAGCTTTTGGTAAATCATCCTCAACCCCAAGCTCTTTGGCTAATTTGTCAACGCGGTAGTGGATTTCACTTGTTCCTTCCGCCAGCATACGCCGGACGCAGTCTTTATTCCACTGTGTGTAATACTCCATCAAGTTTTTTTCCAACGTCTTGGAATCAGGTATTCCGATGGAATTTTTAAAATGCGGCAGATTATGTTTTCCTGTGATATCGTCATCAACCTTGCTTACGGCATCCTGTATTTTTCTTGCTACTCCTGAAATATTCACTTCAGCCACTTTTTCAAAGTCCTGGTATTGCGCCACTTTCATTATTTTGTCAGGCACACGGACCGAACAATCACCGTGAGTGCATCCCATATAAATCTCCTTTTCATTTATTTTTTCTCCCCCAACCCTAGCATATCTGTTTTAAAAAGCAAGAGTAACCCCCTTAACCCCCCTTATTTTAAGGGGAAAGAAATTTGAAGTATATTTATATAAAATAAAAAACCTCGGACACCAGTCCGAGGATAAGTTAACTTTTTTAAGCAGCCGGGCCGCCACCTTTCAATTCCCGCTCTTTTCTTGATACTTCAAGTGCAAATTGGTTCCAATCATTTGTATCCCACTTTATTTTGCATTGAAATTCTTTAGCAAGCTGCGCGAGCCACTCGAGTTCTTTCTGTGTGTTTCTTTGATGATGAGCAATAAGATTGCGTATCACGTCTTGATTATGTTCATCAATTTGAGCGCGAAAAGATTTGATTATCTTGGTGTTTTCAGGAAGGCCGACCGAACCTCTGCAATAAAATCCGATACGGACGCCTTTTTCCTTTAGAAAAACATTCCATTCTTCTTGTAGAGCTAAAAAATGTTTATTGATCAATACAGAAATATTATCTTCCGAAACCACAACTTTCGACCCATCGCTATTTAAAATAACAACCACTTCACTTTGTTTATTTTGGGAAGATCCTCCGCCAAACTCACATTCCATATTTTTCTCCTCTCGATTTTTTCTCCCCCAACCCTAGCAAATATGCTACAATATGTCCATGTACCAACTCGACCTTACAATTTTCCGCTGGTTGAATTCTTGGGTAGGTGTTAATGATTTTTTGGATTGGAATATTTTATTCCGGGCGCAATATTTGCTATACGTTATGATTGCCGCGGTATTTTTATTTTACGCGTTCGATAAAAACACTACGCGGGTCAAATGGGCAATAATCCATGCGTTCTCGGCTGGTATTTTGTCCCGGTTCATTTTTACGGAGGTCATCAGATTTTTTTATGACAGGCCGAGGCCGTTTGAAGTATTAGACGGAGTAAAATTACTGATATCGCACGAATCGGGTGCGGCGTTCCCCTCCGGCCATGCATCATTCTCTTTTGCGCTAGCCATGGCTATCTACTATTATTATCCAAAAACCGGCATTTTATTTTGCCTGGCGGCACTTGCCATGGGAGCTGGGCGGATTTCAGCCGGTGTCCACTGGCCAAGCGATATTTTGGGAGGTATTATTGTAGGTGTTCTCTCCGCCATGCTGCTTGAATTTTTGTTGAAAAAGCTTCAATATAAATAAAGTCCATTGTGGCCAGATGATGGAATTGGCAGACATGCACGACTCAAAATCGTGTGCCGAAAGGCATGAGGGTTCGACTCCCTCTCTGGCCACCATTAGAATATTTTTATGGATCCGAATAATATACAGGAAAAAAAGAAGGAAAGCGTATTCTGGATAGAAACATCCAGGATTTTGCCGAACCCTTTTCAGCCGAGAAGGGAATTTGACGAAGGCGCCTTAAAAGACCTTGCCGAATCTATAAGAGAATATGGAGTATTGCAGCCGGTCGTTGTTACCAGGAAAGAAACGCAAACTCCGAACGGAAGGGTGGTTGAATATGAATTGCTGGCCGGAGAAAGAAGGCTTAGGGCATCAAAACTCATCGGTCTTCATCAGATACCGGTCATAATCCGCGAGCAGACGTCTGATAAAGTTAAATTGGAATTGGCCATTGTGGAAAACGTCCAGCGTGAGGATTTAAATCCATTGGAGAAAGCGCGGGCGTTCAAGCAATTAATCGACCAGTTCGGCATGCTTCAGCGCGAAGTTGCGGAAAAAATAGGAAAAAGCAGGGAAGTTGTAGCAAACACATTGCGGCTTTTGACGCTTCCTGACGAAATGCAGACAGCCGTCGCCGAAGGCAAAATAACTGAGGGTCACACGCGGCCGCTGTTGATGCTCACAGACCACCCCGATGACCAGAAGAATCTCTATCAGAATATTTTGACGAACAGTCTTTCAGTGAGGGAAGCCGAGCGCGCGGCGAGGAATATTGCGACTGAACGTGCTCGATCCGCCCTTGATCCTGAGACAAGAAGCCTTCAGCAAAAACTCGAGAATGCTTTGGGTACAAGAGTGCATATTGATAAAAAAGGCCCGAAGGGTAAAATCTCAATAGAATTTTTCTCGGAAGAAGAGCTTGTTTCTATATCCGACAAGATTGCTCCGCCGCCGCCGCTTACTGCTTGATTTCTTTAATTAGTACATTCTCCACGTTTTTGATTTGCTTTAAAGAAGTGAGGATTTTTGCATTATTTACTCCGTGTTTCGGAGGAAAACGAAAAATTGTTTTTGGATATGAACGGTTTTTATTATCTACTTTGACGTCTAAGATGCTGATGCCAAGCTTTGCGAAGACTTCTGAATAATCTTTTAACAATCCGACACGGTCTTCGGCCGAAACGGTCACTTCAAGCATCGGCTGAGATTTTTTCAGCGGTTCAAGCAGTCCTTCTTTTCTCAAGAACGACCTGATATGGCCGCGCGCTATCGATGTTTTGGCGAAATCCAGCCAATCGGCGGTCGGCTTTTTATTTTTTTGTGTCAAAATTTCCACCGAGTCGCCTGATTTGAGTTTATGTGAAAATTGCACCATTTTATTGTTTACTTTAGCGCCGGACATTTTATCTCCTATTTCCGAATGTACATTATACGCAAAATCTATGGGTCCCGCGCCGTCCGGCAGATCAATAACGTCGCCTTTGGGGGTAAAAACAAAAATTCTGTCTTTAAAAAAATCTATTTTCAGCGCAGATAGGGTATCCGTGTGGTCTTTTCCGGCGTGCTCTTTTTGCCATTCCTGAAGCTGGCGCACCCAGGCGAATTTTTTTTCATCCATTTTTTTTGTCATAGCGCGTTTTCCTTCGGCCTCGTAGAACCAATGGGCGGCGATGCCATATTCCGCTTCCTCATCCATTGCGAGCGTGCGTATCTGAACGCTCACGGTTTTTTTCCCCGGCCCGAAAACATACGTATGCAGGCTTTGGTATCCGTTGGTTTTGGGCAACGCGATAAAGTCCTTGATATGCCCAGGCACAGGTTTCCATAATTTATGCAAAACGCCGAGCGCTTTATAGCAATTTTCCACGTCGTTTACTATTATGCGCATGGCTACAAGATCGCGGATTCGGTCAAAATCCATATCTCTCCTCACAAGTTTTTTCCAAATTGAAAGAGAATGTTTTGCCCGATAAATTATTTTAGCCTCAATGCCGTCTTTTTTTAAAGCTTCTTCCAAAATCGGCTTTATGCTTTTTAAATAAGCTTCTCCGACCTCCTTTCTTGATTTGATCTGATCTTTTAACCATTTATATTCATCAGGATTTACATAAGGAAATGCGAGGTCTTCCAGTTTTGCTTTTACATCCCACATGCCGAGCCGGTCGGCGAGCGGAGCATAGAGTTCCAGGGTTTCCATCGCGATCCTTTTTTGTTTTTCAGGCCTGACATATTCCAAGGTTTCCATATTATGAAGCCTGTCCATCAATTTTATGATGACTACGCGAATATCCGACGCTAATGCAAGAAACATTTTTCTTAAAGATTCAACTGTTCTCTCAATGCCGTGGTAGCGTACTTTGTCTACTTTAGTGACGCCTTCTACCAGAAATGCGACCTCGGCGCCGAATTTTTTCTTTATTTCTTCTATTTTTATATCTTGATTTTCAACGACATCGTGCAATAATGCGGCGGATATTGTATCGGCGTCGAGGCGCAGAGCGGCGATTTTTAGCGAAGTCGCTATTGGATGGATTATGTAGGACTCGCCCGAGAATCTTTTTTCGTCCTTGTGCGCGTTTGAAGCAAATTCAAAAACAGGCTTTATTTTGGACACAGCTTCATTTTTATAGCCGAATTCTTTGAGTTTTTTTTCATAGTCTTGCCAAAACATTGTATTTATACTCTAGCGCATGAAAAATTAATTGACAACGAAGCTGCGTTTAGCTTAGTCTTTAGGAAGATTTGAAATAGAGAAGAAAATGAATAAGGCTAGCAAACAAATTGTTTCTGCTTGGAGTAATGCTGAGGGCGCGAAAGAGAATAAATATATCTCGGTCGATCAAACGAATCTGCAAAAAGTTGCAGCTGGCTTTGCAAAAGATGAATTTAAAATTCCCAACTGGCGGTTTGATGGCGTTTATCCAAAACACGAATGGGCTTTCGCCGCATTTCAGCTTTTTGCCAACTGTTTCAATTTCGCTTTTAATATTTTTGAAAAGCCGGATGAGAAATATATGGCATTCAATCCATGCGATGCGGAAAAGCCATTCGCAGGCGCATTTGCGATGAATAGCAAAATCTATGCGCATTTTTGGGAGAAACCAATCCAATACAATGATCTTTATAAACACTTTAGCACTCCGAAAAAGGCCGAAAATTTTTTCAGAGACATTAATCTAATGCCACTGTCTGCACTGCGCAGTGATATGGCCATGGATTATGCGACAAGGCTGATTGATTTCCAATATAATACGCAAAATTTATTGGAAGAAGCGACGGTTTGGGATCAGGGCGAGAAAAGAAGCGTACTGCGGGCATTTAACAACGGAAAAGGATTGGTTGAAATTTTGGTCAGCCATTTCCCGGTAGCTTATGGGGATGATGTGCAAACGTTCGGTTTGGATCGCCTCGCATTTAACAAGCGGGCACAGCTGGTTGCAGTGATGATCCACGGCCGCGCTTTGGATTCAAAAGGCATTCTACCTCCGGTCATTGACATAGATGAGGTCGGTCCGATTGCGGATTACGAATTACCGAAAGCTTTGCGGCATTTGGGAATTTTGAAATATTCTGAAGAATTGGCGGAATTGGTGGACAATTGGAAAGAGATTCCGAAAGATAGTCAGATGGAGATTGAGATCCGTATGGCAACGGTTGCGGCGTGTGACATGCTTTTAAAAGGCATCAATTTTCATAGGCATGAATATAAAGGTATTGAGCCCATAAATATCTGCCATCTTGATTATTGGCTCTGGAAGATGGGCAAGGACGCAAAACATCTGCGCCCGCATTTAACCAGAACAAGCGCTTACTAAGCCTCCCCCGGGGCTTTTTCTTTTACTAAACATATCTGACGGTCGTTCGATAAAATTAGTAATCAGATTGACCGGAATATTTTTATTTGATAAGGTCTTGTCAGAAGGTTTGAAGGAGATTGGAAATGAAAAAATATGTTTTTCTTTGCGGGATCGGAGTAGCGATTATGTTAATTGGCGCGGGGCTTTATATTGTTTTGGGCAGCTTGGCCGGTTTTACGATTCAGGCTTGCGGCGGTGTGTTGGTGTGGTACAGCAATAAAAAAATATTTGATTCTAGTCGCTAAACCTCTTCGTTTGGCTGCTCTGCCGGTTTTTTCGGCAGGGCTTTTTCTTTTTCCTCAAGGTTTGCCAGTATCTCTCCGGCTTCGGCGGCGCGCAATGCTTTCGCCGCGGCTTTTTCTTTTGCTTTTATGTCTTCTTCGGAGCCGGGAAGTGTCCAGGAAATAAAATCGCACTTGGGCCATTTTGAGCAGCCAAAGAAATATCTGCCTTTTTTCGAGCGGCGCCTGACAACCTCTCCCGGGTCGCCTTTTCTTTCTGGTGATTCCGCGCATGTCGGGCATTTGATATTGAGCGAAGGCTCGGGAATTCTTTTTGTTGTTTTGCAATCGGGAAAACCGGAGCAGGCTATGAATCTTCCGAACCTGCCGCGCTTGATGACCATCGGTTTTCCACAATTGGGGCAGACCTCATCCGTTTTTTCCTCGACTTTCTGCGACACTACGCTTTCATATTTTTCTTCCAAATGTTTTGAGAACGGATCAAAAAATTCTTTAATAACCGGCTGCCATTTGATATTTCCGCCGGCGATCTCATCGAATTCACTTTCCATTTTCGCGGTAAAACCTATGTCCACGATTTCCGGAAAGTGCTCCACAAGCAGGGAATTTACAATTTTTCCGGTTTCCGTGGGCCGGAGCCTGCGCTCTTGGTCTTTTTCCACATATCCGCGGTCCTGAATCGTCGAGATTGTAGGCGCATACGTTGATGGGCGGCCGATGCCGAATTTCTCAAGCGCTTTTACAAGGCTTGCCTCGTTGTGTCTCGGAGGCGGTTCCGTGAAATGCTGTATTGGATCGATTGTCTCGGTTGTCAGTTGATCTCCATGCTTAACTTCCGGCAAAATATTTTCCGCAAATTTCATCGGGTAAATTTTTAAAAAGCCGTCAAAAACCATCCGGCTGCCCGAGACACGGAAAATATGATCATTTACGTCAATGTCTATTTTTGTGTTCTCGAGATTCGCATCGGGTAGTTGGGAAGCCAAAAAGCGCCTCCAGATAAGTTCATAGAGCCTGAATTCCTTAGGATCAATTTTTTCTTTAAGGCTTTCGGGAGTTCTGGAAGCTTCGGTCGGCCGTATGGCTTCGTGCGCTTCCTGAGCCGACTTGGATTTTGTTTTATAAATTCTCGGGCTCTCGAGCAAGTATTTTTTTCCGAGATTTTTTTCGATCCATATTGCAGCGGATGCGAGCGCGTCCTGCGAAAGATTCAGCGAGTCCGTGCGCATATATGTAATAAAGCCCTGTTCGTAGAGTCTTTGCGCCAGCATCATTGTTTGTTTTGCGGAGAAGCGTAATCTTTGAAAAGCGGTTTGTTGCAGAGTAGAGGTCGTAAATGGCGGCGTAGCATGTTTTAGTTGTGTGGATTTGTCCGTGGATATGACCATTCCGTCTTTGCCTAAAAGCTTCGAAAGAATGTTTTTTGCTTCGCTTTCATTTTTAATGTCAAATTTTTCCAGATTTTTTTCGGCGATCTTATAAAGCTCGCCTTTGAAGGAAATGTCATCTTTTTTTCCGCCGGAGGCTGATCCGCCTTTGGCGGAGAACGTTCCCTCAATCGTCCAATATTCATCCTTTTTAAATATGTCGATCTCCGCCTCTCTTTCGGCAATGAGCCGCACCGCAACCGACTGCACTCTGCCTGCCGACAAACCCCTGGCAACTTT
>Ga0209542_10019408_pt1 | contig 10885 bp, 8 predicted proteins | sample RifCSPhighO2_01_FD_184028 | JGI IMG/M metagenome (GOLD analysis project Ga0209542, IMG submission 184028) | Soil microbial communities from Rifle, Colorado - Rifle CSP2_plank highO2_0.1 (SPAdes) (version 2) | ecosystem: Environmental > Terrestrial > Deep subsurface > Rock core/Sediment ...
TTTCTGCGAGCTGAAATTTGACGGCCTCGCGATCAGTTTGGTCTACGAACGGGGGGTTTTGCGAACGGCGGCGACCCGCGGCGACGGCGCGACCGGGGAGGACGTGACACAGAATATCAAAACTATCAGGGCCGTTCCACTCAGGCTCAATCTGGAGCTGCGGCATACCTCATCTTTCTCCCCGGCTTTGGTCCGAACTGTCGATCGAATGCTCAAAAAAACTCCGATGATCGAGGTGCGCGGAGAAGCGCTGATGAGCAAGGAGGCGTTCCGGCGCCTGAATGCCGAGCAAGAGAAAAAAGGAGGGCAAATTTTCGCCAATCCCCGCAATGGCGCGGCGGGAGCGATCCGCCAGCTCGATCCCAAAATTTCGGCCTCGCGGCCCCTGGAGTGGTACGCGTATCAGCTGGTAACCGATCTCGGGCAGAGTACTCACGAAGAAGAGCATCTTATTTGTCAGATGTTGGGATTCAAAGTACACAAGGAATCGCTCGCGGCCAAAAATTTACAGGAAGTTTTTGGCTTCCATGATGGGGTAAGGAAAAAACGAGAGAAACTGCCGTTTGAGGTCGATGGCGTGGTGGCGCAGGTCAATGAGAACCCGATCAAAGAGCGTTTCGGCGTCGTGGGCAAAGCGCCCCGAGGGGCGATCGCGTTTAAATTTCCTGGAAAGAAGGCGACCACATCGGTCGAGGATATCATCGTTCAGGTCGGCCGTACGGGGAAGCTGACACCCGTGGCTCTCTTGAAGCCAGTCCAAGTCGGCGGCGTGACAGTTGGCCGCGCCACGCTCCACAACCTCGACGAAATCGAGCGGCTCGGCGTGAAGATCGGCGACACGGTGGTAGTGAAGCGCGCTGGCGACGTTATTCCTGACGTGGAGGAAGTTTTGATCCGCCTCAGGACCGGCAAGGAGCGAATATTTCATATGCCGAAAACCTGTCCGGTATGCGGAGGAGTGGTGAAACGTACCGAGGGCGAGGTCGACTTTTATTGCATGAACCCGAAATGTTTCGTCAAAACCCGCCGGGGGATAAGGCATTTTACTTCCCGAACCGCCTTTGATATCGAAGGCGCGGGACCGAAGATAATCGAAAAGTTCGTGGACGAGGGGCTCATCACCGATGCCTCGGATTTGTTTGACCTCAAGCCCGGCGATATCGCCGCCTTGGAGCGGTTCGCGGAAAAAAGCGCGGACAACATTCATAACGCCATCCAAAACTCTAAAGAAATCACCTTGTCGCGGTTTATCTACGCCCTTGGCATCAAGCATGTCGGCGAGCAGACCGCTTTTGACTTGGCCGGCCACTTCGGCGCTCTCGACAAACTTCGCCGCGCCAGTTTGGAAGAACTGAACGCCATCGAGAATGTTGGCGACGTTGTGGCAAAAAGCATCAGTGAGTATTTCGCAGACCGTCAAAACCAGAAATTCGTTGACCGGCTCCTCGAGAAGGGCATTAAAATCAAGTCGCCAATCGCCAGTCGCCAGTCGCAAAAACTCAAAGGGCTCAAAATCGTGGTCACGGGAACGCTCGCGAGTATGTCGCGCGAGGAAGCCAAGCGCGCGGTCCTGGAAAACGGCGGAGACTGGGTGTCGTCAGTGTCAAAAAACACCGCCCTCGTGGTGGTGGGCGAAAACCCGGGCAGCAAGCTCACAACCGCCGAAAAATTAGAAGTCAAAATAATCGATGAGAAAGAATTCTTGAGGCTTTTGAAATGAAGAGTATATATAATTATCCGTTTTACTACTCCATTGCTTTCAGTTTCGTCGACGTCGATAGACAGACTAAACTCTTTTCTGATTTTATTAGAAAATACAGTAGAATCCGGGTAAAACGCGTTCTCGATCTTGGGGCCGGACCTGGGAGCCAAGCAAGAGCATTCGCAAAGCTGGGATATGACGTGGCTGCACTAGATAACAATAAAGCCATGATTTCTTATATCCAAAAACGGGCGAAAGAAGAGAATTTACGAATCTCGGCAGTAAAAAAGAATTTTGTGAGCTTCAACCTGTCAAAGAAAGTAGATTTTGCATTTATGCTGATGGGGACTATCGGCTACATAAAAAACAGGAATGAGCTTTCATCGCATTTGCGCAGTATGGCAAGGGTTTTGAAAAAGGGAGGGCTGTATCTCATCGAAAATTTTCGCATGAATGAAAATGATAAGAATTTATTCAAAGGGCAGAGGTGGACAATGAGCCGGGATGGAGTGATTGTGAAGACAAAGTATCTCCTGAAAATGATTGATAAAAAAAAGAAGCTTGTTGAGGAAAACCTGGAGTTACTAGTCAAAGACGGCAATAAACGACTTATAGTCAGTAACCGGACGCGGTCGACCTTGGTCCCATTTCAGGAATTTTTGCATGTATTAGAAATGAATGGCGATTTTCAATTCATCGGAGCGTTTGATAGTCGGCGGGTCAGGATTTTGCCCAGACCGCAAAACAGAAACATCATTGTTTTACGCAAAAAATAGCTTATTGTCCTCATTTGAATGTCTTCAATGGGGGATGTATACTGATTAGCTGGATTAATTCCAGTTAGTACATTTCGTTTTAAAGGAGGATCCGGTGGTTAAACGGTTTAGCCGTTGCCGCGAGGATTTTGTTTGCGAGCACTGTGGAGCGCAAGTCATCGGCGATGGTTATACCAATCACTGCCCTTCTTGTCTCTACAGCAAACACGTCGATATACAGCCGGGTGATCGGAGAGAGTTGTGTCTCGGCCCGATGGAGCCTGTTAGCGTTGAGGTTTCGAGAGAGAAGTACGTTGTTGTGCACCGCTGTTTGAAGTGTGGTGTAGTTAGGAGGAATAAGGCGGTAAAGGACGATGACGTTGAGGTTATGATAAGACTTTCAGCTCGACCGAGAGCGCTGTAAAACTATCCGCATGGAGGACGTTGTTATGAGTGACAGGCCGGTTCAGTTGGGGTCGGGGTGGTCGCCAGTGGGAACTGTTCAATGTGATTACAGTTCCGCAGGTCGCAGGGAAGACGGGAAATATGTGTCACATGACACGGTTCCTCATCTCTGCCACATTGAGATGACGTACGCGTGCAACGAGAAGTGCATCTTTTGTTACAATCCCGAACGCGCTAAACTTGGCGATTTAACAAAAATCGATCTTATAGTGCGTTCCATCGTTGCCAGTCAGATACCTCATGTGTATCTCATTGGCGGCGAACCGAGTCTGCTCCCGGAAGAGAAGCTGAACGAGTACATAGAGCTTCTCAGCGATCACTCGTCCGTTACTATCGTGACGAACGGACTGAAACGTTTGAAAGGCATCTCACACAAGCTCGCTTGTTTCGGAGTTCCGATTCATGGTGCGAACGCAGAAACGCATGAGTTCCACAATCAATCCCCAGGGAGTTTTAGGAAGACGCTGGATACCATTCGGCATTACGTGAATGACGGGTACGATGTCCGGTGTATTCTCGTGCTTACCGGGTACAATTACGACCAGATGTACGAGATTCTCGGCATCGCCGCCTCCATGGGAATGGAATCGGTGTATGTTGACCGTTATGAAGACGGCGGCATCGGGGCCAGAAGCACAGCAGAGGGCCGTCGTTTGAAACCAACGCTTGAGCAATTTCACATCGCAGTCGGGCAGATCATCAAGGCCCGACACGACTTTGACATCTTTGGCGGTCGGGTGGGGTTTGGCACCGCCATCCCGTATTGCCTAGATGAGCGGATGATCACTGAGGGGATTACCTCAAACTGTGGCGTAGGCACTTATTTCTGTGCCATCAATCCAAACGGGGAATTTAGGATGTGCAATCAGTCCCAGTTGGTTTTCGGCAACGTGCTAACGGAGCCGATCGAGGCCATCTGGAACAAACCGACTCTGGATGTTTTTCGTGATCTGTCCTGGGTGAGTGAACCTTGCAGGTCTTGTGAGCTGCTGCTTGACTGCACCGGTGGATGCAAGGTCGATGCAAACTGCTCTGAACAGTTTTGTATTGACTACGCCGTTCGTGGTCTATCCAAACCTGTGGCAGAGCTTGTAGCACAAGTTAGGCACAGGGAGACGGCCGATCTCCACCCTGGTCGCTACAGGGTTTTTCGCCCGAATCAGTACATGAAGCTCACCACGCGTTATCCCGAGAAGTTTCTCATTACGCGTTATCAGACGGTCCGGCTTGACGAGACGGCTCTGGAAATGGCGCAGGCAGTCCTTCACGGAGCTGTGATTAACGAGGCGGATTTGGTCCGGCGTTTTGCTGACCGGGTTGACGAGGAGGAAACTCGATTGTTTGTCAGCCGCATGATCCAGGTCAATGCCCTTGATTTGGTCGGCGAGGTATCCGATGCTCGATGAGACACTCCTTATTAAGACTCTCCCCGACCTCTACCGCGCGCTGGATCAGCTTTATCAAGGGATAGAAAAGGATTGTGCGGAATGTCAGGATCCAGACTGCATGGGATATGTTTGGCTTCTAAAGGAAGAGGGGGACCGCTTGTATGAAATTGGAGTTCCGTTGGTGCAAATCAATGGTGGTCCAACATTCATACATTCATTTCCACAGAACAGAGATGGGAGCCTCAATCCCTCTGAGAAATACCCACCCTGTAGTCAGCTTTGTGCAGATAGCCGACGTTGTTCTATCTACCCTGATAGGCCCATGGTGTGTCGTTTGTATCCTTTGGGTTTTGAAACAGGATCAGATGGGACAATTCATCTGGCTTTGCATCTCGACTGTCTGCATATTCGGAGACTCGAGGAGCGCGGAGCTCTTTATGATTTTGAGCGTCGCGCCCTCGGTCTGTTCAATAGCATCTCGCCTGGGCTGTTAGCAGAAATAGCGGATTCCTACCGTAAGGTAGACGCCATTTCTGTCTTTCCAGACGGCGAGAATAGCTACCGCAATTTGAAGGAGGTGATGAACCGTGTCCAAGTGCAAGGCCGTCCTGGACAGTGACAAGATCACTGACATCCGGGTTCGGACCAAGTCGAAGCCCACGCAGGGCAAGTCCTCGGAGACCGATGTTCAAAGGTCGTCGACTCGTGCTTCTGCGACGGCGGGCGAAAACCGGTCGAAGTAAATACCGGCAATTGCCGTATTACGGGGTGACGCTGCTTACGCGGCGCCACCCCTTTTTTAAACTGGAGACAGTTCGTGGTATATTTGTGATAAAGAGGCCGTGTTATTTCATTTAGAATGAGATCTACTAAGTTATTCTATTTTATCGCCTTTCTCTGCGGCGTGGTCGTGATGGCAATGGAGATCTCTTTCTCCCGCCTCCTCGCACCGTATTTTGGTACTTCACTTTTCGTCTGGACCAATCTCATTGGGGCCGTACTTATTGCGCTCGCAGTTGGGTATTATGTCGGCGGATATTTGGCTGAGAGGAGACCGGAGCTGTCCTTGCTTTTGAAATTGATTTTTTTCTCCGGATTGGCGTTTCTTTTCGTACCCTGGCTGGTTTCACTCCTCGGGTCCCAAGCAGTACTCCGGTGGCGCGAAACTTACAATATTTACTCCCTGCTTGTTTGGTGGATCCCCGCGGTCGGGGTTTTGGTTCTGCCGCTGGCGGTGCTCGGGATGGCCAGTCCGTTTCTGATGAAAATTTATTCACTGCAGAATCCGCATTTTGGCCGGGTGTCGGGCGGCATCTCGTTTGCTTTTACCGCGGGCAGTATCCTGGGCGTTTATCTGCCGACCTTTTGGCTGATTCCGAATTACGGGACGCGGGCGACGGTCATGGTCTTTGCCGCGCCGCTGGTATTATTGGGGATTTTCGGTTGGAAACGAACAGCGCCGAAAGCGCTGTTTATCGTCCTCGCGGCGGGTACGGCCGCGCTGGTATCGCTGTCCCCGATTTTGCCCGTGTTGCCAGATTTGCGCATCCTCGCGCAGGAGGAGTCGCCGTATAATTTCATCCGGGTCGCCGAGGATGCCGCCGGCAACCGTTATATGATGTTCAACGCCGGGCTCGGGATACAGTCGATTTATTCTTCGGGCGAGCCGTTGGTCGGGTATTATTACGATTACTACAATCTTCTGCCTGCCTTTTTTCCCGAAGAAAAGGAGGTCAGAGTCTTGGTGCTCGGACTTGCCGGCGGTACTATTCCGCGGCAGCTCGACCATTTCTACGGGGGCATGGTAGCGCTTAAGGCAGTCGAGATCGATCCGGAAGTCGTCGAGATATCGCGGCGATACTTCGGTATCGATTCGGTAAAAATGGATGTAGTCAACGAAGACGCCAGGGTTTTTTTGCAGTCAGATCATGACAAGTATGACATTGTCATTGTGGACGCGTTTCAGAATGAATTCGAGATCCCCTGGACCCTGACCACTGAGGAATTTTGGCGATTGGTGCGCGGGCGTTTGCGTGACGGAGGGATCATGGCGATGAATCTGATCGGCAGAAGCCATGGCGATGTTTTGGGAGAGCGGCTCAATAACACTCAAGCGAAAGTCTTTGACCATACCTACGTGGCGATTTTGGGAGACGAGGAGCGAACAAACAAATTGATCCTGGCATCAGATCGACCGCTCATTTTTTCAGGAGCTTTATTCTCTCATTTGCCCGAGGAACTGCGGGGGACCGCCGTGTCCCTTTCCCGAAATATTTCTCCTGTAACATACGATCAAAACGAACCGATATTGACTGACGACCGGGCGCCGGTGGAGATCCTAACGAGTTCAGTGCTTTTTGGTTCGCCCTGAACCGCGGAAACAAGCGCCGCGCTTCGCGCACTGAAGAACCAAAAAACTAAAAAACCTAAAAACCAACGTCATTGCGAGGATCCGCCAGCTGGCGGAGACAAAGCAATCTCGCTTGCTTTGGGACTGCTTCTCCGCCTAAGGCGGATCGCAAAGACACTTGGCTTTTCTTTTGTTCTTACGTTCTCAAAGAGCAAGGAAGCCGCCTGTTCAGGCGGCTTTTTGGAGATCGTCTTCTTCATCCGGAGGCAATCCATATTCCTCGAGCTTTTTCCGTTTATAGAGCTCAAAAACTCTCGGGTCGTCTTTATTAATGTTGAAACCCGTGCCGATTTCCGGCCCCGCGCTACCGTCTAAATACTGGGGCTGATAAAATACGTTCCCCTCCCGGTCGGTTTTCCAGCGAAGTCGGACGACGCTTTTTAGTTCTTTTTCCCGGGACGCACCTTCTGATTCCATATATGAAATATTTAGTGGGTGGAGTTACGAGTTATGAAACTATTCAATGCCCTTCAAGGCGCTGACTCGATGTTTTCCCGAGGCGTATCCGCCGAAGTCGGCAGTAAAGCAAAACTCGAAAGAATAATCGAGGCCGTCCGCACTCGGTTGATAGTTGTAGGTGTCACCAATTCCCGCGCATATTCCAGAGGTATTTGTTGGCTGCGGTAAAGGACTTAGCGAGAGCTCGCCGAGACCCGCTGGATATTTTTGGTTAGATTCAAAGTATTCGGTGAGGGCCATTTGCAGCGCGAGGAAATTTGCGAGCTCTGCGGAGTTACCCACTTCTTCGTCAAGCCTTTGATAGTAGTCAACCGCGCCTGAGGGCTCCTCGATCTGGACCGCGCCATTTAGATTGGATAGCTCGATGTCCAAATCCAGGACGGCGGTGAAGGGCATGTCGTTGAGAGTTTCCGTCAGAGATTTTTCCGGGAAGGGTTTGGAGATACCGCTTCCGCTTGAGATTCCCGAGAGGCCAGCCGTCACTTTCCCTCCGTATATTCCATTTGTGTCATAGCCCAGACAAAACGCAACTCGGTAGTTTTGGCCGTCCTCGAGTTGTTCATACCAGTAGTAATTGTCCTGGGCTGAACAGTCCCCGTCGGGCGGGGTGGGAGCATTTGGCACGGTACTCATCAAGGTCGAAAATTTTGGGTTGCCGTCCTCTGGGTCGGGTAAGCCGTTTTTAGCCAATGGATAATGGCCGTTATCATTGAAAAAAAGTTCGAGGGCAGTCATTATCTGTTGGACATCAACTAGCCTCCTGGCATCGCGGGTTTTGACACCAACCGTACTATCCATTACCTCTAGGGCAGCAAAGCGGCGTGCCATAATTGAAGGCATCGTGGTTTCCAGAGCAATCCTTTGGATTTGTTTGTCTTTTTTGCTCACCCAGACTTCCAATTTCCTGATTTCAAATTTTCCCATCAAGGCAGCGGGATCGATGGGCTCCGCTGCATTTTTACCAAGAATGTCGATGATTTTCTGAATACCGCTACTCAATGCCTCCCTGTCGACCGATGCCTGGTAGTGGTAGATTTCTTCATCGTTTTGCATTTCCTTGCCGATCAATTTATCCATCTTGACCGCCCGCATCACCCCCAGCACACCGCGCAGTTCTTGGATTTGCGCTTCGCTGAATTTCTTGGTTGCATCCCCTCCGGCATCCTCAGGCGCGGCTGATAGATTGATCTTCAGCCAGTCGGACTGCTGTTCTTCTGCGGAGCCAAACTCCCCGAGGAGCACTCCGAGGAAGTTGTTGCGGATTTTGTAATAAAGATTTTTCGCGACTTTGCGCGCTTCAAAATCCGCGCCCACGCTGAAACCCGCTACATTGAAACCAGCAGTGCCGTTGACCGCGAAATCCGGGTCGGCGCTCTGAGCGTTCCTTAGGTCAACGTCGGCCCGGATGGTGATGCTCAAATTCTCGACGTTACCGAAAAAGTCTCCGTTGAGCTCAACCTGGGCGTTGGAAGCGAGATTGTCGGTATAGGAGCCGGATATTTTCAGGTGGCCGCTCTGAAGGGCGCGGGTATTTTGTATGGCCTGTTCCCAGATTTTTTCCGGGCTCGAAGCGAATTGCGAATAGGCAAAAACCCCGCCAGCACCGAGTATCAAAACTCCGACCGTGATGCCGGCGATCAGAATAAATTTATGAGAGAATCGAAAACGATCGAGAAATCCGCCCAAGATGCCTTGGGACTCTTGAGTCTCCGAAGTTTCTATGGGCTTGGGAGCCGGGATCTTTGTCCAGGCAATCGTGATTTCCTCATCGCTCCAGCCCGCCCGAACGAGTTCGATATCGATCGCGTCTCTCGTCAAACCCAAAGCGAGGCACTGGTTGATATAGTCGATTATTTTTTCCATTTGATTTTTGTTTTCCGCCCTAGGCGGACCAGCCTTAGGCTGGCCTCCAGATTTTTTGTTTCAGCGGTAGTTTTCTGCCACGCATTTTTTATGTATTATTATTATACCATAAATTTTACCTTTTGACCAGAGGCCCCCACACCAAACTCAAGTTGTGGTGTGGGGGTTGACAGTCTTTTCAGGATCGTTTAAATTAGTAGATACAAGCTAATGAGGTTGACGGGCATCCAAAAAAGCGGTATAATAGGGATGCAATAGACATAGTCAATCCACTTAAACAGCGAAATATGACAAACAACACGTTACTTTTCACAAACACCAGGCGGTTATGAACTAGCTAGGGATTGTTGTGCTTGAACCTAGATGGCCCGCCTGTAAGGGCGGTTTTTTGTACCTTTCACGAACGTAAAAACGTATGAACCTAAGAACTTAAGAACCAGCCAGTGCTTGTCAGTTTTTCAGTTCTTTAGTTTTTTGGTTCTTTAGTGCGCGAAGCGCGGTGCTTGTCCCCCTTCGCATAATTCAGCCTTCGTCCAGCCGTCGTAGCCGTAAGCTACTATGGCGGAGTCGGCTAGCCACTTCGGCGAAGTAGGCAGCTTCGGAGGACTGCGCGCCTTCGGCGCTTGTTTCTGCGGTTCACCGCTTCCAAGGCAGCCTAATTTAATAAGAGGCCTCGTCTTTGGGAGAGCGGTGGACTGCGGAAGTAAGGATGTAGTAGGCTCCGGCGTTTCGGTCGGTGTTCCGAGCTCTCCAGTTCGTTGGAGGTCGGGATAGAGCGGGAAAGAACTTTAACAACTGAATACTACTCGTCAAAGTATCAGTCGAACATTTGACGAGTATTGATCCGCCAAAAATTTCCTTAAGAAATTTTGGGCGGGTTGAGTGAACCCTGTTAAAATCTTTTTAACGGGAGTCATTCCGTTAGTGATTTCGCGTCTCAAGCGCGAGAATGCTAACGGGGTGAACGGCATGTCCGCAAAAATTTCCTAAGAGGTTTTTGTGGACAAAAAACAATCAAGCAAATCTAGCAGTTGCAAGCTGCTAGTCAATTCTTCGATAAGCCCGGGACTCAGATTCTCTGGTTTGTCGAAGATACAATCTAAAACACCGATAAGGGTGTACGGTGAATGCCTTGGCACAAGAAGCCGACGAAGGACGCAGGAGCCGGCGAAACGCCTCGGGGAGCTGGCAAACAAGCTTTGATCCGGGGATGTCCGAATGGGGAAACCTGTCCAAGTAAACCTTGGATGCTCTCATACGTGGTGTATGGGTGCGGTAACCATGCGAAGTGAAACATCTCAGTAGCATGAGGAAAAGAAAACAAGCGCTAGTTTTTTGACTTCTAGCTTCTTAGCTTTTTAGGCGGTTTGGTAAACGGGTCCCCGAAAAATTTCTAATTTTTTGGGTGATTCTTCCAAATTGCTTAGGAAGCTACAAGCTATGGGTTCAAAATCCTAGTCCATTCCCCTAGTAGTGGCGAGCGAACGGGGAGCAGCCAAAACTCTATTCATGTCTTGTGCTCCGCACAAGAACTGAAAAACCGAAAAACTTAAGAACTGAGGAACAATTTGTTTTTTCGTTTTTAGGTTCATACGTTTTTTCGTTCTCGCGCGGAGCGCGAGAGAAGGTTACAGCCGTTGTGAATGCGAGTGTAGCAAGACCAGTCGTTCGCCTCTGTAAAGGCGAGGGAGAAAATGTTGAGCTGTCTAGTAGAACACGCCTGGAAAGGCGGACCAAAGAGGGTGATAGTCCCGTACGCGAAAGATCTCAATCGTTTCCTGACTGGTTCTTAAGTACTACGAGACACGTGAAAGCTCGTAGGAATCTAGGTCGACTGCGATCT
>Ga0209542_10019409_pt1 | contig 10885 bp, 8 predicted proteins | sample RifCSPhighO2_01_FD_184028 | JGI IMG/M metagenome (GOLD analysis project Ga0209542, IMG submission 184028) | Soil microbial communities from Rifle, Colorado - Rifle CSP2_plank highO2_0.1 (SPAdes) (version 2) | ecosystem: Environmental > Terrestrial > Deep subsurface > Rock core/Sediment ...
TCTCGGCGCACCTTTGGAGCTTGGGGGTTAATTGTATATGCCATATGGAAACAGTGTATAGATTACTGAAGTGTTTCCAAGCTATTGAACCATTACGATGGCCTTGACTCGATCATTAACGTATCCTATAGAAACTTAGAATATTAGCAAGGGCCCCAAACAATTAAGACTCCTCACTTCAGTCGAATAGATTCTCTCTTGGTACAAAATAGTTCGTACTTACAACGCTGGATCTAAAGTTTTATTGTCTCTGTCCACTTTTTACAATTATATCAATCTCTTCCTGAGTGAGACTGTATAGCTTGAAGACGAGTTGGTCGATTTGTGATTCTAAGTCTTTTGTATCCGCGTCTTTATTTTGCTCTTTGAGGGTGAGAATTTGGGTAACGAGAGTTTCTATTTCTGAAGCTAAGTTCTTTTTATCATTCGTAGGTGTAACTATTGGAAATTGTTTTACATAAGCATTGATCCACCTAAGCGTACCCATACCACTAGTCGCTGCGATTTTCTCTAGAAAATACTTCATCAAAGATGAATTTAGAATACCAAGCAGATAAGCTGGAGATAAATTTTCTGGCGGAATCAAGAAATAGGCACTATTCAGTAGATAAATCTCCTCATTACATAGAGAAAATCGATTCGTGTCCGAAAGCTCAATCCAAACAATCTTTGGCTTGAGAAATTCATCAAAGAAAGAGCATGCTCTCAAATTCCACCAATCTTGACCCTGTGCCCCGCGCTTTTTGAATGCCTCCCCAAATGAATTGAGATGGTTGTAAATTGCCGTGTAGTCTTTTTCAATATTGACTCCATTTTTTGCCAAGATTAACCATTGGTCTGGTAGATCGTATGAATAGCGATCTATGTCACGGCCTCTAAGCACTGGCTTTATGATTTCTTTGCTTTTAGGATCGAAACTAATAAGCTCATCTAGTTTCTGTCTATTTAAAAGAAAAGCTTCATTTGCTCCGGTAGCAAGTCCCAGTCGTATGAATACATTACGCTCTTCAAGACTTTTTCCAGTAGAACGAATCTTTTGGATAAGATTTTGTATATCCTCACTTTCAAGACTCCATTTAGCACTTTCGAAATAGTGTGCATCTAACTCATAAGATTGGTCTTTAACAAACTGCTCGAAAGTTCCTCCATTCCACGGACTATTAATTATTCTAGAGTCGTGTTTATGATTAGTACTCTTTGAAACTTGAACAATAGCGGTGTTCACGATAGCTGATTCAAACACTTGAGAATTCTCGATATTTAGAATTTGAAGTACCGTATTTTCACTACCAAGAAATTGTCTCAACTTCATTCCGTAATCTGCTTTTATAAATGAGTTTGAGACGATTAATGTAACTACCCCTTGTTCTTTTAGGAGACTCATGGACTTCTCCAAAAAATAACAGTACAAATCAGCAAAAGGGCTATATGTTTTAAAAATCTCAATTTCTCTTTTGTTTGTAATTTTATCGTGACTTATATATGGCGGATTACCAATAATAATATCAAATCCTTCCTTTACACTCGGGAAGAAGTATTTGATTTCGAAGAAGCCTACGGTTTTATTTTCAAAGATATTTTTGTAGCTTTGCCAAAGGGTGAGGACGCGGGAGTGTTCGCTGATTTCTTTTTTGTTTATTTGTGCACGAGCCTCTTCCATTCTTCGGTCGCCGTTATATGAAACCAAACTGTTAAGGTGCGTCATTTTTTCATCTACTTTAGCGTCAATGAGTCGATGAATTTCGGTGTTAGCACTAGCTTTGTTGGCACCAGAAGAACTGAAGTATCTATCTACCGCTGTTGCTAAGGAAATTTGGAAATCGTCACTAAAAAGTCCGTCTGAGGTACTTTGGCTCTCGGGGGCTGGGATAAGAGTGTTGGCACAGACAAATTTGAAGTCGAGGTTTGGGAGAGGGTCGATGTTGCGATTGGGCTTTGAGTCATCAACTTCGGATTCTACAATCAGCGTCAAAAAGCACCGCAAGCGAGACATTTCTACAGCAATCGGCTGAATATCCACGCCGAAAATTGAGTTTTTGATGACATCAAGCTTACGAGTGTAATCGAAGGGATTGGTACGGATTTGATTAATAATACGTTGTCTATATAACTCCGGCACGGTTGAGAGCCGCTGTTCAAGCCAGAGCTCACAATTGGGATCAACTCGCTGAAGTATCCAAACGACTTTCTGCAACATGCCGATTGGAAATGCCCCAGAACCACAAGCAGGGTCAAATACTCTGAGAGAATCTATTGCTTTTATTACTGAGGGTCTATCCTTTTCCTCAATTGGAAATTGTTCGTCATCATTGATGTCATAAGTAATAAGAGCCTTGAGATTTGCTACCGGGACTGTGGTTTTTGTTTTGAGATACTCAAGCAATGACTGGTCTACCATATACTCGACAATCTGACGCGGGGTATAGAAACTACCGGTACGTTTACGGTCGCTACTGCCGGTGTCTGGATTAATCTCAGCGAGCAGGTTTTCAAAAATACGCCCGAGCATTTCTGGATCCACAGACAGCTCTTGATCAAAGACTGTGTTTTCGTCGATAGTAAAATTATAGGTTTCTAGAAGAGTGAAGAATTTCTTGAACCAGTCATCGGACACTTTGAGTGTTCCAATATACTTGGATACTGATGTGTCGCGATCTAAGGCATAGTAGTCTTCAATTTGCGGACTAAATAATCCTCCGTTCAGATACGGAACAAGGTCGTGTAGATCGTTGCGGATGTCGCGGTCCTCTTTCTGGGCGTTTAGAGTTTCAAAAAAGAGAGGTTCAAGAACGAAATGATAGTAAGTATCTTTTACCGCTTCAAGTGAAAGAAGTTCCTCAGGGATAAGTGGAACGCCGGTTGTGTCAGACTTTTTTTGTTTAAGGAACCAACAAAACATTAAGCGCCCAATGAGTCGCATCGCAAAATTTTTGCGGATGTTTGGGTCAGACTGAAATGGCAACTCTAACATTCTTCCCTCTTCTTTAACTAGCTCATCAAACAATCCGGCGACTTCGAGATAAAATTGCTTATTTACTACTTCTAATGAGAAGCGGTTGAGAAGATCTTCAACGCTCACCACTCGACCTTTTGCAATGAGTTGTTGTTCAGGGGTCTTGATTTTTGCACCTGTGCCGAGATAAAAAGAATAGCGACGGGCATTTGAGTATTTGCGGACCACTTTATTTTTATCACTAATATCAAGATTGATAGTGAGGTATGAAAAGCGATAGTTTTCAGATTCGCTGTTTTTGAAAATTACCAAGGCTTTGTCGACGCCATGATTTGCAAGAATACGAAAGGCATCGGTGGCAATAGAGACACGAGGATCAGAGTTTTTATTGTGCGTCATCTCCAGCACATTCACCCCCAGCGACTTTGAATAACCAAGCTCTTTAGCTTCGGTTATGACTTTGCACTTATCGATGGCAGCTATGTCTTTTTCCAACTCGACGTAGTCACTCGGCAGAAAATCAAACAGAAAGTCTCTAAAGGTGTTTTGGTTGTATGGGTCGTTTAATTTCATATTTTAATTAACTCTTCAGAAAGGACGACGACCTTGCTAGTACCCTCGGCTTGTTTGGCAGTGTTAAGGATATTTTCTAGGTACTCAAGTGGAACAATCTCTTGGAGCATCTTGAAAGTCGTCGCCATATCTTCTTTATTGATTTTGAGTTCGGTAATTTCACGGAGAGTTTTTAAAGGCAAACTGTCGAGCTCGTGTATGACGCGTATAATATCATCACAAAGATCCCGTGCTGGCGCATAGAGATTTTTAATCACCTTTACCCGATCAACGGCGTCTGCTCTACGGCCTTTATTGAGAGAAGGTTTTGTGTTGTCTTTGAAGATGTGTTCTTTGATGACTTGATAGACAGACTCAAAGTTGGCAGTTGTCTCTTCTGGTTGTTCGTCTTTTTGGATATTATCAAATAATTCAAGACCAACTTCCGGTGCGATGATTTGTGCTGTTTCTGGAGTCTCACCAAAAGCGAAAATGTAGCTGCTGTCGCGCTTAGCAAAGGTAAGGACCCCAGTTTTTGTGTGTTTACGAGCTATACGGGCACGATGCGGAATAGCTCGCACTTTCTCCATTACTTCTTGATTGTCTTTGAATAAATTCCATTCGTTGCGATATTTTGCATCCCATGAAAGGCTTTCGTGTTTATTTTTCTCCTCCCGATATTGCTTAGCGAAGTAATTCTGTAGCTCCTCACCTTCTTCAAAAATCTTTGTGTCCTCACCCATGAGGGAGTGTATGAGATTCATCTTGAGAGTAGAGATAGCCCGAGTAGAGGTTTCTGATTCCCCGATGTCAGTCGGAAAGAAGTTGTAAATAAAAAGCTTGTCAAAAACTTTCTTGTTGATGCGGTTAATACGACCGACACGCTGGATAACTCGGGTGGGATTATATGGAATATCGTAATTTATAATAGCTCCGGCTCTGTGGAGGTTGTATCCTTCTGAAATAGCATCGGTAGCAATAATTACATCATAGTCGTTTTTTTGTTGATCTTCTTTGAGGCCAGCATCGAAGTTTGTTTTGATTATTTCTTTAGCTTCTTTAGAAGCATCTTCAGAGCTGTATTTGAAAATGCGGTCAAAACCGGATTTTTTAAGCGTCTGACTAATATAATTTGCGGTATCAGAAAACTCAGTGAAGACTACGATTTTGCGATTCGGTTCATTTTCTAGAGCGGATGAGATGTGAGTTTTGAAATATTCTAGCTTTGGGTCGGTTGTGAGTTTTGACCATTCTTTTTTTATTTCTTGCAATAGCTCAATATCTCGTACTAATAATGGACGAAAATCTTCCGTCATATCATCGGCTGGAATTTGCATCAGGCCTTTACCCTCTAATCTTGAAAATAGAGCATCAACCTCCTCTGGGGTTTTATCATCCAGGTCGGCTGTAGTGGGTAAATCTGCCTTCTTATAGATAGGGACATACTGACGATTATCATACCAATCAAGCATCAGCTCAGATGAGCTAATCATATTATCTAGCGAAATAAGAAATGCTTGCATTGAACTTTCAAAACGACGCACCAACAAACGACGCATAAACTTTGCAACGTTGACCTGCGCTTGTGTGATAGCTTGCATTTTTACCTCAAAAGAATCATCTTCACCGTCGTCACTGTCTGCAACTAGTTTTTTAACAAAAGATGAATCTGGCTTGATATAACTTGCCGGCTTGTAACGAATACCTTCAAAAGATTGACCTTTGTCGGATGAGGAAATTTTATGAAGCGTAGTTTGATACAAATCAGAAATGCCTCCTAAGTCATATTCCATAATCTCTGGGTCTCCCACCTCTGCAAACGCAATACCTTGTGATTCCAAGTCTGTTCGGTAATCTTCTATTTCTGCGAGATCTAGACGGGAACGACGAATAACCAATGGCTCAATCATTTTTCTGAGTTGTGTCGCGATGTATTCTGACTCCTTTTTTATCTCGGCTCCTAGATTTGGATCTTTCTTTCCACTGTTGAGGCTAATGTTTTTGCGAACTTTTTTGTATCGAGTAAATAATTCGTAAAACGCGGTGCTGATATTCTCTACCGTCTTAAGAGTTGATTGTCCGGGAGTAGAAAAAAGCTTGATGAGAGCATAGATATCTTTCGGATCATTGTTGAAAGGAGTAGCAGAAAGAGCCATTACTTTATTCCCGGAACAAAGTCTATGAAGAAGCTTGTAGTTTTCGGTGTCTTCGTTGCGGTGTTTATGAGCCTCGTCAAGTATAATTAACAAATCTCTATCTGAATCGCCGTGTCTTTTGAGAGCTTCTTCTATTTTCCCAGTTGTGTAGACAAAGCCATTGAAATTGAATTGGGCCTTGTAGTCATTCCACTGGTCTGCCAAGTGTGGTGGTGCAATTACAATAGTTTGGCAATTGAGATTGTGGGCGATTGCTGAAGCAATAATACTTTTACCAAGACCTACCACATCTGCGACGATGACTCCCCCATAGCGATTGATACGGTCAATCCCAAGCTTTATGGCGTCTGTTTGGTATTTTAAACTTGAGAATTGTCCACCGGTGATATCAGACGCGGTTTTCACATCACCTATTTCATCTATTGAGAAATACTCATCGAGTACTCGATAATAAAGCAACTTTGGGTTAGGGAGTTGGTACAGCCAGATTTTTTTCTTTACTTCAGAGATAAATTCATCGGCAACAGTAGCGTCAGCAATGGTAATGTTATCTGAATTAGCCCAATCTTCTTCAAAGTCAGTGCTGTACCGCTTGTAGTAATGAGCTTCAGTAAGCATCTGATTACTCTCTCGCCTACCACGCAAACCCTGATATGACAGATTGCTTGATCCGGTAATCACAACACCAGGAACCTCTTCTTTTTCTGCAAACTCAGTTGCGTAGTGGAGAATGTAGTTTTTGGAATGGTTTGGTTCAAAAGTTTTTCGAATTTCTAAGCTGCCATCTTTAATTTTTTCTAAGAAAATGTCAAAAGCGGTTTGATTTTGCTCATTGTCGAAAATATCTGAATCGTTAAAAACTCTCGCGAGTTCATTTATGTAGTCTCGACGAACTGTTGAACGTGAAGAAATTGAGGTCGGTTTTGTGTATGGATCAAATTCGGCACTTTTAATTGCAGAGATATGGTTTATAACTTCTTTGTCCATATCCATACCCACAAGGATTCGGATTTTCTTATCTTTCAGTTCATTATGAAGGTCCTGAAAACCAGAGAAATAAAAATAACCGACCAAAGCATCGATTTGGTCGCAATTTGGTAGAATTGATTTCAATTTTGCTGAAAGCGTATCTTCGCCTGCATTGCGTATTGTAGTCATATTTAACGGTTGAATTGTAACATTTTTTAGCATAAAACATCCAGAATTTGTTTGGTCGGTCACCAATACACCAGTTAACTGGAGTATTGAGTGGTGTCAAAGTGCTATTTGGAGATAACACAGATGTCCCACGGACTGAAACGGAGAAATTGGGTTAGAAATAGGGAGTCAGTTCGCATCCACCATCTCCAAAACCAAATACACTGCAGCCAAGTTCTGGAGGATCAGGAGTGGGATACCTATTTGGAAGTACCATTTACGGGTCTTGTGGCGGAATATGAGCATGCCAGCATACACGCCGGCTGCGCCTGCGGCGGCAGCCATGAAGAAAATCAGCCCTTCGGGAATACGGTCTCGCTCTCTATCTCCTCCCCTTCTTGAGATACGCTTGTCGTAGGCCATGAAGAAAAAAGCCAGGAGGTTGATGACAGCGAAGCTGCCGATGAGTATTTGTTCGAGAGTCATGTTAATACGGTAACACACTAAGACTTAAATTGACCTCTTTTGTAGTTGAGGTATAGTTTAATTTGCTTTTCAACCTGTTCAGGAGTTCCTATGCGGAAAGAAAACGAAACCCGTGATATGCGAGCCGCCAGGGTTGGACTTGGCCTAAATGCCCCTTGGAAACACATCTACGCCGCCGAGAAGGTCCAAGCGCAGCATCGTGCACGCAAAAGGAACCAGAAACCTTTGCGGCGCTTCCTGAGATGGCTCATTGGCTTGTGAGAAACAGAGACCAACTGCCCCACGAAAAAAGCCTTCCGGCTCACACTCGTGGGGCTTTTTCTTTTATTCTCTCGCCATTTATTTTTGCTATACTTTTGCTATGTCAGAATCATTTGAACAACCCAAACTAACCTGGGAAATACTTCAATCACAGGTAGAGGCGTTTTCTCGAAAGTTAACTAGCGCCCTTGAAGAACTGGGTATCATGGAAGAATGCAAAGACCTTCTAATCGATCACATCTGTGTACGACTAAAGAACAACAATGATGTAGCTGAGTTAAAGAATGAACTATCTGGATTTGGGCAAATTATTTCTTCAGTTGAAGTGAACGGTCGAGAGATTTCAATCCTCCAGCTAAGTCAGCCGTTACAGCTCGGCTTCTGGCAAACGTATGGAGTGGAGCTACCCTACCCTAAACAAAATCATGATTACGCAGATGGTTGGGAGCATATTGAGTTTGTACTAAATGATGCCGAAAATACTATGGATGGTGTTCGCCGTGCTTTGCAAGAGAAGTTCAAACTAGACTTTGATCTACTCAAGAGTAAGTACAACTACTCGGAAGACGAACCACACGCTGAGGGAGACCAACTACCAAACCCCACCATCGGACTCAAGGTAAATGGTGTCGGTATAAAATTTCATGCTAAACCAATTCAAGAAGTGGTTGGGTTTACAGCCTGATTTAAACAGTTCATCTGGTTAAGAATAGTACTTGATATATCAGTTTTTCTTGATTTTTGTGATATATCGGGAGGAATATGTCATTTTCCCTTATATACCAAACCCCCCTAGGTATGCCCAGGGGGTTTTAGTTTAAATTCATCAGTCCTCTATATTCAGGAAATTCATCTCTAACAATCTTTTTCCAAGCCACTGTCTCGTTCCCACTCTTTACAATGTCACTTTTGTGATAAATCAGTAGCACGCGCACCTTCTGCTCAGTCTCATGAATAGCGATGATACATCTATTGCCAGAACCATGACGAGATTCAGGTGTTCCGGCTATCTTAAATTCAGTCTTGCAGATTTTTATATCCCCTTCTGGGGTCACGACTATTACTTCGGCAATGGTTTTATCAAACAATAGATTTACTTGAGCAAACTCTAACTGAAGGACCTTCAAAGTCCGCTCCCAGGCTGTCTTGTGTTTCTTGGAAAAACTTTTTATGTAGTGCTTTTCCGCAAAATGATCTATCTCGACCGTATACTTCATAGCTAGTATATTTCGCCTGGGTCTTCTTGAGTAAAGATATCGTACGAAACTATTTCTCCTTCTTCGGCAAAGAGGTATGGCATCTGCTTGTGGGTGAAGTCTACGACTTCACCAGTTCGCTTATTACTCCACTTCTTTCCTATCTTATCGATTAGCTTGAGTTCATCCTTGGACACGCGACTAATTGGAGCCTTGGCACCACTTCTGGTTTCGGATATAACCATCGCCCCATCTTCGGTTTGCTCTATGGCTATCTCACCACTATCGAACATCTCATCAATTACTCGGAAATACATGTCTGAAACTGGTCCGTACTTTATCTTGCGGTATTGCATCCCACTCATGCTCTTTAGGTGGGTGTAATACCAGCTGAAGTCAGCAAAATACAGGAGCTTGGCTAGCTTGGTCTTGGTAAACCTCCCTTCCTGGCGTAGGAAGGCCAAAATCATTTCTTTATACTTTTGTACGTCGGGCACGCTGTTCTGCAGGAGCTCATCGATAGTGATGCCAAATAAACGCGCCAAAGACTCAGCTTCAGTCAGAGTCAGCTCCTTCGTTCCCTTTTCGATAGAAACATACGTCGAGCGAGATACGCCAACTTTGTCAGCCATGGCTTGCTGAGAAATGCCAAGCAGCTCTCGCTGCTCACGAATAAAATCCCCGTAAGTAGTTAGAGTCATAGTTCATGTACTATACACCATACTGTACAAATATCAATACATGTTGTGTACAGATATTTGTACATTCTAAAATAACAAGAGCCACCTTAAGGTGGCTCTTGTTATTTATAATTTTTTATTATTGTGGATATATATCCCCTGTTTGATCTGTTCCTGTTGCAGTCCCGGTAGCGGTCTCCCGTCTATCTTCATAGATGAAGTTCCCTTGGCCATCTTCGATATATAGCGCGCCGTTCTCCCACTCCATTTCAAAACTTGATTCATCGAAGCGTCCCTCAATTGGACCTACCTGCTGCACTACTTGCTCTACCTGAAGTGCAATGGTGGTAGCGGCTAGTACGCCAGCCACTATCCAGAGTACGCCTAGCGTAACGGTCTTTTGGACCGTGAAATAGTTCCGCTTGGCCAAGAGACTGACCCCCACTACAATCGCCACAATAAGCGGAATAGCAATGGTGATAAATAGGGACACTAAAGCCGTAATCCCTAGAGCAGTGCCCTGTAAGGTCTCAAACACTTGCTGTACCTCCGCTCCGAACATGACTTTCTCTGATAAGAGAATCACACTGTACGCCGCTACTAGTCCAGCCGTACCGAAAGCACCAGCTAGAATTACCCCAATTCCTACCACGTACCTAAGTACTGAAATAATGAAGGCTAAAATCGAACCGAGGATTTGAAACAACTTATCCAAGAAGCCACGGAGTGTATACCACACGCCTTTGGTTTTTGAGTAATCAAACTGCTCGATGTTATCTAAGTTTTTTTTTACACGTTCTGATATATCCCGCAGAGTCACTCGTTCGCCACGCATGGCGTACTTATCGGCTGTAGTCTGTGCTACCGGTACCACAAGCCAGAGGATGATGTAGGCCAATAGACCAAGCCCATTGAAGAAGATAGAGATAACAAAGATAAGTCGCACAATCACTGGATCAATATCAAAGTAATTGGCGATACCAGAAGCAATACCAGCCACGATAGCATTATCAGGGTCGCGGAATAGTCGCTTCTTTTGTTCTGCTGCTGATTCCTTTGGGGCGGCGGTTTGTTGTGGAGCGCTCTCCCCTTCTTCGCCCGCACCAAACTCCACTGGACTACCCATCTCACCAATCACAGCCTCAACATCAACTGAAGTCACAGCCATTTTTTCACTTCGCTTGCGAGCGATAAACTTCTCCGCAATGGCAATCTCAACGTCGTCTATTATTTCCTTGGTATCGTCGCTGTTCTTTAGATTACTTTTAATCTGTTCTATATACGAAGCTAGGGCGCTATACGCGTCTTCGTCGATAGCAAAGACGATACTGCCAAGCGTGATGTTAATTACTTTTTTCATAATGATTGATTAGTGTGTTTACTGAAGAGTCTAGTGACCTCCATGATGTTTCTAGTTGCTCTAATACTGCTTTCCCTTCTTTTGTGATGGTGTACATCTTGCGT
>Ga0209542_10019410_pt1 | contig 10885 bp, 12 predicted proteins | sample RifCSPhighO2_01_FD_184028 | JGI IMG/M metagenome (GOLD analysis project Ga0209542, IMG submission 184028) | Soil microbial communities from Rifle, Colorado - Rifle CSP2_plank highO2_0.1 (SPAdes) (version 2) | ecosystem: Environmental > Terrestrial > Deep subsurface > Rock core/Sediment ...
GAGATTCGGTTATTGTCCGAGAAGAAATTTTGGGAGCGATGCAAAGAGGTTTAATAACATTAGATGCTCCGGAAAATAAAGTTATGAGAATCAGGTTAACAGAAGACGAAGCAGCCGCTCTTTTAGAAGAGATTGCCGGCGGCAGAAAATTATTCATGCGCCTTGCGAATGAATTCGATCAATGACGGGCATGATTTTGTCGGTTTTTGCGGAAGCATAAATAAATGTAAATAAAAGCCGGATTGGATTGAACCCGGCTTTTTTGTTTGCTAAGATAAATAAACATACAATGGACCGCAGAGAAAAATTAAAAGAAAAAATAGTAATCTATAAGACTCAAAAAGGCCCCGAGTTTGAGGTTAGATTAAAGGAGGAAACGGTTTGGCTGACGCAAAAACAGATTGCGGAGCTTTTTAATAAAGGTGTGCCGGCAATCAATGAACATATTAAGAATATTTATAAAGAAGGAGAATTAGATAAAAAATCAACTATTCGGAATTTCCGAATAGTTCAAATTGAAGGAAAGCGTAGAATTGGACGCGAAGTAGACTCATATAATCTTGATATGATTCTCTCCGTTGGCTATCGAGTTAGTTCAAAGCGTGCTACTCAATTCCGTATTTGGGCGACAAAAACACTTAAAAATTATCTCATCAAGGGATATGCTATTAATGAAAAACGTTTACTGGATGCAGAAAATAAATTTAATGAATTACGGACCGCCATTGATTTCTTAAAGAATAAGGCGAAACATGAATTGCTTTCTGGCCAAGAGCAAGAGATATTAAATTTACTTTCCAATTATTCTAAAACGCTCACTCTTTTGGAGCAGTATGATAAAAATGAATTAAAAATTAGGTTTGGCAAAAAGGCGGTATTTGCTTTGAGATATGAGGATGCTCAAAAAATTATTAAAGGTCTCAAAAAGGAACTAATGGCCGCCAAGGAAGCTAGTGATTTATTCGGCCAAGAATATGAAGGCAAATTAGAAAGTATCGTAAGGAATCTTTACCAAACGTTTGATAAAAATGAGCTTTACAAGACCATTGAGGAAAAGGCCGCACATCTTTTGTATCTAATTATCAAAGATCATCCGCTTGCCGACGGTAATAAGAGAATTGCCTCGTTTTTATTTGTTTATTTTCTCGACAAAAACAATTATCTTTACAGGGAGAATGGGGAAAAGAAAATTAATGATAACGCACTAGTAGCCTTGGCCATTCTTATCGCAGTGAGCGATCCCGGGGAAAAAGATACAATGATAAAGATGATCACTAATATTTTAAATTAACCGAATATGGAATCTTTTGAGAATAAGATATTTTCGGTCTCGGAGTTTATCTATCTGCTTAATATCGGATTAAAAAGCTCCAAAGCAAAAATCATAGGGGAGGTTACCGAAGTCAAAATCAGCTCTTTGGGGCATGTCTATTTTAGCTTAAAGGACGAAAAAGCCTGCCCGCCGACTGGCGGGACGGGTGCGGCGATCAACTGCATAATTTGGAAGACAAGATATAATCTTTACGGAATAAGGCTGGAAGCTGGCATGAAGATTTTGGCTTCGGGATACCCGGAAATTTACGCTCCCCTCGGCAAACTTTCCTTTATAGCAGAAAGCATTGAATTGGCCGGAGAAGGCGAATTAAAAAAGCAGTACGACGAATTAAAGAAAAAATTGACCGAAGAGGGAATCTTTGCCGAAGAAAGGAAAAGGCCCATACCCAAGTATCCTCAAAATATCGGAGTGATTACTTCAAAACAAGGAGCGGTTTTGGCTGATTTTCTTAATAATGTCGGAAAATTCGGTTTTAAGATTAAAATGATAGATTCAAGGGTTGAGGGGCAAGAAGCGGTGGGAGATCTTTTGTCGTCCATAAGGACATTTAAAAATCAGGATATCGATGTTTTGGTGATCATCAGGGGAGGCGGGTCATTTGAATCATTAATGCCGTTTAACAATGAAATATTGGTTAGGGAAGTGGCGAATTTCAAAGTTCCGGTAATTACCGGAGTCGGTCACCATAAAGACGAGCCTTTAATAACCTTTGCCGCCGATGTTTCCGTTTCAACGCCAACAGCCGCGGCAAACTATCTTAATCAATCATGGGAAGAAGCGCTTTTATTGTTAGAAAGATACGAAAGGAAGATTATCGGTAGCTACGAGGAAATTTTTGAAAACTACAAAATAATAGAAAATAAGCTTAGAATTTCTTTGCAAAATTTTAAAAATGCCATATCCGGCGTTAAGATTGAGCTAAGGAATTATCTTGATAAATCTTTCGCGGGATTTAAGTCTATATTATCAACGCTTAGCGAAAAATTAGCCCAATCAGAGAAAGTTATTCTCCTTAATAGTCCCGAAAGGCAGTTAAAGCTTGGCTACAGTATTGCGATTGCCGAAGGCGGGGTGATAAGAAAAATTAATGATGTTAAAATCGGTCAGAGCTTTGATCTCCGCGTTTCAAATGGTAGAATTAATTCGGAAGTTAAAAAATTAAAGATTTTCGAAACGACGGATGCTTGGATTTCCGATATCCCCCAAAATTAAGGGGGATATCGGAAATCGGCAAATCGGACTGTTTCGAAAATCAGCAAAATAATATGCCAAAAGAAAAAAGCGATTCGAAAAATTTAAACGTAAACTTAAAAAGGCTTTCCGAAATCACCGAGTGGTTTGACAGCCGTGAAGAAATTGATGTCGAGGAGGGCTTGGAAAAAGTTAAAGAAGCCGTATCTTTAATCAAATCAAGCAAGGAAAGGCTAAAGGACATAGAAAATGAATTTGAGGAAATAAAGAAAGAGATGGATTCGGACAAAGACGAAAATCAAGAGTAAATATGAACCTAAAAGTTTTATACGAAGATAATCATTTGATTGCGGTGTATAAGCCGGCGGGAATTTTGACTCAGCCGGACAGCAGCCATGAGGAAGATTTGATGGCCGCGGTTAAAAAATACCTTAAGGAGAAATACAGAAAACCGGGTAATGTTTTCTTGGGATTGGTGCACAGGTTGGACAGGCCGGTTTCCGGAATTGTGTTATTTGCCAAAACCAGCAAGGGGGCTTCGCGGCTTTCGGAGCAATTTAGGGACGGTACCATTGAAAAAATATATCATGCCGTAGTGGAAGGAAAATTTCCGGAGAAAAAAGGGATGCTTGTAAATTATCTTGTGAAGGACGCAAAGAAAAAGAAAGCGTTTGAGGGGGAGGGCAAGAAAGCGGAGCTTTCTTATGAAGTCGTTAAATCCAACGATAAATATTCGCTTCTTAAAATAAAGCTGCATACCGGAAAATTTCATCAAATTCGCGCCCAGCTTTCTTTGATCGGCTTCCCGATAGCGGGTGATGTAAAATACGGATATAAAGAATCTTTGCCGGACAAAAGCATCGCCCTTTGTGAAAGTTCGATTTCCTTCAAGCTTGCCGCTAAAGACGAAATAAAAAAAATCGAGATACCCTTGCCGATCGGGTGGGGTAAATATATAATGAATTAAGATTTAATAATCCCGACGTAAAGTCGGGACCCCGACCGAAACGTCGGGGTTAATTAAAATATAAACACATGAAAAGTTATATAGTATTCTTTTTAATTTTAGCCATAGGAGGTTTGGTCTATTACTACGGTTTTTCTAAAAAGGAAACTTCAAAAACAGAAGTTTCGAAAGAGAAAATTATGGTCAAGCCGGCATCCGCCGAGGTCGCAAGAGAAGTTTTAAGGCTAGGCTCCGGCAAAGCAGCGGAAGTAGGCGACACCGTCTTCGTCCATTATACCGGCACTCTTGCTGACGGTAAAAAATTCGATTCCAGCTTAGACAGGGGAGAGCCCTTTAGCTTTACCTTGGGTAATGGCGATGTGATTCAAGGTTGGGAGCAGGGAATTTTAGGCATGCGAGTCGGCGAAAAAAGAAAATTAATCATTCCCCCGGGTTTGGCCTATGGCGAAAAAGGGATTGGCGTTATCCCGCCAAACGCCGTATTGATATTTGAAGTGGAGCTTTTGGAAATCAAGTAGAAATGGACAAGACAGATTTTTCGAAAATAATTTATTTGGGAATTACCGGAGGAAAAAATATTGACTGGCAGTCTAAGTTGGAAGAGATAAATCAGCTGGGAATCAAAGAAGCGGCCGTTTTTTTGGAACAGTTCAATAAGCAAGAAAGGGATAATTTGCGCCGATTTCTTTTGGAGTCGTCAATCAAAAAAGTGCCGCTGGTTCATTTGAGATCGGATACCGGCAAAGACGAAATTGATTTTTTCATCAATAATTTTAAAACAAAATATTTCAATATTCACGAAGATCATTTTAATCTGTTGGGCCAATGGGAGGGATATTGGGATAAATTATATCTGGAAATGGATTATAACAGCGAGATCGGCAAGAATGTTAAAGTCAGAAAGATTGGCGGGTTTTGCGTTGACTTGGCCCATTTTAAATCGGCAATCGCCAGGGGAAGCGAGGAGGCTTATTATATTTTCATGGGAAAGAATAAGATAAAATTTGCCTCCAACCATTTAGGCGGTTATTCTCCGGAAACTAAAAGCGATCTGCACACAATCACCAGCCTGAAAGATTTTGATTATTTGACCACTTTGCCAAAGTGGGTTTTTGGCGAAGTCATTGCCATAGAGGTTTATAACAGCATCAAAGAGCAGTTAATATTCAAGGATTACATAGCAAAGCTCTTAAGCGGCGGTATTGATAAATTTAAAATATAGGCATAGAATTATTAAACGGCCGAAAATTATAAATCAAATAATAAAATTAAAACATGAAAGGTTACGTAGCAAATATTGAAAAAGCGTCAAAGGAAAATAATAAGTTTCGCAAAGTGCTTTACACCGCAAGATACAGCCAGTTGGTTATAATGTCTTTAAAGCCGGGAGAAGACATCGGAGAGGAAGTGCATGACCTCGATCAGTTTATCCGCATTGAACAGGGCGAAGGAAAGGCTGTCCTCAACGGAGTGGATCATCAGCTTGAGGATGGTTCCGCGGTGATCGTTCCCGCAGAAACAAAACATAATATTATCAATACTTCTCCGGATAAAGAGATGAAGATCTACACGATTTATTCTCCTCCCAATCATCGAGATGGAGTGATACATTCCACCAAAGATGAGGCCATGACGGACAACGAGCATTTTAACGGCAAGGCCACGGAGTAAATAATATGCCTTTATCAATAGGAATAGTGGGGCTTCCCAATGTTGGGAAGTCTACGCTTTTTCAGACGATTACCAAAAAACAGGTCAATATAGCCAATTATCCTTTTTGCACCATTGATCCGAATGTGGGCGTTGTTGCCGTTCCCGACGAAAGAGTTGATAAATTGACCGAACTTACAAAATCGGCCAAGAAAATATATACAACCATCGAATTTTTTGATATCGCCGGCTTGGTTAAGGGAGCCAATAAGGGCGAAGGCCTGGGCAACAAATTTTTGGCGAATATCAGGGAAACCGACGCCATAGTTTATGTTTTAAGGGCGTTTTTAAAATCGGACATAATCAAAACTGGAGATGAAATCAATCCCTTAAAAGACAAGGAGATTCTCGAAGTGGAATTGATTTTGAAGGATTTGGAAACGGTTGACAAAAGAATCGGCGGCGTTGAGGGAGAGGCGAGGGCGGGCAAGAAAGAAGCGGCAAAAGAGTTGGAAGCCCTGAAAAAAGTAAAAGATTTTTTAGAAAAAGGTAAAATCATATTTGAACAGAGTTTCGCGAAAGATGAAGCCGAGATTATTTCTCAATATCAATTGCTGACGATGAAGCCGAGATTGTATTTATTGAACGGGAAAGATGAAGAAGTCAAGAAAGAGGTTATTGATGAGTTTTCAAAAAATAATTGGCCGTATTTGATAGTGGATGTCGCCACAGAATTTGAAGCCGCCGGCTTAACCAAAGACGAAAGGATTGCCTTCGGGATCACTCAAGAGCCCGAACTGGATATGCTTATTAAAAAGGCTTATGACATACTGGGCTTGCTGACTTTTTTTACTACCGGCTCTGATGAAACTCGCGCCTGGACCATCAAGAAGGGCGATAAAGCTCCCAAGGCCGGAGGGGCGATTCATAGCGATTTTGAGAAAAATTTCATAAGAGCCGACGTCATCTATTGGAAAGATCTCTTAAGCGCGGGAGGTTTTACCCAAGCGAGAGAAAAAGGACTGATTCGCACCGAAGGCAAAGAATACGTCGTCCGCGACGGCGACGTCATTGAAATCAAACACGGAGCGTAAGGCTACAGACGCCCGACGTCTGTAAAATTGTTGATTATATGGAAAAAAAATTTAACAAAATTTTTGATGTGGCGGTGATTGGCGGCCCGCCCAAAAAGGGCGAGGCTCGCCCACAATACTTATGTTTTACGATTTAATAGTTGTGGGCGGCGGGCCGGCGGGGATAATGGCGGCGGGCCGCGCCGGAGAGCTGGGAGCTAAGGTTCTGCTTCTGGAGAAGAATAAGTTTCTCGGCAGAAAGCTTTTGATTACCGGCAAAGGCAGAGGCAATATTACCAGGGCCGAATTTGATGTAAAGGAACTTTTAAAAAAATACGGCAGAGAGGGAGATTTTCTTTTGCATGCCCTGTCAATTTTCGGGCCCAAGGAAATCGTTGATTTTTTTGAAAAAAGAGGGCTAAGAATGAAAGTGGAAAGAGGCAAAAGAATTTTTCCAAAAACCGACAGCGCCAAAGACGTTTTGGATATTCTGACTGGCTACTTGGCTGAAAATAAAGTTGAGATAATGACTAATTCGGAAGTTAAGGAAATTATCGCGAATCAAAATAGAATTTCCAAAATTGTTTTAAAAAATGGCAAAGATATTTCAGCCAAAAATTATATTATAGCTACGGGCGGCAAGGCCTTTCCCGGCACAGGATCAACCGGCTCGGGGTATCTTTGGGCTGAAAAACTCGGACACGCCGTGGCGAAATTAAGGCCGGCTTTAGTCCCTGTAAAAATTAAAGAGGATTGGCCCAAAAAACTTCAGGGCTTATCTTTAAAGAATGTTGAGCTGATTGTTTTTCAAGACGGCAAGAAAAAAAGAAGCGTATTCGGGGAGTTTCTTTTCACGCATTTTGGGTTATCCGGTCCGATAGTTTTGGATTTATCCGGCTATATCGGCGAGCTTCAGGAGGGCGGCGAGGTTAAGCTTATTCTTGATTTGAAGCCGGCTTTGGACGAGCAATTTTTGGATAGGAGAATCCAGTCTGATTTTGTAAAATATAACAATAAATTTTTTAAAAATTCTTTGGACGACTTGCTTCCCCAGAAATTAATTCCCGTTATTATGGAACTTTCGGGAATTGACCCGTTAAAAAAAGTTAACTTAATTACCAGAGAAGAAAGAAAGAGATTGGTCAGACTTTTTAAAAATCTTGGAATGACGGTTTCTTCTCTTTTGGGTTTTGAGTCGGCGATCGTCACTTCGGGCGGAATTTTACTGCGCGAAATAGATTCCAAAACCATGAGATCGAAACTTATTGAAAATTTATTTTTCGCCGGAGAAATCATAAATTTGCACGGCCCCACCGGCGGCTATAATCTGCAAATTTGCTGGAGTTCGGGGTATCTGGCCGGCCAAAGCGCCGGAACGTTTAGTCAAACGGCGTTGAGCGGTTTCAGTAATTGAGAGATAAGTAAAAATAAGAAAGGCATCGGAAAATTCCGGTGTCTTTTAATTTGGGCGGAAACCCGACGTCCGCCCAAATTTTTATTTGAGTTGTTTGCATTTTTTTGGAAGATGAGTATAATAAAACGATTACGAATAAGGGAGGAAAGAATTGAAAATAATAAGACCGATGGAATTGACCACCGAAGACGAAAGAAGGTTTTTGGTAAAAAGAATGCCCCAGAATTATTGGCAAAACGCCAGCAGCGCGGAAATTACCCAATGGTATATCTGCTTTGATCCGCCGATCAGAGTGAGGACAGAGGGCTTCCATGACTGTTATTTGACAATTAAGATAGCGGACGAATCGGGCAAGGATTTTCATCTTGAGGGCAACATTCCCAAGTTTGCTCTTCCCGGCTTAGCGACTATTCTAAAAGGAAATACGATTCGTAAAATTAGGTATCATATTAGTAACTTGGATTTGGATATTTTTTATGCCGAATTAACGGGGCTGGTTATTATAGAGTTTGAGAAGAAATCGGGAAACGATATTCCCAAAATTCCTCTGAACTTTTCAGTGGAAGAAGTAACCGGCGATCCAAGATTCCGGAATCATAATCTGACGAAGCTGAACAGTATTCCGAAAGAATGGGAGTGCAAGATTATCTGAAATTATAATAAACAAAGGCGGAGGCTTGACCCCCGCTTTTTTGTTTGCCATAATTAGATAAGCTTAAATCTATGGCCAAGAAAACTAAAAAGATCAAAAAAGTTAAGCAAAATAAAAAGGCTGACCCTAAGTCTATTGCGCCCGAAACCGTGCATAAAACAAAAATCAGAGTAATCGGCATCGGCGGAGGAGGGTGTTCTATTGTGTCCGGAGTCGCTCCCCATATTAAAAAAGTTGATTTCTTTGCCGCCAATACCGATATTCAGGCGCTAAAAGAGATCGGAAAAAAAACTAAGATTTTTCAATTTGGCCAAAATTTAACCCGCGGTTTGGGGTGCGGCATGGATCCTAAAATCGGCAAAAACGCGGCTCACGAAGCCGAACAAAAAATCGCCAATCTTTTTAAAAATGTTGATTTGGCAATTTTAGTTTCATGCTTGGGAGGCGGGACGGGCTCGGGAGCCACCCCGGAATTTGCCAGAATTGCCAAAGATTTAGGAGTGATGACCTTCGGCATATTTACTATGCCTTTTAAGTTTGAAGGGGCAAAAAGAGCGCAAATCGCCAAGGCCAGCATGGAAAAATTAAAAACCAATCTTAACGTTTTTTCAATTATTCCCAACGAAAATATTTTTCAGATCATCAATAAAGACACGCCGATAATTGAGGCCTTTTCCGCGGTCAATAACCGGCTTTCGGAAAACCTGCGGGGCTTGGTGGAAATGATCTACTTCCCGGGTCTGGTCAATATTGATTTTGCCGACTTGAGGACTATTTTGGACGGCAAGGGCAAGCTGACTTACCTGAATAGCGCCATCGGTCAGGGTCAAAGCCGTGCCGAGGAAGCGATCAAGGAACTTTTAGGCAGCCCCTTGAATGAATACAATATTGAAGGAGCGGAAAAGATTCTTTTTAACATCGCGGCTTCCAAGGATTTGGGAATGTCGGAAGTTGAATTAATCAGCAGAAATATTTCGGATTTTAACCGCCGAGCAAAGATTATTTTCGGCATTTCGCAGGATAACAGTTACGGCGACAATTTAAGGATTACGTTATTGGCAGTCGGCTGCGGCCGGGGCCGCGATGAATGCGCCAAAGAGCCGAAACATGAGCCGGAACCCCAATCGAAACCCAAACCCAAAAAATTAAAACCCAAGTCTCCGCCTAAGACAGGCCCGTCTAAGGCAAAGAAACCTAAAAAAAATAAGAAGGAAGCACAGGCGCGGCAGGCTCCTATTTTATCCGACATTAATTTGCCGTCAAGGAAAAACGGCCTTGATTTGAAAAAAGAAGCGGAAAAAACCGAACAGGAACTTTTTGAAGAGGAGAAAAAATGGGAAATTCCCGCATTTTTGCGCCGCGATGAGAACCAATAAAAGATCATGATTCAAAAAGCGATTATACCAATTGCCGGCTTGGGCACGAGATTCCTTCCCCTATCCAAGGTTTTGCCTAAGGAATTTTGGCCATTAGCCGGAAAGCCGATGCTCCAGTATGTCGTTGAAGAGGCGGTGGCTTCCGGCATAAATCACATTATCTTTGTAGTTCCTCCGGGGCAGAGCATGGTTTTTGATTATTTCAAGAAACCGGCAAAAGAACTGGAAGAAATTTTAAGAGAAAGGAAGAAAGACGCCTTACTGGAGATTCTTAAAAAATTTGAAGACGATTTCAGTAAAATTTTATTTTCTTTCGTTATAGAAAAAGAACCGTTAGGCGACGGGCACGCTATTCTAAAGGCAAAGAAATTAGTCGGCAATGAGCCCTTCGCGGTTTTATTTGACGACGACATCGTGGAATCAAAAACACCGTGCTTGCAGCAATTAATTTCGGTTTTTAAAACATGCCAAAAACCGATTTTGTCTTTGCATCGGATTCCCCAAGAAAGGTTTTCCTTTTACGGCATCGTCGGAGTGGAAAAAATAGCCAGCCGTCTCTTTAAAATGAAAAAGATTGTTGAAAAGCCTCTGCAGGCGGAAGCGCCTTCAGATTTGGCGGTTGTCGGAAAATATATTTTGACGCCGGAAATTTTCAGTTACCTTCAAAAATTGGCTCCCAACGAAAAGGGGGAAACAATTTTAGCCGATGCTTTAAGTAAAATGATTAACGACGGCAAGCTGGTTTATGGCTATGAATTTGAGGGAGAGTGGTGGGAATGCGGAAATCTGCTGGCATATTTGAAAACTAATCTTCATTTTTCTTTAAAGCATCCGGAATACGGACCGAAGCTGAAAGAATTTTTAAAAGACGAAAAATTATAAATAATATAAAAATTATGATTGAGGTTTCAAAAGACATTCTGAAAAATTTTTACAAACCCAGGCCCGCGGATTCCATAAAGTACGATTTCGGACTATTGGTGGTTATCGGCGGATCAGATTTTTATTCCGGTTCTCCGGCTCTTGAAGCCATGGCGGCTTTCAGGGCGGGAGCCGATATGGTCAGGATTATCGCCCCGAAAAGAGCGGCGGATATTATCGCCGGTTTTTCTCCCAATATGGCGGCATACCCCTTAGAGGGAAAATGGCTGGAGAAGTCCCATGTTTCAGCCTTAATCGCCATGACCGAATCCGCTAAGATTGTATCCCGAGGCAATGCGGCCGTG
>Ga0209542_10019413_pt1 | contig 10884 bp, 10 predicted proteins | sample RifCSPhighO2_01_FD_184028 | JGI IMG/M metagenome (GOLD analysis project Ga0209542, IMG submission 184028) | Soil microbial communities from Rifle, Colorado - Rifle CSP2_plank highO2_0.1 (SPAdes) (version 2) | ecosystem: Environmental > Terrestrial > Deep subsurface > Rock core/Sediment ...
ACGATGGAGGTCAACGGCATGGACGCCAAGGACTATTTCCCGCTCAATATCATGATGAAGACGGCCTACGAGCCGCTCGCACTCCTCGGCGCGACGTATATGGTGACCGCCCGTGTCTCGGGCGGCGGCAAGAAGGCGCAGGCCGAGTCAATCCGGCTCGGTATCTCGCGCGCAATGATTGAAATCAATCCCGAACAGCGCAAAGACCTCAAGGTCAAGGGATTCCTCAAGCGCGACCCGCGTGCCCGTGAACGCAAAAAGTTCGGCCTCAAAGGTGCAAGACGAGCTCCGCAATGGAGCAAACGCTAATCTCAACCATGAATCCTGTCGTCGTCGGTATCGTCAATGCGGCATTGCCTGGCCTCGGGTACATCATTGTGGGAAAGCGAAGAGTTTTTGGTTGGCTTTTACTTGGCAATGTGGTTATCACCTATGCCTGGATGTTCGTATATCAAGGAACGGTGACCCCGGGTATGTGGGGGCCGCTTGAGATTAATTCTTGGTTGGGATTGCTCGCCGTGGCATTGCTGTTTGCTGCATTCGGATACGACGGATACCAGCTTGCTAAAGAGCGCTAACTTTGCTTTTGAGGGAGTAACTTTGTTATACTCGCCTCATGAACAAACACTCCAATGAGGAAGAAATTAATTTCGAACCCGAGGACGAACTCGGAGACATTGGCGCCGCGCAGGCAAAGCTCAAGAAACTCAAGGAGGAGTTGGAGAAGGTGAAGAAAGAGAAGCAGGAATATCTCGACGGCTGGCAGAGGTGCAAAGCAGATAGTGTGAATGCGAAGAAAGATGCCGAAGCTCGTGGCGCACGAAGCGCAGAACTTTTACGGGAAGCGCTGGTGCATGACATTCTTCCCGCGCTCGATAGTTTCGATATGGCAGCAGGGAGTGAAGCGTGGGCCGAGGTAAATGACGGGTGGAAAAGCGGCATGGAGCGCGTCCGTGACCAGCTTCTGGATGCTCTCAGACAGCACGGGGTGGAGCGTTACACAAAAATCGGAGATACCTATAGCCCGCATCTCCACGAGGTCATGCAGGAACTAGAAGACGTCGCCGGAAAGTCCGAGGAAATCGTTAAAATTTTGAGATACGGATATAAGACAGGCGATAGAGTGCTCCGTCCGGCTCAAGTGATAATCAAGAAGTGAAACTGCGCTGAAGTGAGTGCTTGACACGCCACAGAGCAGGGCGTATATAATTGTTCCACCAATAATTTCTAATCAACATATATGGCAAAAATACTCGGCATAGACTTGGGCACGACAAATTCCGCGATGGCGGTGGTTTCAGGGGGAGAACCGGTGATACTCGAGAACTCGGAGGGTGCGCGCACCACACCTTCTATCGTCGCACTCTCCAAGACGGGTGAGCGGCTCGTCGGCCAGATCGCCAAGCGTCAGGCCGTTACAAACCCGAAAAACACGGTGTTCCAAATCAAGAGATTTATCGGTCACAATTTTGATGAAGCGGCGGTAGGGAAGGACCGCGAGGCCGTCCCGTTTGAGATGCGCAAAGCAGGGAACGGCGGTATCGAGGTGAAGATGGGAGAGCAATGGTACCGACCTGAAGAAATTTCCGCGATGATTTTGCAAAAGCTAAAGGCGGATGCCGAAGCGCGCCTTGGCGAGAAGATCACCGAGGCCGTGATCACGGTGCCTGCATATTTCAACGACGCACAGCGTGCCGCGACGCGAGACGCAGGCAAAATCGCGGGGCTCGACGTGAAGCGCATAATCAACGAGCCGACGGCGGCGGCGCTTGCCTATGGTTTCAACAAAAAGAAGAACGAAAGAATCGTCGTGTTCGATTTCGGCGGCGGCACGTTCGACATCTCGGTGCTTGAAGTCGGCGATGACGTGATTGAAGTGCGCTCGACCGACGGCGACTCGCATCTCGGCGGCAAAGATTTGGACCAGAAAATAATGAATTGGATTGCAGCTGAATTCAAGAAGGAAAGCGGTGTGGACGTGCTCAAAGACCCGCTCGCGAGACAGCGCTTGGACGAAGCGGCCGAGAAGGCGAAAATCGAGCTTTCTACCGCCACGGAATCCGAAATCAATATTCCGTTTATCACCTCCACCGATGCGGGGCCACAGCACCTGTTGGTGAAATTGAGCCGCGCGACACTGGAGCAACTCACCGCCGAATTTGTAGAGCGCGCGATGGCTATCACCAAGCGCGCGATGGAAGCGTCCCCTTTTAAGAAGGATGAAATGAACGAGATTATATTGGTCGGCGGACAGACCCGTATGCCGGCGATTCAACGTGCCGTGGAGGAGTTTTTCGGCAAAAAGCCGAACTTGAGCGTCAATCCCGACGAAGTAGTGGCGCTCGGCGCGGCACTGCAAGGCGGCATCATGCAGGGCGACGTCAAAGACGTACTTTTGCTCGACGTGATTCCGCTTTCGCTCGGCATCGAGACGATGGGCGGCGTTGCGACAAAACTCATAGATCGCAACACTACAATTCCGACATCCCGTTCGCAGACATTTTCAACCGCGTCCGACAATCAGCCGTCGGTGGAAATCCACGTGGTGCAGGGCGAGCGTCCGATGGCCGGCGACAACAAATCGCTCGGCCGCTTCAATCTCGACGGTATCCCGCCGGCGCCGCGCGGCATGCCGCAGGTAGAAGTCACATTCGACATCGACGCCAACGGCATTCTCACGGTCAAAGCCAAGGACAAAACGACCAACAAAGAGCAGTCTATCCGTATCGAGGGGGCTTCGGGGCTCTCCGATGCCGAGGTAGAAAAGATGCGCAAGGACGCCGAGGCAAACGCCGATAGCGACCTCAAGAAGAAAGAGCTCGTAGAAGCACAAAATACTGCCGATCTGCTCGTATATGCCGCGGAGAAGGCACTCAAAGAGCATGGTGAGAAGGTGGGTGACGATATCAAGAAGAATGTTCAAGAAAAGATAGAAGCGTTGAAAACCGCCCGTAGCGGCACCGATGCGGCCGCTATCAAATCGGCATCGGAGGCGCTTTCCACCGCGATGAGCTCAATCGGTCAGGCAATGTCCGCCCAAGGCAAATCCTCCTCGGGAGGAAATCAGCAACAGACACCGTCCCAAGAGCCACCGAATGAAGATCAGAAGCCGCCGGAGGACAAATAGGTGCGTGATACAGTTGCGCAGATGGAAGAGCGACTTATCATTGAAGGAAAGACGTTTGACTTGGTGAGCAGGCAGAGGTCGGCCGCGGGCGTATATCGTGCGACTGACGAATATCTGCGCATCGGGCCGTCTGCACAAATTGCAAAAGACTTGGAGATGCACCGCGCCATGGAGCGGGCGGGATATCCCGTCGCGAAAATATTGTCAGAGGGTACGTACGAAGGACGCTCGTACTTTATCGAGGAGTCGTTGGGGGAGACGTTTCGAATGCGTTTTACAAAAGAATACGAGACGACCGGTGCCGTATCAGACTCGACGTTTAATGAGATGGTAGCGGCAGTCGTCAGGTATCTCGAACCGCAGAGCAAGGCCATCGTCGTCTCAGACTCCGCGCAATTCGCAACGGGCATACATCTGGAAATTCTCAAACAAGAACTGCCCGAGCACGCATCGCGGATACAGGCCAAGTTCGAAGAGTCATTGCGTAGCATCAAGGACTTTCCGTACGTCATTTCGCACGGAGACCTCAACCCGTCAAACATAAGCGCACGAGGCGTTCTAGACCTAGAGGACTCGTTCCCCGCGCCGCTTGGTTTTGACATGGCGAGTGTACTTTCGACAAACGAGTGGTTTCCGGGATCGGGCGACTACGAATATCAGGCAAAATGGAAAATCACTGAAGCGCAGAAGAGCGCCTATATCATGAATCTCGACGACAAGCTCTTGCGCCTGGGGTATCCGGGCTTTAGAGCGAATTACAGATACTTCGAGTTTTGCAGGATTATCTGGATGGTTGTCCGGATGCATAAGACACCCAAAATTCAGGAATGGCGATACCAGAAAATGATTAATGAATATTGTAATTGCGGATAATTTTTCTGCACATATAATGATTCCGACCATGAAAAACTACCCCATTAGAAAACTTCGTTTCTAACGGGGCAGGCCACGGGAAATGCAATATGAAAAATTATTACGATATACTCGGCATTCGCAAGGGCGCCAATGAAGATGAGATAAAATCCGCGTTCAGAAAATTAGCGCACAAATACCATCCCGACAAGAAGGGCGGGGACGAGACGAAATTCAAAGAAGTGAGCGAGGCCTACTCGGTGTTGTCGGACAAGAAGAAACGCGCTGAGTACGACACATACGGTAAGACGTTTGCGGGTGGGGGACCGCACGGACAGGGCTTCGGCGGCTTCGATTTCTCCAATTTTCAAGGTTTTCAGGGCAATTTTCAGGAGTTTGACCTCGGCGATATCTTCGGCGAGTTTTTCGGCGGGGGCGGATTTTCGGCCGGTCAGCGCAGAGGGCGGGACATTTCAATAGATATCGAGCTGGCGTTCCGCGAATCAATTTTTGGCACCGAACGCAACGTCCTTATCGCCAAGGTTGGCGTGTGCGACACCTGTGGCGGCTCCGGTGCGAAGAAAGGCACCAAGATGAACACTTGCAGTGGTTGCAACGGCAAGGGTGAGGTGCGGGAAACGCGCAATTCATTATTCGGCTCATTTACCACTACGCGGCAGTGCCCGAAGTGCCATGGCCGCGGTCAAGTGCCGGAGAGTCCGTGCGAGGTGTGTCGCGGCGAAGGTGTCGCGCGCAGACAGGAGGAAATCCAAATTGTCGTGCCCGCGGGAGTGTCCGACGGCGAGATGATACGCATGCCGGGACGGGGTGAGGCCGCTTCGGGCGGTATTGCGGGCGATTTGTATGTCAAACTGCACGTCAAGCAGGATTCGGACTTCACGCGCGACGGGCACAACCTCGCCATGGCGCTCCCGATTAAGCTATCCGACGCGCTTCTTGGCGGTGAATACCGTGTGCGCACATTCGACGGTGAGGAAGCGATAGAGGTGCCTGCGGGCGTGACGCACGGGGAAGTCATCCGCATCCGCGGCAAAGGCGTTCCTCATGGAAGAAACGCCCGCGGCGATCTTTTGGTGCGCATCGACATCCAGTTCCCGAAAAAACTTTCCGCAAAGGCACGCGAGCTTATTGAAAAGCTTCGCGGGGAAGGACTGTGAATAGAGCTTGTAGTTTTTAGCTCGTAGCTAGTAGCTGAATACGGTAGAATGTGCAGATGTCTTTTGTTACGGGCTTCTGGCAACAGGCTGTCGTATTTTTTTCCGGCGTTCCGCTTGATTGGGTCGTGATTGTCGTGTTTGTCATCATCATGTCGGCAGACGCACTTCGCGGAGGCCCTTCGCGTGCTACAGCTCTCGCACTCGCGCTCCCGCTCACGCTCATCGTCGCGAGTGCTCTGCCTGACGCGCGTCTGATGGGAAGTATCGCGTCTCAGCTCAACACGCCGCTCATTGCCGCCCTGCTCCACGGCATTTTGTTGGTGATTGTTTTCATTTGCATGTATCGCATTACCGACACCTATGGTGCGGACTCCTCGCATCCCGTTCAAGCGGTCTTCAGCGGTGTCGCCGTCGCGGCAATTGCCGTTGTCATATGGCTTCAGATTCCCGCGCTTGATAGCGTGTGGCACTTCGGTCCCCAAATACAGGCAATATTTGGCGAAGCGTACCGCTTCTGGTGGCTTCTCGTGAGCTTTGTCGCCCTCGCATTTGCGAGAGGGTAGTCGCCAAGTTGTACACAGGGTATTGATAGACAGCTAATCTCGTGTCACAATATGGCTAGGCTCCTTGAGAGCTGAATAGTTCACAAACGGGAGGCCATCATGGCTGACACGCTACATCTAGCGCGCACCAAGTTTGTCCCCGTTTCAACGCGGGGGGAGACGACCGAGTTTGAACATTGGGCTTGGCCCTACCTGCTCGCGTTGCCGTTCATGTTCTACATGGCGGCATGGGCGCATCTGAAAAAGGCCTATTGCAAGGCCAGGCGGCTCGAACCTCCCAAGGTCAACTTCTGGCTCGGGGATGGAATGAGTGACAGCGGCGCTAAGATTCGTGACAACGCGGCACTGTCGACGGCCCTGGACGTCATCTACAACTACGACTTCGCCCGACCGCTCGGACGCACACCTTTTCGCCGGTTCGTTGATGTTTGCTGGATGCGCATTCGAAATGCGCAGGCAGTACGCAATCGACTTATCGTAGCGAAACGGGAACTCCGCACAGTCATTCGTCAAATGGCGAAGCCGGGGCAACCGCTGAAGATTTTGTCGCTTGCGGCAGGATCCGCGCAGGGCGTCATCGAAGTCGCGGCGGAATGCGTCCGTTCCGGCATCGACGTGCGCCTGTTGCTTGTCGACCACGACGAAAAGGCGCTACGCCTCGCTCATCAACTCGGTCATCGGTTCAACATCGCCGACCGGATTGAGACGAAGCTGTACAACGTCATGCAGTTCAGCCGCAACGCTGATATCCGCAATTTTAAACCCGATATTGTGGACATGATGGGGTTTGTGGATTACCTCATCGACAAACAGGCGGTCTTCGTCTTCAAGCAGGTGCATGAACATCTTCGGCAGGGCGGGTACTTTTTTACCTGTCACATCCACTGGAATGCCGAGGCGTACTTCCTTCGGCATATCATCAACTGGGGCATGCGGTATCGTTCGCGTGATCAGCTGAAGGAATTGCTTGTGGACGGTGGGTTCGTCGATCCACAACTTGAGACCGAACCGCTCGGAATCCACTCCGTCGCGGTTGCGCAGAAGATAGTTTGATGCCCGACGGGCGTCGGACAAAACCCGGGATGCTATACTACGTTGGCGTCCCGGGATTTTCTTTTACATTTTTCACACACGCTCGGCATGCTTCAACTCTTTGCGACATCGGGTCTCATCAACGCGGTCATCGCGGTGGCATTCGGACTACTGGTCATTTCAAAGAACTGGCGCGAACGGAGCAACATGCTGTTCGCCTTGATGACGGTAGCGCTGGCCGTGTGGGGCACGGGCTATTGGATGTGGTTGAGAGCGGTACAGAGTCCGGAGGCACTGTTTTGGGTCACCATCCTGTCCGTCGGCTCGGTGTTTATCCCCGTCTTCTTTTTTCACTGGGTTGTATTGCTCCTCAACAAGGAACGTCAGAATCATCTGATTTGTATCGGATCGTACACGGCGGCATTATTTATGTCGCTGTTTGCGTTTTCACCTTTATTCATCAGCACGGTTTCCCAAAAATTGTATTTTCCGTTTTGGCCCGAAGCGGGAGTGCTGTACACCATCTACATTTTCTCGATATATATAGGGCTGATTGCATACACGTTGTTTTTGCTATTTAGAGAATTTATATCCGGCAACGATGCACTCGTGCGCGGTCGCGTCATGTACATATTGCTCGGGGCCATCTTGGGATTTGGAGGCGGGTTCTTCAATTTTCTGCTTTGGTACGACATTTACATTCCGCCTTACGGTACATTTCTGGTCGCCGCATTTCCATTTTTGTTGGGCTACGCGGCTCTCAAACATCAATTGTTCAGCCTGAAGGCCATTGCCGCCGAGATACTCGTCTTCTTTATCTCTGTGGTCTTGCTGATTGAAGTCGTACTCTCGACGTCGCCGGTCGAAGTCATCCTGCGCGGAGTATTCTTTTTGACAACTGCCGTCGCAGGTTACCTGCTTATTCGCAGTGTGTACCGCGAAATCGAGCAGCGCGAGAAAATCGAGGAGTTGAGCAATCAAAAATCGGAATTCATGACATTCGCGTCGCATGAAATCCGCAATCCGATTACGGCGATGCGAGGATATGCATCGCTCATCGTCGACGGTACTGTGGACCACGCCTCGCCCGAGGTGAAGGCGGTAGCCCAGAAGATTCTCATCGGGGGGAACGATGTTTTGAATCTTATCGCGCAATTCTTGAGCAAGTCCAAGATGGAGCTCGGGCAGATATCGTACAACAGTGCGCCTTTCGACCTTGGCGCTGCCGCCTCGGCTATTGCGGACGGCTACGTGCCGCATGCGGAATTGCGCGGTCTGACTCTCGAAAAGAAAATCGACGCACCGCATCAGTACACCATCAAGGCCGACGAGGGAAAGGTGAAAGAAGTCATAGGCAACCTGATTGACAACTCCCTCAAATACACCGTGCACGGCGGTGTCACCGTCGCTGTCGAGCGGCACGGGGTAGCCGTCCGCCTGACGATATCGGACACCGGTGTCGGTATCGCGCCCGAAACGCTTCCGCATCTCTTCAAGAAGTTCTCGCGTGCCGATGCGCAAAAAGTGAATCTCCTCGGCACCGGTGTCGGCCTATATCTCGCGAAGACATTTATAGAGGCGATGGGCGGCCGCATTTGGGCCGAATCCGAGGGCAAAGACAAAGGGTCCAGATTCATTCTTGAATTTCCACCTGCTGTTTAGTCGCTCCGCTCCTTCTGCCTGCGCTCGCTCGGCTCGCTAAGCAGTAGAAAGGCCTCTATTTTCTGCTATATTTAGGGCCATATGCAGAAAATGCTTAGCGGTGTAAAACCCACGGGAACGCTACATATAGGCAACTACTTCGGGGCAATGAAGCAGTTTGTGGACATGTACCACAAGTATGAGAGCACATTTTTTGTTGCCGATTACCATGCGTTGAATTCGGTCAAAGACCCCGCGGAGTTGCGCGCAGGAATCATCGATATTGCCGCGGCATATATCGCTATCGGCCTCGACCCGAACAAGGCTCTCATGTTTAAGCAATCGGATGTTTCGGAACACACCGAACTTGCATGGATATTCAACAACCTCGTCACAGTACCGTTTTTAATGCAGGCGCACGCGTATAAAGATGCGATTGCCAATGGACGCGAGGCCAATGTCGCGCTATTCGACTATCCCATGCTCATGGCGGCGGACATATTACTGTACGATACGGACGTCGTTCCCGTGGGGAGAGACCAACAACAGCATGTTGAATATGCCCGTGAAGCGGCGGCAAAGTTCAACCACGCGTATGGCGCGACGTTTAAAGAGCCGAAGGAAATTATTCTTGAAGGCGTGGCCGTTGTTCCCGGAACTGACGGCAGAAAAATGAGCAAAACCTACGGCAACACCATCCCGCTGTTCGGTACGAAAGACGAAATTGCACAGGCGGTGATGAGTATCATTACGGATTCCAATGCCGAGAGTCCCGTCAATGTATACGCCATACACGCCTTGTTCCGCGACTGCGACTACTTGGGCGAACTGTACAAAGCAAACAAGGGCAAATATAAAGCTCTTAAAGAGGCGCTTATCGAAGATATCGAGGCCGTCGTCGCGCCGATGCGTGAACGGCGCGACGCGATTACGGATGAAGAGGTCAAACAGATACTGACGCACGGAGCCGAGCGCGCTCGCGCTCGCGCATCCGCAAAAATGGCCGACGTCAGAGCAAAAGTCGGTGTGTCACTATAGATATGGAAAGACGAACTTTTATTGGGGACTTGAATCAGCATGTCGGCGAAACCGTCACGATAATGGGATGGGTGAGTGTGCGTCGCGACCAGGGCAAAATGGTGTTTTTTGATTTTCGCGATATGACGGGAAGCGTGCAAGGCGTGGTTCTTCCCAAAAGTGCGGCAATCGAGTCGGCCAAAGACGTGCGCGTCGAGTCGGCAGTTGCGATTACAGGACTGGTGAACAAGCGGCCCGACAAGAACGTCCAAGAGGGGAAGCAGAACGGCGATATCGAACTGCAAATAGAGGGGATAGAGGTGCTCGGAGCCGCCGCGACCCTGCCGTTCGAGATTTCGGGAGATACAGCAGGCATCAACGAGGAAACCCGCCTCAAGTACCGCTATCTCGACCTCCGCTCCGAGCGCATGCAACGCAACATCCGTCTGCGCAGTGAATTTGTCCGTCTCTGCCGCGAGTTCCTGTTCAAGAATTCATTCACCGAGGTGGAGACACCGCTACTTACCGAATCCACGCCGGAAGGCTCACGCGATTTCGTCGTCCCCTCGCGCCTCCACAAAGGCAAGTTTTATGCACTCCCGCAATCGCCCCAGCAATACAAGCAACTGCTCATGGTCGGCGGTCTTGAAAAATATTTCCAAATGGCGCGTGCGATTCGCGACGAGGACCTGCGTGCCGACCGCGGGTTTGAACACACGCAAGTGGACATCGAAATGTCATTCGTTGAGCAGGAGGACGTTATGTCGCTCGTTGAAAACATGATGACGGAGGCGGTGGAGGCCATGGGGTACACCATCAAAGAAAAGCCGTTTCCGCGCTTCACCTACGCCGAGGCAATTGCAAAATTCGGTGGCGACAAATTTGACCTTCGTACGGAAGAGGACAAGAACAACGGAGTGCTGGCATATGCGTGGGTCTACAAATTTCCGTTCTTTGAGAAGACTCCGCAAGGCGGCTGGACATTCACGCACAATCCGTTTTCGATGCCCGTCGCGGAACACGTGGACGCATTACTCGGGAAAAGGGACGTCGGCGGGATCCTCACGACGCAGTACGATATCGTCTGCAACGGGTACGAAGTGGGCGGCGGCAGTATCCGCGCCCACAAACCTGAAATCCTCAAGGCCGCGTACGAAGTGATGGGATATACGGCAGACGAAATCGACGAGCGCATCGGTCACATGCTGGAGGCGTTTACCTATGGAGCCCCGCCGCACGGCGGCATAGCGATAGGCGTGGAGCGCGTCGTGATGAATATGACAGGCGAAGAACACCTGCGCGAAGTGCAGGCGTTTCCGATGACCCGCGGCGGGCAGACCGCCGTCACGAAGGCACCGAAGCCGCTCACGCCCGAACAGCTCCTTGAACTGGGTTTGCGCATCGAGCCGGACAAGAAGTAGCCATGGCGGAGAAATTTAACATCGCAACTGCGGGGTATCAGGGCCCCCTCGAG
>Ga0209542_10019414_pt1 | contig 10882 bp, 10 predicted proteins | sample RifCSPhighO2_01_FD_184028 | JGI IMG/M metagenome (GOLD analysis project Ga0209542, IMG submission 184028) | Soil microbial communities from Rifle, Colorado - Rifle CSP2_plank highO2_0.1 (SPAdes) (version 2) | ecosystem: Environmental > Terrestrial > Deep subsurface > Rock core/Sediment ...
GTCGACCGCCGAGTTGAGATTAAAGGGGTAGCCGGGCGGTCGTGCGACACCAAGCTTGTTGTCGATATAAAAACAGCGTGCGCACTCCAAAAATAGCGCAATTTTGCTGCGCGAGAGGCGCCACTTAGGCCCGCCGTAGTTCCAGTCGGGTTTGCGGTTTGGCTTATAGTACTGGCTCATCCCGTTAGAAGCGAGCCCGCTTCTAACGGGACTCACCCGCCTATTCTACCCCGTTAGTGCCGGAAGAACCAAAACGCGTGCGCAATGCGTGCTCAAGTTTGGCAAACACGGAGAATACCAGCATGCCGAGCACGGTCGCCGAAGTTGCGAGCGCAAAGAGCCCGAACCCCGCCGCCATGCCGATGCCGGCGACCACCCATATCCCCGAGGCGGTCGTGAGCTCCACCGGGTGCTCGCCGCGGAAGCCCGCCAACCCGTAGCCCATAAAGCCGATGCCGATGACTATCGAACCCGCTATCTGGAGAGGATTAATGCCGGGGAACATCGATAGTTGGAAGCTCGCCAAGGTGCCCAGGGACACAAAGAGCGCCGAGCCCACCGAAACCAGGGCGTAGGTGCGCATGCCCGCGTGCTTGCCCGCGAGCGAACGCTCAAGGCCAAAGATAGAGCCGAGCAGGGTCGCCACAACGAGTCGCCAAATAAATTCGCTCTCTAGTCCCACGGTGCTGTAATTGTACCCCGGAATTTATTTTGTCTCGAAGGTTACCCACTGTATTGCCCCACCCACCATGACTAGCTGGTCGTCTTTGAGCGAGAACTTGCGGTCGCCGTTGTCTACTTGCTCGGCCGCCAAATATGTTTTGCCGGCGACGGTGGCGCGCAAAAGTTCTACTGTGCCCGACGTGGTGCCGGGGAAGAAGAGTGCCGCACCGAGCGCATTGCCCGGCTTGCCGTTATTATCCTCATAGATGACCACCCATGTCGGAGCCGACACCGCCGCTTTGGCAATCGCGACAGAGTCGCCTGCAGCCTGCGGGCTTGCGATAGAGAGCGAGGTGTTGGAACCCAAGCTTGCAGTACCAACGTCAACCCCGAGGGTGCCGCCGCCAGTTGAGGTGCTAGGGGTTGAGGTCGCGGCGGAGTTCTCTGCCACGGGGCTGGTAGTGCGCCACGCAGAGTATCCCCACGCGATTATCACGCCGACGATGACCCCTACCACAACCATGCCCGCGTAGCGCGCAGTATTATTATTTGATGCAGGCGGCGTCGCTACAGGTTTTGCGGGCACAAATGGATGATATTGCTGTTGCTGATTTTGGCTCTGCTTCTGCGGAACAGACCACGAAAGACCCTCTTGCTTGTTTTGTTCCCCGTCGTTTTTTTCTTGCATACGGTAAAAATTAAAGACGTATAAAACTCTTCCTGCCCGTGCCCCTATTCTATATGACCCCCCGGTACGCACAAGGCGCCGACTTCCTCCAATACACGGTCGGCCTTTTGTCCGGAGACTCCCGCAGAGGCGAGCGCGCGCGTATCGGCGGCAAGGGCGCCACAGAGTACCACTTTTTGGCTTAACAAAGCCGTTTTTTCGCGCCGATTCAATGTCGTAAGCGCCGTTATAGGGTAGAGCCCGTTCCGGTCGATGCGGTCGTGGAGCGTGCCGCCCTGCGGCTCCTCCCATCCCAACAACTCTACCCCCGCGCACGCGGCATAGCGGACGGCCATGTCGGTAAATTTGGTGTTGGTGACGACCAGCCCGCGCATGGGTTCCTGCTCGCCGTTTTGTTTGCGCCTCGCTTCGATGTCTTCCAGCCGCGCTTTGACATACAAGACCGTTTTTAGGTCGGTTTTAAATCCGGCCGCATTATGAAATTTGGCTTCAACGTACATGATGGAACCGCCGTTATGTACGACGACGTCCACCTCGTGCTCGACGCACGCGCCCTGGATAATTTGGTCTATCTCGGTGCGCGCGCCTTCGGCGCGGAAGAGTTCCGATATATAAGCCTCAAAAGGGAAGCCCGACGGGCCAAACTCGAGTATCGCGTGCTTGAGGCTATAGCGCGCCGCCGCGCCGCGGCGCGCCTCGCGCAATTTAGAAAAGGCGTGCCGGTAAATTTCCTGCGTAGTGATGCCGCTGTAGAGCTCCGCTTCCACCGCGCGGCCGATGTCGCGCGCCAACCCATGCTCCGCCCCCGAACGCATGAGCGAGGAGACGAGCTTTTCCGGATTATAAAGCTCGGTGGTGCCGTCAGCTTTTGCGATGAGTATCGCCATGTCTGGCGGTAAGTATAACACCGCCGCCGAGGCACCGGCCGCCGCGGTACAACACCAGCGACTGCCCTTCCGGAACAAAGTGCGGCTCGAGCAAAGTTATGGTGGAACCATTTTTATTTGCAGGAATAAGTGTCTGCCGGTAGCGGTAGCGCGCCGTACACGGACCGTCCACAACATCGCCTATCCAGTTTTCTTCTGATAGTTCGACCACCGTTTGTGTGGAGCCGCGCGGAAACTTTTCGGCCGAGACAGTGACAGTGTTGAATTCCGTATCCTTCCCCACCACGTACTGCGGCACGGCTGAAGGCCCTTGGTTAAAAAGTTCAAACCCGTGCCGCTGGCCGAGCGTATACGCCTGCACGCCCGCGTGTTTGCCGACAACAGCCCCCTCTTCGTTGAGCACATCGCCCGGCACGAGCGTCAGTTCTTGCTGCAACATGTCGTCGATAGAAACATCGCCGAGGAAGCAGAGCCCCTGGCTGTCCTTGCGTTCCGCATTCGGCAAGCCTAACTTTTGGGCAAGCTTGCGCACCGCCGGTTTTTTAAGACTTCCGACGGGAAACAGCGTTTGCCGCAGTTTTGTTTCAGGCACGGCCCAGAGGAAGTAGGACTGATCTTTGTCAGGATCCACTCCCGACAAGAGTGCAACAGTGTGTTCACCGGAGGAGTTGGGGTCGTGTTTATCTCTCCGGAGGGGGACACACTGTTGCACTCTTGCATAATGGCCGGTGGCGACCGCATCGGCGCCTTGCTCCATGCACCAGTCAAAAAAGAGGCCGAACTTTATTTCGCGGTTGCAGAGCGCGTCGGGGTTGGGGGTGCGACCCTTGGCAAACTCTTTGATCGAGATTTCAAACACGCGTTTTTTGTACTCTTTGGACAGGTCGATGGCTAAAAAAGGGATTTTGAGGTGCGCGGCAACGCGCATGGCGTCGAGCTGGTCTACTCCGGCCGAGCACGGGTAGCCGGGCAGAGCGATGCGTATAAACACGCCCGTCACCTCGTGCCCCTCTTTTTGCAGTAGTGCGGCAGAAACGGCCGAGTCCACCCCGCCGGAGAGTCCAACAAAAACCTTCATGCCTTTGTTATAGCTTTTTCCTCCTAATTCCCCAAATATTGTTTTTTATACGCCAAGTGTTGTGCGTAGGTGGTCGCGTAGTGGAAGATGCCTTTTTTGTCGGAGAGAAAAAAGACATACTTTGTTTTTGTGGGCGTGGCGGCGGCGAGGATGGAGTCGATGCCCGGGTTGTTGATAGGCCCCGGCGGCAAGCCTTTGTATTTGTAGGTGTTGTACGGCGAGTCGAACGCAAGGTCGTCGAGGGTGAGCTCAAACGTATTTTTGCCCATAATGTAGGGGAAGACGGCGTCTACCTGGAGCGGCATCCCGATGTCAATACGGCGCCACAGCACCCCTGCTATCATCTGGCGGTCTTTTGTTTTGGAAGCCTCCTTCTCCAAAATAGAGGCCATCACCAGCAACTCCTCGAGCGTGTGCTTGGAGGAAGACAGCTGTTTTTGTATGCCGAATATCTTTTTATGAAAATTATTGTCAAAAACACTCAACACTGTTTCGGTCGATTGTCCGGGCCGAAAGAAGTATGTGTCGGGGAACAGGTACCCCTCGCGTGCGCGAGAGACAAACTCCTGGCGGTTAAAGTCGGGCAATTTTTGCACCAGCAGTTTGGTGATGTCGGCAGTAGTGGACCCTTCGGGGATGGTGACGCGGACAGGTTCGGTTTTAAAGTCGCCGCTGAGGAGCCGCATCGCAACCCACACAAGGTTCTCCTGCCGGGAAAAGAAATAATATCCCGCCGGTATGTGCCGGTCGTCGCCCAAAAGCCGCACGGTCCACTCAAACAACCGCGCGCCCTTGACCACGCCGCGCTCCTCGAACTGCGCGGCGATGGTTTTGAGCGGGCTCCCCTCGGCCACCTCCAGATACGCTCCGCTGGGGAACCCGACCGGAGCGGCAAACCAGAGCGAGTAGAGGATATAGAGAATACCGCCCCATGCAACTAGGTTTATTAGCGCCTTTTCAAACAAGTCGCGGCGCGCGTACCAGTCGACGATGACGTGAAAAGTCGGAAGATGTACGTGGTGCCAAGCCATTATTGAGGAAGACCTGCCTTGCCGGCAGGCAGGTTAGCGGGGCCCATAGGGAGGTTGGGCGGCGGCTCGGAGCGGCGGCTCGGCACGCGCGACAGGCCCGGCGTTTTGACCATCGAGTTGGGGAAGTGCCACAGCGTCGCCAACTCTTCGGTGGTCATATAGCTCGGCACCTGGTCGTAGGGCGCAGCAAAGTACGCCCGGTGTTTGTAATGAAAGAAGAGATTCTTTTTGGTCTTGTCTTGACGTATGTTGTTCCAGTCCTGCCATGGGTATGTAAATATCAACTGTCCGCGCGTCGCACCTATTGAACTGTAACCGGGATAGCGGAAAGAGTTAAAGATGGTAATGAGGTTGGGGGTGTTAATGCCTTTAAACTTTCCCTCTTCGGCGATATAGAGCCCGCGAATGCCAACCTCGAATAAACTTTTTGATTTCGAGTGCTCAATGGCTTCAACTTGCTCGCGTTCGCCAGGGCTAAGCAGGGTCGAGCCGCGCGAGCCTACCTTCTTTTTCTCTGCTGGATCGTCGGTCAGTCCTTGTGCACGCTCTATTGCCCCTTTGGTTATTTTTTGTAGTGCCTTTTTTACTCCTTCCTCATAAGAGTCTTTACCGAGATAAAAACCATACCACTCGTCCTTTTTGTGAGCACGGATAACAAACTGCAACCACAGGTACTCCCCCGACCCCATCTCACTCATGTGTTCCAAAACATTTGTGATAGGGTCCACCTGCACTTCAGGCGTGTCAGTGTTTTTGTCGAGGCCGTAGTCGATGTACGTGCGGATAGGCAACGCTATGTCGCTTTTTTTAAATTCATGTCCCCACATGCCATGGGTTTCTGGGGTAAAGGGAACTTTGTTTACATAATCATCCACCAACGTCACCTTGGCTTCAGGAAATTGTCCGTAGAGTTTAGCCTCGAGCATGTTGCGCCAGCTTTCGCGCATGTATAGATAAAAGTCAACGCGCCCTTCATTTCCCACCAACTCGAGCGCCCAATGTGGGCGGGATTTACCCTTCCAAATGCGGGAGATGAAGTCGCCCTCGCCGCCGGTTTGATATATTGCCGCAAGAAACACCTCCATCGCGAGTGGCGACTTGCTCACCTCGGGCGGCAACTCTATGTGCAAAAGGATGTGCTTTTGGTCAAACCAAAACAAAAGGCGGATGTAGTGTATCCATGACGACCAAAAAAATACAAAAAGATATATCGGGAGCCAAATAGGAGACAGTGCCACCACCATGGCAAAGGTCCCGGCAACGGCGTCGGGGTCGAGTACGGCCGCAAGCCACACCAGCAACAAAAATGCGATGGGCATCACCGCAATGGGTTCTATCTCCCAGTCGTCGAGCCAGTCCTGGAGGTTTTCCGCGCCGCCGGGGCCCCAAAACAGGAGGTATTTTTTCCAGAAAGGATGTTTTTTAAACTCGACCTTCTCCGCCATGGGTATAGTATACTTTATAAATATGGACGCGCTGCTCAACGGATTTCTTGCCGATCCGATGTACTACATCGGGCTGTGCTTTGCGTTTGTCGCGGCGATAGCCTTTCTCACCTTTATACGCGGGTTCTTTTCCGGCGCGCCGCACCTCTTTACTATCTCGGTGCACGCAGGCCACCTCAAGCACTACCGCTTCCGCGTTGTTTGGGGCGTCACCGGCCTGTTTGGCCTCCTGCTCGCATGGGAGACTCTGCGCTGGCTCTTGGCGCAAGTCGGCATCGGCACCTCGCCCGACCCGGGGACGCTCGGCGCGGTGTGGATTGCCTACCTAGTGGTCGGCGCCATCCTGTGGATACTCTTCTCCATCAAAAAAGGCGTCACCGAAAGCGAGCACTAACTGTTTTTACTTTACGAGGCTGAATTTTCCGTCCTTGGCGCGTTTGAAGTATTTTTGGTTCTGCAGGTTGACCACAATCGTACCCGGTTTGACGTGGCGCTCTTTGAGCACCTTTTCGATTATTTGGTCTTTGGTCATCGGGCCGTGTTTGCGCAAAACTTCGCGCACAACGTCGCGGACGACGCCTTCGGTGTAGCCCCACTCGCGCAGCGCGTACATGCCGCGGCCCACCAGCACAAAACGCGGGTCTTTAATTAGCTCGTTGTGGGTGGTGGCGATATGCGCCTTGCGGGAGAACATCTTTTCTATCAAGCTCGACACCTCGCGGAAGTGCAGGGGGCTGCCGTGCTTTTTGACCGCCAAGTAGGCAAAGTCGCGCACGCCTTTGGTGCGGACGTTCTGCGAGCTAGCCTGCCCCCACTCGCCGAGCGGGTTCTTGCCTATCGATTTAGAAATGGTGAGCCAGCGGCGCAGGACCTCGTTGTTGCGGTGCTTGTCGTTGATGCTCTGGAGCTCTTTGAGGAAGCGGTCTATCATCTCGCCCTCCGGAATAAGGTCCTCGTCGGAGAGCCCGCCGTAGAGCGTTTTGAGCGCATTTTCCACCTTGCCGGCCAACTCGGCATCGACGTACCAGCAGCGGTTGACCTCGTCGTCCTCTTTGCGGAATTTAAACGGGTCGCCGAGCACCAAAAGGAAGTAGATGTGATTCTGCATCGACTTGTCCTTGGTCATAAAGTTCAAAAGGTCGTCCTCGCAGACGATGCCGCCGAGGCTGTCGATGATGCGCTCGAGTTCGTGGAATGCGGCCTCTGCCTGGGCAAACGCCGGCGATTTTTTGAGCGCGGCAAGGGCATGATTTTCTATCTGGCGGACACGCTCGCGGGTGATGCCGTAGCGCTTGCCGATGGCCTCGAGGGTAGTGCGCTCTGCCGAGGTGCCAAGGCCAAAACGCGACTCAAGCACAATGCGCGAGCGCTCGGGGAGCGCCACAAGCAGCTTTTTGACTATGGCCTTCGGCTTGAACCCTGTTTTGTCGACCATTTGCGTTGCCATATATGTGGTATTGTATATCACGCCCAATTTTTGGTGTCAACCTGCCCCGACCTTGCGTCGGGGACACCTACCTCATACCACTAAGTTTATGATTTTGCCAGGGACGTAGATTGCCTTCTTTTCGGGCCCGGTGAGCCACTTTGCCGCAACACTTCGAGCTGCTTGCAGAGCCTCGGCCTCACTAGTATCGGGCGCAAGCTCCACCTTGCCGCGAACTTTTCCGTTGACCTGCACCGCGACAGTTACGGTCGAAGAAACGAGTTTCGAAGAATCGTATTCCGGCCAACTACTACGATATATCGTAGTACTTTCACCCGACCTCTCCCACAACTCGGCTGCGATGTGTGGTGCAAACGGAGAGAGCAGCTGCAAAAATATTTTGTACACCTCAAGCGACGGAGATTTTTCCAATTCATTAAGCAATATCATCAGCGCCGAGACGGCGGTATTCATCTTCAACTGTTCAATATCCTCCCCCACTTTTTTAATGGTTTGATGGAGCAGGGTTTCCAAAACTTGGTCATCCGATGACCAAGTTTTGGTATCAGAAAGTCGCCAAACTCTCTCCAAAAAGCGCTCCAGACCGGCGATGTTTTTGGTGCTCCAGGGCTTCATCGCTTCGAGCGGGCCCATAAACATCTCGTACATGCGTAGGGCATCGGCGCCAAAGCGCGCGGTCATGTCGTCGGGGTTGATGACGTTGCCCCACCGCTTGCTCATCTTGCGGCTGTCCTCACCGAGGATAATGCCCTGGTGGCGCAGTTTGAGGAAAGGCTCGCCAAAGTTGATATAGCCCATGTCGCGCAACGCTTTGGTAAAGAAACGCGCATAGAGTAAGTGCAGCACGGTGTGTTCCGCCCCGCCGACATAGAGGTCAACCGGGAGCCATTTCTGCATCGCCGCCGCAGATGCAAACTCTTTGTCGTTTTTAGAGTCGACAAAACGGAAGAAGTACCATGACGAGCAGGCAAAGGTGTCCATCGTGTCCACCTCGGGCTTCCACCCCTTGCCAAATATCTTTTCGGTCCGCTCCGCCAGCTCTTTAGACTGCCCCAAGGGCGAGGTGCCGGTCGGCTTAAATTCGACGTCGGTCGGGAGCATCCACGGCAAGTGTTCTGCAGGTATTGCGTGGGGCTTGCCTTGTGGGTCGTACACAATAGGAATGGGAGCGCCCCAGTACCGCTGGCGGCTGATAAGCCAATCGCGCAGGCGGTAGGTCTTTTTCATCGCACCCCCAACAAACTCGGTAATTTTTGTCTTCGCCTCCTCGCTGCTCATCCCATCAAATTTGCCGGAGTTGGTGAGGATACCTGTGCCGGTGTAGACGCCCCCAGTTTTTTGAGCTTGCGACCAGACAAAGCGGTGAGCTTCCGGTGTCAAAAACTTTTCTACCTCATCCGGCCTCAACCAAACAACTTCGTGCTTTTCTTTTTCTTCATCTAGAACTTTTTCTTGAGTACTGTCTTGTAGCTCAAAGTAAAAAACATGCGCGTGCACAAAAGTATTTTGATTTTTGGGTACATGAAAGAATTTGCTGTGCACCATCCCAATTTTGCCCAACAATTTTAAATTTGAGTAACCGGTCTCCTGATTTATTTCTGCAATAGCGGCCTGTTCAGGAGTTTGGTTGTCCTCAACTCTACCCGTCAAAAAAGTTCCCCATGCGACCTTTTTCCATTTGAGTGCAAGATATTTATCCTCTGACCAATGTTTGACCACAGCAATAATTCCTTGCGGCTCAAAAAACGGCTCACTTTCTCGTGCGGCACCGGGCTCTGATGTTTGAACAAACACTGGCTCGACAACCTGCACCACAGGGATGTTGAACTTCTGCGCAAACTCAAAGTCGCGCTCGTCGTGCGCGGGCACGGCCATGATTGCGCCGGTGCCGTAGTGGCCGAGCACATAGTCGGCAATAAATACCGGGACTTCTGCTTTGTTAGCCGGGTTGATAGCTTTAATCCCCTTCAGCTCCACACCCGTCTTCTCCTTCCCCTCCGCGCTCCGGTCGATGTCTGACTTATTCTTTGCCTCGTTTATATACTTCTCTACTTCTGACTTGTTTGATACTTGTAACTTGTTACTTGCTACTTCTTGCAGCAGCGGATGCTCCGGCGCCAACACAAGATATGTTGCGCCAAACAAAGTGTCCGGCCGCGTGGTAAACACTTTAATATCGGACATCCGATGTCCGATTATTGGGAAGTTAATTTCCGCTCCTTCTGACCGCCCAATCCAGTTGCGCTGGTTTATTTTGGTCGATTCCGGCCAATCAAGCCCGTCGAGGGCGTCGTGGAGCTCGTCGGCATAGTCGGTCACCTTAAAAAACCACTGCTCCAGGTCGCGCTTCTCCACCTTGGCCCCACTGCGCTCGGCGGTGCCGTCGGGCAGCACCTGCTCGTTGGCGAGCACAGTCTGGTCGACCGGGTCCCAGTTGACCAGCGCCTTCTTTTTGTACACCAACCCCTTTTCAAAAAATTTGGTAAAGAGCCACTGCGTCCAGCGATAGTAGTTTGGGTTGTGCGTGCCCACCTCGCGCGACCAGTCGTAGGATAGGCCCAGCGATTTCATTTGCCGCCTAAAGTTGGCAATGGATTTGTCGGTGGTTTGCTGGGGCGGCACGCCGGTTTTAATCGCATAGTTTTCGGCGGGCAAGCCAAAAGCGTCCCAGCCGGTCGGATGGAGCACGTTGAAGCCCTTCATCCTTTTGTAGCGGCTGTAGATGTCGGTTGCCGAGTAGCTTTCGACGTGGCCGACGTGGAGCCCGTCGCCGGAGGGGTACGGGAACATGTCCAAAACGTATTGTTTCGGCTTTTTTGAATCTCCTGCCTTGCTAGCAGGCAGGTCTTCAGCTCGAAAAGCCTCCTCCTTCTCCCACCGCTCCTGCCACTTTTTTTCTATTGCTTTATGGTCGTACTTCACGCAGACAGAATACCATGGTAGAACAAGTGCGGGAAGTTGCCCGGCACCCGCCGCGGCGCAAACACAAGGAGGCGTGTCATGGCGGAAACGCCGCAAGGCTTAATACCAGCGGGAACCATGGCTAAAGAAGTTCAAGTGGGTATGTCGATGATTCATACTTGGAGGAAGCGCGGAATAATCACCTCTGCCCACCAACAGCCAAATGGCACCGGTATCCTGCACTACTTTGATCGGTCTCAAATCAGAATCGCGCGCTTGGCCAGCGACTACATGATGTTCGGCTTCAACCGCGACCAGATCTACCAGCTCCTCACCACAAAAAAGGGGCGGCTTGGTCTCCAGACCAAGCAGGAATGCCTGGACACTCTAGAAGAACTAAGGCGCGGCGAAGCCGAAGTTTGGAAGGCAATCGACGAACAGACTGCGGCAACCGGATAGCCGCCTTGCCAAACAAAAACGCCCGCTCTCAATCTTGAGCGGGCGTTTTTATATTTATTTTTACTGTTTAATTGGCGGGTAGAGTTGCGGGTCGATGCTGCGGTCAAAGCACACCTGGCCGGTGCCGTGCTGCCAGGAGTCGCTTCTGCCGCCGCCGGTCTTCGAGAGCCCTGCCGGCTCCGGAATTGTCATCATGTCCTGCCCTCGGCTTGCGGCGCCAAAGGTCGCACACAAGCCAAAATCGAGCGGACTGTTGCGCTTGTACACATATGCCTCTCCGGTC
>Ga0209542_10019415_pt1 | contig 10882 bp, 5 predicted proteins | sample RifCSPhighO2_01_FD_184028 | JGI IMG/M metagenome (GOLD analysis project Ga0209542, IMG submission 184028) | Soil microbial communities from Rifle, Colorado - Rifle CSP2_plank highO2_0.1 (SPAdes) (version 2) | ecosystem: Environmental > Terrestrial > Deep subsurface > Rock core/Sediment ...
CCTCAGGCCCGACCGGGCCAACAGGAGCTACAGGAAGTACTGGAAGTTCAGGTCCCACAGGACCAACAGGAGCGACTGGATCTAGCGGAACGACAGGTCCAACAGGTCCAACCGGATCAATCGGATCAACAGGAGACTCAGGACCAACCGGACCTACGGGAGCAACCGGATCTTCAGGTGCATCAGGACCAACAGGCCCAACCGGAGCAACAGGTAGTAGCGGAGCAAGCGGTCCCTCCGGGCCAACCGGTGCCACAGGTTCAACAGGAGACTCAGGACCAACAGGACCTACCGGAGCAACAGGCTCTAGTGGTAGTTCAGGACCAACCGGACCAACAGGTTCAACCGGCGCCAGTGGTCCAACAGGCCCAACCGGAGCAACAGGTAGTAGCGGAGCAAGTGGTCCAACAGGTCCAACCGGAGCAACCGGTTCAACAGGAGACTCAGGACCAACAGGACCTACGGGAGCTACCGGATCAACCGGTTCATTAGGACCAACAGGTCCAACTGGAGCCACCGGTTCAACAGGAGACTCAGGTCCAACCGGACCTACGGGAGCAACCGGTAGTACGGGTAGTTCAGGTCCAACAGGTCCAACCGGAGCAACCGGACCAACAGGCCCTACCGGCGCGACTGGGACTACTGGAACATCAGGACCTACAGGTCCAACCGGGACTACAGGTCCCACCGGTCCAACGGGAGCTACCGGTTCCACAGGAGCCTCGGGAGCGTCAGGTCCATCTGGCCCAACCGGCGCGACTGGTCCAGTAGGTCCGGAAGGCACATCTCTACTTTGGGAGGATAAAACCTGCGATGGTCCACTTGGAACCGATACTAGCTGGTGTGGTTTAATCTATCCTTATTTGGATGCGGACAGCCAGGTTTTTGCCTTGGGTGGGACTTCGACTGCTGAAGCAGAATTAGTCTTTGATCCAAGAGCTGCAAAATCTACCGGGACGACAATGGTTGAGACGGTAAAAATTAGCGGTTTAACCTACACTCATACTTCTGCTGAAACCGGAAATGTCGCAAAAATAAGTTTCAGCGATACTTCTTCAAATTCAACCGGAAATGCGGTTACAAATGGACTGGATATCGCATCGGTGGTTAATACTACAGATTCGGGCACAAAAGAAGTAAATGGCCTCAATATAGAAACTCCTACCTTAACCTGTGCTACTGGTATTTGTACTTGGAGCGGAATAAAAATTTCAGGTGCAACAGCTGATGCAACCGAAGTTGAATATGGGATTCAAATCGGCAGTATTACCGGAGGAGGTGGCAGTGCCAATGAGATTGCATTATCAATAGGAACAGGTTGGGATAGGGGACTCGTTATTGGCGATAGTTCAAATTATGTCAAATTAGCAGAAGGTACGACAACTGGTTTTCAGTACGGAGGAACATATCGACCACTAATCACATGGGTACTTTCACCCGAGTATCCGGGCGCAACATTATTTGCCGATGGTTCTAGTAATTCCGGCAGCATGACATCAGATTATACTAATTCTAAAGACACTGGGAGCAGAGCCACTTATTATGAATGGAATGCAACGGCCGGATCTTTGCAGGATTACGATATTGTTATTCGCTTTACTCTTCCCTCAAATTTTGCAACTGACGGTTGGGAGGCGGGCACCGATCAGGCTATGGTTATTGATTTAGTTACCGAAACCAATGATGTTCTAGATAATCAAATCGATGCAACAGTTCGTCTTGAATCTTTGGACACCGCCGATGCAACAGAAGACAATATGGTTAGCGCAGTTGCCGCAACTTGGACGACAAAAGCGATCGACGACAGTGAGTTAACCGACTGTAATGTAGCCGGTGAAACCTGCCTTATCGAATTAAAGATGCAGAGCAAAAGTGGAAACTATGCTAGAGTTGGCGATATCACTCTAAAGTATAGAGCGGCATTTTAAAGTCGCTTAAAGGAATTCAGAGGAAAATAAAATACCTCTCAATAAATTGACGAGGTATTTTGTTGCTGGTTGTATTATTTCTCAGTTCATCCTCGCTTCAAGAAGCGAGGTATTCACCTAGCGCAATAAAAATATGGAAAAAAGCGATACTAAAAAAAGGCAGCACAAAAAAATTCATCATCAAGTCAAACCTGAAATTAACTATGAGCCTCAAAAACTGGCCAAATCATTTCATTTTTCCAAAAAAAATGCGCTAGAGTTAATCAGTGCTACGTTAATCACTTTACTGGTTTTGTTCTTAGGACTTTTTTATATTGCCAAAAACAAGACGACTGCCGAGATTCTGATAGATGAATTTGTCGACGCTTTAAAAAGCAAGCTGGGATTCGAGTACAGCTCCGACCCACTGGCAGACTTCGTTTTTAGCCAGGTAACCCCGAATTATAATGCCTTTGCCGCAGATAAAAAACAAGCGGGGACGCATAGATTAATGTTGGAAAGAGACGGAGCAAAAGTGGAAATAAAATTCCAGTCAGCAGAATTATATCCAAAGATATCAGATTCGACTAAATCCGTATCTTCTGCGGGTCAGACTGATGCTACTGACTCGGCAGGGACAAATCCTTTAGAGCAAACCCTGGATAATATCAATGCTCAGATAGATGAAATAGGCAGCAGCCTGCAGAATATTTCCAAAAAAATTACCGAAATCCAACAGGATATAAGTGAGATTTCCTCAAAAGGCAAGATGGTAGCAGAAGACGGAGAGAGAAAGGTATTATTTCAAGACATCGTCTACGGTACAGATTTAGACTACATGCTAAGTGAGGGCGGTATCCAACAGCAGATAATCCTAAAAAACAGAGAAAACCTCAACAACCGGTTTAACTTTAGTCTTAATCATCGAGATCTAAGTTATGAGGATGTCGGGGAGGGAGTCTGGTACTTTTCCAATAAAGAAAACAAAGTCATGCGGATTCCCAAAGCCTACGCAATAGACGCAGACGGCAAATTCACAAATGACGTTGATATCCGCGTAAAAACCACACTTCTCGTTACCATCATGACGGTGGTTGTACCGAAAGAATGGTTGGAGGAAGCAGGGAGAGCTTATCCCGTGAAGATTCATACGGCATTTGAGATAGTTCCGAATCTGCGCGACGGAAAAGCCAAGCCTATAGAAATCGTAACGCCCGGGATTACGAATACCAGTGTAATACCGTCAATAACCGGTTCTGAAAAAATATTACCTTCGACTGTTGAGATTTTACCAACAGAAACAGCAACAATTAGTCCAACGCCGGAACCCTCAGGGTTCCCTAATTACCAAGAACCCTGAGGGTTCCTATTAATATGAAAATCAAATTAAAAAAAATCCATAATAATAATACCCACGTATTTATCGATGCGACAAATATTATCTATGGCGCATCAAGGTTAGGCTGGAAAGTGGACTTCAAAAAACTTTTTAAATATTTAAAAGAGAGATATCAAGCCGTAAAAATATTTTATTTCGCCGGAGTAGATGATGAGAATAAAAAACAACTCAAATTTTACGAGAAACATACAGAGTTCGGATATTTGCTTCGGTTAATCCCGGTAAAAAGATTCTCCGACGGAAGTAAAAAAGCCGATGTTGATTCCCGAATGACTTTTGAGATGATGCTTCTTTTTCAAGAATACGATAACGCAATAATAATGACAGGCGACGGTGATTATTACTGGGTGCTTGAATATCTTATACGTAGAAAAATGAGGGTATATTTGATGGCTCAAGAAAAGTCTACTGCAAGAGAACTGAAAAAATTGTTTGGGAGATTCTATGTCAATCTTACCGATATTCATCGGATTATCGAATTTGACCAAAAAAAACGGGGTAGACCTGATTAACATTTCTACCCCTCGGGATTATATTTTTATGATATCAAATATAAAAAAAAAGTCAATAGCTAAAAAAATGGGCAGACGCTTTTGAAGAATCTACCGCTCTGGATTATGAATAAATATTAATAAATATTATGACTAAAGTCAATAGCAAAAAATGAAAAGAAAAATAATTAATTTTTTAACGATAATTTTTTTCTTGATAATCAGCCATTTAACAGCCAATAATATTCAGGCCGCGGCTCCGACCTTTGTCAGCGCCGGATCAGTTGATTCTGATACAGCTCAATCATGCGCTACAACACCAAGCCCGCCGACTCATCAAGCGAACGATATTATTATTGTTGCCGCTTATAACGCAAATGGCGACGCAATGAGTACTGTCACTTCTGGGTGGAATTCTTTCAATAATATAGCTGGAACCGATGATATTGCTTTTTTCTGGAAAAGAGCAACCGGAGCGGGAACAGCCGGTCCGGCAATTACTGCCGCTGGGACCGACTGTTTTAGTATCGCCTATATTATCAGAGGAACTATAACTAGCGGGACTCCCTTTGAAGATGCCACAAATTCAGGAGATGGAACAACACAAGACAATACGCCAGATACAGCAACTATTACCACAACAGGTACCAACAGATTAGCGATGGCTTTTGTAGCCCATGACGGAGAGTCAGCCGGCGTGACCTGGTCGAGCGGCAATCCTCCAAGCGGTTGGACTGCCGATTCTAATGTAGATTCATCGAGCGGAACAGACGTCGGTTTTTATGTTATCTCTAAAACGCAGGCTTCTGCAGGAGACGTTACTTCAGTAGTCGTCGGTACCTGGTCTGCTGCGACGCTTTATGGAGCGGTAACTCTGGCTTTTATTCCCGATCCGACCGCCTTCGATCAAAATGCGTTCCGGATAAGAAGCAGTGATACGGTTGCGCTGTCAGCCAATAACGATGCGGACTGGGCAGCGGTGCTTAATACAAATGCCAGCGTTTACCCGGATACTGATTTTCGCATCAGATTTGAAATTGAAGTGTCCGGAGGAGCTCCAAGCCAAGCCTTTGAGCTTTGGTACGCTAGAAACGGAGGCTCTTATGCTATTATCCCCAATAATGCGACTGCCTGGAGTTCAGGTTCGCCCAGTGGCCAACAGACGATCCAAGCTCTTCCATCGGCTCAGTATACGGATCTTGAAGCAACGACGAACCTGCTTTCTGCCAGTGGGTCCACATTCATTGCCGGTACCGGGAACGAGGACAATGCTGCGCCCGCAGTGATCTTTACCGACCCTTCGCATACGGAGCTGGAGTTTACCGTTATGATGCGAAAGCTTTATGACTCGCAGGGACATAATCCCGACGGCACTTATTTTGATTTCAAAATCTACAAAAGCGGAGGTACTGTACTTGATTCTTATACAAACATACCGAGAGTCACGGTGGCAAACAGGGTAGGACATATAGGCGGGACTCCTCAAGAATCGGTCATGAGGTATCATTTGAAAGACAGCAACGGGAATCTATACTATTTAGGCGAATATGCAGACACGAGTAATACCGCAGTTATGATGAAGTCTACTGACGGAGGCGATTCCTGGAACCCACAGGATACTGCTGATGCGCCGACTAACGGCGACCTTGAAGGGGGAGACATGGTCCTTAGTGGAAATACTTTATATATTTCCAATCAGGGGATGAGCTCACAAAATGTTGAATACTGGGAATATGATGTTTCAACTGCCGGTACTCCCGATCAGTGGACTGTTACTAATAGGACGGTTGAGTCCATAACTAGCACTACTCTTGAGCAAGGAACTTGTATTGTTAAGCGCTCTTCCTCCAAAGTAATTGTATACAAACAGGAGGACGGTTCTTTTGATAATCTTTATTACGAGATAAATTCCGACGGAGATACTACATGGGATGAAACTAAAACAGAAATTGATACCACTGCTAGCGTTAATTTCTACGGGCCAGGTTGTATCCTAGATTCCACAGGTAAGACGCATATTGTTTATCTGGGATACGAAGGCGGAACATATAAAATTTATTTTAAAACTTTAACTTCAGGTGATGTTCTTAATGGAAGAAATACAATTGTTGATACGGGGTTAACTACTGAAGCTCCTGCCCATAATTATAATATTACTCCTCCGATTGTCTGGACAGATGGTGCAACAGAACGCGTCGGAGTAGCCTACCGCAAATCCGATGACAATATGTACTTTAGGAGTTGGAATGCTTCCACTGAGGCATTTGAAAATGAGCAGCAAATAAGCGATGTAAACGTGGAGTTCCAGGAAGGCGGTAACCAAATGCTTTTAGCGGATGTGCGCCCCGATGACGATACCGATAATCTTCATGCAATTTACGTTGAAAGAACCGTTTATGACATTTGGAGTGATGTACGCGTGTCCGGATCGTGGGGTACAGATACTGAGCGAAAAGATGCTGTTACCGCACACTGGCTGCGCAGCAGCCTGTTTACTCACAGTGCTGGTAATGGCGGAGCGAAGGTGGTGGGCTACATCTGGGATAACGGATCAGGTGGCGCTGTAGGCTATACCAGATATGATGAGTATGGCCTCAATACTGCTCCTTCCGCGCCGACTACTATGTATACCAATGAGACAGATACCGGCGCCCAGTCGGGAGCGGCAAATCCGGTCGGAGTCGGCGACTCAACTCCGGTATTTTCGGCAGTTTATGCTGATTCCGACAGCGGAGACATTGCCAATAAATACGAAATAATTGTGTATAGCAATTCGGGCTGTACGACCCAGGTCTGGGACTCGGGCGCGTCGGGAACCTCGATGACCAACTGTACCCAGGGCAACCGCTGCCAGAATATTGACTTTGGCGGAACGGCGCTTGAATTTGACGGAACTCAGTACTGGTGGAAGATTAGATACTGGGACGATGACAATACAGCCGGTACCTTCTCCGGCTGTTCGGATAACTTTACGATGTTGTCTCCCTCCGAGCAGCTGCGCCACGGCAACTATTTCTTTAATCTATCTACAGAAAGAAAGTATACATGGTAAAATAATAAACAACTTACAGGATACAAGAAACAAGATGCAAATAATAACAGTCATTCTGGCTTGTCCAGAATCGTTGTTAAAAGTTTGAAGTATTTGAATTTTGAATATTGAGATTTATTTGTTTCTTGTTGGTTGTTACTTGGAAATTATTGAACATTTATGTTAAAAAGGTCATTTTCCAAAATTGCCATTATCTTTGCCGGTATTGGCTTAGCTGTATTAATTTTTGCACCGTCTTATTTTTTTTACTCCAAATACCAAAAAGCCCAAAAACTTCTCAAAGACCCCTCCTACATCCAAAAACAGGAGGTCAAAAGTCTGGTTGAAAAAGTCGGCAAACTAATCGATCTGCCCGAGGGTGAAGAGCCGACCATTGCTACTGTTTCCGATAAAGAAAAGTTGAGCGCGCAGCCATTTTTTTCCAAAGCCGAGAACGGCGACCAGGTACTAATCTACACCAAAGCCAAAAAAGCAGTTCTTTACCGGCCATCGACCAATAAAATAATCGAGGTCGGACCGGTCAATATCGGACAGGAGGAGACAAAACCTGCGACTCCTTCCGCAAATCCCGTTGTAACGGTTAAGCCAACCACAGTCTCAACCGCCAGAATTGCGATCTATAACGGCAGCAAAACTGCAGGGCTGGCAGCCTCAACCGAAGCAAAATTAAAAACCAAATTCAACAATATCACGATAGTCGAGAAAGGCAATAGCAGCGGAGACTATGACAAGAGTTTGGTTTCCGATCTGTCAGGCAGTCAAAAAAGTCTAACCTCAGATATCGCCGCATACCTTGGGGGCGAAATTAAATCTTTTCCTACATCCGAAACAAAACCCGACGCCGACATTCTGGTTATAGTTGTAAATTAATATCCTCCAAACTCCCTTATTTACTAGAGCAGACTAATTTTGAGAACTTTTAAATAAATTTCTGAAAAGACCTTCTTAATGGTAATTCTCTTAAAACGCATATAATACTTCGATAACTCAGGTTTGCAACTGAGTTACTCAGTATAAATCCTTCAGGGTGAATCCTTCAGGGTGAATCCATCTAATCCACTTTTTCCCTCTGTCGAGCTGTAAACTGGAATAAGATGGATATATAAACCCTTAAAATTTTATTTGTAAAGTTAATAACTTGTTACGACTTTTCGTGCGATCGCATGCAAAGTCGTACTTGACAAATTCAATACCTGTTATACCCCTTTGCTTTCAAATTGCAAAAGGTATAATACCTAACGGAGCTTTGATTTTATAGTGAGTAACAACGTTAAGTCAATATATAAACTCTCAATTTGAAAGCTACGGTAGGTATATACCAAACTATATCAATTTTTTGCAAAATCAAAGCAGAGTGGTATATACTCAAATATATGTCGGGTAACCCTTCTCTTAAAAAAGTAAAATTAAAACGATGGGAATTGACAAAAGCCGTAATGGAAATTATTTTCCTTGGTTTAATTTCCGGCGGCGGCTCGTGGACTCGTCCGACTTTGCCTCTGATGATTAGAGCGATCATAGAAGCGTTAAAAGAATATAAAAAATTAAATATAGAAGAGATGAAAGTAAGACGAATCCTGAAAAACCTTGAAAAAAGAGAAATACTTGATTTATATGAAAAAGACGGCAATGTATATGTAAAATCACTCAACAAAAATAATTCCACATTGATCAAGTACAGTCTTAAGCCTATTTTGGACTTCAAACAGAGGAATAAAAAATGGACGGGGAAGTGGTATTTGGTTTTTTTTGACGTTCCCGAAATCCAAAGAAACAAGCGAAATTATCTGCGGCTTTTTTTAAAAAAGTTGGGATTTTATCCCTACCAAAAAAGCGTCTACCTTTTTCCCTATGAGTGTGAAGAAGAAATAAAACTTATCAAAAAAATCGTCGAAGGCGGAAAATACATAAAGTATATTATAGCGGAAAAAATCGAAGACGAATTTGAGGTAAAAAGATTTTTTCAATTATCCCAATAATTACGACTTTTCGTGCGATCGCATGCAAAGTCGTAACCAAGAACATATTTCTTGAAAGTAAAAAAGAATCCTGCCTTCAATCTTTCTTCCTTTATCCAGGTCAAATCCCGGTTAAATTTTGAATACATTTCTTACATAAAACGACCGAGAAATGAGCGCGCTGGTATTTTTTTTAGTTCAATTTTTATCCCCAATTTACCTATGCATAGCCTATGCAATGCATACATAAATATTCTGATTTCTATCTTTTTGTGTCCGAAAGAATTTAGAAGTTTTATTGCAATGATTGATAATATTCCAAAGATCATGGTAAGGGATTATTTGGATTGAATTTGATAGACTCGTGCGACTATTAGATCTCGAATGAGAGAATCGTCATAGGTATGAAATCCAAAAATATATTCCTTAGCTATTTTTTGTCAGGATTCGTTTTTAATCTCTGTTGCAAATATACCCAAGTTTTTTAAGAACAGTTAATCTTTTTGAATGTTTTGAGACAACCTGGAAGGTAAGTTTTCCTTTAAAATCATAGCTGGTGTTCCAGAATTTAGACTTTAGGCACGAAATTTATGAGGTGACTGAAGTCAGGAAAGAATGCTGCTTTCAAATTTTCTTCCATTATCTAGGTCAAATTCCGGTTAAATTTTGAATACATTTCTTACTTAAAACAGCCAAAATATGAGCACGCAGGTAACTTTTTAGTTCAATTTTTATCCCCAAAAATACCTATGCATAGCTTATGCATTGCCTATATAAATGTGGCTAAAATAGCTCTTGACTTCTGCAAAGATATAATATCTAATAATACTATAGGGATTAGAGATGAATAAAGTAATTTTAAGTAAAAAAAATCTGGTATCGATCGGGGAAGCGGCAGAAATTCTCTCGGTTTCTATTGATACGGTTCGCAGGTGGGAAAAATCCGGAATTCTGCATGCCGAAAGGCTCGATGGAAAGAATCGCTACTTCTCCAGAAACGAGTTAAAAAAAATTAAGGCGTCCCTGCCTCTTTCGATCTCTCAAGCCGCCTTCCGGTTGGGGATTTCGGTAGACACATTAAGAAGACTTGAAAAAAAAGGTATTTTGATTCCGGAAAGAAATTTGAGTGGAGAACGCGTCTATTCACACCAATCTGTAGATAAATTTTTAAAGTCTCCTCCGGATTCAATCTCAAATAAAGCCGCGAAACTTAATCACATATCATCAGGTGTACCATCGACTCCACAGGATGAAAGACAAAAAAATTTTTATAAAACTGCTCTTATCATTGCTTTGCTTTTAATCGATTTGTTGTTTGCAATTGGCTTTTATATTCAACGTCCTAAAGTCCTAACTTCGGCACCTCTTGAATTGGAAGCAAAAGTGGCGAAGCTGTATTCTCAGCTTGCGTCACCCTTTATAAAAAAAATTATCAGCCTGAGTCCGGAGCTCGAGGTGGTCCAGAAGAACGACACGGCAGAGCTACGATTGGCTGTCGAGGTTGGTCGCGGAGTTGGAATTCCGGGATCAACAGGTCCTGCAGGACCAAAAGGAGAAAAGGGCGATAAAGGAGATAAGGGAAGCCAGGGAGACGCGGGGAGCGCAGGAAGCGCGGGAAGCGCGGGTCAAACAGGAGCTACAGGATCCGCAGGCAGCGATGGCGGAACAGGTCCAACCGGACCGTCGGGGACAGGAGGAGGAAGTGGTGGAACCGGGTCAAGTGGTCCAACAGGATCCACAGGGGCAACGGGTACAACTGGAATAAGCGGTGCGAGTGGTCCAACTGGGCCCACAGGGTCGACCGGAAGTACAGGTGCCTCTGGTCCTAGCGGTTCCACAGGTTCTACGGGATCTTCAGGAGTTAGTGGTCCCACAGGTCCAACAGGAGCGACCGGAACTGCAGGACCAACCGGTCCAACAGGAACCCAAGGGACAGCCGGAGAAAATGGTCCCTCAGGTCCAACCGGAGCAACAGGAACCAGTGGTGCATCTGGACCGACAGGTCCTACGGGAGCTACCGGATCAACCGGTAGTTCAGGTCCCACAGGCCCAACCGGAGCTACCGGTTCAACAGG
>Ga0209542_10019418_pt1 | contig 10880 bp, 7 predicted proteins | sample RifCSPhighO2_01_FD_184028 | JGI IMG/M metagenome (GOLD analysis project Ga0209542, IMG submission 184028) | Soil microbial communities from Rifle, Colorado - Rifle CSP2_plank highO2_0.1 (SPAdes) (version 2) | ecosystem: Environmental > Terrestrial > Deep subsurface > Rock core/Sediment ...
CGTGTCCAGACAGCGTAAATGAGATGCACAAGCTTCCGTTCTACGGCACACATTGCCACGCAGTAGTGCTTACCTTCCGCAATCTTCTTCTCGAAAAACCGCTGCAGATCGGGATTATGTTGGCGGGCAATGAAAGCGGCATTGAAGAGCAGAGAGCGCAGCGTGCCATTGCCGCGCTTCGTGAGGAAGCCTTTGCCGTGGATGGACGTACCGCTCTCGTGGACGCGGCAGTCGAGACCGAGGTAAGCCACGAGCTTCCCCGGATGATCGAAGCGACGAATATCGCCGATGTACCCGACGAGGGCAGCGGAACAGACGGGACCGATACCCGGAATGGATTGGAGGAGCGTCTGCGTTTCGGATTCCGTTTTTCCAAGTTGTCGCCGCATCTCCCTGAGATTCTTCTCCAGGGAAAGACAGAGCCGCGGGAATACGCTGTTGATTTTCTTCTCGGTGGTTTTCTGGTAGGTCTCGTGCACACGGATGAGGTTCTTGCACCTGGTTTTGAGTTTCACCAGTGCTGCGTACTCTCGAAGGAGAGCCTTGAGCTTCAGGATTGCAGGGGTATCGGTAAAACGGTAGCCGTGCCCTGCGATGAGCACCGAGCGGATCGCTCTCGCATCCTTCACGTCGGTTTTGACGCGGCGCAGAGTTGCATTGATGGCCTTGGAGGTGATGTAGGGATTGATGACGGTAACATCCCAGCCGTGGTCGGTGAGGAGGACGCAGAGAAGGAGGTGGTAGATGCCCGTGGATTCAAGACCGATCTTCGTGTGCTCCTTCTGGAATTGCCGGTGATGTAAACTGTCTTCGAAGGAAGTAATTCCTTCGTTGTCATTGGCAAAGACACTGACTTCCGCAACAGCGTTCCAAGCGACGTGGAAGGTGTCTTTGCTTATGTCGATGCCGATGTAATCCATGGGTTATGGCATGGGGAAGGGAAAAAAAGTAAGAGAGAAAAAGAGAGAATGAGTGGGTAGACGTTCCATCCCACAGCGACATCCTCGATGCAGGTTCCTGTGTCATAGGTGGCGTAACCCACAACTCCATCATCCGCATCCAATGAGGATATCGTGGGATTGTAGGTTTGCTGCCGGAGCAGAATCTCCAACAAAACGACGACAACTCCCACTCACCCAAAGGCTACCCTCGGGGTGCAAGAGGGAATATAGGAACAAAGCTTCGAATATTCTTGTTTTTGTTTCTGTTACCCCTCACCCCAGCCCTCTCCCTTCGGGAGAGGGAGTGTATGTTGTTTTGTTTTTTTACGGGATGAATCCCGCGCGGCGCAATAAATAGCGCGGCTATCAGGTAACTGACCCGATGGCTACAGGCAGAGCGCCTCTTCGAGGCGCGGTGTCTATGATTTGCCCATCATATCACTGCTGTCCAAAGAACTTCTGACCCCTTCAGGCTTTTCAGCTAGAACAAGCTGATCTGCGGACCTGCCCTGATGCTCAGTTTCTTGAGTGTTCTTTCAGTACAACAGAGCACGGCAATCAGTGGGAATGGCTGCAGACAGACCTCTCTGAGCATTCGCGAGAGCTCTAAAATCTTCCGAGGTTTTCCCATGATCGCAGAGAGCCATTTCAGCAACAGGTAATAGATCATCGCAACCCAGACTTGGGTGAGGACGGCATTGCGGGATGTGCCGAGAAACGTCTTGATCTTCAGGTTCTGCTTGAGCCATTTGAAGAACAGCTCGATGTCCCACCGGCATTTGTAGATGAGGGCGATGTTGGAAGCAGAGAGTTGAAGCATGTCTGTCAGAAACTCATAGGTCACATCGTGCTCGGCATCGTGGTAGGTTACGAGGCGCAGATCATCGGGATAGTCCTTCATAGCCTTCGGCAACACGAAGGCAATCCGTTCGTCTTTGAGCACGCCCTTGCCCGTCGGAGAACGATGTTCACCAAGGCGGAGAGTCTGTGCGCCTTTCTTCCTGCGGATCACGAAGTGATGACCAGCCTTCACGATCTTCCAGAGGAGCGCATAATCGGCGTACCCGCGATCGATGATGAAGATCGTGCCCTTGGGATACTGAGAGAGATCGATCTGCTTCAGAGCGGTGACATCACCCACCTTGCCCGTTGTGAGATCCACGAGATCAGGGATTTGGCTGCGCACGTCAAAGCTCGTATGGAGCTTGATGGCTCCTTTCGCTTTCTGGAATTTCGCCCAGTCAAAGAGCGAAAGGCAAAGATCGATGGTTGTGGAATCGAACGCTCGCATGGGGTTCTTGAACGAGAACTGTCGCTTGGGCAGCAATCCTTCGCACTTCTCAACCAAGACGTAGAAGAGAGATTCGTAGATCGCTGCCGGGCGACGCTGCGCAGTCCGAGACCGTTCCAGGTGCTGTCCAAGATCGTGAGTCCCGTCTCGATGTCGCGCAGAGAATCCTTCTGGGTGGCTTGGGCGTAGAGCATGGTTGTAAGCTGGTTCCAGCACGAGAACGTCTTCGTGTACTTGTCGGCATCATGCTGTCCAACAAACACGGAAAACTGCTGTTCGGGCAGGAGCGCAAGCAACTGCTGGAGGACGGTGGTAGGATTGCGCATACGAAAAGAGTGGGAAGGGATTTGGGCAAACTCATCCTACCCTGCTCTTTTTTCTGTGGTATGCTGCTCGGAAATCAGGATTTCATCTCAAAAAGTTCTTTGGACGGCTGTGCCATCATATGGGGACCGTATATCCAATATAATATTTCTACTTCAATATCAAATGCTGTACCTGCTTTAATGGTTCCGCTGAGCAATCTATCCTGATTTTTGAATTGAGATTCAAAATTTTTCTTTGCTGTTTCTTTAATAGTATTGCTATTTATAAATTTATCATAAGCCTTATTAATCCCCTTGTTGCAGTACTTGATTATTTTCTCATATTTCTCTTCTTCAAAAATCTCTTTGCAAGGATGCGTAGCCAAAATAATTGAATAAACCTCGGTGTTTTTATTAGCAATTTTAAATGCCTTTTTGATATCACTTTCCATGAGCCTTGCGAATTTCGATGGTTGAAAAATGGCATTGAAGGTATACATCGCTTTAAATTCAACAATACAAGCTGGTTCAAAGTTATTGAGGAGTACCAGATCGGATCTCTTCCATTCCCTTGCTGATATGTAATTGGGGAATTGTTCTAAAAAAATTCTATAAGCCATTTTATCTCTGATAGGTAATTCAATTTTTGAGGTTAAAGCCAGATAAGCTAACTCATTCATTCGGAATGAATCCGAAAGCTTTGTCATATGATTTTGCAGTAAACCTTTGTAATTCATAGCAGCATTGTACATGTGCGCTGTGCCACTGGTATCCCTTTGCCAATCCGAAATACAACAACGCAGGTCGAAGACCTGCTCTGTGTGTACTATTATTTCCACGCGCAGAGCGCCTCTTCGAGACGCGGTGTGTTTTATGAGACTTCAAGTTCTTCTCTAAGCCCCAAGCGCCTATCCAGCTTTTTGAGAACGTCAATCGAGTCAGACCGCAATTTCGATAGTTCCTCTTCCCTATTACCGCATTCGATTACTTTATCTTCTCCAGAATCCTCTCCATCACCGCCGAAAAATTTAACTACAATTTCGATTCTTTCTGGGTAGTCCTTATCAATTTTTAAGTAGTCGGATTTCCTAGAGTAGAAAATTTCACAGAGATTTAGCGTTTCCTCGTGGATTTCCTGAAACTCGTCAGAGCCAGATAATCCATCTATCAGCTTTGCAATCTTTGCCCGTGCTTTTGATACGTTTAACTTCAAGAGAAATAAATGAGCTATTTGTCCTTTTCATCCACCACCTCCGCATCAACCACATTCTCCCCTTTTCCCTTATCCCCAGTCCCTTTCCCCTCCTCCCCTGCCGCTTTATAGATCACCTCCCCGATCTTCTGCGCATGGGTGGAGAGTGTTTCTGTTGCCTTCTTGATCTCTTCGGGCGTTGATTTCTCGTTCTTGAGAATATCCCTGAGCGCGTTCATATCCGTATTCACCTCTTTCTTTATGTCATCCGGAATCTTGGCATCGTACTCGCGCATCTGCTTCTCCAGATTGAAGAGGAGAGCATCTGCCTGATTGCGCACATCCACCGCTTCGCGCTTCTTCTTGTCCTCATCCGCGTGAAGTTCTGCGTCTTTCTTCATCTTCTCGACTTCGTCTGCGGAGAGCCCCGTGGAGCCCTGAATCATGATGTGCTGTTCTTTCCCTGTGCCCTTGTCCTTCGCTTTCACATTCAGAATACCGTTCGCATCGATATCGAATGTGACTTCGACCTGCGGAATGCCGCGTGGGGCGGGTGGGATTCCATCGAGAATAAACCGGCCGAGCGATTTATTATCCTTCGCCATTTCACGCTCGCCCTGCGTGATGTGCACTTCCACCGAGGGCTGGCTGTCTGCTGCGGTGGAGAAGATCTGACTCTTTGTTGTCGGGATCTTCGTGTTCTTTTCGATCAGCTTCGTCGCGACGCCACCGAGTGTTTCGATCCCAAGAGAGAGCGGCGTGACATCCACGAGCACGAGATCGCGATCCAAATCGCCGGAGAGCACTCCCGCTTGAATCGCGGCGCCGATTGCGACGACTTCGTCCGGATTGACGCTGCGGTTCGGCTCCTTACCGAAGAGTTCCTTCACCTTCGCGATCACGGCCGGCATGCGGGTCATACCGCCGACGAGAACGACTTCATCAATGTTCTTTTTATCGATTCCCGCATCTTTGAGCGCCTGCTCGCAGGGCTTTACGGTGCGATCAACGAGGTCTGCCACAAGCGCTTCGAGCTTTGCGCGGGAGAACTTGAGGTTGAGGTGTTTGGGGCCGCTCGCATCCGCCGTAATAAACGGCAGGTTGATATCGGTCTCCATGGAAGAGGAGAGCTCAATCTTCGCTTTCTCTGCCGCCTCCTTGAGGCGCTGAACGGCAACGGCATCCTTGCTGAGATCAATGCCCTGATCTTTCTTAAACTCTGCGAGGAGCCAGTCGATGATCTTCTGATCAAAATCATCCCCTCCAAGGTGCGTATCGCCGTTCGTGGAGATCACTTCAAAAACTCCGTCGCCAAGTTCCAGCACGGAAATATCGAACGTTCCTCCGCCAAGATCGTACACGATGATCTTTTCATCCTTGTGCTTATCGAGCCCGTAGGCGAGCGCTGCGGCGGTGGGTTCGTTGATGATGCGCAAAACTTTGAGCCCCGCGATTTCTCCCGCCTCCTTCGTCGCCTGCCTCTGCGAATCGTTGAAGTACGCCGGAACCGTGATTACAGCTTCTGTGACGGCGGTACCGATGAAATCCTCCGCATCCTTCTTCAACTTCGAAAGCACCATGGCAGAAATCGCCTGCGGCAGGTTCTCCGCTTGCGCCATTTTAATCATGGCTCGACCTTCCTTCCCTTCCGTTACTTCGAACGGCATGTTCTTCGCTTCGTTTGCGACTTCCACATAGGTGTGACCGATGAAGCGCTTTGCGGAGAAGATTGTGTTCTTGGGGTTGGTGACGGCCTGCCTCTTTGCGGAAACGCCTACAAGGCGTTCTCCATCGCGGATTGCGACCACCGAGGGGGTGGTGCGGTTGCCCTCTGCGTTCGGGATCACCGTGGGCTCGCCGCCTTCGATGAAGGCGACGCAGGAGTTCGTGGTGCCGAGATCAATGCCTATTGCCTTTGCCATAATGAGTAAAAGGGGGTGAAATTCGGCGAAGCGGGATCAGGACGAAGGGAGTGGGATACCGCGAAGCCGATTAGCACTCCCTATTTTAGAGTGCTAATAAAAATGTGTCAAAAGAAAAATGGGCTACGATAGGCACGTGTACGCCACGGTCATTCTCAACACGCGGCAGGGAGGTATCGGGAACGGGCTTACGTATGCTGTATCTACCAATGCATGGACTGGGCGCCCCAGCCCTTCGACCCCGCTCAGGACAAGCTCAGCGCCCCTACGCACGATTGTTGGATACCTCGTCAAAGTCCCACTTCGGAAAAAGCTTATTGAAGGCATAGTCATCGACTTTCACGAGGAGAAACCCGAAGGCGATTACGATGTAAAAGAAATTGCAAGAGTTTTGGGGGAAGAACCTCTGCTTACGAAGAATCAGATCGATCTTTCGAGGTGGATGGCAGAGTATTACCTGTGTCATCTCCGGCAGACGATCGGCGTGTGGTTGCCGGGGGGCGAGTGGGAGAAGCTGCTCCCTGAGAAGGAGGAATTTGTACGTTATACTATTCAATTCCCGCCTGCCGGTCGGGCAGGGAATAGTACAGGAACGAAAAAGACCGGAAAGAAGCAGCAGGAATTGATTGATTATCTCAGTGGAAAGGATTGGGTGCGGTGGAAAGAGGTGAAGGAGGCGACGGGAGCAGATAGAGGTACGTTGAGGAGATTGGTGGAACAGGGATTGATTGAGACGCGCTTCGAGACGGCTCCGTTACGTCACCCTGAGGAGCGAGGCACGCTCCTTCGAGATGGCTTTTCGCTTCGCTCAGAGCCTTCTCAGGATGACATGCCGAGCGTCTCGAATGGTGTGGCGGAGCCTCCTCAGCGTGACGTGTTACTTCACTCCACCGTCTCCCTCACCCCCCGCCAAGTCATCGCCCACAAAGCTATCAAATCCGATCCCCGCCCCACGCTTCTCTTCGGCATCACTGGTTCCGGGAAAACGGAGATCTATGCCGCGCTCATTGCCGATGCTATCAACGAAGGAAAATCGGCGATTCTTTTGCTGCCGGAGATTCTCCTCACCGAGAACTTCGTCGGAAGATTCCAGCAGCTTGTGGATCGCGATGCAATTGCCATCATCCATAGTCGTTTGACTCCTTCCGAGAGGAGAAAAACGTGGCGCAGCTGCCGCGAGGGATCCATTCGCCTTGTGATCGGTTCGCGAAGCGCACTCTTCTCCCCTCTTCTCAATCTTTCATTGATTATCATCGATGAAGAACACGAGTGGACGTACAAGAATGAGCAGAGTCCTCGGTACCATGCGGGGAAAGTGGCGGAAAAGATGAATGCAAAGCTCCTCCTTGGTACCGCTACCCCCTCCGTTGAATCGTGGTTTAAAGCGAAGAGCGGAACCTATCAACTTGTGGAATTGCCGGAACGTTTCGGCGGCGCTGCGCTTCCCTCCGTGCAGATTGTGGATCTTGGGAATGTGCAGCTTGGGCGCTTCTATCCCCTCTCACCCACCCTGATCAACGCGATCAAGATGAGACTGGAGAAACGCGAGCAGGTCATCCTCTTCCTCAATCGGCGCGGCTTTGCCACGGCGCTCCTCTGCATGGATTGCAGGCATCGGTTTGAGGATCCGGAAACCCGTCTTCCTTACACCGTGCACTTCCGCGGGCAGCGTCCGTATCTTCTCAGTCATCACACCGGGGAAACGCTCGATGTTCCCGCACAATGCCCGCAGTGCGGCGCTACGAACCTTCGCCCAGTGGGGGCAGGAACGCAGAAGATTGAATCTCTCTTAAGCGAACTCTTTCCGCAGGCGCGTTTGCTTCGCGCAGATGCCGACACGCTGAGCTCTCCGGAGAAGATGCGAACGCTCCTCGAAACGATGAAAGAAGGGAGAGCCGATATTCTCCTTGGTACGCAATCGGTGGTGAAGGGGCTCGACCTCCCGAAGGTGACTCTCGCCGCGGTGATCCTCGCGGATGTCGGCCTCTCGCTTCCCCACTTCCGTGCCGGTGAAAGGGTATTCCAACTTCTCACTCAACTTACAGGTCGATCGGGGAGAAAAGATCCGGGCGAAGTAGTCATTCAAACCTTCCGCCCCAAAGCGATCGAAGTGGAGCTCGCATCGAGGCACGATGTTCGAACCTATCTGGAAGGAGAACTCGCGCAGCGGGAGAAAGTGCACTATCCGCCGGATACCGAGATGGTGCGGTTTGTGTTTGCGGAGAATGCGGAGAGAGAGAGTAAGGTTTTCTTCGAGTCCTTCGACTCGTCCCGCTCTGGCGGGACTCGCTCAGGACAGGCTCGAGTCGGGAAGCTTTTCATTTCGAGGGCACCTTCCCTCTTTGGCGGAGGGAAGATCTGGCAGGTATTTGTGCGGGGGAAAGGCGTGCGCGAGCTCCTCAAAAATCTGCCGGTATTCAATGGAATCGTGGATGTGGATCCCATAGAGTGCCTTTAAGGGCATTCTTTGCTTGCTTTGAAGGGAAAATGCCTTATGCTTTCCCTCGTTCCAATTCTATTCCCTTTGCCTAATGCCAGTCATTAAATCAGCCATGAAGCGTATGCGACAGGAGAAGACGCGCACGGCGCGCCGGACTCCGTACCGCAGCCGTATGAAGACCATGATGAAAAAAGTGATGATTTTGGCTGAGGAAGGGAAGAAGAGCGATGCTGAGAAAGTCCTTCCCGAGGCGTTTAAGGCGGTGGATCTGGCCATGAAGCGCAACATTATCCACTGGAAGAACGCTGCGCGAAAGAAAAGCCTTTTGAGCAGGACAGTGGCGGCTATAGGAAAGAAATAGCATGACGCAACCAAACTACCTCGCACTCGATCTCGGCCGAAGGCATACCGGCGTCTCTTTTGCGGATGCCAGAGTGAACATTGCACTCCCCCTTTCAACCATTCACCACAAAGACGAACCGGAACTCCTGACGGCTCTGGAGAAACTGGTGAAAGAGCGTGATATTGGTAGCATCGTGATCGGCTTGCCCGTTCTCATGCGGGGCGACGAAGGAGAGGAAGCCTTCTACGTGCGCGCAGTCACAGAACTCATCAAGGAAGCTCTCCCCGCATGCACTGTCTCATTTCTGGATGAGCGGGAAACAAGCAAAATGTTTCAGTTAGAAACATCACAGGATCGGCATGCGCAGGCAGCAACGACGATTCTTGCGATGTATCTCGAAAGGCAGAAGTGAGCATTACACACTCACCTCTTCTTTCTCCACTTTCTTATTATCCGGTGCTTTTCCCGCAGGCATAAATTCGATCTTATTCTCGCCGCGCAGCATCACCTTGATCGTATCGCCTTTGGCGAAAACGCCGCTCAGAATGTTCTCGGCGATGCCGTCTTCCAGCATTTCCTGCACTTTTCTGCGCACGGGGCGCGCGCCGTATTCGGGATCAAATCCTTCCTTTGCAAGTAGATCAACTACCTTCTTCGCAACATCAAGCTCGTAGCCCTGTTCTCTGAGCCGCTCTGCGAGTTTTTCGATGTGAAGATCCACAATCTTGCAGATTTCTTTCTGATGGAGCGGATTAAAGACGATCACATGGTCGAGGCGGTTCAAAAACTCCGGTCGCATGACTTCCTTGAGTTCTTTGAGGACCTCCTGTCGTTTGTCTTCGTATGCAGCCTCCTCGGTCTTGAGTGATTCATCTTCGAGTCTGAATCCGATTTTGGCAGCCTGCTTCGTCAGCTTTGCTGCTCCGATATTGCTCGTCATCACTATGATCGTATTCGTGAAGTCGACCTTCTTTCCCTTTCCATCGGTCAGGCAGCCATCCTCCATGATCTGGAGAAGGATATTGAAGAAATCGGGGTGAGCTTTTTCGATTTCATCGAAGAGGATCACCGAGTATGGCTTTCTGCGGACGATTTCCGTGAGCTGACCCCCCTCCTCGTATCCCACGTATCCGGCAGTCGTTCCCGTGAGGCGCGAGACGTTATGGCGTTCCATGAACTCGGACATGTCGATCTTCACGAGAGCGTCTTCGCGGTTAAAGACTTCGGAGGCAAGCTGTTTGACAAGTTCGGTTTTCCCCACGCCGGTAGGACCGAGAAAGAGGAACGTGCCGATCGGGCGTTTTTGATCGCTGATGCCCACCCTTGAGCGGCGGATAGCGCGGGCGATTTTTCCAATGGCATCGTCCTGCCCGACCACCTTCTTGCGCAGGACGTTATCGAGCGACTGGAGGCGCTTCGTTTCGCTCTTCATAAGCTTTGTAACGGGAATGCCCGTCATCTTGCCGACGACATGCATGATGTCATCTTCCGTAATTTCAATCGGGCTCCTGCGGTCGCCGTCGTCGTTCGTGCGGAGATCTTCGATTTTTTTCTGCAGTTCCTCTTCTTTCTGCCTTAGAGAAAGCGCTTTGTGATACTTCTGCTCTTTTACCGCAGCGATCTTGGCACTCTCGAGCTTTTCGAGTTCCTTCTTAATATTTTTCATCTTCCCGTTTTCACCCGAGGGCATGAGCCCTCTCCATGCGGAGGCTTCGTCCAGAAGATCAATCGCTTTATCCGGCAGGAACCGCTCTGTGATGTATCGCTTGCTCAGCTTCACCGCCGCCTCAATCGCCTGATCGCTGATCGAGAGGTGGTGGAAATCTTCATACGATTTCTTGAGTCCTTTGAGGATAGCGACGCTGTCCTCGATGCTCGGTTCATCCACGAGAATTGACTGGAACCTGCGCTCAAGGGCGCGGTCCTTTTCGACGCTTTTTCTATATTCATCCGTGGTTGTCGCCCCAATGACCTGAAGAGATCCGCGGGAAAGCGCAGGCTTGAGAATATTTGCCGCATCGAGCGAGCCCTCTGCGGAACCGGCTCCGACGATCGTGTGGATTTCATCGATAAATAAGATGATCTCGTTCTCGCTTTCAGAGGCTTCCTTGATGATGTCATCGAATCGCTGCTCAAACTCACCGCGGTACTTGGTGCCAGCGATGATGCTCCCGAGGTTTAAAATGAGCACGCGCTTCGTGAGGAGCGAAGGCGGAACATCCTCATGGACGATCTTCTGTGCCAGCCCCTCCACGATCGCGGTCTTGCCGACGCCGGGTTCGCCGATGAGCACGGGGTTGTTCTTCGTTTTGCGGTTGAGAATGTGGATGACGCGCTGAATTTCGTTGTCGCGGCCGATGATCGGATCGATCTCGCCCTTCTTCGCCTTCTCGATCAGGTCCGTCGTAAAGTAATCAAGCACGGGAGTCTTGCTCTTCCCCTGCGC
>Ga0209542_10019420_pt1 | contig 10880 bp, 7 predicted proteins | sample RifCSPhighO2_01_FD_184028 | JGI IMG/M metagenome (GOLD analysis project Ga0209542, IMG submission 184028) | Soil microbial communities from Rifle, Colorado - Rifle CSP2_plank highO2_0.1 (SPAdes) (version 2) | ecosystem: Environmental > Terrestrial > Deep subsurface > Rock core/Sediment ...
GATTTATAGTATATAAAAGATTAGGACCTTAAAAAGGAGGTGGGAATGTCCACTGAATTACCTAAAAAAGCGAACCCCTTAGCTATTCTCACCGAACAAATTCTCTCCAACAGAAGAGCGGTGAAACCAAGTAAAAAAATTAAAATTGGTTTGGTGGAACTGGGCAATAGTTTTTCCGGTGGAATAGACGCCCCTGATCAATATTATTTTCCTTTAGTATCCGGCATGCTCCAAGCTTACGCCCAGAAACATCTCACTTATGCCCTGGATTATGAATTCCAACTTCCCATCTATAAATTTATGCGGATAGAAGAAGCCTCAGAAATATTAAGCGAATGCGATCTGGTAGCATTTAGCAGTTATGTTTGGAATGAACAAAACTCCTTAGCCATCGCCAAAGATTACAAGCGCCGAAAACCAAGCGGTTTAGTAATTTTCGGAGGACCGCAAGTTCCTGACAGCAAAAAACAGTTCCGCCAAAACAAAACAATAGAATTAAATCCGGACGAATTAAAACGAAAAAGAATTCACTTTACGGAAGATTTTCACCACGCTCATCCCTTTATCGACTTAGCCTGCCATGGCGAAGGAGAAAGGGTATTCAAAGTTATTCTGGAGCAAATGGCCATTGATAACTGTGAAGATAAAAACACTATTCCTCAAATTAGTTTTTTGGATAACGAAGGCAACTTTCACTTCAATATGAAGCTGGAACGAATGGGAGACAAAGAACTGGCTGCCGCTCCTTCACCTTTTACCGCCGGAGTCTTTGATAAATTAATGACTGCTTTCCCAAATGAAAAATTTATTGACCGATATGAAACTGACCGAGGATGCCCCTATACCTGCTCTTATTGCGACTGGGGAGGCGCCACGGAAGACAAGATCAGCAAATTTCCGATGGAACAAATTTACGCCGATATTATGTGGGCTGGCGAACATCAAATCCCCTACATTTTTCTGTGTAATGCCAATTTTGGCATTCTCGAGCGAGATGTGCAGATTGCCGAATTTTTTGCCGAAGCCAACACCAAGTATGGTTACCCCGAAGCTGTCTCCACCCAAAATGCAAAGAACCCAAAACCGCATACTATTCAAGCTCTAAAAATTTTGGAAAGGGCCGGCATCAATAAAGCCACGGTCATGTCTCAGCAATCCCTCAATCCGGCCACCCTCAAAGCAGTCCGCCGCGATAATATGAAACTCGATAAATATTACGCTATGCAAAGGGAATTAGCGGAAGCGGGAATTTACACTATGACCGATATGATTCTCGGCATGCCGGAAGAAACTTATGACACTGTCGTTGACGGTAGTTCAACTCTTATCACCAATGGCCAACACAATCATATCCATTTCAACATTCTCGCCATTTTGCGCAATACGGAGATGGGGAATCCGGAATACCAAGAACAATATACTATGGAAATTGTTCGCACCCCTATCATCAATACTCACGGCAAACGAAACGATTCTATCAGTGGGATTGAAGAATATCAGGAACTGGTCGTCGCCACCAAGACTATGCCGGCCGAAGAGTGGATCAAAACCCGCGTCCTTTGTTATTTGGTTACCCTACTCTACTTTGATAAACTCTTGCAAATTCCCATTATGGTTCTTCACGAAGTATATCGCCTTCCCTACAGCCAAATTTTCAAAACAATTATGGAAAAGGTGAAGCAATCGGAAACTTTTCCAATTTTGGGGGAAATGTATAACTTTTTTGAGGAAATGGTTAAAGGAATGCAAGATGGTCGAGAGGAATACGTCCACTCCCAAGATGCTCTTGACATCTGGTGGCCAACCAATGAACTCGTGTTTATAGGACTTTGCAAAAAAAATAAGCTGGCGGAATTCTATCGGGAAGCGGAGAAGTTGCTGGCCGATTGTCTGGGCTATACGCCCATGACAAATATTTTGTCCGAAGCCGTTAAATTGAATCGATCCTTGATTAAATTACCTTTCCAGACTACCGACTTGGAATTAACCTTGTCCTACAACATCTGGGAATTTTATAGAGCAATGTTAATTGGGAAAAACCTGCCAATAGTGCCGGGATATTATGAATATACGGTTGACCGAACTTCTGAACACTGGGATTCCTGGGAAGAATGGTATGAAAAAATGGTCTGGTGGGGCAATCGCCGAGGAGCCTATCTCTATGGCAACAAAAATCCTCACCAAGAAATCGCTGGTCATCATTAAACATTTACCTCACTTATCTTGTGAGGTTTTTATTTTTATGTTATGGTTTTTTTAACTTTAGTTTTTTAAAAAAGGAAAAAGAAATGCAAATTACCTTCTTATATCCGCGTTGGACCGGAGATTACGGTTTTGTCGCCCGGCATTTTGCCAGACAAAATGCCGTTTGGCCGCCCTTAAATTTGGCGGTACTGGGAGCGATGGCTGAACAACAAGGCCACCAAGTTACCATTATCGATGGCGAAGCCGAAAATTTAAGTGAAGATCAAATTTTAAATCGGGCCTTAGCAGTTAAATCAGATTTAATTGGTTTAACTTGTTACAGTCCATTTTTCAGCGTTAATGACCGGTTGGCCAAAAGACTAAAAGAAACCGGATGTAAAGTTCCTATCATGGCTGGAGGACCTCATATCACCATTATGAAAGAAAAGGTTTTCTACCCGGAATTTGATTATTTGTTTCTGGGAGAAGCGGAGGTCACCTTTCCTGGATTTCTGGATACTTATGAAAAAGGCGGTGATCTTTCCAAAGTTCCCGGCCTTATTTACCGAAAAGGAAATGAGCCGGTCATCGGACAAGCGGCCTGGATCGAACCAAAGGAAAAAGTAAAGGGCAGTAACGTCAACGACAACTACGCCATGGACGAATTTCCTCTTCCCGCCCGACACCTCCTGCCAATGGAAAAATATTATTTGGGAACCATTCATGGCCGGAAGCACTTTACGGCCATTCAAACCAAAAGAGGTTGTCCTTGGACATGCATCTTTTGCGCTTCCGCTGTCTTAAACACCACTCGTGTAATCACCCGCTCACCCCAGTCGATCGTGGCAGAGATGAAAGATGTCATTGTTAAGTATCCCTATATTACTCACTTTTATTTTAATGACGATGTGATGTTTCTGTTTGAAGCTCACATCAGAGAAGTATGCCGTCTGATGATTGCTGAAGGACTGAATAAAAAAGTAACTTTTGAAGGAGCGACACGAGCCAATCAAGTTAACGAGCCGTTAATAGAACTCGCCAAAGAAGCGGGCCTGGCCCGTCTTGCTTTTGGGCTAGAGACCGTTGACACTGAAATGCGAAAAACCATGGAAAAAAAAGTTCCCTTGCATGACTATGGCAAGGCCGCTGATATTTGTGAGAAATACGGGGTAGAGGCTTATTTTTCAGTGATGGTTGGACTACCAGGAGAAACTCATGAAACGGTCAAAAACACTTTGGATTACCTGAGAAAAGCTCGAAATATTTATCAATGTTCCTTTTCTGTGGCCATTCCTTACCCTGGCACCAAGTTCAATGACATTGCCGTGGCCGGCACTCATGGTGTAGTGCTGAAAGACAAAGACTTTTCCAATTATAAAAGATACGGAAGCGCTGTTACTCAAATCGGCGAGATGACTCCTCAAGACTTGCTTGATACCCAAAATATAGGGTTTGTGAGTATCTATTCCGCCCCTTGGCGTTGGATCCCCATGATCAAAAGACAAGGCTGGATTGGGTTTATTCTTCTGATGTTCCGGGTGGTTAATGCCTGGAGAAAAATAATCACCAAAAAAGCCATGGAACCCTGGATGGGCCACCCTAAGGGATAGTTTTTAGTAAAGCAGCCGCCAGCTGCTTTTTTTAATTGTTTCAGGTTGACAGAAGTCAAAAAAAGGTTAGTATTACTCAAACAGTTTTGAACAAATTACAAAGGAGGGTTCTTTGAAAAACAAAAAAAGAGTGCTGGTTCTGGGAGCCAGCGGGTTTTTAGGATATAACATTTCTGAAGCCTTATCCAAAAGAGAAGACTTGGATGTTTTTGGAACTTATTTAACCAACAAATACGGTCGGATCAATACTGAGAATCAAAGTGAAAGACTATTTAGAATAGACCTAACCAAAAAAACAGATGCATATGAATTATTAAATTATGGCTGGGATGTGATCGTTCATATGGCGGCCTGCTCCACTGGAGCCAAGGACGTAGTAGAAAGGCCATATATTCAGGTGACACCTAATGCGGTCATGAACTCCTGGGTTTTCCAAGCCGCTTACAACAACAAAGTGGGACAAGTAATTTTCCCCAGCTGTACAGTGGCTTATCCCAGCAGCGATACTCCTTCAAAAGAAGAAGATATTGATCTTAGTCCCAAAGGACCATACTTCGGCGTCGCCAGAATGAAACTATTCAGCGAAGGTTTGTGCCAATTTTTTGCCGAGCTACCGAACAGTCAGACAAAGTTCACCGCTATTCGCCACTCCAATATCTATGGACCAAATGACCGCTTCGATCCGGATCGCTCCCATGTCTTTGGAGCCACCATCAGAAAAGTGATGGGAGCAAAAGATGGCCAAGTGGTGATCTGGGGAAAAGGAGAGGAGGTGCGAGACTTTCTCTATGTTGATGACTTTGTCAGATTTGTGGAAATGGTGATTGATAAACAAGATTATAAGTTTGATGTTTTCAATCTTGGATCTGATTACCCCATAACCATTACAAAATTATACGAGGAAGTAATTCGCTTATCTGGGAAAAAACTAGAAATAGTATATGACCCGAAAGGTCCGTCTCTGGGAACTAAAATTTCTATTAATTCCATGAAGGCTCGCCAGAAATTCACATGGAGTAATAGAGTCAGCCTAAATACCGGCCCCGACTGTGGCATTATCAAAACTATTGACTGGTACCGCCAAAACATCTTAAAGGAGGAAAAATGAGTTTTTTTAAAGGAAAGAGAATTCTAGTCGCCGGAGGAACCGGCATGGTTGGAATTCAACTGGTAAACCGCCTGATTGAAAGATGTGATGCTGAAGTGCGGATTGCCTCAATGGATGACAAGTCCCGCGCTCATCCAACTGCTGAGTTTATAAAAACCGACTTGCGAGTTTATGAAAATTGTCGGGAAGTTTGTCACAATATGGATTTGGTTTTCAATCTTCTGGGAGTAAAAGGTTCTCCGGCGGTAGTCCAGAAATATCCGGAAAGATTTTTCTACAATATGGTCATGCTCAATATTAATCTGATGGAAGCGGCCTGCCAAGAAAAAGTGGAAGGATTTTTATACACCAGTTCCAACGGCGTCTATAAGCCTGCGGAAATTATGCTCGAAGATGACATGAAAATGTGGGAAACTCCCCCCTCACCAAACGACGAATTTGCCGGTGGAGCAAAACAAATCGGCGAATTTCAGGCCAGAGCCTGCCAGCTGGAATATGGCATTCCTATTACAGTCGTCAGGCCATCGAATATCTTCGGCCCATGGGATAATTTTGATTCGGAAAACGCCATGGTCGTACCCTCTCTCATTAAAAAAGCGATAGAAGCCGCTGAGAAGGATAAGCCAATGGAAGTTTGGGGAGACGGCTCGCCGGAACGAGATTTTATCTACGCGGGAGATGTTGCCCGCTGTATGCTGGCGGTAATGGAAATCGCACCAGGACAAATAGTAAATATTAGCAGCGGAAAGGGAACTTCAATCAAAAAACTGGCTGAAACCATTGCTTCTCTGGTTGGCCAGATGCTTAAAAAAAATATTTCCATCCAATTTGACGCCTCTAAACCGTCTGGGGACAAAAAGAGAGTTCTAGATAATACGCGATTGCGCTCTCTGGGATATCAGCCAAATTTTTCTTTGGAAGGTGCTTTGGGAGAAACAATTTATTGGTATCTCGGGAATCGGTCACAAACTAAAAACCGATTCGAGGCCATAGAGCAAAAATAAGTTTATACGCCGTTAACGGCGTTTTTTCTTGCTAAAAAAAGAAATTTGCTGTATTGATAAAATCAATGAGCAAAGAAACACCTACCGCCGGTATCTTTATTCCCACCATGAATCGGGTGGATTTTGTAATTAGACAACTTCGTTATTACGCCTCGGTCAAATGCCCGCACACCATCTACATCGGCGACTCCAGTCCTCAAGAAGAGTCGGAAAAAATCAAGCGGGAGATTGAGAGACTGGGAGATGCTATCAAAGCCCGCTATTTTTATTTGCCGGGTTATGGTTCTTGGCAATCTCATCACTACTTAATCACTCAAGTAAAAGAAAAATATATTTGCTACAGCGGGGATGATGACTACCAAATACCAAACTCTGTCACCAAGTGCATTGAATTTTTAGAAACCCATCCTGATTATAGCTCCGCCAGCGGATACGCCACCACTTTCACCCTTAAACAAAGCGGGCCATATGGTGACCTAAAATCTTTATCAGACTATCCCCGCCGACAAATTGAAGAAGAAACGGGAACGGAAAGAATAAAACATTTTTTTCGGACATATTATGTCAGCCACTTCTCGGTCAACAAAACAGCAGGCCTGGTCGAATATTGGAGCAGCGCCAAAGATATTAAAGATGGTTCTTTTCAGGCGGAAATAGTTCCCACCTCTTTGCCGTTAATCTACGGAAAATCAAAAATATTAGATTGCCTAGGTTTTGTGAGGCAAATTCATAACAACCGCGTTGCCCAGCCTACCACCGAACTAGACTGGATCGCCAAATCCGACTGGCCACAATCATACGCCTTGTTTCATCAAATCTTGTCTGAAAAACTGACACAAAAAGACGGAATTCCCACTGAAGAAGCAAAAAAAGTTATTAAGTTCGCCTTTATATACTACCTTGCCATCCATCTGCAAAGAAATTACGAAAGCGCCTACTCCCCCCAATCTAAACTGTCTTGGCTGTCTTTTTGGCGGCCCATTCTCAACTTGGCCCAATCGGTGGTTGTTAAAGTATTTCCTTTCTCCAAATATATCTATCGAGTCCACCTCAAACCAAAAATGACCGGCCGAAAAGAAATGCACTACGAGGTATTAAGAACCGACTCTCAGTACTACAAGGACTTTAAGTCAGTGATGAATTCATTTTCTTCCCACAATTAAACGATTTAGGCGTATTGACACTTTTTGACACTTTTTGATACCATAAAGATATCATGAAGGTGTTGAAAAAAATTCAGATTGACTCAAAGCCACCCTTGGTTAAAAACCTCCTTTTTGTAGAGGGTTTTGGGCGAGGAGGAAAACTGGTTTTAGGTAACGTCATCAATGGTTTTGATGGGGTAGAACCGATCCAATATTACGGCCTGCTGGAGCAACTGCCATTTCTAGAAAAATTTAAACTGATAGACAAAAAGATAACTCAAGAAATCATTCGATGCGAAGTTGATACTCATTGCTACGAAATGCTCATCGGCAGAAATTTTAACCACCGCAAATACGATGGGACCGCCATTGCCAAAGTTCCTAATTACAAAAAATACCTGGAAAGATCGGGCGAAGAAGACCGGGACAAGAATTTAAAAAGTTTCTTAAAAGACAACGCCTACAGTTTTTTCATGATGCACGAGCTGATGCCCAACATCAAAATATATTTTGAGACCTTTCCCGATCTTAAAGTGCTCAGCATCAAAAGAAATCCGGTAGATATAGTTTATTCTTGGCACAAAAGAGACTTGGGTAAAAGATTTGGCCAAGACCCTAAAATATTCATTGTTCCTATTAAGGGCAAAGGCGGGCCTATCCCCTGGTATGCCCACTCATTTAGAGAGCAATATTATTCCTTGTCTGACTTAGATAGAATTATTCTTTGCGTACAAAAATTATTCGCCATGTATAAAAATTCTTACGCCAAACTTCCCCAAAAACTAAAAGACCGCATTTTATTTGTCACCTTCGAAGATCTGATTTTTCGCCATCCTGATCAAATTATCGCAAAAATGGGAAAATTTCTGCAAAAAAAGCCCTTGCCGGAAATGGCATCTATCCTGAAGAGGGAGGATATTCCCCGAAAGGCCGCTCATGGCCAACAATGCCCCCGGCTCGAAGAAAAGTTTATGTGCACCGAATGTAAAGCTGTGGAGTTAAAAAAAATAGCTTCCAAAAAATATTTCGACGGATTAATTAAATTGCAAAAGAACTATGAAACCGGAAAAACATATTAGAATCATCGCTCGATTGGATGTTAAGGGCCCCAATGTCATAAAAGGGGTGCAATTTGAATGTCTACGCGTCATGGGCAAGCCTTCTGATTTAGCGCAAGAATATTATGCGCAAGGGGCTGACGAGCTTATTTATCTTGATACGGTCGCCAGTTTGTATCAAAGAAACAATCTTTTGAATATTGTAAAAGAGGCTTCAAAAAACATCTTTATCCCCTTCACGGCCGGTGGCGGAGTGCGCACTATTGAAGATATTAGAGCTTTGCTGACAGCTGGAGCGGAAAAAGTAGCCATCAATACTGCGGCCACTAAAAATCCTGATCTGATTAGAAAAGCGGCCAGAACTTTTGGATCTCAGTGTATTGTCGTTTCAATCGAGGCCAAGAAAAAAGAAAACGGTTCTTGGGAAGCTTACACGGACAATGGACGACAAAGCACCGGTTTGGATGCGATTAAATGGGCCAAAAAGGCGGAAAGTTTGGGAGCGGGCGAAATTCTTCTCACTTCCGTAGATATGGAAGGCACAGAACGAGGATTGGATCTGGAGCTTATTCGGGAAATAACCAAAACGGTTTCCATACCAGTCATCGCCTCAGGCGGCGCCAACAGCCCGGATAATATTGCCGACGCCTTCAAAAAAACCGGTGCCGACGCTGTGGCCGTGGCCAGTATTCTGCACTATCAAAAATATGATATCGACGGCATAAAAAAAATCCTGACAAAAGAAAAAATTCCAGTTCGCCAGATCGCCAATTCAAAAAAAATAAAAACCGCTTCTATCCAATCCAAAACAATCACCGCCAATTACAATAATTACACTTTGCAACATCTTAGCGGCCAAACCGGATTGCCGGCTGACCAATTTAATCCTGTTAAATCCAGCCAAGCTGGTCCGCCAAAAGAGGAACTTAACAGGACCATCCCCATAGGCATTATTGATTACAAAATCAATAATGCTCTAAGTGTCCAGCGCGCTTTTCAAAAAATAGGACAGACAGCCTGTATAATTTCCACCCCTCAAGAAGTGATGAAAGCCAAAGCGCTGATTTTGCCGGGAGTGGGAGCATTTCACGACGGCATGCGTGCTTTAAAAAAATATGGATTAATCGAACCGATTAAAGAAAAGGTCCAACAAGGGTCACCCTTGTTGGGAATCTGCTTGGGAATGCAAATGCTCTTTTCGGAAAGTAGCGAATTTGGCCGGCATCAGGGATTGCGGCTAATTGAAGGAAAGGTTATTCCTCTTAAATCACCCACTGAAGTGCGTCAGGTAAATTATAAATTACCGCACATCGGCTGGAACCGGATCAGTTCTACGGCCAAAAGAAAATGGGATGGAACACTACTTGAAAAATTATCCGACCCCAGTGTCTATTATGTGCATTCCTACTATCCGCAAATTAAAAACAAAAAACTAGTTTTGGCCATCACAGAATACGGTCGACAGAAATTCTGCGCCGTAGTCCAAAAAGATAATATTTTCGGCACCCAATTTCATCCCGAAAAAAGCGGCGAAACTGGACTGCAAATTCTAAAAAACTTTGTTAATTTAATAAAATAAAATTATGGATATAAAACTTAAGTTTCCAAAATTAGAAATAGACGAAGCAAAATATAAAAAGTATCCGTTCAAAACTATTGACCGGCAATTAACCGCCCTCCCCAAAAAAATCCAGTTTTGCCGGAAATGCATTATTTCCAATCAACGTCCGCGGACAGAATTTGATGCCGAAGGCGTTTGCAACGCCTGCCGGCATGCCGAAAATAAATTCCAAAGAGGTATTGATTGGGCTCAGCGAGAAAAAGAATTGGTCAAACTTTTAGATAAGCACCGTTCCAAAGATGGCAGTTGGGATGTGGTGGTGCCAAGCAGCGGTGGAAAAGACAGTGGGTTGGTAGCGCATCAACTGAAAGAATATGGGATGCATCCTCTAACTGCCACTTGGGCGCCGTTTATTTATACCAACATCGGCTGGCAAAATTACTATAATATGGTTCAAGCCGGCTTTGATGGTTTAATGGGCTGGCCTAACGGACTAATGCACCGCAAATTGACTCGAATAGCTTTCGAGTTAAAAGGTGACCCCTGGGAACCATTCGCTTACGGCCAAAAAGCTTACGCCTTTCGAATTGCTGCTAAATTTAAAATTCCTTTAGTCTTCTATGGTGAAAGCGGGGAAGTCGAATATGGCGGTTCTTTCAAGAATGTGGAAAAACCATACGAGTCGCCGGACGATTGGGATGAACTTTATTATAAAGGCGCCGGAATCAACACCATCCTTCAAGAAGGTTATAAAATGGGAATTCTTACTAAAGAAGATTTAGCTAACAACCGTTTGGAATTATATCGTTCGCCAACCAAAAAAGAAGTTAAAAAACTTGGCTTGCAAATGCACTGGTGGTCTTATTACAAATTATGGGTCCCGCAGGAAAACTTTTACTATGCCGCTAAAAACACCGGATTTGAAACAGCCGGCCGCACTCAGGGAACTTATAGCAAGGCTTTCAGTATTGACGATCACTTGGATCCTTTTCACTGGTATCTGGCTTACATTAAATTCGGTTATGGCCGAGCCACCCGCGAAGCCTGCAGTGATATTCGCTGCGGCCATCTCACTCGGGAAGAAGGAGTGGCTTTGGCCCAAAGATATGATCATGAGTTTCCAGAAAAGTCTTTTCCTGCCTTTTTAGAATATTTAGGCATCACCGAAAAACATTTCTGGAAAATAATTGACCAGTACCGTCTTTCTCAT
>Ga0209542_10019421_pt1 | contig 10879 bp, 11 predicted proteins | sample RifCSPhighO2_01_FD_184028 | JGI IMG/M metagenome (GOLD analysis project Ga0209542, IMG submission 184028) | Soil microbial communities from Rifle, Colorado - Rifle CSP2_plank highO2_0.1 (SPAdes) (version 2) | ecosystem: Environmental > Terrestrial > Deep subsurface > Rock core/Sediment ...
CGAGCGATCTTCTTTCCGTCTTCACTTATCCCCCACTCCGGCGTTTGCTTCTGGAGTTCTTCCGCTTCTTTCCGCGTCAGCGGCTCGACGCCGCCTTCGCAGGGGAGGCACTTCTTTTGGAGGAGGTTTGTCATTGTTTTCATGGTAGCAGAAACGGCGCTGTATACTTCCCCCTATGTTCCAGTGGAACTATAAAACGGAAAGGCAGGTGAATCCTTTTGTAAAGGAACTCGTGAAACGTGTGCCAAACTGCAAAGGTGCAAAGCTGCTTGATCTTGGCTGCGGCGATGGACGCGATGCCGACTTCTTTTTCAAAGAGGGTTTTATTGTGACTGCCGTGGATCTTGCCGAAGAAGGCATCCGGTCTCTCCAGGAACGAATTCCGCAAATCCGTGCATTCTGCATGGACATCCGCGATGTAGCTTTCCCCGATGATTCCTTCGATGTCATTTACGCGCATCTCTCCGTTCAGTATTTTGATGATGCGACGACACGACAGATCTTCCGCACCATGCATAGAATGCTCCGCTCAGGAGGACATCTTTTTGTGAAGTGCAAATCAACGGAGGATCCCCTCTTCGGGCAGGGGGAAAAAGTGGGCGAGAATATGTACCGGTATGGAAAAACCAATACGGTTATGATTCGCCACTTTTTTACCGAGGACTACATGCGTGATCTTCTGGAGGGATTTTCGGAGAAAGAGATCAGTAGTTCCAAAGCAAAGTATGATGGCAAAGAGTCTGCGTTTGTGGATGGGATAGCGGTGAAGTAGCACGAACAAACAACATACACATACATTCTCCTCCCCCTCGGGGGGGGGAGTTAGAGGAGAGGGGTAGAGTAACAAAATACATCCTTATGTCTCTCCACTGGCTACCTTTGCAACTCTCTGCAGTACACCTTCCATGTCACCTTCTACATCGTCATTCTTAAATCGCAATACTCTGAGTCCGCATTTCTCCAAGAATTCCGTTCTCCGCTCGTCGTAGGATTTCTTCCCCTCATGACTCTTCCCGTCGAGTTCTATGATGAGCTTTTTCTCTACACAGAGAAAGTCTGCAATGTAGGGACCAAGTGGAACCTGCCTACGAAACTTAAGCCCGCCAAAGCGATGTGCTCTGATCTCGTTCCACAAGAGCTGCTCAGCATTGGTCATTTGTGCTTTTCTTAAGAGGCGAGCTCGGTCGAGAGTCTTTTTCCTCTGCGGATGAAGCCTTGTGAGCATCCTGAACAGGATACAACATGTGTGCTGTGTGTTGTACGTTCTACCCCTCTCCCCTAGCCCCTCCCCCCAAGGGGGAGGGGGATGTTTTGTTCCTGTTCGCAATCATTTTCCAACCGCAGAGCGCCTCTTCGAGGCGTGGTGCAGTGAATAAAACGCATTTTGCAATCTCAGATTGCTCATAGTGGTATAGTGAAGATTAGGATTTTCCAATCCATTAATCATGACAGAACTATACGGAATAGATTTTGGTCCTTTTATAAACTTTACATGGTTAATAGCACAGATAGTGCTCTCTGTGTTGTTTTGGCTGGGAATTGCCATATTGCTTCTTCTGGGCATTGCATCGCAGAATTAATTGATCAACAACGCAGATCGAAGATCTGCTCTGCGGATGGCGATTATTGGGAGACTGCTGAGCGCTTCTTCGAGGCACGGCATTGGCTTATTTTTCAATCCGATGAGGTCTTAGGAAAACCACGAAAAACAAAAACTAGGATGTTTTTAAAGAGTATCAACAATGCCCAGCTAAATGAATAAATAATAAGAAGCAATCCAATAAATACCACTTTATTATCCAGTTTTTTCGTTAAAATAATTCTCAATTCGCTTCTTAGAATCTTTTTGCCATCAAAGTTTGTGCTGCCGTATTCTTTAATATCTCTGATTGCATCCTCATAATCAAATTTTATTTCCGGGTGTAAGTAGTAGCTGATACTGCCCTCATGTAATTTATAACACTTTTCGTCGATGGAATTTGCCACCAAATCGATACCTGGTTTATTACCTTGGTAGAAAACCTCAAATTGAATTGTATCGGTTGAGTTTAATGTTTTTCTCATGCCTAAATCGTGAAATAGTTTTTGTTGGAAACAAATTTGAGTTTTTTGCAGTTCTAATAATATTGAAGGAGATAATTTTAATAAATCAGACAAAATCTTTGCGGTGGGTGATTTGATATCTAACTTTGGTTCGGGAAACTTTAATTCGGAAATACTTTTAGCCATGCTAGTATTGAAACCCATGTAAATGGAAGCTCCACTCTGAAATTTAATATATGTCTGACGATATACCTCTGAGGTTTCTCCATTAATTGAAGTCCCAGTTATAATACATGCGATCCAGCCTGGAACTATTAATGCTGTTAATGCCCTTATGAGGACGCCTGTAAGTTTCATGTAATAGCAATCCTCAAAAACTTCCTCTTCCCCACCCTCACCACCCCCTCAGTCACCTTCTCCTCCATCGATTCCACCAATACATCATTTACCTTAATCCCCTTCTGTTCAATCAACCGCTTCGCTTCGCTCTTCGAGGAGACCAATCCTTCTTTCACTAACACATCTACGAGGAGAGTCCCCTTCTTCACCTTCACTTCTTTTATATCCTCCGGAATCCCCTTCCCCGTAAATACGTTCGTGAATGCGGCTTCGGCTTTCTCCGCAGCATCTGCCCCGTGGTAGAGCGCCACGATTTCGCGTGCGAGGCGGGCTTTGGCTTCGCGCGGATTGCCTTTTACGATCTTCTTTACTTCGCTTAAGTCCACGTTCGTGCAGCACTCGAAATAGGTTTCCATCAGATCATCGTTTACGGACATGAGTTTCCCGAACATATCGTTCGCAGAATCCGTGAGGTAGATACAGTTATCGTAGGTTTTGCTCATCTTCCGTCCGTCTGTCCCATCGATGAGCTTTGTGGTGAGAATAAATTTTTCGCGCTTACCGAATGCTTTTTGAAGCGTGCGACCTGCGAGGAGATTAAATTCCTGATCGTTGCCGCCGATTTCACAATCGACATCCAGCATCACGGAATCGTAGCCAACATAAAGCGGATAGAGCATTTCATGTAAATGAATAGGATTGCCCTCCTTTTCGCGCCTCTCAAACATATCGCGCTGATCCATTTGCTGTTTCGTAAAGCAGCTTGCGATCTTCAATAATTCCTCTTGGGTCAGCTTCTGCAGCCACTCATGGTTGTAGCGGATCTCAACTTTTTTAAAATCGAGGACTTTGGAAGCTTGCTCCCTGTATGTTTCAAAGTTCTTTTGCACCTGCTCCCGCGTGAGCGCTCCCCGTTCATCATCCCGACCGGAGGGGTCCCCAATCATTGCGGTAAAGCTGCCGACCAAAAAGATCACATGATGTCCGGAATCCGCGAATGCCTGGAGTTTGCGAAGCGGCACTGCATGACCGAGGTGGAGTTTGGTGCCCGTGGGATCAATGCCGAGATAGATCCGGAGCTTTTCTCCGCTCGCGAGTTTTGCTTTCGCAAGATCTGCAGGAATCACTTTAGAGACTGCACGGGTGAGGAGATCATCGGTCATTATGTGGATTGTAGAATCTTTTTCACTTCTTGAATATCCCTCTCAATCTGATCCTTCAACTCCTCCTCCGTCTCAAAATCCCTCACCTCCCGCAACCGCTTCACTATTTCAATAGTAACCTTTTCGGATTTCGTGCTTCGTATTTCGGATTTCTCCGCGAGGAGATGTGCTTCAAAACTCTTCCCCAACCCATGCACCGGCCTCTCCCCATAGTGCACGGCGGCATCAAAACTCTTTCCCTCAATCACTACCCGCGCCGCATAGATCCCCTCCTCCAAATCTGCCGGAATATCGGCAAGATCGAGGTTTAGAGTGGGGACCCCTTGGGCACTCCCCTTGCCTGACCCCTTGATGACGCGGCCTATAAAGAATGGCTGATTTGGCATCGAATTTATGGTAGAATAGAGGGAAATACATGAACCTCAACCCCTCCCTTCGACAGAGCTCAGGGCAAGCTACGCTCGGGACAGGCCCCCTCCTCCAAAATCGCAAGGTGCGCCTTGGAATCGCAGGCGCGGTCCTGATCCTCGTGCTTATCGCAGCACTCCTCTCGCTTAAGTCGTGCAATAAGAAAGAGCCGACCATTGAGGAGCTTCGCGAGCAGCATCTCACGTACCTTGTGCAGGTGATTGAAAGCTACAAGACGCGTTACGGGAGTTACCCGCAGCCGACGGCAAGAATGGAGACGCCTGAGGGAATGAAACACGTGTGGGGCTACGAGCCGGAGAAGCCGTCGCTTGCTTCCTGCACGGTGAATCTGGATGAAGGAGGGATCGCCAATGCAGAGAAATCGCGCTGCGGCGGAGGCGTGTACGACATTGATGGAAACCTCATCGGGTGGAAGGGCACGTTTACGCTCGAGAGCGGACTCAACAACATCGAAATTGCGAAGCGCCGCTCCGGCCGCGTGAGCTCTCCCGTTTCGGAATTTATTTCCGTGATTCCATTCGACCCTCTCTACGAAAAAAATCCGCTCCTCACTGCCGCGGGGTTTGGTGAATACGTGTATGCCATTCGCAATCCGGAAGCACCTAGGGGAGACAAGCGCGAAGAGTACCAGATAGCGGCGACGGTTACAGATCCTCTCACGGGTGAGCAGAGCACCACAATTCGCGGCAACTATTTTGTACGCGTGGAGGAACGCGAAAGGTTTCCGGCATCGCTCATCGGTCCCGGCCTTCTCTTCGATTCCTTCGGGAACGCCGTGGAGGGACAAACGCGCCCGATCCATGTGCTCCTCGACGGGCAGAAGAAAGGATTCCCGAACCCCGTGCTCGGGGACGGCGAGAACACTCTGCGCACGCTTTCGCTTGAACGCCGTGCGCGCAGGTTCCTGCAATCGATTGAGGAACGCATGGTGGTTCTCACATCGTTGACGGGTGAAGAGAGTACCGCTGCGCTTGCTGCGCTCGGGAATATCCGCACCGATCTTCAGTCACTGCTCGCCAATTTTGATGTTGCTGAAGCCGGATCAAAGCCGGCTCCGGATCTCAATGCGCTTGAAGCGAACCTTATGCTTGCAGCCGGCAGCCTCTCTGAGATTATGGAAACATTCATAGCCGCCCGCGCCGAAAAAGTAGGGATAGTGCTCACGCAGGAAATGAATGATCGTGAAGCCGCGGTCGAGGTGCTTAGGGGCGTGTTTGAATCTCTCAGAAACATGGAAGAATCCGTTCTCATCGCGCGGGACGATGTTCTCACGTATCTCGACGGTCAGGGAATCGAGGAGCAGACGCGCAGCCGTGTGGGGAGGAAGCTCGAACAGATTAAAGAGGAGCTTCCCGATCTCGAAACGCTCTTCGAGGCGCGTAATCTTGTGCCGATGAATCCGTTTCTTACGGAAGATCAGGAATCGGAATTGAAAGCACTTGGAGATCGCGAAAGCGGCAAGAAGGAGATCGTAGTGAAAACGGGAAGCGGCGAAGTGCAGGAAATTCTTCCGGCGCTTTCTCCGAAGATCTATGCGATGACGCTCAATACAGAGATCGCGGTCCACATTGCGCATCTGCAGAAAATCACGGAGGATCTCCTTGATGCGCTCCTCAATGCAAAAGCTCCTCTCGAAGAGATTGATGCATCACTCAAAAATCTTGCGGGCGCGCTCGAATCTGAACATGAGCGCATCGGTGAACTCTTCGGGGATCTTGCAACGGAGGCGGATGCAACGGCTCTCAAAAACCGGTTCATCGATCTCAGGGTGCAGAATGCGCTCGTTGCAATGGAGGAAGCTGCTGTGGGTGCAAAAGGATTCGGCGATTTTGCGCCCCTGCTTTTTGATTCTGCGCTCCTCGATCGCGTGATCCTGGAGCAGAGCCCCGGTATTCCGGATACCGGCGCGTACGCAAGCAAGCTCGATGCGCCGTACAAGGGAATCCCCTACCCCCTTCCTTAACGTGGCCTCCGTCATCGGCGTCGATCTCGGCGGAACGAAGATGGCGGTTGCACGGTACGATGCAGTGAGTTTAAAGATGCAGGAGGAGCAACGATTCGACACTCATGCTGCAGATGGTATGGAGCATGTGCTTCTCGATCTTCTTATGGGGATCGAAAGCCTGAAGGCTTCGGATACGACCGGCGTGGGCATCGGCGTTCCCGGTCTTGTGAAGCATCCCGCGGGCGAAATCGTCACGATGCCCAATATCGCCGGAACGGAATATTTTCCGCTGCAAATGAGGCTCGAGGAACGTCTGAAGCTGAAGGTGAGAGTGGATAACGATGCAAATTGCTTTGCACTCGCGGAAGCACTGTTTGGCGCAGGGAAAGAACACGACGTTGTCTGCGGCATTACGATGGGCACGGGAGTCGGCGGAGGGATTGTCATCAACGGGGAGCTCTTTCACGGGTCGCATGGCTTTGCAGCGGAAATCGGGCACATGCTCCTCATGCCGGGAAAACCTCCCTATGAATCGAATGGTTCGACGGAGCCTGTCCTGAGCAAGGCCGAAGGGCTCACCACAAGTATGCGCGGCGGTGTGGAACAGTTCCTCTCGGGCAGCGCGATGGGGAAGCGGTGCAGTGCCGCGAAGAGACCGGAGGATTATCTTGAAGGGGAAGTATGTTCATTTCTGCAGCCGGAAATATTGAAAGAAGTCGCATGGCTTGTGACAAACCTCGCACATCTTCTCGATCCCTCCATCATCATTTTCGGCGGGAGCGCGGGAATGGCGCTCAAATCCCACCTCAAAGAGATTGAAGCGGAACTCAAAAAGTGGATGCTGCCGGAGACTCCTCTTCCGGAGATTGCAATTGCATCGCTTAAGGATTCGGCGACAAGAGGGGCTGCTCTGCTCGTTTCATGATGAATACATTGACTTCGTGTGAATGCTTCGTAGTATGAACGAATGTACTACACCGAACGTTCTTTCGGTTATCCGGTTTTCCTCGGTCCGGATGTGGCAGCACTACTCCCGGGCCAGAAGTCACGAAAGAGCAATGGAAGGAGAAGGGATGTGTCTACGGTCAGGGTGTTCACCACGCCCGGAGATGATGTCAAAATTGCGGGGTTTGAGGAGATATGCCGGATGTGCGATGTTTCAAAAAATATGATTTCCGATGTCCAAAATCTGGTCGCGAAGGGATTTGTGAACAGAGATCAGAGGCTCGAAGAAGCACAAAAGAACATCCGCGGAACAATTGCCCGGGCAATCGGGGAAAAGGAAAATCTGTGGGACGGTCTCCCGCAAGTTTCTCAGTCGCAGTGGGAAATCGGCCGGTCATTCTTTGTGCTTTATCATGATTTCCGCAGGCTTCTTTTTGCGGCCATTCACTCAGATGGTTCAAAGTATCCTGAGTGGAATGATGGTTGCAACGATGGAATATACAAATTTCAGATTGATCTTCCCTCTCCGGAGCGGATTGTTCCGCGTGAAGCGATGCATGCGATTTTCGCCAAATTGATCAGGGAAGGAATCGTCACCGATCGCGATACCATTGCCGAAGGAAAAAAAGCTTTTGCATCGCCGCGGCAATGCGATCTTATGCTTTCTTTTCTCCGGAGAAACCCCCGGATTGCCGAGCTCTTTGGAAAGATCAGAAATGTCAATTCGATTTCGCGTCTTGATATTCCTCCGTGCTTTGTTCAGGAAGATCCCCATGGGTTTTCCCCTCTTTCGCATCGGTCGCGATCGTTTCGATGAGCTTTTCAAGTTCCGCCGTTAAACCTTTGAGTTCCGGCGCAATCAACTCCGCCTGATCAGCTCTTGTTGCTGCGATGGCGAGATTTTTCTCCGCTGCCTCCCATTGTTCGGTCATCACCTGTTGCCACGAGAGCATAAGCAGCCAGAAGCCCTCCGAGAGTTTTACATACCCGAGCACAAGCGAATCGAAGGGGGCGCTTTTTGCTGCTCCATAGGCTGTGAGCCGCGCGCGGAGCGCAAAGGCGGCGGCGTCCTTAAGATCAAGATCGCCGAGTTGCTGCATGGAGGAGAGAAGCGCATCCTCCGTCTGATCAAGGAGAACCTGCGTTCTTCCTCCATTCTGATACCGGAGGAACCACGAGAGGATTTGCGCGGCATCTGCACGCGTGAGCGGATAATCTGCTCCGAATGTTCCTTCATCATTCATCGGCACCATGGAAGAGGCAACGGCAACGCGCGCGTAGGGCACATACCACTCCTGCGCATTTTCGATGTCCGTGGCAAACGGTGCGCGAATGGATTCGAAGAGTGCGAGCGGAACTCCGTGTGCCCGCAGCAGCATCTTGAGGAATTCAGTCTTTGTGACGGTGCGGTCGGGAAAGAACCGAAGTGCCTTCGGAGGTCTGTCGATAATCGATAGTGCGGCTCCCGCATGTTCGACAAAAGGGAAATACCATTCAAGGTTCGACACATCTTCGTAACTGCTTTTGCTGTATTTTCGCAGATCCCCGAGAGTGCTGACAGGTCCCACGATCAATTTGAGTGCCGCAGCGCGCGAGAGGAGATCTTCGGGACCGAATGTTCCGTCAGGATTCCCCTGAATGTATCCGCGCGTGGCGAGGTCCTCGATCTCCGCATGGGCGGGGTGAGTGCGCGGGACATCGGAAAAAGAGGGGTCGAACGCGGCGAGACAGAGTGAGGGCAGGAAGAGTGCGAAACTGAATATTCCAGACTGAAGAATCAGGCGCATGGGAGATATCGTAACACGGGAGAAGGTGACAAGAGGTGACGAGAAGTGATGAGAAGGCACAAGAGGTTCCCCTCTTGTCACCTCTGGTGCCTTCTTTTCACCTCTTGTCACTTCCTTTCTGTTAGAATAATGGTGATGCATCGCTCTCCTCTGGTTGCCGCGCTAACGATCATTGTTCTCCTGCAGGCGCAAATTGTTTCTGCCTACGTGCATCCGGTGTGGGGACCCTCACGTGCTGGAACGCCTGTTTCCGTTCCGGCAACGCCGTATTCGCAACTGTACTGGCAGAGAATCGAACAGAATGCGCAAGAATCGCAGCAGAAGCAGCGTGTGTGTAAGCGGGTACTCAACCGCTACGGGAGCGACATTTCTGTCCTTGAGCGCATGAATGCGAGAATCAGGGAGCGATTTGGTTTTGTGTGTTCCCCTGATGATGCGTCCGCGGGCCGGAGCCGCGATCAGGGTTCTGCCCCAACCGATCCCGCGGAGCTCCGGATTGCGCGCGATGCGTTTAATCCGGTGAATGATTTCGTGCCGCGCGGCGCTTCGCGCGTGCCGGTTTTACGGCTGGTGTTCTCCGCTTCCTGCATGCAGGACGTGACGATTGATGACATTCTCTTCCGCGATACCGGCGCCGGTCTTCCCTCCGATATCACCCATGTGTGGATGAGCGTTGATGGCGTGCGCGTGTCGCGCGCAAGAGCGCTCAACCGCGATAAGAGCGTGCAGCTCAGGTTTCGGAGGCCCTATACGATCCCCGCCTGCAAATCGCGTGCCATCGACGTCTACACCGCCGTGAGCCCCTCGGCGCTTGCTTCCGGCAGGCACACGTTCTCGCTCGATGCGCCGGAGGACGTGTTTGCGGATGTGCCGGTAACGGGAGAGTTTCCAATCACCGGAGAGAGAATGAGCATTGCGGGGAGCACCGGAGGAAGGATCCAGCTTACCTATCTTCCGATCGAAGCGGATCCGCGGGTCGAGGGAACAGAGCATGAGATCCTCGGTCGGTTCCGCGTGGATATCGATTCCACGGAGGATCAGACAATTCATGCGATGACTCTTCGGCAAGGTGGCACGATCTTCGATGGCGATATTCTCGGCATTTATGTGCGCAGCACCCACGGGCATGCGCGATTCTCGGAAATTGCAGAGCGCATGATGGGCGATCAGGCGTATGTGCGGTTCGATCCGCCGTTTCCGATGGAGAAAGGCGAGACTATGGAGCTCGATATCGTCGGCAATCTTGCCTCTGGCACAGGACGCACGCTGCGCATGGAGTTTGAGGAACCGGTGGACCTCTATGCAGTCGGCTCGCTCTACGGCTACGGCCGAAACGGTCAGCTCTATGGATCGAACGTGACGCTCAATGGCACGGCGCAAACGCTGAAGATCAAAGCGAGGCTAGAGCAGTAGCTTAGAGCTGATCCCTCATCATTTCATCCGAGGGCAATTCCTCCGGAGGACATGCTCTCCCTCTCCATGATTCACGGAGCGCTTCGAGGTAGCCTTCCTCGTCCTTCAATCGTTCAATGTACGGCTCCGCCATCTTTGCGAAGCGGCTGTGGCTCTTATTATGCGGAAGCGAATAGATGGTGGAGGAGAAAACATCCTCACCTCCGCACACTTCGGAATGCAATTCATCCTGCACGGCATCGGCGATGCTCTCGGAATCGAGCCCTGCGATCACTTTGAGATCTTCTGCGGATCCCGAGGGATAGTAGTGATTCACGCCGAGGCGCCTCAGCGAGCACGGGAGCTGAAAATCCGCGATGACATCCGCAACCTGCGAAGCGAGACCGCCCTCCGAGGAATGATCCTCCACGACGATGAGATGAGTTGTTTCGAGAGCCGCCTGCATGATGGCGGAGGAGTCGAGCGGGCGGATGGAGGCGACATTGAGCACGCGGATTGATTTTTTCTCCAGTGATTCGACTGTTTTTGCGGCTTCGATCGCATCGTGGATGCAGATGCCGGTTGCGATGATGGTTGCCGCATCCTGCCCATTCCCCTTGCCATGCACCATGCTTGCCTTGCGATCAAATGCGTAGGATTCATCGTAAAAAATTTCACCATTCTTTTTGAGTACCTGCGGATGCCCGCTGCGCGGGGAAAAAATGTAGACACTCGTATGACCTTCCGCGATCAGTTCAAACGCCTTCTCCGCCATTGCGGCTGCCTGATTACTATCCGCAGGCATCCAGACTTCCGTGTGATCGAAGGGGACGTTG
>Ga0209542_10019422_pt1 | contig 10878 bp, 9 predicted proteins | sample RifCSPhighO2_01_FD_184028 | JGI IMG/M metagenome (GOLD analysis project Ga0209542, IMG submission 184028) | Soil microbial communities from Rifle, Colorado - Rifle CSP2_plank highO2_0.1 (SPAdes) (version 2) | ecosystem: Environmental > Terrestrial > Deep subsurface > Rock core/Sediment ...
GCTGTTACAGTGAATTTATAGGTCTCATTCTTCTTTAATACGCTGTCCAATATACCCTTTATCCCTGTCTTTGCAGGGTCGCATTGGGCACTATCGAAGTTGCAGTCTAGCAGGGCCTCAGAAACCTGTTTATCCTCGTTTATCGTAGTTTTCATCATGGCCCTTAGAAGATTAGTATTCTCAATATTGAGCCTTAAATCAGGCTTAAGATCTGTCTTTCCAAGGCTGAATTTTAGGAATATCACGCCAATGACTAGTATCAGCACTACTATTGCCATCAATCCGATTGCCTCAGTTTGGCCTTTTTTCATCTGTAAACCTCTAAAATAATCTTTCCTATTAAAAATCTGTCCATTTCAGGATAATAAATGCTAATTGGGCTTGAAACAATTATCTTGCTGTCAAAAGAGCTCTTTTTATTGTCGAATATGACCCAATACTTGCAGTTTTCAGGGTAATTTACCTGGTTGTACTTCTGCAGGTTGCATTCTGATTGGTCTGAAGCTTCAGGATAAAGCACTTCCACCAGTATCCTTTTGCTCCCGAAGACCCTCTTATAATGCTGGATTTCCTCGCGCGACACCTTGCTAAAGGCAGCTATTTTTGCCATGTCCAGGCATTTATCATTGCTGCAGCTTATCTCAGGCATTTCAGTGACAGAGGCGAGCAAAACAGATATCTCCTCTTCGGCCAGGTCTTCCCCGGCGTTCTTCAGGCTCTGCGCCGAGTACCTGTAATAGCCTATCATTCCTATTATCAGCATGAGCACTACCACGAACATAACCAATATGGTCTCGTTCAGCTGCATCTGCGCCCTAGTATATCTCATTGCAATCGTTCTTCCTCAAGTTCTTGTTCTGCTCGTTGATTTTCTCGGCGTAATCCTGCAGCACATTGTTAATCGTTGATGCCTTGAATGAGCTCATCGCTGACTGTATCTCATGCAGCTTGCTCTCGCATGTCTGGTCAGTTGTCTTAGCCTGCAGCAGCAATGCTTTCCCTTCATACACTCCTGTCAGTATACGCAGCTTTTCCATTGCCGCATCTTTTATGCACCTGTAGTCAGCAGGCGCGAAGAAGCTTCCAATCATCATCTCTTCTCCTAAATAGAAATCAGTGAAGGTTTCTTTCCTGTTTGCGATCGTCAGTTGCTTCTTGTTCAGGTCAACTTCCACGACGTTCAAATTTTGCAGTTTTATCTTGCCGAATACATTTTCTTTCGGCGCTTTCGTGAAGAATACTATCGCCAGGCTGTCAAGCGTCGATGATTCCTGCTGGAGTTTTTCAGCGTTGAAGCTCGTGATGCTCTGCTTCTGCGCGTTGAATATTTCCGGTATCTCGAGATTCAATACATAGTCATAGCTATTCGCATCGTACACTATCAGCATCCTCGAGTTTTTCCCGGAAAGGTAATAGAATTTCGCTATAGGGTACGGGAATTCCCATTCTCTTATAGAGATTAGGACATCATCACTTATTTTTTCAGGCGCGAACAGTATTTTATTCGTGTCCAATGAGAAATCTTCAGTGCTTATTGCATTGCAAGTGAAATAAAATCCATTTTCGAAATTCATGGGGATTATCTTGCTGGATTCCTCGCTTGTCCCAAAAGCCGTAAGCTGGTCGTTTAAGCTGAATACAGCCTCTCTGGCATTCCTCGCGTCGAAGATTCCTTCCTGGCTCTCGCCGAACCTGAAAAAGAACGCGAGTATTATCGCTCCTGCTACTGTCGCGAAGATCCACACCAGCGTTAAGTCGTTCATCCCTTTTTTCATCGTCTTATCTCGACGTAAACATGGTTGTTTCTAACTTTCGTTTCAATAACAGCATTCAATCTTCCCTTGGTTTTTATGCAGAGAGGGTTTTCATTTCCATCGATTTCAAGATTCTCTATAGTGAAGTCAGGCGCAGGTGATGGCAGCCCATCCAGCGGCAAAATAAAGACATTGTATCTCGTGTTCGTCTTCAGCACTTCCCTGAAATAATTGTCGACATCAGAATTTATCTTCTCTCCAATTTTCACGAAGCACACATCATCAATCCCATCAGGAGTTGGCAGGCTTATCTTTTTCCCGCTTCCAATCTCCAGGTTGTAGTAAGTATCAACTACAGTGTTCATCTCGTCGATGAACCTGCTCAGCTCAACCAATCTAGCTTCTTTTTGGATGGTTGAAACTGATGTGAATCCGAAATATATTATGAACGCGGAAACTATCAGAGTGAAGATGTATATGAAAGGCTGGCCTAGCAGATTACCTCTCTTTCCCATGAAATAAAGAAACTAGGAACTTAGTTTAAATAGTTTATGGGTAAACAAGTTTTAAGACGAACGAGAATTATTTTGCTTTCCGGAAGTTTTTCGGATTTTTGCCAAAAGACTTTATGAAGAAGTTTTAATGCAAGCCATTTCATGAGCACTTTAATCTACGTCGACACTAATATTTACCTTGACTTCTTGCTTGACAGGCATAACGAATATGGGAAATACCTCGGAGATGATGCATTCTCTATCTTCAACAGAGCTGTGCACTGCGAATTCACAATAGTGATATCATACACAGTGCTTGATGGGCTATTCAGGAACTATCCATCTGAGAAAACTATGCTGCTCTTTGCATTCTTGAAGAAGAAGCTAGTGAAGGTTATTGCCAGTAATGAGGAAATCGCCATATGGCGAAAACGATGCAGATGCCACATCATGATGCTCTCCACGCATTACTTGCGAAGAAGCATAAAGCACAATACCTCGTAACGCGGAATATGCATGATTTTGAGCAGTATAGGCACTTAATAACTCCCGTCTATCCTGACCAGGTCCAGAATCCGAACTTTTTTAATAAGAATTTCTGAACGCCTTGCTCGCCTTTCTCTTTCCTGACACGCTCAAGCTCATCAGCCCTCTTTTTCTTCTCTTTCGGGCTTAATTCCTTCATGGAACCCATCAACGACCTTAACTTTAATGTGTCTATGTCCGCCTTGATAGAATCAATCTGCCTCTGCAGTTGCTTTACTTCTTTTTCCATAAACTACGATGAGGCATTTCTATTTTATATAGGTTTCTGTCTTAACAGCGTAATATTTCCAAGAATTGAATTATACCTGCAATCAAAACCATATTTTGCTGAATTGCTTTTCCAAAGATTTGATCACTATGCGCTCTCGCCTCGTATGAGTCCTACAACCTTATCTTCCACTTCTTTGATCTTCTCTTGTTTTACAAGCCCTACCTTGTACAGGACTGCTTTTTGGTCAACAGTAAACAGCTTGTTTGCTCGTATCAAGCTATCTCCCATTAAATTGCCGACTTCAAAATTGGCGTCAGTCAAATCGATAGTATAGCCATCATTTCTTTTCGTTCCTGTAATTTGGCACAACACCACATCATCACCATCCATTTTGGCTATAATCATCGCGGGTCTGTTCTTGAATGCGCTGAAATCTGAAAACGGAAATGGCAAAACAACAACTTCGCCCTTCACAAATGTTTCCATCGTTTGTTTTCCTCTTTTGTCAACCATGTTTTTGCCAGTGATTTCTCGCTCATCAGGGCAGCAAACCATCGTTCCTCTATCTCTTCCATCGGTAAAAGCTCTATCCTGTCTTTCATGGCGAACACTGCCAGCTTCTTGCCGTCCTTGAATCCGCTCAGCTTCCTCACTTCCTTCGGAAGAGCTATTTGCCCCTTGCTCGTTATCGTCACGGTTCTCATTCCTAATAACCTCATGCTTATCACTCCTTTCTTACTTGTAAGACATGTAAGGAGCTTAGAATATATAACTCTTGCTCTTTTTATAAAGTTTTCTTGAAAAAATCCGGAAGATATACGATTTTATGAACTTAAGCTCTATGGGTAAATCCTGAAGTTGCCGACGTTGTTTCTCAGGTCCTTGCACACTACATAGTAGACGCTGCTGTCCAGCACAGCCTCATGGACTTTCGTGTCGTCGCCTGTCATAGGCGTCCCCTCGCCGAAGCTTATCGCTCCGGTGTTCGAGTATTCGCACTTGGTTTTCTCATTCAACTCGATGTGAAGCACTGTCGCTTTGGTGTATATCTTCGTGATCACAGGAGCGAAATTGTCAACAGTCACGGTGAATGTCGTCGATGCAGTCTCAAGATTTCCGCCAGCGTCTATGCAATGCGCGTAGTAAGTGTAGCTTCCAGATTCAAGGCTGGTGAAAGGCTGCTCATGATTGACGCTGTTCGTCGTGGCGAACTCAACTGCGTTGTTAACATTGTTGTCAGTGGAGTATCCGCATCTTGCTTTCCCGTTCTCAGCTCCTTTAGCTGTCGTGACCTTCAAAGTAGGTGAATTCTCGAACAATTGCCCTGATGGCGTTATCGAGGTTATCTCAAGTGGTACTGTCCCGCTCAGGCTGAACATATAGCTTTCGACATTCACATTCCTTTCGTTGTCTGGCTTGCTAGGCTTGTCCTTGCACCTGAAGTAGAAAGTGTTCTTCTGGTTGGCCTTCAATCCTGTCAATGTCGTATCGCATTCATACAGCCCTGCGTACACCGAGCTTATCCCTAATGTGCTTGTCGAGCATGTGAACTCGCTTGTCATCAAGTCATATTCAATGTCATTCGTGCTCCATCTGCACTGGCTTGGCTCGTTTACATACGCCTTGAAGTTCGTTTCAGTCGTGTTTGCCGCTATGAACGCGTTGTTCGCTATAGAAGTCACTTCGATCTTTGGTGGAGTCAGGTCTGGTCCAGGTCTTACAGCGAATTTCACGTAGTAGTCCCTTTCATTCGCGTTTCCAGAAGCGTCCTGGCATCTCACATATAGGGTGTACTCGCCGCCATTAGTGAGTTTCAGCAATGTCTGGTTCTCAGCCAGCTCTCCTGGCAATGTTATCAATTGCGTGTGATTGTAAACGTAATTAGGGCTTCCGAATATCCCGTCTTTCTCCTCGTATTTCTTGTTCGTCTCCAGGCTGTACTTGCAGACTGCTGGCTCATTCGTTATCAATCCGAGGTTCACAGGAGTGAAAGGCTCTATCTTCTCGTTTATCTTGAATCCAGCTCTAGAGACTTCTGTTATTGTCTGTCCAGGCTCAAGCACGTCCCTGTTCGCGGAGATTATAGGCGTGTTGACATCATTTGGATGCTGGTTTATGCATGCTTCCTCTTTCGTGCCTTCATTCACAAGCTGGCAAAGCTGCCCAAGTGATTTGCATCTGTATTCTGAGCAAGGCTTCCCGTCTTTTCCGCAGTCCTCGCAGCTCTCCCCTCCCAAAGGAGCGACCCAAGGGTTGCATGTTACGCTTATTGTTTCTGTCTTCGTGTCAGCGAGCAATATGTCCAGTAAGCTGTAAATCGTGTATATCGTTGAGATTATGTTTATGACGCTCATGACTGTCTGCAATGTTCCTACGCCAGCTGTCTGCGCTGCGTTTTTGGCTGCTTCGTCGCGTATGTTATCAAGCAACGCCTTGTTAGCAGGGTTGTCTACTATTCCAGATTTTATCGCAGCATCTCTCGCAGCTTGCCCTGCAGCTTTCGCAGCTTCTGTTGTTCCTGCTCGTGCAGCTGCTGCAGCCTGGTCTCCAGCGGCTTTCAGTATTTCGTTGTTTGTAACGTGATTATTCTTCAATGCTTCTACCGCAGCCCGCCTTGCCACTTCCTCTGAGGCCCTCGCAGCTCCAAATCTTATGAATGCATGCCCTGTTCCAGTGAACAATCCGAATGCTTCGTTCGAGATTAACAGTCCTGCTCCAATCACAGTCAATGCAGGCCATGTCTTGCTGAAGAATGCGTTGAACTTGTTCTGGTACTGGCCCCTGTTCTTGTCGTTTGGCAATATGACTTCTTTGTATCCAGCGATGTCAGCGTCAGTTATGTCATGCTTTGAATTCTCTGTCAAGCCTTCGACAGTCCCTTCCCCGATGTAATTCACGTAAGCTCCGCAGTCGCCGTAGCTTTTGCAGACATCATTGGAACTTCTCAGGTAATCTTTTTCCAGGCATTCGCATCCCTGGACGCATTTCCAGTCTCTTCCCTCGAACAATCCGATTCCAGGCCTTTCAAACACTACCTTGCACGCAGAGCTTCCCTTGTCGCACTGCGCTGTCGCGTCTGCTGCCGGAACCGCATTCTCTCCTTCTCCAGGCCAGAACTTCAGTCCAGGCGGCACGAAAGGGATGCATTTCCCATACTCGTCATTCCCTATCCACTGGCAGTCCCTGGCTTGTATGTTCTCGCAGTCAGACTTCGCCCTGCTTACCAATTTGTTTGTTTCCCCGTCCCCTATGTCTTCTGGCTTGATGTCTTTCAGCTTGTCATTTATTGATTCGCATGTCTGCCACCTGTTGTCCCTGCAGGCAGCCTCGACGTATTCGCTTCCGTCAGGGATTAGATCAACGCTCGCAGGGTTGCTCAAAGGAGGTTGTCCCTGCACTCCCTGTATGCACATCTCTTCCCTGAAATCCTTGCACGCTTCAGTCAGTATCTTTCCGTTGATGCACAGTTTCCTGAAATGCCTTGAACCAACCGGATCCAATCCGAATCCGACCAAGGAATCATAATCGCACCAGCTCTCGCCAAGTTTCTTGTCTGTCAGCGAGCTTGGGCTTGTCTGGCTTGCGTCAGTGTTATCACAGCTCAGGTCCTGGCAGCTGTAATCCCCGAATGCAGGCTTGTTCTCCCTTCCGTCAAATAATCCGCATAATGTCCCTGTGACGAAATCGCAGTTCCCGCAGTTCTTGTCATTAGGTCCTGATATCGCGCATGATTGCGTTTTAGGCAGCACAAATCCCCTGTTGTATGACTGGACTTTGTTGCTTGAATAGATGTTCTCAGGATTTCCGCATGAATCGAACCAATAGACCTCGTCTTTGTCAGGCAGGCATGATGTGTATTGCTGGCTGGCGCAGTTCGTTCCCAGTTGCGGGTTGCTGCACAGCACTTCAGGATGGAATCCCACATTGGGATTTATCTTTGTTGCATTCGGCTGTATTGTCTCGCTTGTCTCGATGCAGCTTTCTCTTGTTGCGAACTTGCAGCTTCCGTCAGCAGAAACGCACGCACCTTTCTCCGCGCTCCTGCACGTGTCTATGCATTGCGCCTCGGTTGTTATTCCTGTGTCGAAAGTGTAGTTCAATCCAGGATAGTTTCCAGCCTCGTTCCTGCATGATAATTGTGTTGTGAATGAGCATTCATTGCTGAGGATGCAGCACCCTTTCTGGCACTGAGGTATGTCGCATACTTTGGATTCGCTCCAGAAGCATCCCTCTTCCTTGTTGCACGCTGCTCTAGGCGTGTTCTTGAAGCATCTTCCGTCATTGTTGTCATAACCGCAGCCTAACTTGCAGAATGATGTCTGCTCGCAGTTGGTTGGCGCCTGCAATGATCCTTGCGCGCAGTTGTCAGCTGTCGTGTACTGGCAGAAGTCCCCTGAAGTTGTCTGCTCGCAGCATACTTTCTGCTGGGCCTTCACAGGCTCCGCTACCAAGCTTATGGAGAACATCGCTCCGACAATCAAGAATATCTGGAAAAGTGCCTTTATCTTCAAGCTGGTTCACCCTGTATGAAAAACTGGAACAGGTAAGGTTTGTCTTTTGCCTGCAGGATGTATTGCGTGTCCGGATACGGCTTCTTCACCTCTATCAGGTATTGCCCTCTGTGGTCCAGCATGTAGCTCAGTTGGTCAAAGCCTCCGAACTCCGTGTGCATGTCTATTATGTCCTGCGAGACATCATATAATCTCCCGAGCGGGTAGTTGAAGTTCACGCTGAACATATCCTCTGTTATCTTGGCATCGCCTTTTATCAATGTGATAGGGTATTTCACTGTAACTACAATGTTCTCGTCGCCGATATCGGTCTCGACTTCCATGCTTCCTGTCTGCATGTCAAACCCTTTCTTGTACTGGTTGACGTTGACGCATGTAGCCAGTCCTTTCTTTATCGCGTCATTAAGCTCTTTTTCCATCTCGCTTATCAGCAGCATCCTGTTGTAGCACTGCGGCTGCCCTTCGATGTTGTAGCATAGGTAGCTTATCGGTATGCCTTCCCTGTTCCGGTAGGTGTCGTCCCCTGTTTTCAGGTGGCCGCCCTGCATCCCGATCCTTTCTATGGGTTCAGGGGATACTTCCTGCACGCATCCGGTTATGTGCTCCCTTATCGGCACTATCCTGTTTGCCAAGTTCGATGAAGTCACAGGCCCGAAGAAGAACTGCCCTCTCATGTAAAACACTAGTATTATCACTGCCAAAACAAGTATTCCGAGAATGATGAACGCTGTCAGCTGCCCTCTTTTATCCATTTTCATTCTTTCCATTTAAAAACACCTCAAAACTTTATAAACATTGTGATTAAGGATAGACTCTCAGCATCTCGCCTGTGTTCCCGTACTGGTCCTGGCATATTATGTAGTACAGGTTGCTGCTTATCGCCAGGTCATGCTGCTTCACGTTTGTCCCGCTCATCTTTGTGCCTGAACCATAGGTGAATGTACTTGTGGAGTACTCGCATGTCGAGATCTCGTCTGTTGTCAGGTAAAGCTTCGTGCCATCAGAGTAAAGGTACTTCAGTCTCGGCCCGAGAGAATCCACGTTTACCTCGAAGTTCACGAATGTCGACGCTTCATTCCCGGCTGCGTCATTGCATGACACATTATAATTGTAATTCCCTAAACTTAAGTTTGCTAGTGGCTGGACATGCGCGCTGCTCCTTGTCTGGAAGAACTCTATAGGTTGGAGGTCATTCAAGGCGTAGTTGCAGGTCGCTTTCCCATTTTCCGCTCCGTTCGATGTCCACGCTTTCAATGAAGGAGAGTTAGTGTACAATGTTCCATTCGGCTCTGTCTTCGTTATCAGAAGTTTCGAAGTCCCTTTCAATGTGAGCTTCAGTGACTGCTGGTTCTTGTTCCCTGAATTGTCGATGCATCTGAAGTAGAAGTTGTTTGCCTGGTTGTCTGTTACGTTCAGCGCTCCGGTGCATTCATAGTAAGTGAGGAATGTAGGCTGTTCTTCAACTTCGTTGTTGCATGCCATCAAATTTTCCATCTCGTCATATCCCTTTTCTGCTGCGCTCCACCTGCAGATCGCAGGCTCGTTTACATAAAGAACTAATTCTGTAATGTTCGCTCCGTTCTTGATGAAAGCGTTATTCGGCAATGATGCATGGTCAATCCTCGGAGGTCTCAAGTCAGGCTCAGGGCTTGTTGTGAATCTTATGGCGTACTCCGCCCTGTTCCAGTTGTCTTTCGTGTCAGAGCATCTAAGATAGTATGTGTAAGTCTCCCCTCCAGGCAAGTTCAGTGTTATGTTGTGCTCTTTCTTGTATATGGCCTCTCCGAAATAATCTGACATTGAATCGAAATCCATCGTGTGCTCAGTGTCGATTTTGCAGATCGCAGGCTCGTTGGTTTTTATCCCGAATGATATGGGCTCGAAGACTTCTATCTGCGGGAATATCTCATAGCCGTTGCTTATCATGTTTATCCCATAGCCTTCGCTCAATGCTTCTTCCCATGGCGTCATTATCGGGAAATTCACGTCATTCGGATTTGTGTCGACGCATTCCTCGAATTCGCTGTCAGGGTTTATCAGTTCGCATGCAGCTCCCAGGCTCCTGCATTTGTACTCAGAGCATTCTTTCAGCGGGTCTGAGCCGCATTCGCTGCACTTGCTTCCTCCGCCAGGCGCCTGCCAGCTGTTGCATTCCACTGTCACAGTCTTCGTCTTAACATCTCCTCCGCCAAGCAGGAATGACAATAATGCTGCAGCTCCAGCAGCTATCCATCCCCATGGCCCGAGGAATAAAGCTCCAGCAGCCCAGAATGATGTTATCGCGAATGTCGCAGTGGCTATCCCCAAGCCAACGTAGAGGAAAGTCGTGTCGAACATCCCTTCCACTTCCTCCCTGTTGAAAGTATCCTCTATAACGTCCTGGTAATCTTCATATAATGTCTTCATACCTGCGAAAATCCCGTAACCTGAGAAAAATCCCCAATAATTATCGCTTACTTCCCTCGGTCTCGAGCCTTTTTTCGTTCCAGTCCACTTGACATCCAGTCCTTTGTCGCTCTTTTCTTGCAGGACATTGAAGTCAGCTCCGCAATCTCCCTGCGCCTTGCAGAACAGTGCCGCTTGGTCAATCCATCCCTGCTTTTCGCATTGGCAGTTCTGCTCGCATTCCCATCCTGAGAAGATATTGTCCTTCACATAGACCACCGTGCACTCAGACGTTCCACGCTCGCACCTGTCATCCCCTTCTCCTTCCCAGAATTCAGATCCTTTCGGGACAGTCGAGACATTCTCTGTTATGTCTGAGCTGTAGATGTCGTTGTTGACGCAGTTCGCAACAGCTATTGAATCCTCGCCATTGCTCATGGTTCCCTGGAGGCATATCTGCTCCCTGAAATCCCTGCACGCCTCTGAATATTCCTTCCCATTGTAGCAGTAATGAAGGTAATGCCTGCTTCCAGGGTAATCAGAGAAGTTCCCTGTCGGGCTTTCATATATACACCATTCATCCCCGTGTTTTCTAGGCCCGCCTATCAATGGATCATGATTATTTTTATCATCAGAAAAAGTATCCTCGCAGTTTATGCTTATGCACTGCACGTTCCCAGGATCATCAGAGTTGCAGACAGTCTCTCCATCGACGCAGTCTGCTGCTTTCTCTTCCCTGTTGCCGCAGGAATCGAACCAATATACGTCATCATTAAAGCATCCTCTCCTCTGGTGCGGCTGGCAGTTGCATATGTCAACAGAGCTGCAGGCCTGTCCCTGGAAGAAATTTCCGTTGCAATTTTCCTTGGTTGTTATACTGCACAGGCTGTTCAGGTTTGAGCAGCATCCTGTCTCCTGGTTTTCGCATACATCAAGGCATGCGTTCTCATTAGTTATTCCATCGTCCCACACGTCGA
>Ga0209542_10019424_pt1 | contig 10877 bp, 12 predicted proteins | sample RifCSPhighO2_01_FD_184028 | JGI IMG/M metagenome (GOLD analysis project Ga0209542, IMG submission 184028) | Soil microbial communities from Rifle, Colorado - Rifle CSP2_plank highO2_0.1 (SPAdes) (version 2) | ecosystem: Environmental > Terrestrial > Deep subsurface > Rock core/Sediment ...
GGTCCAACCCATTCATCTTCTCATCGGTCGTGATATCGGCGTCGACATTTTTGAGCCGGTTGGCTGCCTCTTCGCTGACGTCCAGATTGGTGATCATCGTGGCCAAATCGGCATCATCGGTCCTTGCCGTCAAGCCTACGACCACAACATTCCGCTCGTCCGTTACGTCGCCAACCTCGTTAATCAAATCTCCGAACCCTGGTAATCATTATGACCAAAAACACCAAACCCAAACTATCCGCCGAATTCCTCGCCCTTAAAGATCAGACATCTTCTCTTGATGACAAACTCAAAAGAGCCATGGCTGACTATCAAAATCTAGAGCGAAACCAGCACCAATCAAAACTGATTGAAAAAGGCAAAATAATTTCCAAATTCCTGCCCCTGCTTGACGGCCTTGAACTAACCCATCAGCATACTAAAGATCCAGTCACCGAAATGATGATAAAAGAGTTCAAAAAAGTTTTAAATGAACTAGGAGTTAGCTTAATTGACAGCGAAAAAGGTAGTCAGTTCAACTCCTTATTAATGGACTGCGTCGAGGTAGTAGTGGGAGACAAAGACAAGGTCGTCAAAACAATCCAACCCGGCTACAAACTCGGAGAGGTTGTCCTTCGCCCCGCCCGCGTCGAGGTAGGAGGAGGCCAAATGAGCCATGAGCAATTATAAATTTAAATAAACTAATATGAGCAAAATCATCGGTATCGATCTGGGCACTACTTTTAGTGCCGTCGCTGTTATGGAGGCCGGCAAGGCCAAAATTATTCCCACCGCCGAAGGCAGGAACATCTTTCCGTCCATCGTCGAACCCGTCAAGGGTCTCGTCGGTGACGTTGCCAAACGCCAGATGGTCCTCAATCCCAAAAACACCATTTTCTCCATCAAGCGTCTGATGGGTCAGCGCTATGATTCTGAAAACGTCAAGAAAGTCACCAAGCACGTTTCCTTTGAAGTCGTCAAAGGCAAAGATGGTCTGGCCGATGTCAAGGTCGGTGATAAAGTCTACACTCCCCAAGAAATCTCCGCCAAAATTCTCCAAAAAGCCAAGGCAGACGCCGAAGCCTATTTGGGAGAAAAAGTTACCCAAGCCGTCATTACCGTTCCGGCTTACTTCGACGACTCTCAGCGTCAAGCCACCAAACAGGCCGGCGAAATTGCCGGGCTGGATGTCAAAAGGATCATTAACGAACCGACTGCCGCCGCTCTCGCCTACGGTCTGGACAAGGGTAAAAACGAAACCATCGCAGTTTACGACCTTGGTGGTGGAACTTTCGACGTCTCCATCCTCGAGCTGGGTGACGGTGTTTTCGAAGTCAAGTCCACTAACGGTGATACCTTCCTCGGGGGCGACGATTTTGATCACCGCATCATGGAATGGGTCCTCACTGAATTCAAAAAAGAAACTGGTGTCGACCTTTCTACCGACAAACAGGCTCTTCAGCGAATCAAGGACTCCGCCGAAAAAGCCAAGATCGAGCTGTCCTCCGCTACCGAAACCGAGATCAACCAACCCTTCATTACCCAGAGCAAGGAGGGTCAACCTCTGCATCTCACTATGAAGTTGACCCGCGCCAAACTGGAGGAATTGGTCGATGACCTGATCAAAAAAACCATCAAGCCCTGCGAACTGGCCCTCAAGGACGCCAAGCTAAAAAAGAGTGATATCAAAGAAATCATTCTCGTCGGTGGTATGACCAGAATGCCCGCCGTCCAAGCCGCCGTCAAGGAATTTTTTGGCAAAGAACCCAACAAGAGCGTCAATCCCGATGAAGCCGTCGCCATCGGCGCCGCGATTCAGGGAGGAGTTCTTGCCGGCGACGTCAAAGACATCCTTCTTCTTGACGTCACTCCCTTAACCCTCGGCGTTGAAACCATGGGTGGCGTCTCAACCCCGCTGATCGAAAGAAACACGACTATTCCGACGACGAAATCACAGGTATTTTCTACCGCCAGCGACAGTCAACCACAGGTAGAGATCAACGTTCTTCAGGGTGAGCGTCCCATGGCCAGTGACAACAAGCCTCTTGGCCGCTTCGTCCTCGACGGCATCGCCCCCGCCCCTCGTGGTATTCCCCAGATCGAAGTTAGTTTTGATCTGGACGCCAACGGCATTCTGAAAGTCTCCGCCAAAGACAAAGGCACGGGCAAGGAACAGCACATCACCATTCAGAATGTGACCAATCTTTCCGACGAGGAAGTCGAACGGATGAAAGCTGAGGCCGAAAAGAACGCCGAGGAAGACAAAAGAAAGAAAGACTTTGTCGACAAGAGGAACGAGGCCGAGACCTTCATCTTTACCACCAGAAAAGTCCTAAAAGACGCTGGCGACAAGTTCGAGACCAAGGCCAAGGACGAGATTGAGGACGCCCTCAAAGAGCTTGAGGACGAGGCCAAGAAAGATACGGCCACTCTCGATTCGATCAGCGATGCTTTGAAAAAGGCCAGTGACCTCGCCCAAAAACACGGTGAAGCCCTTTACAAAGCCGCCACCGAATCCGACAAAAAAGAAGAACCAAAATCTGATGAAAAATCAGAGGAAAAACCCTCCGAAAAAAACGCCGAAGAAGGTACTGTCGTAGAATAGCCGCTGACCTGCCCGCAATCGCTGAAGCGATAGCTTCTGCAGGCGGGAGAGGGAGAGGTCGTCGAGTAAAGGCGAGTGTTACAATCGTAGAAGATATGCCAAAGATATTAAACTTCAAAACCATTATCGAACAAGACGAGGATGGGGTGTTTGTGGCCTCTGTTCCAGCTATTCCAGGATGTCATAGCCAAGGAGATACTTACGAAAAAGCATTGAAAAATGTCGCTGAGGCGATGGAACTTTGTTTAGAAGAAGCCACGGAAAATAAGCAATATCGTAGCCAAATTGGCTGGCCCCAACAGTCTGGCGCCTCCAAATTTGTGGGAGTGGTCGATCTACCGATGAAAATCCCGTTTTTTGCATGAGCAAACCGCCTGTCTTGAAATCAAGAGAAATAATAAAAGCGTTAGAGAAATTGGGATTTCGCAATACCCGCCACAAAGGAAGTCATTTTTTCTACAGACATCCAGATGGAAGAACTACCGTAGTGCCAGTTCATCCAACGAAAACTATTGGACAAGGATTGATGCGAGCGATATTAAACGATGTCAAGATATCGGTGGAAGAGTTAAAGAAATATCTCTAAGACGTCGAGCACTCGGGCTTAAAGTTTGATAAAATCAATCGTTATGACAAACCAACGCGATTATTATGAAGTTTTAGGAGTAGGCAAATCGGCTACCGAACAGCAGATCAAATCTGCCTATCGGAAATTAGCCCTTCAGTATCATCCCGATAGAAATAAAGAATCAGGTGCCACCGAAAAATTCAAGGAGGTCAATACTGCCTATGAAGTCATCGGCAACTCCGAAAAAAGAAAGATGTACGATCAGTTCGGACACGCGGGCGTTTCTGGCAACCAAGGCGGCAGCCAAGGTCCTTTCAACTATACCTATTCCAATCAATCCGCCTCTGGCGGAGGCGGTTTCGAGGACATCTTTGGTGGTTTTTCCGACCCCTTTGACATTTTTGAAAGTTTCTTCGGCGGAACCACCCCTTTTCGCCAACAGGCCAGAAAGATCCAATATCAGCTAAAAATTGATTTTATGGAGGCCGTCAATGGTGTTACTAAAAATATCGTCCATCAGGGCAAGCAATACGCCATCAAAATCCCTGCTGGCGCTGACGAAGGCACTCGCATCCGCTACACCGACTTTGACGTCACTGTCGCTGTGGTTCCCCACAAACAATTCAAACGGGAAGGAGTCGACGTCATTGTCGATCACGAAGTTTCCTTCCCCACTGCCGCTCTGGGAGGCGATACCTCAGTCCCCACCCTTGACGGTGACCTCAAACTAAAAATCAAAGCCGGTACCCAACCGGGCAGTCTGGTTCGCCTGACAGGCAAAGGCATTCAACACCTCAACTCCAGTCGTCGCGGCGATTTCTACATCCGCTTCATCATCAAAGTGCCGACGAAATTAAGCCGGCAACAACGGGAACTCTTGAATGAATTCGATACTGCCTAAACTCAAAGCTCTCATTTTTTACGGCAGTCTTTTCACCTCGACATTTCTTGCCTTTTCTCATCAAACCAAACTCCTTGGTCAGGCCTCCTTGGTCCTTCTCACCATTGTTATCTTCACCAAGCCGGCCGTCAAACTTTTTCCCACCATCGGCTTCTTCAAAATCCTCCTTGCCCACCGCCGTCAGCTTGGTCAGGCCACGGCCTTTTTCGCTCTGGCCCATGCTTCCATTCAGATCAAAAGTTATATCTTTTCCTTCGATCTCTCAGATTTTCGCTTCTGGGGCCTGCTCGCTATCCTTTTGATGATTCCACTCTTAATTACCAGTAACGATTTCTCGACCAGACTTCTCAAGCGAAACTGGTTCCTCCTCCAAAAATTAATCCACCCCTTATACATCGTCGCCATGATCCACTACGGCCTGCGCGAGGGACTCTTCGGCCTCATTAAGTCCGCCTTCATTCTGTCAGTTCTATATTTCTCTCGTCTCCTCGCCTCCCGCAACGTCAAGCTTCTGCCTAGATGATACAATGCAAATTATGGCAACAAAAAACTATGTATTTCGGGTTTTTGCGTACAAAGACGTAGACGGAACGTTTACGGCTGTTTGCTTGGACTTAGATATCATCGAAGAAGGTTTTTCTACACTACAACAGGCGGTCTTAAGTATTAACGAGGCCATCGATTCGCACCTGATGGCAGTCACGAGGCGGGGTTTCCCCAAAGAACTTCTTAATCGTCCTGCACCAAAAGAATATTGGGATAAACTAAAGGAATTCACCCGTCCAACCTCTTTTTCAACTACTCCTTTCCAGTACTTCACCGCAACCACCGAAGGTAGACACCAGCTTTATGCCTAAATTTCCTCCTCTGTCATATGGTGAGGTGATAAAAATTCTTACAAATCTAGGTTTCTCCCCAAAAGGAAACAAATCAGGATCTCATCAGACATGGGTGAAGAAAGAAGGGGGAATATATTATGCGGTTACCGTGGCCAGTCACGGGAGAAGAAAACAAGAATTTCCCGATGGCACTTTACAAGCCATGATTCGGCAAAGTGGTTGTAGCAAGAAGAAGTTTTACGAAGCATTAGGTAGTGAATAAACACTGGGAATGAAAGTTCAACGGTTCGAACAATCGAAGTATTCCCTGCAAAGCCTGGCCTTGCAGGCCATAGAAAGAAAAAGTTTTTTGCCTTCGGTCTGATCTGCCACTATAATCCTTCACCATGAAGGAAAAAGAAGGACCTCCACGCGCAGAATGGGTATTATATGGATCCGATTTTGGTGGAAAAGTTGACGACCTGCTTACTTTCAAAAAGGAAAATGCGGTTAATGTCAAAGTAGTTCCTGGAAAAGCCATCGGCGCCTCATTTTTCCGAGAGCTCATTTTGGAGAACGGTTTCAACAATAACACTTGGCCAGAGGATGTTAATCAAACTGGAAAATTACCAGTCAAACTGGAAAGAACAAATCGCGAGATCATTTCCAGTTTTCCACCGGGAACCTGTATAGCCATAAGATCATCCGTTGTTGGTGAAAACAAAGGAGTCGGCGTTTATTCCAGTTTTTTCATGGTCACCACCAGCGACATCGAAACCGACTCAGACGCTTTAGCCAAATTAGAATTGCTGATCTATGCCGATTATTTTAGTGACGATTCCAGGAATTTTTTAGATGACAAATTCTTGGACTCCAAGGGAGGTGTCGGTTTGTTAATCCAAGAAGTAATCGGCGACCAATACGGTGAATTCTTTATGCCAGCCATTTCTGGCGTGGCTACCACAATCAACGGGGAGTTAAGTCTAAGGCTGGTTCTTGGTTTGGGCACCAAAGCAGTCGAGATGAAAGAAGCCATTGTCTTAAAAAGAAATAATCTAAGACAAGAGGTCGTTGAAAAGGCCCTATTCAGCATGCTTGAGGCAGAAACGATCAGCTTAACCGAGAGAAAACCAGTTCTAAATCTGCTTAAATACGAATGGAAAGTCAGGATGGTCAGCCAAGTTGGGAAGTTAATGAGACTAATCGAAGATTGGAAGAATCTTGAAAAGAACGGAGTTCCCTACTATTGGGAATTCGCCATTACTAACGCCCATGACAGCCCCCAAATTTTACAAGTAAATCCAGAAGGCCCTTTCCACGAAAAGACTACCGAACTCGGACCGGTTATGGGAAGAATAATGTGTGAGAGTAAAAATGATGTTGTAAATACCGGAGAAACAAGGGGTCGAAGCATTGTTTACATAGATCTAAGCGGTTCCTGCCCCGAGGATCTCGATGAACTATTCCGCTTTAATCAAATAAACCGAGGCTATCTTTTAATCGTCAGCGACAGACTTTTAAGCGGTGTCGCTCAGCAAAACCGTCTTAATCTAAAACACTTTAGCAATGCCGCAGGGGTGGTCGAAAGGCAGTTCGTCAGACAAACATCGCCCCTCCAATTCTGGGTTGAACTTGACCACACTGGTCGCGGTGGCACCCACTTTATCGAACTTTGTAAACGAAACGATATTCTTTTTCAGGGTGTTGTTTCCCCCAAACGGGACGATTCCCTTGAGGAAGTCCTAGGACCATTCAGTCAACGGTTTGGTCAATTTGGCGGTTATTGGGACCTAGAATACAAAATGATAAATACAAAAGATGAAGGTCGGGTTGAAGTTTATGGTGAAGCAATTAAACGCGAATACTCACGCGAAAAATTACATCTCTGGATTGATGAATTAAGAGATGTCGCCGAACTTTTAGAATCGGAGGATAAAGATGCTTCCGATGTTTTCTATATTCTCAGTTACCACTTAATTACCGCCGTTGGCCACTCAGTCGCCGACTACGATCCCTACGGTTTTGTCGACCAACTTCTCCCCGAGTCTCTTGAGAAATTAATCTCTGCTTTTGACCAAGTCATCAACAATTTACATCTCACCAAAAGTTACTCAAGCTATCAAGAGGGTCTTCGTTATGAGGTGTCTGAAAGAGAAGGCAATGTTTTTGAACTAAAAGAATATCTTCAGAAGCTGAAACTGAAAATAGAAGCCAAACGTGCTACAATTACATCTTAGGTTAAGTGAACTAGGGCGGTCGTGATACCGCCTTTTTGTTTACTTAACCAATAATATCTCAGCCAAAGGCTGATCCGCCTCTGGCGGAAAATATCAAATATCAAATATAAATAAGATGTCCAACCAAGCTTTAATCTCTCGAACCGAATTCGCCGCCGCCCTAAATCAAATAGCCAGCGAGCGAAACATCCCCGTCGAGATCATCCTTGATGCCGTCAAATCCGCTCTCGTCGCCTCCTTCAACAAGGACTTCGAAGCCGAAGCTAAAAAGATCGAGGAACGGGAAGAAATGATCACCGTCGATCTCGATCCCGAAACCGGCGAGTTCAAATTGAGAGCCGGCAAGGCCGATGCCAAATCCAAGGATCTCGTCGACGTCACCCCCCCGGGTTTTGGTCGCATTGCCGCCCAAACCGCCAAGCAAGTCATCCTCCAACAGGTTCGTGAAGCTGAGAAAACCAGCATCATCGCCGAGTATCAAGGCCGCATCGGCGAAGTTGTTGCCGGCATGGTCCAGAGAATGGATGGCAAAGCCGTCATCGTCGATATTGGCCGGGGTCAGGGTGTCATGCCCCCCGAAGAGCAGGTCAGAAACGAGTATTACCGACTCAATTCCAGAATCAGTGTCCTGCTTTCTGATATTCGCGACTCCTTCAAAGGCCAACAGATCATTGTCAGTCGTTCCGACCCTCGTCTTGTTTCCGCTCTTTTCGCCCGCGAAGTTCCGGAAGTCGGTGCCGGTAGTGTCGTCGTCAAAGCCATCGCCCGCGAAGCCGGTAATCGTACCAAGATTGCCGTCATCAGCAATCAGGAGGGTGTCGATCCGGTTGGTTCCTGCGTTGGCCAAAAAGGCGTTCGCGTCCAGGCCGTCATCAATGAACTCAATGGTGAGAAAATCGATATTATCCAGTTCACCGATGATAAAGAGAAATTTTTAAAAGGCGCCCTCGCCCCCGCCGAAGCTACCAAACTGGAATTTAATGCCGACAAAACCGAAGTCACTGTCACCGTTCCGGACGACCAGCTTTCTCTCGCCATCGGCCGCGGCGGCACAAACGTCAAACTGGCCGCCAAACTCGTTGGCGCCAGAGTCAAAGTCATTTCTGACAAATCCGACCCCGGTATCATCGTCACCGGCGATGAAGAATACGAAATCGATACCCTAGGCCTCACCCAAAAAGTCAGAGATATTCTTGTCGAGAACAGTTTGACTCGTATCGAAGACCTCGTTCATAATCTGGAAAAAATTGAGGCACTCGAAGGCATTCCCGCCACTTCACTTGAAACCATCAAAGCCAAACTTACCGCCATTCAACCCACTCCCGCTATTAGTAATTAAAACTGTGCCACTGTGTCACCGTGTCACTGCAATTATGAATTTAGGCAGGCCTCCAGTCATCACCGTCTTGGGTCACGTCGACCATGGTAAGACTTCTCTTCTCGATCGAATTCGAAAAGCCAACGTCGCCGCCCGTGAACTCGGTGGTATCACTCAGGCCATTGGTGCCTATCAGATTGATCACAACGGCCAAAAAATTACCTTCATCGATACTCCCGGTCACGCCGCTTTTTCGGCCATGCGCGCCCGCGGCGGTAGCGTCGCCGACGTTGCCATTCTGATCATCGCCGCCGACGACGGCGTTATGCCTCAGACCAAAGAATCGATCGAGCATATCAAGGCCGCCGGCATTCCATACGTCGTCGCCATCAACAAAGTCGACCTCCCCCAAGCCGATGTTTTGAAAGTAAAAACTGACCTGGCCGAAGCCGGTGAGTATGTCGAAGGTTATGGAGGCAATCTTCCCGTCGTCGAAATTTCCGCCAAAACCGGCGCCGGTATTGACAAACTTCTGGAGACGGTCCTTCTTCTGGCCGAGCTGGAAGAGCTAAAAGACACTAGTAACGAACCCACCAGCGCCGTCGTCATCGAAAGCCAGCTCCATCCTCACAAAGGTCCCCTCGCCACTCTTCTTGTCAAAACCGGCCAACTTGCCTCAAAAGGCGATCTCTTCTTGGGCACCAAAAAACTTGGCAAGGTCCGTTTCATGAGTCTAGCTTCAGGCGAAACAACTACTCTTGCCACACCAGCCACCCCGGTCGCCATTCTCGGTTTTGAGGAAGTTCCCCAAGTCGGCGATATCATCACCACCAAGGAGACGGCGGATGTCGTCAAAGGAGCTATTCTCGGTAAGTCGGTCAGTGTGACTACGCTTGAAACTACTGTGAGACCAAACGTCATTATCAAGGCCGACGTCGCCGGCTCGCTCGAAGCCATTCTTGGCTCCCTTCCCGATACCATCAACATAGTTTTCTCGTCAGTCGGGGGAGTCACCGAGTCAGATGTCCTCATGGGCAGCAATAATCACGCCACCATCGTCTGTTTCAACGTCAAGGCGGCTGGTACCGTGGCCAAACTCGCCGAAATAGAGAAGGTTGAAGTGGTCACCTTTGGCATCATCTACGAACTTTTCGACTTCGTCAAAGAGCTCTCCGAACGGGCTGGGATCGCCGCCGCCTTGCGAATAATCGGCGAGGCCAAAGTCGTCAAGACCTTCCCTTTTAATAACCAAACCGTTTACGGCTGTGTCGTTTCTTCGGGAAAGATTAGAATTGGCGATCTGGTCGGTGACAAGAGTAAAGTGATCTCCTTACGTATCGGAAAAGACATGGTCAAAGAAGCCAAAAAAGATCAAGAATGTGGCCTTATTCTCGAACCGGTCCTTGACTATAAGCCAGGAGATACTATAATCACGCATATCGTATAGTTATAGGACAGTATGTTTGACCAAAACCTAATCAAAGAGGCCAAAGATGAAGTAACTTCTGCCAAATCGATTGCGATTTTGCTTCCGCCGGATCCCGACACTCAGATTGTTTCGGCCGGACTTGGTTTGTATCTCTCCCTCGCGGGTACTGGGAAACAAGTCCAAATTGGTTGTGCCAGTCAGATCCGGGTTGAGAACGCCGAACTCTTTGGTGTCGATCAGATCAAGAACAGCATCGGAAACCAGAATCTCGTTATCTCCTTCGATTTCAAGGAAGAGAATCTCAAAAAGGTCGACTACGACGTCGACGAAAATGGGAAATTTATGCTTCTAATCCAGCCCCAGCCGGGGTCTCCCGCTCCCGACACCAGCACTATTAACTACAGCTACTCTGGTGCTTCTGCGGACCTCGTCTTTGTCCTTGGTGTCACCTCTCTAGAAGAGTTGGGCAGGCTCTACGCCGATGAAAAAGCCTTTTTGGACAAAGCCAAAATTGTTTCGATAAACTTGACCGCCAAACCGAGTGCCAACGCCGCCATTGCTCTCCACACCGGCGCTGCTACTTGTCTCTCTGAAGTGGTTGGTTTCCTACTCAAGAACTGGGAGATTGAACCCACCGCTGACGCCGCCAGCAATCTGCTCTCGGTGCTTGGCACCAGCACCAATCAATTCACCTCCCCCAAAGTCACCGCAGATACTTTTGAAACCATCGCTTTCCTGATGCGCCACGGCGGCCATCTGGGTAGATCCCCCCTCTCCAATACCAGTCGCTTCGGTGCCTTTCCCCCGATGATGCCCCCCACCTTTGATGACGAACTTCCTCCTCCGGCCTTCGGTCAGAATCAGTCTTTCGCTCCCGGCCAATCTTTCCCCCCCGTTTCTCGCATTCCCTCCGACTGGAAAAAGCCCAAAATCTTCAAATCCGGCCAATCCGTGATACAATAATCCCCGATATGGCGTTAACTAACGACAAGAAACAAGAAATCATTGGCAAATTTGCCGCT
>Ga0209542_10019425_pt1 | contig 10877 bp, 11 predicted proteins | sample RifCSPhighO2_01_FD_184028 | JGI IMG/M metagenome (GOLD analysis project Ga0209542, IMG submission 184028) | Soil microbial communities from Rifle, Colorado - Rifle CSP2_plank highO2_0.1 (SPAdes) (version 2) | ecosystem: Environmental > Terrestrial > Deep subsurface > Rock core/Sediment ...
TACCTTTAGTTATTCCTTTTGAAAAAGTCTTCAATGATTATTTCGGCAATGGTACGCTGGTTTTTATTATTTGGGCAACTGTGGAAGAACTCGCCAAGTTTGTCGCCGCCTGGGCAATTGTTTTACGACGTAAAGAAGTGGATGAACCGATTGACGCCTTAATTTATATGATTACCGTCGCTCTCGGTTTTTCGGCTATTGAAAATTCGCTTTTTATTTTGGCGCCGATTGCCGGCGGCGATGCTGTTGGAGCCCTGATAACCGGTAATTTGCGCTTTATCGGCGCTACCTTGCTTCATGTAATTTCTTCATCGGCAATCGGCGCCGCTATTGCCCTATCCTTTTATCAAAGCGCTAAAATCAAAAAAGAGCTCGTCATCGCCGGAGTTATCCTCTCCATTAGCTTGCACGCTATTTTCAATTTGCTTATAATTAAAAGTGCCGATAACGGTGGCACTTTCTTTGTTTTTCTGTCGGTTTGGTTGGTGGTTACCGTTCTGATGGTGGTTTTTGAAAAGGTAAAATCATTAGCAATAAGACATTACTAATTTTTATTTAAAAAATGGCAAAAGAAAAAAGATCTTTTTTTGAACGGCTTACTGGCGCGGTTAACATTCCCGCCGACAACGAAGAGCGCGAAATTAATGTTGCCTCCACCGATGAAAAACTAAGCGAGTGGTTGGAGGAAGAAAGTGGCGATGGCCAATTGGCGGTGGATGTTTATCAAACACCGGACGACATTTTTATCAGAGCAATGGTAGCCGGCGTCAAAGCGGAAGATTTGGATATTTCTATCACTCGCGACATGGTCACCATTAAGGGTTTGCGCGAAGGTTCACAAGAAATCTCCGAGGAAAACTTTTTTTTCAAAGAACTTTATTGGGGTTCTTTCTCCCGTACCATTCTTCTGCCACAAGAAGTAGAAGTAGAAGAATCGGAAGCCAGCGAAAAAAACGGCTTATTAACCATACGTTTACCAAAAGTCGACAAGGGCCGGCAAACCAAACTCCGCGTCAAATCGTCTTAAAAGTGCAGTTAAATACGGACCCTTTGCCTAATTCTGATTGAAAGGATATGGTGCCCCCGTATCTATCAATTAAGGAACGAATGTAATACAGGGCAACGCCACTGCCGTTTGGCTCTGCCGCAACCGCATTGGACGCTCGGTAAAATTTACTGAAAACTTTATTTTGCTCGGAATCAGGAATACCAACACCATTGTCTTTTATTGAAATTAGCAATTTGTTGCTATCTTGCTTAACTATCAAGCTCACCTGGCCACCTGAACGAGTATATCTCATTGCATTATCCAAAAGCACGGTGATTGTAGTTTTGAACGTAAAAAAATCAGACGCGATTCCGAAAAAATGTTCTGGCAGCTTCGGCTCAAACGTAATATTTCTTTCCTTTAACAATCGTCCGTAACGCTCAAAAATTTCATTGAGTGCCTTAATTAAATCATTATTATTTAATTTATTAGTCTTAGGAGAAAAATCTTCCGTAGAAATGTTGGTGAATAAATTAGTTAGATCGATAAGCGATTCTAAACTGTCGATTATTTCTTTATAATAAATTTCATTACTACCTCTTTTATCGTCTTTCTTAATTGCTTCCACCGCCCACTTAACCCTAGTCAAAGGAGTGCGCAATTGATGGGACAAAATACTTATAAAATCACTCTTGGTCGAATCAATGGCCCTAATTTCTTCATACTGGCGCGAGTTCACCCAAGCGATGCCAAATGAGGCAAAGACTTTTGATAAATTATTCTGTTCGTAAGTGCCGTAACTTTCACCTGTTTGTTTTCGGCCCAGCACTATCAAACATTCGAGCGAATCCTGACGAAAAATAGGGAAAAGTACGTCACCTTTTTCATTACCAAGAATCAAATCAATCTCGCCGGCTAAAACCGTGTTTTTCTGACGAAGATTCGCGACACTATCGCGTTTGTTTATTTTTTTCAACGGTCGAAATATTCCCTCGTCCATTTTACTTATAGTAACCGGCGTCGCGTTCGGTAAATATTCAATTTTCTTTCCGGCAAAATAACGGTAAATGTGCCAAACACCGCCGTTTTTATCAAAAATATAAAGAGCACAAGAATTGGCCCTTAATTTATCAACCACAAAAGTCAAAAGAAATTCCGCCAAAATCTTAGTTGTTCTCAAATTAGATGAGCTGTCGATAAATTCTCCGGTTAATTGAGTAAATTGGATTCTTTCCTTAAAAAATAACTGATCTACAAGTCGTTGAGTTTTTTCTTTCAAACCGCTCATTATGTATAAAGAGCCGGCGAAGATTAGAGCTTCAACAATTATTTTTCCTGTCTGATTATTATCAATGCCGAAAACCAACAACATTACGCTGGTATAGAAAAGAACAATAAACGTGGTCAGAAAAATGTAACCAACCGTCCGACCAATAATAATTTTTATGTCGGAAAGATTATGTCTTAAAATAAAGTAGCCCATCAGCGTGGCAAAAATACCAACACAAAGATAACCAAGAGGTGGAAAAGGAATAACTATCCCGAAAGCCGGCAAAAAATCCAACACCCCCAAGAAAGCTAAAAGCCCGGCCAACAAGGCATAGATCGCCCATTTTTTCTTACTCAGTAAATCAGATTGTTTAACTTTAGTGTAAAAATTGACGCAAAAAAGCGGCACAAAAATTACGAACATTAAAAATGGCATGGCCCCGATCAAACCAAGTTTTATATAATATCCCCAAGCATATTTATAAACACCGGAGGTAAAAATCTCAAAATTCAAGCCGAGCACGAGTAAGATAGTGAACAATAGACCGCCGATTAAAATAGGTTTTTGGCGTGAAGCTCCGCCGTAATACAAAGAAAAGGCGTAAGTGGTAATGGGAATAAAAGTCACGCCGATAAAACCGATTTTGGAAAAAAACCAGCCCAATTCTTCGCCTACTGACATATAGGCCAAACCCATAGCGATTAGCCAAACAAAAACCGCCAATTCAAACAGAAAAAAAGCCCGATTGAGCGATGAACGGCGATCTTGGGCCAAAACTACCAAACCTTGCGCTAGCATAAAAAAACCTACTAGAAACTGCGGCACCGCGTAAATATTAAAATAAAAAGCGCTAGTCATTAAATTTATTATATCATGCTACAATATTAAACATGACAGCTTTGGCATTGCTTTTTACTCTTTCAGCTATCGGCATCAGCGAAACGGTTTATCTCATCAAAAAAAGAATTACCGCGGAAAAACCGGTTTGCCCCATTGGCGAAAATTGCGCTTTAGTTTTAACGAGCCATTGGAGTAAAATTTTTATCGTTCCCAATGATATCTTGGGTTTATTGTTTTATATTGTTGTTTCATTCATTGCCGGTTTTTTAGTTATTGGCGTTGAACCGATGTTATTTTGGAGCTTTATTTTCAAACTTGCCGTCGCTTTTGGTACCTTGCTGTCTTTATTTTTCACCTATCTTCAGTGGCGAATCATCCGCGCCTGGTGTTTTTGGTGCTTAATGTCCGCCTTTACCATCTGGCTGATGGCAAGTATAATTTTAATTAGTAATTTCATTTAGTATGTATGATAGTATGAGAAAAACTTCATATCACATTTTAAGAGTCGGTTTGGCCATTACTTTTTTGTGGATTGGTATTTTGATTTTAAAAAATCCCGAGGCCTGGAGCGGATATTTACAGCCCTGGGCAGCCGAACTTTTGCCAATTCCCATCAATCAAGCTATGATGGGCACGGCGATTTTGGATATTATTATCGGCGCCTTCCTGCTTGTAGATTTTTTGCCGTGGCTCGCGGCACTGGTTGGTGTCATTCATCTTGTTATGGTGCTGGCAGTTAGCGGTATCACTGACATAACCGTGCGAGATATCGGACTTTTAACCGCGACGTTGGCACTGATAATTGATTCTTTGCCTTCATCGTTGACACAAAGAATAACTTTCTTAAGAAAATAATTTATTAAATTAATTAAATAATATTTATGCCAGAACAAACACCTGAAATTTCTAGCGAAACAAACAAAATTATTCCTATTATCATTATCGTCGCCATTATTGCTTTGGGTGGATATTTTCTTTTCAAGAGAGAACAACCTTCACCGACAATGCCCCAAGCACCCGAACAGCCGGCAATTCCGGAATTATCTTCACAACCATCGGCAGAAGTAACGTCGATGACCACAGAAAAAGTTATAACTTACACCGACACCGGTTATTCACCCAATACACTAACAATAAAAAACGAGGAAATAGTTACCTTTAAAAATCAAAGTGTTAAATCAATGTGGCCGGCCTCGGCCATGCACCCCACCCATCAAGAATATCCGACCATCGGCGGATGTTTCGGTAGTACCTTTGACGCCTGTAAAGGATTCCTGCCGGGTGAAAGTTGGTCATTCAAGTTTGATAAAACCGGCACTTGGAAATATCATGACCATCTCAACCCCAGCAACTTTGGCACGATCATCGTTCAATAATCAGTATCGTAAAATAAGACGAAAAACGGTTTGGACCTACGGGGAGTCGAACCCCGACCTCGTCCATGCCATGGACGCATTCTACCGCTGAACTATAGGCCCTCGATAAAAAATATAGCAGATTCCTAATTAAATATCCAAATTAGCAAGTTTGGCGTTGGATTGGATGAAAGACTTGCGGGCTAGCACATCTTCACCCATCAAGATTTCAAAAACCTTATCGGCTTCCTGAGCGTCTTCCACGTTCACTTTTTTCAAAATGCGCCGAGCCGGATCCATAGTTGTCTCCCACAATTCTTCGGCATTCATTTCACCCAAACCCTTATATCTCTGAATAGAGACGCGGGCTTCTTTGACAATATTCACTTCACCAACTTCAGAAGTATCATTTTCCACTTCTTCAATCTCGGCATTTTTGCCGATAATTTTATTTTTTTCTTCATCGGAGTAAGCGTAAAAAAGTTCTTTGCCTTTTTTTATTTTATAAAGCGGTGGCTGGGCAATATAAATAAAACCGTTGTCAATCAATGGCCTAAAATGTCGATAAAGAAGAGTTAGAAGTAAAGTCCGAATGTGAGCACCATCCACATCGGCATCAGTGGCAATAATAACTTTGTGATAACGCAAGCGCGCCAAATCAAAAGTGTCGCCGATGGCCGTACCCAAAGCCACCACCAAATTTTTAATTTGTTCGGAGGCCAACATTTTATCCAAACGCGCCCGCTCTATATTCAAAATTTTTCCGCGCAACGGCAGAATCGCTTGAGTACGACGATCGCGTCCGGTTTTTGCACTCCCGCCGGCCGAATCGCCTTCCACCACGAACAATTCCGATTCGATTGGGTCATTGGATTGGCAATCGGCTAATTTGCCAGGCAAAGTCATGCCTTCCAACGCGCCTTTGCGCAGGACAGAATCTTTGGCCGCCTTGGCCGCTTTGCGCGCTTTCAAAGCCAATGTTGCCTTGTTGATAATCGCCCGCGCGTCATCCGGCTTTTCTTCCAGAAAAGCAGCGAGAGCGTCACCGAAAACCGCCGAGACCGCGCTTTGAGCTTCCACACTGCCGAGTTTAGCTTTGGTCTGACCTTCAAATTGAATCTCTCGAAGTTTAACCGAAATCGCCGCCGTTAAACCTTCCAAAACATCATCACCGGTAAAACTATCGTCACCGTTTTTAATCAAATTGTTATTCTTGCCGTAGTTGTTCAGGGTGCGAGTCAGCGCGGTTTTAAAACCGGTCAAATGGGTGCCACCTTCCGAGTTATAGATATTATTGGCAAAGGGTAAAATCCGAGAAGAAATATCGTCCGTATATTGAAACGCCACTTCTACCGATTCAATGCCTTCGCCGGTTTTTTCAATATAAAAAATATTTTTATGAATCGGCTTGAATAGTTTGTTGTAAAAAGTAATAAGTGACACCAAGCCACCTTCAAAATAAAAAGTCTGTGACGGCAAATCCAAACCGAGTTCGCGAAAATAAAAAACATCAGCTAAATCCAACGACGCGGAAAATGTTCTGGCGTCAATCACCGAAATGCGGAGACCTTTCACTAAATAGGCTTGTTGACGCATATGGCTGACAACGCGATTAAAATCAAAATTTATACCTTCTTTGAAAATTTCCGCGTCCGGTTCAAAAGTGACAATCGTGCCGTGTAAGTTTGATTTGCCAATTTTTTTGACCGGCGCTTTTCGTGTACCTTGTTTATATTCTTGAAAATAAACTCCATCATCGCGATGAACAATCACTTCACAAAAAATCGATAAGGCATTGACCACTGAAGCACCGACACCGTGCAAACCGCCGGATACTTTATAACTATCATTGTTGAATTTGCCACCGGCATGAAGGGTGGTCATAATCGTCTCCAAAGCCGAGACCTTAGTTTGCTTGTGAATATCCACCGGCACGCCGCGACCGTTGTCTACCACCCGCACCCGATTTTTTGGTAATAAAACAATTTCAATATCATTGGCGAAACCGCCCATTGCTTCGTCGCGGGAGTTGTCAAAAATTTCGGTGATGAGATGATGGAGTCCATCGGGACCAGTGGTCCCAATATACATACCCGGCCGTTTTCTGACCGGTTCCAAACCCTCCAAGACTGTTATTGCCTCGGCTGTGTAGCCCTTATTTTTCGCCATTTTTTTCTAGTTTTTAACTCCTCTATCATAGCAGAAAACCTCCCTCTCTGGAAGCCCCTTTGGGGATAAAAAATGGGGAAAATTGTCGTTATTTATTTTTGGAAAGATACTCTTTTATGTTCTTTTCCGTCTCTGGGACACTCTCTTTTGCGGTATGCCAAATAACATCAATATCAAGTCCGAAATAATCATGAGAAACTAAGTCGCGCAGTCCAACCATATTTTTCCACGGTACACCAATTGATTCTTTAAAATTATCCGGCACTTTTTTCGCCAATTCGCCGATAACTTGCAACTGCATAATTACCGCGCTTTGGGTTTTTTCGTCATCGGAAAAATTTTCAAAAGTCAGATCTTTTATAAATCTGCTAATCTTGGCGAAAGAGTCCAGCATTAGTCTCAGATACGCCGTGTCGTCTTTGTTGTTATCTTGTACCATATATAGTTTTCAAATCGCGGAAAATGTAATCGCGGAAATAAGGATTGATTGCTTTGTCGGATACCAAATCCACCGGTTTTTTCAAATTGTCGGAAAGTTCATTTTTGAAACCGACAAAATCCCAAATGGAAAAAGGTTTCTTTCCCAAAGAAACAAGAATATCAACATCGCTGTCCGGTCGGGCATCACCTCGGGCATGCGAACCGAAAACGCCAGCATAACTCACACCGTATTTTTCCAGAATCGGTTTTGCGGTATCAGCGATTTTTTTAAGTGCGTCGTTCATACGCCAAAATTCTAGCAGAAAACCTCCCCCTTTGGAAGCCCTTTTGGGGATAAAAACGGCACGCTATTGTGTGCGTGCCGCGTGTACTTTAGACCAAAACGCCAATCAGTGAGAATATCTCAAGGGGTTTGCAAACAATTTGATTTACTTAAAGAAGTTGGTGAAGAAAAAGATACACCCAAAGCAGGAGGATGCTCGCATAGAGCAGTATAAGACCGCCTGTGTGGGTTATAATCTTTCGCAAACCGCGCGGGCGAAACAAACCAGACGCCGAAATCCTACTGAAAAATCCGTTTATCACTCCAAGACTGAATTCCAATTCAAAACCACGATGCATGGTTTCCCATAAGAAAAGTAACGGTTCGCCGTTCTATGAAAGAAATGGCGATGATGGCGTACATTCCAGCGCCTGCGATTGTAACTTCTAAATTTTCTTTCCCTGCCGGCTCTTTCATCGCTTGGATATAGAGAGTTATCAACACTGATTGAAGTGTTATGGCGAAAGCCGCAACAACAAAACGCAAAGTGGCAAAAAATTTCCATCCCTCTGTCACCGCCCCGTATTCTAACCTGCAATTTTCTTGCCGAGTTTGTTCATTCTGGTTCCCGTTCATTCAGAAACTCCTTTAGTTAAGATTTGGACGATTAACTTTCATCTGCAAAATAAACTAGCATTAAAGCGTCACAGCATCAAGCCTTTTGGGGATAAAATTTGTTATGGAGACTACTGTTTTGGACTGGGGGGGAGTCGGACCCCCGACCTCCGCTTTGCAAAAGCGGCGTTCTACCACTGAACTACCAGCCCATGTGATTATTGAATTTTATCTATCTTCGCCGCTAGAATAAAGTCATTTTCTGATAAGCCATCGACCGAGTGAGTCCAAAGCAAAACCTTGATTTCACCCCAAGCGATACAAAGTTTCGGATGATGCCCTTCCGATTCGGAAAGATCGGCAATTTTATTGGCAAAAACCATGGCTGTTTTGAAATCAGAAAATTTCCACTTTTTGGAAATTTTCTTGAATTCGGCGTCGGCACTCCAACCACGGACTTCCAACAATAATTTTTCCGCTTGCTGTTGGCTTAATGGAAAACCGCCCACTTCGCAAACGAAACATTTTTTTGAAGCTAAATCAGACATATTTATTTTCTCGTTAAAGCGAGAGTTAGTAAGTGTTCCAGAAAATCGGGCAAAGAGCAACCGATAGCGGCTAGGGATTTAGGAAAAAGCGATTCATTAGTCAAGCCAGGCAGAGTATTTACTTCCAAAAAATAAATACCGCGCTTCGGCGAAATGATAAAATCCGAGCGCGAGTAATGGCCAAGCCCAAGGGTCTGATGAACCAGTGCCGTCGCTTGTTGGATTGCCACTTTTTCTTCTGGTGAAAAATTGCCCGGGGATATTTCCCGAGAAATGCCAGAGTATTTCGCTTCGTAATCAAAAAATTCTTTATCAGCTGGCGGAATTATTTCCACCGGCAACAACTGATAAATTTCCTCACCCCGAAAATTTTCCACCACCCCACAAGTCGCTTCCCTACCCCGAATGTATTCCTCAACCAAAACCGCATCTGATTTTTCCAAAGCGGCCAAAATCAGGGCGCGGAAAGTTTGAAAATCACGGACAATACCGACGCCAACGGACGAACCGAGCGCCATTGGCTTGACTACCGACGGCTGAATAAAAGTCCGCCAGATTTTCATAATCTTTTTTTCTAAATCTTCTTCTGAATTTTCAATAACAATATGCCGCGGCATTTTCAATGGAAAGCGAGCAACCGAGTTTTTCGTCAAAACTTTATTCATGGCTATGGCCGAAGGTAGAGAACGCGAGCCGGTGAATGGTGCGCCAAAATGTTCCAAAATCCTTTGGACTTTTCCGTCTTCGCCGTATTCGCCGTGCAAAGCGTTGAAAACAACATCAACGCGATGGAGAATGTAATCCTGGCTCCGTTGAAAACCATCCATATGCCAAACGCCGTCTTTGGCGATAAAAATATCCCTCGGCTCATAACGCTCACGGTTAAGGTTTTTCAAAACGCTGGCGCCGGTTTGTAACGATACTTCGTATTCGCTTGATGGTCCACCGCGCAATACCCCAACAATGATTTTTGACATAAGTAAATTATATCAGATTTTATGAAAAAGTTGTCCTGTGTTATCAATATGGTGTCTTTTTTATTTCCCTTCCAAAATTTTTTGGCGAGCGGTTTTAACCAAATTGACGATAAAATAAAGATTGTGAATTGAAGCCAAAGTCGCCGCAAGCATTTCTTTGGCGCGAAATAAATGGGACAAATAAGCGCGAGTGTGGTTTTGACAAGTGTAACAACCGCAATTTTTCTCAATGGGTAAAAAATCGTCAGTGAATTTGGTATTGGTAATATTGATACGACCGCGGTCGGTGTAAAGAGTGCCGTTGCGCGCCATCCTTGTTGGAGCCACGCAATCAAATAAATCACAACCATTCTCAATAGCTGAAATTAAATCCGCCGGCTCGCCTATTCCTAATAGATGACGCGGTTTTTCTTCCGGCAAAATCTCATTGACCCAGCGCACTGCGGTACCAATATCTTTTTTCTCAAACGAACCGCCGATACCAAATCCGTCAAAGCCAAGAGCGGAAATCTCTCGCGCGCTCTCTTGGCGTAAGTCCTCAAACCGCCCGCCTTGCACGATACCGAAAATAGCTGGTTTGAAACGAGGCCATACCTGCGAATTTTTTATCTCGTCGGAGCCCGCCCCGCCCTGCGGGGAAGGGTTAAGAGGAAAAAATTCGCAGGTATGGCCGAAGTTTAATTCCTGATAGTGTTCTAAACTTCGTTTTGCCCAGCGATGAGTTCTCGCCATTGCTTCTTTTTGATATTCGTAGGGGGCTTCTGGTGTAGTACATTCGTCAAAAGCAAAAATGATATCAGCTCCGATTTTCTGCTGAATTTCAATGGATTTTTCTGGTGTAAAGCGATGCTCACGGCCATCCAAATGCGAACGGAAAGTCACGCCATCCTCGTCTATTTTGGCGAGTTTTGGTTGATCTAATAGCGAAGGCGAATCCTGCGAATTTTTTATCTCGTCGGAGCCCGCCCCGCCCTGCGGGGAAGGGTTAAGAGGAAAAAATTCGCAGCGATTCGCCGAAGCTTTTTCCAAAGCGATTTTGCTAGTTTTCTTTCCAAAGGCGGCTCCGAGCGAAAATACTTGGAAACCGCCGGAGTCAGTCATGGTCGGTCCCTGCCAATTCATAAATTTTCCCAAACCGCCAGCTTTGGCGATTCGCTCAGCGCCGGGCTGTAAATACAAATGATATGTGTTAGCTAAAACAACTGAAGCACCGAGCTCTTTTAATTGCTCTATTGTAAGGGCTTTAACCGTCGCTTTAGTGCCGACAGTGACAAAGGCCGGCGTTTCAATTTTTCCATGCGAGGTTTCCAAAATACCGGCGCGCGCCAGTGAGTTTTTCTTTCTTTTTTCTATTCTGAAATTCATTTTTTGTAACTTACACCAAATTCGTTGAGGCGGGTGTTTTTTGGAGA
>Ga0209542_10019426_pt1 | contig 10877 bp, 11 predicted proteins | sample RifCSPhighO2_01_FD_184028 | JGI IMG/M metagenome (GOLD analysis project Ga0209542, IMG submission 184028) | Soil microbial communities from Rifle, Colorado - Rifle CSP2_plank highO2_0.1 (SPAdes) (version 2) | ecosystem: Environmental > Terrestrial > Deep subsurface > Rock core/Sediment ...
CGAAAAGAGGCATTTTTTGTCAACGAAAAAATAAAATTATTAATTATGGGATATTCAAAAACAATTGGAAATATGATTTTTGGTACACATACTCAAATTTCATATAATAAAGGAATTGTGAAAGAAAAAGGAGGAAAAACTCTTTCTGAGAAAGAGTGGCTAGTAAAATCTGCTTTTATTTCCACAACCACTAGTACAACCGTAGCAGAAGCTATAGAAAAGTTGCGTGGTATGATTGAGTGGATTGACCCTGCCATACTGAAGATTGGTGGAATGGGAGATAAATGTCCAGAAAAACAAAGGAAAGGACGTATGTGGCATATATCTGGGAAATCTTGCAACTATCCCAATTACGTCCGTGTCTTTAATGAGGCAAAAAGGACGGGAATTTATAAAAAGTTCCCACTTCTTACATGCCTTGCCTTCGTTGGCGAACTTATAACTTCAAACAAAGTGGGTTCGCGCGGGAGGGGCATTATCATTCCGCTACATCTAAAAGGGAAGGAATACATCCTTCATCTTTACAGGAAGGGGAATGTATGTCTTGCTCTGGCTATGTTGGAGTACACGGCAGAATTCGCAAAAATGCAGGTTCTCTATAATGGGGATGGCATTATTTGCGCATCGCGTGCACATAAAAAAACACCCCGCGCTACTTAGCGCGGGTTTTATTTTTAATAAAAATTCTAATTTACTTTATAATTCCAGCTTCTTTGAGAGCAATGTAAGCACCTTTCTTGTTGATAGTTTTGATACCGCGCGCTGAAACTTCAACGATTACTTTTTTATCAATTTCTGGAATGTAATATGTTTTCTTTTGAATATTAGCATAGCGACGATAATCTCCTGTTGGGTTAAATTGTGTAGCGCGAACACGGTTAGAATACTTTCCACCCATTTGAGAACTTTTTCCTGTAATTGCGCAAATTTTTGCCATAAAGGTAATATAAGTTAAACAATAAATAATATATGTAACTTTTACTCAACGTATGCTATCATAGAATATATAAAAAGCAAGAACTATGAGCGCACTAACTATTATCGTTTATATCATTGTCCTATTTTTGTCTGTCATTATACATGAAGTTGCTCATGGGTATGCCGCTGAGGCACTAGGAGACCCAACGGCTCGTATGATGGGCCGCCTTACATTAAACCCGTTTAAGCATATTGATATAGTTGGCTCTATTTTACTTCCACTTTTTCTTGTAATAGTTCATTCACCGATATTATTAGGATGGGCAAAACCAGTTCCATTTAATCCGCTGAACTTTAAAAAACACAGAAAATGGGGCGGGGCATTAGTAGCTCTTGCCGGGCCATCGTCAAATATAGTTTTAGCGCTTGTTTTCGCAATAATTATTAGAATATCTCCATTGGTTGGGATAGAGCAATCACCATTTATGGTGTTGTCTGCAATGATTGTTCTTTTGAATATTGTACTTGCGATTTTTAATTTACTACCAGCGCCGCCGCTTGACGGGCACCATGTATTATTTGCTATATTGCCTAATCAATATAGATGGTTAAAAATAATCCTTACAAGATATTCAATAGTATTTTTCTTTATTATATTTTTTATTTTTTGGGGGTCACTTGAGAAATTGATTATGATAATATTTAAACTATTGGCAGGCAATAGTGCGTTGCTATTATTGTCAGGTATGTAATAATGCCAAGTGTTTTTATGAATGTAAAATATAAAAATAAAGAGTATATGAATTTATATCTCATCCTATGGATGAGATATTTGATGCCAGTTATTCTTATTATTGGCGGATTGTATGCGGTTGTTCCTGTTATGACATATGCCACGCAAACAACAAATAATCATATTGTTCAACTGCGTTTTATAGCGCCGGCATATGTAACACACATTAAATTATCAAATTCGCCTGATTTTTTTAACCCAACTACTTATCCATATACGGGATCGCAACTATCATGGGATATTTGTGGTGGCGCTACAAGATGTTCATCCGGGGTATATTCAGTGTATGTGCAATTTTTAAAGGACGCAGAAGTTGTTAAAGAATTAAGAGATTCAATTACATATAATAAACCAGTGCCTATATTACCAGTAGAGCCAATTGAGCAACCGGAGCCAGAAACAATTATTCCTGAACCCGAAGTGATTACACATGTTGTAACAAATATAGTTACAGAACCACAGCCAGCAACGTTTAATATTGCTCAAATTATTGGAATGATTATTGCTAGTATTGGTATTTTAGCTACACTAAGTTCAACACTTCTCTCATTTATAAGTAGCATTTTCAGAATACCCGAGTTCATTATTGCCTTACCTATACGTATATGGAATGTCATATCTATTCTTTTAGGACTTCGTAGAAAGAGCGAGCCATGGGGTGTCGTATATGACAGTATTAGCAAACAACCGCTTGACCCAGCGTACGTTACATTATTAGGGAAAGATGGGAAAGAAATTGCAACATCAATTACTGATATAAATGGTCGTTATGGATTTCTTGTCTCTCCCGGTATATACGTAGTTAATGTAGGAAAAACACACTATCATTTCCCATCAACTCGTATGCAAGGTCGTACGTCAGATGCGCTTTACCAAGACCTTTATTTTGGTGAAGATGTAGGTGTTGGCGAGAACCAAGTTATAACAAAAAATATTCCTATGGATCCAGACGTTATAGATTGGAATCAGGAAGAAAAGAAGCGTATGGGAGTTGGCTATATTTCAGGAGTTAGTGTTACTGTCGCAATAATATCAGATATTTTATTATATGTTGGGTTTATAGTTACGGCTATTTTTCTTCTTGCCAAGCCAACAACATGGGGTTTCATATTTCTCGGTATATATGCTATTGTTTTCTTCTTTAGAGCATTAGGCATAAAGCCACGAGCATATGGTCGTATTCACCAAGATTCAAATAACAGTAGTTTGGCATATGCGATTATACGTGTTTTCAGCACACAATTAAGACGTGAAGTTGCTCATGCTGTATTGGATATTCGTGGGCGCTATTTCTGTCTTGTTCCTAAAGGAGAATATTATCTTGTTATTGAACGTAAGATATCTGATGAGCAATATCAGCCAATTTTCACATCGGACTCAATTTTTGCATCAAATGGCATTATTAATAAAAGTTTTGATCTATCTTTCATTTCTTGACTTTACAATCCTATTATGCTAGCATGCCAATGTGAGTGAGCGAGCTTCATCGCAAGTTTCAATCACAAGCATCAAACGTCCTCACAAATCCCGCCTCTGGCGGGGTTTGTGTTTTTTGAGCTATAAACTTGCATATTTTTTATTTTTTAGGTACAGTAGCTCCGCATGCCAACTATTAACCAACTTATTCGTAAAAGACGCACAGCGCAGAAGCGAAAACCAGTAGCTGTGGCACTTCGTCGTGGATTTAATAATAGAGAGAATAAGCCATCATACTATTCATCTCCGTTCAAACGTGGGGTATGTGTAAAAGTTACAACTACTACACCTAAGAAGCCAAACTCTGCTATTCGTAAAATAGCTCGTGTTCGTCTTACTAATGGAATGGAAGTAACGGCATATATCCCGGGCGAAGGTCATAATTTACAAGAACACAGTGTAGTTATGTTGCGCGGTGGTCGTATAAAAGACCTGATTGGCGTTAGATATACTATTGTTCGCGGAGTTCTTGATACAACAGGAGTAACAAAACGAAAAAACTCTCGTTCTCGTTATGGAGCGAAGAAGGAGAAAAAGTAAAATTTATACATAATTAACATATAGTAAGTTTTTCTCATATTCTCGCTCTGGTGGTTATGAGAGAGAAACTGAATCAATAATATGCGTAGCCCAATAAAAAATCGAAAACGTCCTGAAGCAGATATGCTATATAACTCAATAAAAGTAGGCCGTTTTATAAATTATATAATGTTGGAAGGAAAGAAAACTGTTGCCCAACAAATAGTTTATGATGCTTTTGAGATTATGAAAGAAAAAACAGGGAATCCAAATCCTTTGGAGGTTTTTGACCAAGCAATAAAAAATGTAGGTCCTACAATGGAAGTACGTTCACGTCGTGTCGGTGGCGCTAATTACCAAGTTCCTCGCGAAGTACGTGCTGACCGTCGCCAACAATTAGCAATGCGTTGGATTATTGATACAGCTCGAACAGGAAAAGGAAAAGCAATGTCCATGCGTTTGTGTGATGAGATCGTTGCCGCAAGTAAAAATGAAGGTACAGCAATTAAGAAAAGAGATGACACACATCGTATGGCAGAGGCAAATAAAGCATTTGCTCACTTGGCGTGGTAATTGCATAATTATATTCATCTTTGATAATTATTATTAGCATAAAGATATTATTAATTTAATTTATACATAGTTGGTGAATAAAGTTCACAACACAATGTAATTTATAAAACGTATTATATGAGTAGAGATTATCCATTAGAGCGAGTTCGTAATTTTGGCATCATTGCGCACATCGATGCTGGCAAGACAACGTTTAGTGAACGCGTGCTTTTTTATACTGGTGTTTCTCATAAAATTGGTGAAGTGCACGAAGGTGAGGCTGTTATGGACTGGATGGAACAAGAGCGCGAAAGAGGCATTACGATTACCGCCGCCGCTACAACATGTTTCTGGACTCCGCTTTATAGAAAAGGAGATAAAACATTCGCTCATCGTTTTAATATTATTGATACGCCTGGGCACGTAGATTTTACTGTTGAAGTAGAACGTTCAATGAAAGTGCTTGACGGAGCTATTACTGTTTTTGATGGTGTTGCAGGTGTTGAACCACAATCAGAAACCGTATGGCGTCAGGCTGATAAGTATCATGTCCCACGTATTTGTTTCATAAATAAACTTGACCGTACTGGGGCAAGTTTTGAAAAATCATTTCAATCTATTCTTGATCGTTTGACAACGAAAGCTTGCAGATTCCAAATTCCATGGGGGCAAGAAGAGGCGATGCAAGGAATTGTTGATTTAATGACAATGAAAGCATATACATTTGAAGGTGATAAAGGTAATGAAGTTGTTGAGCACGAAATTCCTGTGGAACTTAAAGCTGATGCTGATAAATATCGTGGGATTATGATAGAAAAAATTGTTGAGAACGACGAGGCCCTTATGAATCGTTATCTTGATGGTGGAGAATTCACTGTAGAAGAACTTAAAGCGGTAGCGCGTACTACAATTTTAACAAATCAATTGGTGCCAGTTTTCACAGGCACTGCTCTTCGTAATAAAGGAGTTCAGCTTATCCTTGATGCCGTTGTTGACTATCTGCCTTCTCCTTTAGATGTCCCACCAATGCAAGGAGAAAATCCAGATACAAAATTAGCAGAAGAACGTCCGGCATCGGATACTGCTCCATTTTCTGCGTTAGCATTTAAACTACAAACTGATCCATTTGTTGGTCAGCTTACATATTTCCGTGTTTACTCTGGCTCATTATCAGCAGGGTCATATGTGTATAATCCTCGTACTGGAGATAAAGAACGAATGGGACGTATACTCCGTATGCATGCAAATGATAGGGAAGAAGTTAAAGATGTATATGCTGGTGAAATTGCCGCGGCCGTAGGATTAAAAACTGCAGTGACAGGCGATACGTTGTGTGATGAAAATAGTAAAATTATACTTGAAGGTATAATATTTCCTGAACCAGTTGTATCATTAAAGATTGAACCAAAAACAAAAGCAGATCAAGAGAAGATGGGTATGGCTTTGTCTCGCCTTTCATCAGAGGACCCTACTTTCCATGTTTCAACTGACCAAGAAACAACAGATACAATTATTTCTGGCATGGGTGAGCTCCATCTGGAAATTATTGTTGATCGTATGAAACGAGAGTTCGGTGTTGAAGCAAATGTCGGCGCTCCACAAGTAGCATACCGCGAAACAATTACCGGCTCTTCTGATATTGAAAATAAATATATAAAGCAGACAGGTGGTCGTGGTCAGTATGGTCATGTTAAGATTAAACTTAAACCGTTATCTCAAAGCACATTTGATCCTGAAGATTTGCCTAAAAATGTTCATCGTAAAGAGGGTATGGAATTTGTGAATAGTATCAAGGGTGGTGTCGTGCCACAGGAATATATTCCAGCAGTTGAAAAGGGAATTCGTGAATCAATGCAACGCGGTGTCCTTGCTGGATATCAAATGACTGACATACAAGTTGAATTATATGATGGTTCATACCATGATGTTGACTCAAGTGAAATTGCTTTCAAAATTGCCGCATCACAAGCATTTCAAGATGGTGCTCGTCAGGCAAATCCTAAAATTCTTGAACCAATGATGAAAGTTGAAGTAGTTGTGCCAAGGGAATTCGTAGGCGATATTACTGGCGATATATCATCAAAGCGTGGCTTGATAGAAGGTAGCGAAAATCGAAATATGGTTGAAGCAATACGAGCGATTGTTCCTCTATCAGAAATGTTTGGTTATATGAATAAACTTCGTTCAATGACATCAGGTCGTGGCACATTCACAATGGAATTTGCTCGTTATGATGTTGTACCACAAAATATTGCTGATGAAATTATAAAAAAGAGACAAGGAATCAACGTCCGCGCGTAAAACAAAAAGCCCCACTCCATGGTGGGGCTTTTGCTCGTGCAGGACATCATTCGCACGAGTATCCATGAATCACCCTCAAAAATTATTACATTGTAATGTAGCTTAACACACATTGTGTGTCAATTATTATAAAAAAGGGATGTCATGTTGACATTTCTATCAATGGGTGTATACTTTTAATGATTTGTTTTCATCTATTTGAGGTTTGGCGTTGGTGGTTACCGGCTCTCGCGTATTGTGGTGGTCGGTTCTTTTTATATTTAAACTTATCCTCACAATATATACATTGACTTATGCGACAACTTTTACTAGTATAGAGAACCATATCACGTCAAACGTGATATCAGATCACGTTCAGCGCGATATCTAATCGCGCCCAGCGCGATGATATTAATCTAATTTAGTGTAAACGGCATTGGATAGTGTGGTAGAAAAATGTAGTAATTCTTAGAATTACGCACTCTCACACTATACAAGTACGTTATACACATTATGTATATGGCAGTATTTGAACGTACGAAGCCCCATGTGAATGTTGGAACTATTGGTCATGTTGACCATGGTAAGACAACTCTAACAGCGGGTATTTTGCATGTCCTTCGTCTTGCTGGTTTTAATGCTAGCGAGAAGGGCGTTGATGATATTGATAATGCTCCTGAAGAAAAGGAACGTGGTATTACTATTTCTCTTTCTCACCAAGAGTATGAGACAGATAAGCGTCACTATGCTCACATTGATGCGCCTGGACACGCTGATTATATTAAAAATATGATCACTGGCGCCGCTCAGATGGACGGAGCTATTCTAGTAGTAGCCGCAACTGACGGTATGATGCCACAAACACGTGAGCACGTTCTTCTTGCTCGTCAAGTAAATGTTCCTCGTCTTGTTGTTTTCATAAACAAAGTTGACCTCGTTGATGATAAGGAGATGGTTGATCTTGTGGAAGAAGAAATTCGTGAGCTATTGGATAAGTATGATTACGATGGTAAAAATGTTCCAATAATTCGTGGTTCTGGTTTAAAGGCAATTGAAGCAAAAGATATGAATGATCCGTGGGCTCAGAAAATTATGGATCTTATGAAAGCGGTTGATGAGTGGATTCCAACACCTGTGCGTGATTTGGATAAGCCATTTCTAATGCCTATTGAAGATATCTTTTCTATTGAAGGACGCGGTACTGTTGTTACTGGTAAGATTGAGCGCGGTACTCTAAAAGTTGGTGAGGAAGTAGAAATTATTGGTCTTGCTCCTACAACTAAAACTACTATAACAGGTATTGAAATGTTCAATAAGCAATTAAATGAAGGTCAGGCTGGCGATAATGCTGGTATCTTGCTTCGTGGTACAAAGAAAGAAGAAGTACATCGTGGCCAAGTACTTGCAAAACCGGGCACAGTTACCCCTCACACAGATTTTACTTGCGAAGTGTATATATTAAAGAAAGAGGAAGGTGGCCGTCATACACCATTTTTCAATGGATATAAGCCACAATTTTATATTCGTACGACTGATGTAACTGGTGATGTAACATTGCCATCAGGCACTGAAATGGTAATGCCTGGTGATACAGTAAATTTGACGGTTAAGCTTACTTCTCCTGTTGCATTGGAAGATCAGCAACGTTTTGCTATCCGTGAAGGTGGTCGTACAGTTGGGGCTGGTGTTGTGACTAAGATTACCGCCTAACCTATGTGGAATTCAATGTTTGCCTGTCATTCTTAAATGATTGGATAAGTATTGATAACCAGCCCCAATGGTATGGCTACGAAAACATTGTCAGATGTGAAACTCAGAATCCGTTTACGCGCATACGAGAATAAAATTCTTGATGCATCAGTTAAGCAGATTATGGATATTGCTCTTCGTTATGATGCTAAAGTTAAAGGTCCTGTGCCACTTCCAAATGAAATAAAGAAGTATACAGTTAACCGATCAACATTTGTGCACAAAGATGCTCGTGAACAATTTGAAGTGCGTGTTCATAAGCGTTTAATTGATATTATTAATCCATCTCCAAAGCTGATTGAAGCTTTAACAAGCATGAATCTCCCTTCTGGTGTTGAGGCTGATATTAAGATGGTTTAGACGAATGGTGACTGATATGATGAAATAAATTTTGTCGTATCAGATGACCCTTGGTCAAAATATTATGAAATTCAGTATAGGCAAAAAAATAGAAATGATTAGATACTTTGATGAAAGTGGGCAAGCTCATGCTGCCACGGTTATTGAAGTTACGCCAGGAACTGTGACTGATATAAAAACACTAGAACGTGATAAGTATCAAGCAATGCAAATTGGATTTGGTGTACGTAAAGAAAAACATGTTTCAAAAGCGCAAAAAGGCGCATGGAAGGATCTCCCATTGTTTCAGACTGTACGTGAAGTACGTATTACTGAAACGTCAACACTTGGCAGGGGAGATTCATTTTCGTTATCAGATATGTTTGCTATTGGAGATTCTATTGTTGTATCTGGTAATAGTAAAGGTAAGGGATTTCAGGGTGTAGTTAAACGTCATGGATTTTCTGGGGGTAGACGTACGCATGGACAGAAGCATTCTGAACGTGAAGGTGGTTCTATTGCCGGCGGCGGTCGTGCTGGAGGACGTGTTGCGAAAGGAATGCGTATGCCAGGGCGTATGGGTGGAAATCGTAACACGATAAGTAATTTGAAGGTTTTGGCAATTGATTCAGATAAGCATCTACTTGTGGTTAAGGGTGCTGTGCCTGGTAGACGCGGTACCATACTTGAGATTACTGGTAAAGAGGAGGCGAAGTAACACTTTTATGAAAATGGACATCTATACAACACAGGGTACGAAAAAAGGAACAGCAGAATTATCTGACATGGTTTTTGCTGAAACATGGAATAAAGATTTAGTACACCAAGTTATTATTGCGATGCAAGCAAATGCACGGCAGGGTTCTGCACACGCAAAAGATCGTGGAGAAGTTAGTGGTGGAGGGAAGAAACCATGGCGTCAAAAAGGAACTGGACGCGCTCGCCACGGTTCATCAAGAAGCCCCATTTGGATTGGAGGAGGTACTACTTTCGGGCCTCGCAATGATAGAGATTTTTCTCAAAAGATTAATCGTAAGATGAAAATTAAGTCACTTTATAGTGCGCTATCTTCACATGTTGCCGACAAGCGTCTTATTTGTTTAGATGTTTTACCAATAACAGATTATTCAACAAAGACAGTGTATGATGCGTTGGCTGGACTTACAAAAGTTTCAGGATTTGAAACATTGCATACTAAATCAAATTCAACAAATATATTGATAGTAGTTCCTGAGTATAATGACAAACTTATCGCAAGTATTCGCAACATGCCTCATGTTAAAATTGCTGACGCAAAAAATGTAAATACACTTGATGTTGCGCAAGCAAGATACGTTGTTGTTGTTAGTCCAGAAGATGTAAATGCAATATTAGTAGAACGTCATTGGTATAAAAGTACAACTAAATAATATATGCCAAAAATGAAACTTCCAACAAAGAAAACATCTGACAAAAAAGAAGAGACGAAAAGTGAATTTTCGTGGGTCTATCTTGAACCTCGTCTTACAGAAAAAGCGGCTCATATCAGTACATATAATGTGTATACATTTAATGTTGCTAGTAAAGCAAATAAGATAGATATTATGAAGGCAGTTAAAGAAAAATTTAAAGTTACGCCTATTCGCGTTAATATTGTTGTTAATAAACCAAAGGCATCATATATTCGTGGGCGTATAGGAACTCGTGGTGGCGGGAAGAAAGCAATGGTATATCTAAAAAAAGGCGATACTATCAATTTTGTTTAAAAAATATGAAACGATTCAAACCAACAACACCAGGGCGACGCGGTATGACATCAGTTCCTTATAAAGGGACTCTTACAACTAGTACACCACACAAGAGTCTTACTCGTGGTCGTAAGCGTAATGTGGGTCGTAATAATCAAGGTCGTATTACAACTCCGCATAAAGGAAGCGGGCATAAACGTCTATATCGCGAAATTGATTTTTTATATGACAAGATAAATATCCCAGCTAAGTTTGAAACAATTGAGTATGACCCAAATCGTAGCTCATATATTGCTCTCGCTTTATATGCCGATGGTGAGCGAAGATATGTTATCGCGCCGAAAGGAGTTTCTGTTGGAGATAAATTCATTGTTAATGCTGAAGCGTCATTAAATATTGGTAATCGTATGATGTTGCGTAATATTCCTGTAGGTACATTTGTATATAATGTTGAAGCAAAATCAAAAGGTGGAGCAAAACTAGGACGTAGCGCTGGCAATTATATTCAAGTATCTGCTCATGAC
>Ga0209542_10019428_pt1 | contig 10876 bp, 8 predicted proteins | sample RifCSPhighO2_01_FD_184028 | JGI IMG/M metagenome (GOLD analysis project Ga0209542, IMG submission 184028) | Soil microbial communities from Rifle, Colorado - Rifle CSP2_plank highO2_0.1 (SPAdes) (version 2) | ecosystem: Environmental > Terrestrial > Deep subsurface > Rock core/Sediment ...
ATCTTCCCCAGCAACCCCTCCAACCTCGCCACAATTTTCTTCTGCTCCGCAATCGGCGGCAGCGGGATTTCGAGTTCTTTAAGAGCAGGAATTTTTAAATTTCTAAGTCCGGTTGTTGTTTGACTGGCACCAAGAAGAAAATCGCGAGTAGCGGGATTTGATATTTTAAGATAGACCCACTTTGGCAAAACCATCTTTTGATTTACGCGCAGTCGCTGGGTGAAATTGGAAAAGCCATATTTTCCGTCCATGTCCTTTGTTATAAAAAGAGATTTTCCAATATGATCAACGCTCCCGCTTGATTTAGTGATTAAAATATCTCCCCGGCGCAAGGTGAAGCGGTCAATTTTGTCTTTGGGGACATCAATATATTTCACATCGTCCAATATTAATTCCCCATTCTGCATATTCGTTGAACGCAAAATAGGCATCCCCTCAGGAGATTCATCGCCCCATGTTCCAGAGTCGCAAAGCTCTAAAACCTCTCCGAGTTTTTTTGTTAGCCAAGTACTCATAATTTTTGAAAATATATTTCGCCCTTTTGTTTTATGCCTCTAAAAATACGACTCTCGATCGAGTGTTTCTCTAGTGTCTCAAGATTATCTAAAAAATGGAGTTTTGCTCCCTCGTCTCGCAATGGGTTTGGTTGAGCACTATGGATCTTCATACATTTCCCATCTGGCAAGACAGTAATGAAGCCAATTGGCGGTAGGTTGAGAATTTTCAGATCATATTCTTCAAAACTCTCATCCGGCCTTGCGTGCACTAGATATACAAAATCAAAAGCCCCGCCCGCCGATCTAAATTCGCTGTTTTCAGCTATTTTGGGCAAATCCAAATATGCTAATGCTTGTCCAAGTCCATCATAAAAACCAGGCCAATTTTGATCCGCTGAATTATCCTGATACTTCCTCGCTCCTTTAAGCTCATAGGCGACAATTGTTTTATCTTTTTTAACTTCAATCACATCAACCTCCGGCGCACACCAATAATCCCAACCTCTCGGGGCTTTAAACGACATATTGTGGAAAAATTTGAAAAACACCTCGCTGTCTTGAGCGATGTAATTTTTATAGAATGCATAACAAACAGCGTCTTCGTTGAAAATATTCTCTCTGAGTTTTCTGTGCCCCGTAGTCAGATTCGCTGTACTACTTGGGTTTATTGGGTAATTATTCATTTTTTGGCTTTTTGAGATTTATATTCGTGTTCCCACAAGTACAACGCACGGCATCGAGCGTTTTTGGCGGCGTTGTGGTTAGATAAAAGAGGCACGCGCACTCTGGCTTCTCGCAAAAAACTTTTGCACTAAGTCACGAAATGCAGTAACCACAGGGGTAAAATCATTGATAGTAAAGTTTGCCCACTCGTTGTAGTGGATAGCTGGATTAACTTGCCATTGTTCAGCGTTAGTTGCGAGAAAAGAGTCTCGGAGACTCTTTTCTCGCAACTTGAGAGCGTCTGCCAAATCTTTTTGATTCCATGCTTCAGCAACTTTTACGCCATCAAGGATAAGATCACGAAAACGTCGGACGGCCGGAGCAAGAGTATCCCCGAGCTCGTAACGGCCATCTCCCTTAAACTCAACCCTTGCGCGTAGACTATCGCAAGCTTCTCTAAAAACATGCTCCAAGTAATAACGAAGCAGACTAGCGGCTGTATGAACATCATTATTTGTTTTTAGAGCACTATCTATTTCAGTCCATACATCGCGCGTTCTCCATTCAACCGGGCCAAGATCGGGAGTCCAGTTACTAAAACGCGTGGCATTACCTTGAGCAATAAGTCCTACGGTCGTCATTAGCTTTAACCAAACTTCGTCGTGTGTTGTAAGTACGAATTGGGTATTTGAAAATTGTTGCTTCAACAGATTACACATTTCGCGTCGGTGATCTGTATCAACTGACATCAGTACATCATCAAGCACTGCAAATCTGAAATTACTGCCTTGCAACTTTTTCATCAGTGCTAAGTACAAACAGAGCCCCATTGCATCTTGATGGCCTTCACTGTGGTACGCGCCGGGAGGAAAATGCCCACGTCCGTAAAAATCAACATCAAAACCAAGCTTACCAATGGATGGTGTAAGTTTTGCAGTAAAGCTTCCCTCATCTTCATTATTGATGGCGGAATATAGGCTTGCGAACTCGCCCTCTACATCCTTATAGACACTCTCCAGTGCTTTATTACTTACATCCGTATAAATGTCATAGGTCTTCTTTGCTAACTCGGCACGTTGTTTTGCTTTATCGGCATCGCGAGCTGCCTTTCGGTAAGTTTCAAGACGATCTTGTGCTCGTATAATGTAATCACGTGCCGCTTCTTGCTGTGTCGGTTCTGGGATGGCAACCACCGCTTTCTCAATAATCCCAATGATCTCTGAAATGTTCTCTGGAATGGTCGGAATTTTTTCAATAGCAGATATAGCACTCGCTAAAGGTAGAAAATCTCCTAATGCTTTGCGGTGTGACGATAGTGACGTACGGTAAGCTGAAAGAGCCGCTAAGTGTTCAGTGGCAAGAACTTTTGCCAACTTTTCTATTGAAAGAATAGCATTATCAACCTCATCAATAAGTGAAATAACTGGCTCTAATCGTCGCTCAAGTTCCGTCCGTGTTTTTGTGATCTCCTCAAATTTCTCGAGTTTTATGCGAATAATACTTTGTAGCGTAGGTATATCCCATTTAGTATCGCAGACGGGGCAAATTGCTTCTGTAGCAAAATCAATAGCAGTTCGCAAAAACTTCTCGCGAGACACACTTTCTGTAGCTATTGGGTTACTACCCAAAATGTTCAATTGGTTTCTTAAATCTGCACATTCTGTTTTTACCGTCTCGGCGGCTATCTTTTGTAATGCCTCCGAGCACGATTTCAAATCTGCTGTTGCGGATGTTTTGTTTACCTTTGTAGTATTCGCAGTTTTTGTGCTACTTTCTAAACCATCATTTAAAACGGTTGTTGCTGTTAAGTCCGTAAGTGGAGCCAATCCAAGAATAGTGCGACGTGAATTAACAGCTTCTAAAATATCTTCTTTAACAAGCTCAGTTATTTCCAGCACCTGCGCCAAACTTTCGCGTGCTTGTGTCTGCACTCCCTTAAAATCTTTTGCTTCTTTATCATATGCGTTTGAAATCGTTTTCAGGTTGCTACGCAATTCTCCAACTTGGTCGAGACGCAAGAGTGCCTGTACCTCCTCTGATCTGTTTCCGGGTTTCGATATTACATAACGTATAATTTCACGGCGCGATAACACAAACTCTGAATGCCCATCAAATTGTTCAAGTATCGCAAGTATTTCCGGTGATGAGGGAGTAATCTTTGGCGATGATGCATTCTTAACCGTTCTTTCAAGTACAACCTCCTTGTTATTAAGAGATGGTATTTTGAACGTGATAGTGATACGGGCTTTTTCAGGATTGTCTCGACTATCAACGTGTGGTGCGTGGTCTTTGACTGAAACATTGCCCATACCCTCACCGGACAAACGAGAAATATTTCCCGTTAGAGCAAACTCAAGGGCGTCAACAACTCCACTTTTACCAGTGCCGTTCGGGCCGCATATAGCATAATTTTTACCCTTGAACTCCAAGGTAATATTTCGTATGCCGCGAAACTCTTCAATTTGTATCTTTTCAACCTTAATCATACGCTGGCATTATCATTTGAAAACAGTGCGGTTTTGAGTGCTTCGACCGAAATTTGCCCGCTCTCAATGAGGGTTTTTCTAAGACGAGCAATAACTTCTTCCGGCACTTTTCGTGTCTCCAACTCTTTCAAGAATTGCTCAAATACTTGTTGCGGCACGCTCGGTATCTTGATACCTATTATCTCTGTTTTACTCATATCTCTTTCCTTATCTCCTCTAAAATCTTCGCGATTTGGTTTTCCGCGGTTGCAATGATTTCCAAGACCTTTTTAGGGTCGGTGTATTCGGCTTTTTTGTTGCCATTCGGGTTTTTGAAGTCCAGGTTGTAGTTGCGCTCTTGGATTTGTTTGATTAAGATTTTCCAGGCCTGCCCGTTTGATTTCCTATTCGCCCACCATTTTTTGACCGGCAGAAACTCCTCGTGGGTGATGCCGCGGTTTTTGGTGTATTGTTTGACGCCTTCGGGGAGCGGGAGCTGGTAATACCAAATTTCTTTGGTTGGCTCGCCTTTGGTGAAGAAGATTAGGTTGGTGTTCACTCCGGCGTAGGGGTTAAACACGCCTTGGGGCAGGCGGATGATGGTGTGGACATTGCATTCTTCAAGGAGTTTCTTCTTGATGGCGGTTTTGACGCCCTCGCCGAAAAGCGAGCCGTCGGGAAGCACGATGCCCGCGCGACCGTTTGGCTTTAAGAGATGAATAAACAGCACCAAAAAGAGGTCGGCGGTTTCGCGGGTGCGGAACTCGGCCGGAAAGTTTTTCTCTATGCCATCTTTAACATCAGCTCCAAATGGCGGATTGGCCACAATCACATCAACGCGATCTTTTGGTCCATATTCCCGCAATGGTTGGGAAAGCATATCGCCATGACGTAGGTTTTTTGGCGTATCTACACCATGCAAAATCATATTTGTCGTAGCTAATAAATATGGTAGCGACTTGAGTTCTACTCCTTGAATTTGGCTTTGGAGCTTCTTTTCATCCGCCGCGGTTTTTACTTCCTGCTTGCGGATGTATTCCAGAGTGTCAATTAAAAATCCGCCGGTGCCGCAGGCCGGGTCAAGCACCTTTTCGCCAAGCTTGGGCGCAACCATTTCCACCACAAAGCGCGTCAAGGGGCGCGGCGTGTAGTACTCTCCGGCGTTGCCCGCGCTTTGGAGCTCCTTGAGCAGATGTTCGTAGAGATCATTGAAGGCGTGGCGGTCGTCGGCTTTGTTAAAGTCAATTTCGTTGATTTTGTTAATCACCTGCCGGATAAGCGTGCCGGACTTCATATAGTTGTAGCTGTCGGCAAAAACCTCGCGGACGATGAATGCTCTTGGGTCTTCGGACTCGTCAAATGACAAATCCTTGAGCCGTTTGAAAAGCTTGTTGTTGACGAATTCCAAAAGCCCGTCGCCGGTCATTCCTTCCGGGTCGGTTGCCCAGTTGCGCCAGCGGAGTTCGCTGGGAAGCGGAGATTTATATTTGGGGTTAATCAATTCGCGCTCGCGCTCCTGGTCGTCAAAAATCTTGAGGAATAGCATCCAGACGAGCTGGGAGAGCCGCTGGGCGTCGCCGTCCACGCCCGCGTCTTTGCGCATAATGTCCTGGATATTTTTGATGACTGATTGGATGTTGGACATGGTGCTAGATCATACGCCTATTTTCCATTCTCCTTTTTCGGTAAACGCAGGAATGGTTTGACGATGCGCTTTGTTGATAAGGTTTGGGTGCGACTGTTTCATTTCCTTCGCGTACTCTGATAGTGTGATGACACGCTTTCCTTCCAAATACGCGAGTCGTTTGTGATAACTTACGGTAAGTGCACGGCCGATGATTTCTTCCATAACAGCCGTCTTGCCGGAATCCTTAAATTCCTTGAACGCATCGTAATATCGTGCTCGGTTTACAAAAGCGATATTAATAGGCACATATCCCTCGCGAATCAAACAATAGTTATTGAGCACCCGCCCGATGCGTCCATTGCCGTCGCAAAAAGGATGGATATTTTCAAAAGTCAAATGAAGACGCGCTATCCGTTTGACAATATGTTCGCTTGCGTTTGCGTGATATTCGGTAAGTATGTCGGCAAGCAAACGCTTAACATCTTTCGGGTCTGCGCCGATATGCGTACCCACCCGCACCCATTCGTTATCTTGCCGAAAGCGGCCGGCGATATCTTCGCGAATGTTGGCAATAAGCATTTTGTGGAGTAGAAGCATAAGCTCAAGTGAAATTTCCGCTTCTTTTGCCTTGGTTTCAGTGTACGCGACAACACGCGCGAGATTTTTAGCTTCAAAAATTTCTCTCTCGCTTACAAATCGGTCAAGGTCTATTTGGAGAAGAATTTTTTCGGTTTCCTCCAGCGTAAGGGTGCTGTTCTCAATAGCATTAGAGTTATATACATGCTCCGGAATTTCCGCCTCTGTAATCATCTTTATCAGTGACTCCTTGCCCGAAAACGCACGATAGTATCTATCGCGAAGTGATTGAATTATTGAAAATGTTTGTGGTATGCGCGCCATATTGTTTGTAACTACATTATACTCCAATCTTAACGATTATGTCAATAATAACCGTGAAAATATACCTATTTAAAGATATTTTCACGGTTATTCGCCCTAGACTGCATAAAGGGCCTCCTGAACCTCTTTGACAACCGCAATATATTTTTCTCGGCCGCCGAAGATGTCATTGACGATTTGGTAGGGCGTGCCGAATTGATCAAATGGAGAGACCTGCAGATCGCCGATGTCGTCAATGGCGGTGATGCCCTGATCCGCGTATTTGGCAAGAAGCGCGTCAACAACCTCGCGCGCCTTGCCTTCGTATTTGGCAAAGTAATCCTTTTTGCGCGCTTTTTCCGCCCGCTCGTTGCGGGTCAGCGGCTTTTTGCCCCAGGCCACGTGGCAGATAAGGTCAAAGGCGTCCAAATCACGGCCGACTTCGGAAGAAAGTTCGGCAAAAAATACGCCGCGTTCCTCAAGCTCTTTAAGGATTGCGTCTTTCTGCTCGGCTTTGGTCCATGCGGTCAAAAAGTCATTGAGCGTAGCGTAACTTTGTAAAATATTGCGCTTGGTGTAGTCCTTGAGCGATTCGGTGATGAGTTTGCCGCGCTCGTCCATATACTGCACGCGCTCGTTGATGACCTTGACTTCCACGCCCAATGGATAATATTTTTTCGGCTCGTCGCGTACTACGCCAGTTCCAGTTTCCGGCAAACCGTATTCAATAATTGGTTTTTCCTCGGGGCCAATTTCTGTTCCGCCGCCTTCTTCTTCGGGCGGCATAATCGGCCCTTTTTCTTTGGCTTTGAAAATCACCACCGGATCGCCGTCAAATTTCGGGTCTGCAAAAAGCTCTGTCGCGCCGCGAAAATCCATAATGGTAAAAAACATCTTGCCGTAATCCTCGCGCACGCGCGTGCCGCGCCCGATAATCTGCTTGAATTCAATAATTGAGTTGATGTTCTGGTCAATGACAATCAGCTTGACGGTCTGGGTATCAACGCCCGTGGTAAGAAGTTTTGAAGTGGTGGCAATAACCGGATACGGACTTTCCGGGTCAATGAATTTATCCAATTCTTTTACGCCATGCTCGTCGTTGCCAGTGATGCGGACGACATAGTTCGGGTGCTCGCTCACCAGGTCGGCATTGGCATTCACAAGTTCCCGGCGCATGCGGTCGGCGTGCTCGGTGTCCACGCAGAATACTATGGTCTTCTGCATCCTGTCCGTAACTTTGAGATATTCGGTAATCTTTTGCGCCACGACTTTTGAACGTTCTTCCAGTACGAGTTTGCGGTCAAAATCGCTCTGGCCGAAAACCTGGTCAGGCAGAAGATTGCCGTATTTATCAACCTCTCCGGCTGTTGGGCGATACCCCTCCGCGTCCCTATCCAAAGTAACGCGAATAACTTTGTATGGCGCCAGATATCCATCTTCAATACCCTGACGCAGAGAATAGGTATATACCGGATCGCCGAAGTAGGTTTGGGTTGAGATATCGGCGGTTTCTTTTGGCGTGGCGGTTAAACCGATTTGAGTGGCGCTTTTATAGTAATCAAGAATTTCTCTCCAAGAAGCATCTTCGCGCGCCGCTCCGCGATGACATTCGTCAACGATAACCAAATCAAAAAAGTCCGGCGAAAACTGCTTGAAAATGTTTTTTTCTTCTTCCATGCCGGTTAGTCCTTGATAAAGGCCGAGGTATATTTCGTAGGCCTTATCAACTTGGCGATGCTGAATTTTGGTCATCTTGTCGCCAAAATGCCGGAAGTCGTTCATAATCGGCTGGTCGGCCAAAATGTTGCGGTCAACCAGAAAAAGAATTCGTTTTTTTACTCCGGCTTTCCACAAACGCCAGATGATTTGGAACGCAGCGTAAGTTTTGCCGGTGCCGGTAGCCATCACCAAAAGCAGGCGATTTTTGCCTTTGACGATTTCTTCGGTGGCGCGGTTAATCGCAACCTGTTGGAAGTAGCGGGGCGATTTGCCGTCAACCTCCTGGTAATAATCCTGACTGATTACTTTCTCCTGCTCGGCGATAAGCCCTTTCGCCTTCACATAGCGACTGTAGAGTATCTCTGGAGATGGAAATTCGTTTAGTTTAATCTCGCGTTCAATGGGTTCAGTTTTCGCGAGGCGGTCATGTTCAAGAAATGCATCTCCGTTAGAACTGTAGACAAAAGGAATATCAAGCGCTTCGGCATATTCAAGCGCCTGCTGCATACCGGCACCAACTGGGTGTTTGTTGTCTTTGGCTTCAATAATTGCGAGCGGGAGATGACCGCGATGATATAAAACAAAATCGGCGCGCTTTTTCTCTCCGCGAAAAACGGTCTTGCCGCGTACGATAATCCGGCCGGCGGTAAAGCTATACTGCTCATGAATTTGTCGTTGCAGATCCCAGCCGGAGTTCGTAAACGCCGGAAGAATGAATTTAGAGCAAATATCCTGCTCGGAAAGTTCTTTTTTGAAAAGTCGGGCATAAATTTAAATCAAATGTTCCTCTTTGAAGCTAAGGAAACTGTTTTTGGTAATAATAATATGAGGTAATTAGTCCATTTCGTAACCATGAGGTGGTAGAATATCCTCATGGGTATGCTGAAAATCAATGAAAGTAAGTGTCTGACATCATTTCTGCTCGGTAAGAAGTGTATCTACTGCGGTCATCGGAAGCTCTGCGGAACAACACGAGGATACCGGAAGTGCTACTACTGCCGCCGCCAGAAAAGCTTGAAGCGGCTCAAACGGGAAATACTGGTCATCAGCGCATTCCGGAGACAGCAGACGGCATTACTGACCTCCCATGACCTCTGCATTCCCTACAAGGCGGTCAAGCGCATCTATGACAACCTTCGTTTGGCCATCATACGCCAGTGCGAACAGGAGGCGGGACGAATGTCAGGCGAGATTGAGCTGGATGAGGCGTATTTTGGCGGGAGACGCAAAGGTAGGCGAGGACGAGGCGCGGCAGGCAAGAGTGTGGTATTCGGCTTACTGGAACGGGATGGCAGGGTATACACGAAAGTCGTAGATGCGGTGTCCAAGGAAATACTCATGGATGTCATACGAAGGAAATCACGGAAGGGGTCGGTATATTATACGGATCAGTTCAAGAGCTACAATTCCCTGAAACGCTACGGCAAGCACTACACGCTCAATCACGGCAAGACGTTCGTGCGGAAAGGAAGAAAGCGGAGCGTCCATATCAACGGGATTGAGGGGTTCTGGTCATTCGCCAAGCACGGGCTGTACAATTACCGAGGAGTATCCCGTAGCATGTTCCCGCTGTATCTGAAAGAAATGGAGTATCGGTACAATCATCGCACAGAAAACTTGTTAAACTTGCTTATTCGACTATACTTTGGTTACGAATCGACCTAATTACCTTGTTTCACATATTAGTTTTTCTTTCCACCAGCCTTTTTCTCAATTTTGTAGGATTTTGGAAGTATTGGAAATTACCACGGATATAACCCCGAAAGCGGAATAAAATTTTTAGTGATACAAAAACTCCCGCATCGGGAGTTTTTGTACGAGCGGTAGCGGCATAGAAAAATAATCTGTTTAGTGATAGTGTGTAAAAGTAAAATCTTTTAAGGATATCGTCTAACTTTATGACATTTAAAGAAGCAGCAAAACTTATTTTAAGAGACCTCAAGAGGCCGCTTACTGCAAAACAACTCGAGGCAGAGATTAAAAAGCGGGGTCTTGTTGAAAGCAGGGGCAAGACGCAGCATCTAACCATCGGTGCTCAAATCGCCACCGACATCAAAAGCAAGGGAGAACTTTCTGATTTCAAAAGAATTGGTCCAGGAAAATTCATTCTTAATGAAACGAGATCGAAGCTCGAGGCGGAAGTTAAACCAGATCGAATTATTGACGAATTAGAGCAGGAGGAAGAAAAAGAAGTTGAGGGCGGATATATCGGGAAGGCCGGTGAACACGCCGTTTTATCAGAGCTTCTCTTTCGCGGCTACAACGCCGCGCTTATGGCGGTAGATATCGGCGTTGATATTCTTGCGACCAAAGGCAGCGAAACTTTTCATATCCAAGTTAAGACGCGTAATATCAGTAAGCGCCATGACGCATTTCATTTCAATCTACGCATAGTTTCTTTTGAGCGGCACAACGCAGGTAAAACATTTTATATTTTCGTTTTGCGAGAAAATGGCAAACTGGATTACTTGATTTTACCCCTTCACGAAATTGAAAAAGCGATAGAGCAAGAGTTTGTTCACGTAGTCGGCAAAGGTAAATTGTATCGGATAACCATCACGAAGCGAGACGGTAAAATCTACCTCGGCAGGCGCGATAACGAAGTTTCTTACTATCTGGACCGATGGGACATCATCAAATAACCATGCTTCCAAAGAAAGCAATTGAAGAATTTAAGAAGATTTATAAAAAATCCTACGGGGTGGAGCTTTCGGACGAGGATGCCGTGGATAAGGCCAACAGATTAGTGAATTTGTACAAGGCGGTTTATTCGGATGAAAAATGGACTTTGCCGAAAAATCTCGATGAAAAGGAGTAACTCCTTGCGCAATTATCTGCGCGATTCTTGCGCATTTCAGATGTAGTACGCTTTTGTCATAGTTCTGAAAAGCAAAACTCCCTTTCGGGAGTTTTTGTTCGCAACGAGCCTTTCTTTATCCTATCTCGTAAACCACCAGCGCGAAGGCACCGGCTTCTCGATGAAGGAGTGAAGCACAAGATGGGCAAAGGCGTCTGCCAGGTCATCG
>Ga0209542_10019430_pt1 | contig 10876 bp, 6 predicted proteins | sample RifCSPhighO2_01_FD_184028 | JGI IMG/M metagenome (GOLD analysis project Ga0209542, IMG submission 184028) | Soil microbial communities from Rifle, Colorado - Rifle CSP2_plank highO2_0.1 (SPAdes) (version 2) | ecosystem: Environmental > Terrestrial > Deep subsurface > Rock core/Sediment ...
CCGAGTTGGCGCGAGACGAGATTCTCCGTCAGCACGGCGGACCGGCCAGGATCGCTCATCTCGTGCTCCAGAGCACGAGACCGAACTACAAGTAGCCAGAGCCGAGGACGAACGCGTCCCCGGCTTCTTGGTTTTTAATATGTTAAAATTAACCCATGTACCAAGGAAAAATATTGTCCACCGTCCGCAAGGTTCTGCCCGCCGTGGTTTCGGTGGTCAGCGAAAAGCACTTGTCCAATTTTGAGAAAAATCCACACACTTTATACTCTTTCGTTCCCGGACATGAGAAGGTTGCCGTCAAAAAAAACAATAAGAAGGATTTGCAAGAGGCCATAACCGGAAGCGGTTCCGGATTTATCGTGGACAGAAGCGGACTGATCCTGACCAACAAACACATTCTGGGCGACGTTAACACCGAATACACCGTCATTCTTGATGACGGTCGGAAGTTTAAAGCGGAAATTTTGAGCACCGATCCCCTGAACGACGTCGCGGTGCTTAAAATCAAAGCCGATAATCTGCACGTGATAGAACTGGGTGACGCCTCCCGCGCCGAGCTGGGAGAAATAGTGCTTGCCATAGGTAATGCCTTGGGAGCTTTTAAGAACACCGTTTCTCTGGGAATCGTTTCCGGGCTCTCCCGCTCCGTATCCGCTAAAGAAAATCCCAAGGGGCCACTTCACGAAATGCGAGGATTGATACAAACCGACGCGGCTATTAATCCCGGCAATTCCGGCGGGCCGCTGGTAAACTTGAAAGGCAAGGTCATAGGGATTAACGTGGCAACGGTTTCGAACGCCCACAGCATAGGTTTAGCCATCCCAATTAATGCCGCCAGACGAGACCTGGCTGATATCAGAAAATTCGGGCGCATCCGCAGACTATACTTGGGTGTGCGCTATTTGATTATTGACGAATATTTGAAAAATAAACTGAACCTTCCGGTAGATTATGGCGCTCTGGTAACCAGCGAGCATATGGGCGTGCCGGCGGTGCTACCCGGAAGTCCTGCCGCTAAGGCGGGAATCATGGAAAAGGACATAATTCTGGAGTGCGACGGCAAAAAGATATGCTCCGAAAACGTCCTGGAAGATTATTTAAGCTACGCCTCGGATAAGAAGGGCTTCAATGTCCTGATTTTAAGAGCGAATAAAAAGATTGGCGCCAGAATAGTTCCCGCGGAAAGAGACTAGACCACCAGGTTGATCAGACGATTGGGAATAAATATCACCCGTTTCGGATTACCTGTCACGAATTCTTTTACCCTCGCGCTTACCATGGCCAAGGCCAGGGCATCCTTTTCGGATATACCAATTGGGGCTTCTATGCTTGCGCGCACCTTGCCGTTGACTTGAACAATAAGGGTGAAGTTTGATTCTCTGGCCAATTCCGGATTGTAATCGGGCCAATCGGATAAATGAATAGACGCAAACTTATTCTTAACGCCCGACCCCTGACTCTTGATTGCTTGATATAGTTCCTCGGAAAGATGAGGAGCGAATGGCGCAAGGAGTTTCAGAAAATCTATCCAACACAAAACGCTGATTGCTTCCGGTTTTTCTTCGTACTTATTAAGCAGAATCATCATGGCGCTGATGGCGGTGTTGTAACTCAAGCTTTCAATATCGTCCGAAACCTTTTTGATGGTCTTGTTTAACGTGCGTAAAAACTCCGGTTCCGCTTCTTTGGGTTGCTTGGAGGATTGCGCTACCTGGCGGAACCGCCAAACTCTTTCCAAGAAACGGCTAATTCCAAGAACGCCCGCGTCCCGGAAATCACCCCCCTGCTCGAATGGAGCCAAAAACATCAGATACATCCTTAAGGTATCCGCCCCGAAATTCTGGATATATTCGTCCGGATTAACTACGTTTCCCTTGGATTTGGACATTTTACCGCCCTCTTTAATAAGAAGGCCGTGGGCGCGGAATTTGGGGAATGGCTCGCCCGTGGGGGCCTTAGACTCCCCGAAATTGACCAATTTCATATCATGCAAGGCCAGGGCCAAAAAACGCACGTAAAGCAGGTGTAGAACCGAATGCTCCGCTCCCCCGATGTACATATTGACCGGCAACCACTCTTTTGTCCTGGACTTAAATTCTTCGTTTAGGATTTCGAATTTAGAGTTTCGAGTTTTCGCCAGATAGGCGATGTAGTACCAGGCCGAATCCAGGAACGTGTCCGAAACATCCGTCTCTCTTTTGGCTTTACTCTTACACGCCGGACAGCGCACGCCACTAAACGCTTTTGATGCGGCTAAGGGAGAGCTACCCGTTCCCCGTGGGCGAAAATCTTTTACGAAAGGTAATTCAACCGGCAAATCTTTTTCCGGAACCGTATACCAGCCCGGCATTTCCTTACGCTCCCCCTTCCCGGATTTTTCACAGGCCTCGCAGTGAATCATGGGAATCGGCGGACCCCAATACCTCTGGCGCGAAATCAGCCAGTCCCGCAAGCGGTACTGTATTTTTTTCTTACCACCTACTTCTTCCGTTATTTTCCACTTGGCGACTTCGGAATCCATGCCATCGTATCCTTCTGAATTGGTCAAAATACCATCTCCGGTCCAACAATCGCTTTCAACTCTTAATTCCGACTTAGCTCCAACTGCCATATCTTCCGCGTTTCTAACAACATTCAGTAACGGTTTAGGCTCAATTACTTTTTTAATCGGTAGCTTATATTTCTTCGCGAATTCGAAATCACGCTGGTCGTGCGCGGGCACGGCCATAATCGCGCCCGTGCCGTAGGAAGACAAAACATAATCCGCCACCCAAACCGGAACTTCTTTGCCGGTCGCGGGGTTAATGGCCCTTACTCCTTTCAACTCCACTCCCGTCTTTCCTTGTCCTGAGCCTGTCGAAGGATCCCTGTTCTCAATTCTTTCCTCGTCCGTTTTATTCCTTGACTTTTTGATGTATTTTTCTACTTCCGCCCAATTTTTAACTTTGATTTTTAAGTTTTGAATTAATTCGTGTTCCGGCGCCATAACCATATAGGTCGCTCCAAATAAAGTATCCGGCCGGGTGGTAAATACTTCCATTTTAGGAGTCAGAATGTCCAGGATTTCCGGAAATTCGGTAATCCCGTACCGTTCGTTAAAATGTCCCTTGCCGGGCAATAATTTAAAAATAGCGTTGGGTAGATGCCGCTTATAAAACTCCACTACTGACTCGGACGAAACATATGGGTCGTTATCGGAATAATAAATCACGACTTGCCTGACTAGCTTGGCTATTTTTTTCCAATCAAATTTAATGTCCGCGAAAATTTTAACCGCAGCCCAATCGGCGTGAGGATAGGCCGATTTTAGGTACTTCCAATCCTGTTTGGGATTGACCGGTGCCACCAGAATCAACTCATCTATCCTCTTGCCGGTAGTCTGGATTAAATTCAAAGCCGCCGGGGCCCCCAAGCTATGACCAACCACAACAGAAACCGATTTAGATTCTTTCCTTAGAACCTCGTTCCACTTCTCTATACTGGGGTGGTCGGGAGTCGGTAAGGCTGGCACATTAACGTGCCAGCCATCCTTTTCCAGGGTATTTTTCAGCCAAGGAAACCAGTTCTCTCTCTTGTGCCCGCTCACGCCGTGAATGACTAAACAATTCTCCGGCGTGCTGCCCGCTATCGGAAATTCTAATTCTGCCCCCTCCGACTTCCCTATCCAATTTCTCTGAGCGATTCTTACCCTATCGGACCAATCTAACTTGTCCAGGTTTTGAAGCAAGCGTTCAGCATAGTCCGTTATCTTAAAAAACCACTGCTCCAAATCTTTTTTGATTACCACCGAATTGCACCGCTCACACTTCCCGGCCTCGGCCTGTTCGTCCGATAAAACAGTCTTACAGGACGGACACCAATTAACCGCCTGTTTTTTACGGTAAGCCAAGCCGGCCTTAAACATCTGCGCGAATATCCACTGGGTCCAGCGGTAATATTCCGGGTCGTATGTTTCCAATCTCTCATTCCAGGCAAATCCATTTCCTATCGCTTGTAACTGCTTATAGAATCGTTTTTCCGAAACCTTGGCCTGTTTCATCGGATGCGCTCCGATTTTCATGGCGTAGTTTTCGGAATGTATCCCAAAACCGTCCAAGCCCATCGGTTCAAAAACATCATTGCCCTGCATGCGCTTATATCTGCCATAAATATCCGCGCCGGTAAAAGCATACATATTCCCCACATGCAGCCCTTCCGCGGAGGGGTACGGGAACATCATTAAATTATAAAAGGGCGGCCTCTTAGATTTGGCGCTCTTTAAGTTGGGCTCATATACGCCCTTCTCCCGCCAAACATCTTGCCATCTAGCCTCTATCTTCTCAAATTCGTATTTGTGCTGCATGGGCTTGATTTTAGGCCAAAAAACAAGCCAAAACAAGGCACGGACCGATATTGAATATTAAACCAAGTCCTCCGGGCTGGTTACCGGTTTCCACCAGGTGGCGCGCACAATTTTTATCTCGTGTCCGTCTTTAAGCATTTGGAGCATGGTCTGAGGTAAACCAAACTCATTTCTGCCGGGCGCGGCCGGTTGGAGAGGGTAATTAAAGTATTTCTCATCCAATAAATACGCGCCCGCGTTAAAAAGAATTCCCTTTTTGGCCGGCTGACCCTCTACGATATCGGAGAGCGCCCCGAATTCATCCATCCTGACCTCCGCGACTTTTCTATCCTGCTCGTCCTGGGGTATCTCCCAAACCAAGAGCGCCAAATTGTGCCGGACAAGCTCCATTAAGTCCTCTTTGGCGTATAGGTCGTCGCCGTTTAAAACCAAAAATCTACCGGATAGTTTTTCCCTGCATAAACTTAACGCATGTCCGGTACCCAAAAGTTCTTTTTGTTCTATGTAAGAAATTTTCCTACCGGCGTGTTCGTTCCCTAAGAGCGCTTCTATCTTCTCCCCCAGATAACCAACAACGAGGATAACCTCGTCCACCTCCGCCGGCAGATAATGGAGTTTGTGCTCCAGAAGAGTCCTCCCGGCAATTTTAAGAAGGGGCTTAGGCGTGTCCGCCGTAAGCTCCCCCATCCTGGTGCCCAGTCCCGCGGCTAAAATAACGGCTTTCATGTTCTTATTCTTAATAATCTGTTATCAGTCATTGGTTGCGAATTATTCGTTAATTTTAAACACTCTCCGCGCGTTTTGCCAAATTTGATTCTTCATCTCCTCCGTGGTTAATCCTTTTAGTTCTGCCAGTTTTTTGACTACTTCGATTACATATAGCGGCTCATTGCGCTTACCCCGGAAGGGTACGGGAGCCAAATAGGGCGCATCCGTTTCGCTAAGTAATCTATCCGCCGGGATATATTTAATAACCTCGTCTGCGGAGGGTTTGTCGGGTCTCGGCTTAAACGTGATGTTTCCGGCAAATGTGAAGTAAAATCCCAAATCCAAAAGCTCTTTCGCCTCTTCTACCGTCCTTACGAAAGAATGAGCGATGCCATCATGCGCCCCTGATGATTTTAGTATCCGAAGAGTGTCATCAAAGGCATCCCTGGAGTGAACCATTAATACCTTGCCTACCTCTTTGGTTAGTTCAATCTGTTTTTCAAAGGCATCTTTTTGCCTGTCTTTTTCTATCTCACCGGATGCTCCGTGATAATAGTCCAACCCACATTCTCCAATCCCTACGGTTTTAGGGTCTAAGGCCAGTTTCTTGTAATAGTCGTAATCCAATTCTTCCCCCCTGCTGGTGAATCCAATAGCCGCCTCCCCCTCGCCCAATTCCTGGCTGTCATGATAGGACTTGCCCGTGTGTATAGGATGTAATCCGATTGTAGCGTACACGCCTCTCTCGAATTCGTGCGCCGTCTCCACCGCCCTTCGCGAGGTGTCTTGCTGGGTACCTACATTAACAATAAAAATATCGTTTTTGAGGGCGCGCTCAATAACCTCTTTATAGTCATCCTTAAAGGCCGAAAACTGTACGTGGGCGTGACAATCAATGTAGGGCATGGGAAATAATCAATAATTAATTATTAATAATTCATAAATCCTACACGATTTCGGAATTATAACAACTCTCGCAGTATACAATTTCCGGCCGATCCGGGGCATAGGAAGTTTCAAATTCAATGGGGCAGGGCTCCTTGCCATGCCGATGGCTGACGGTATTTTGGTATATGCCGTTGGAGCTTTTCTCGCCTATGCATTGGCACGCGCGCATCCACAAATGGACCGGGCCACGCTCCTTGTATAACTGGGTGAATCTGCAGAAAAAGCACGCACGCGGAATCGGAATTTGATTTTGTTTATAGAATCGTAGCTCCTCCTCAATAACGCGATAGTTCCGGCCACAGGCGGAGCAGGCCAGGATATCCTGAGTAATAACATCTGATACTTCATTAATATCGTCCGGAATTTCGAATAGGCTTTCCTTCCCTTCGGTTTTGGTAAAGTTTTCCTGCCAGCGCAAACCCGCGGACAAAACCTGCTCTTTGTTCAATGGATACTCGTCCTGGGCAACCGACTCGTTGTAGCAGAAAGGAGAGAGTTTGGCCGGCAAGAATTCCCCATACTCGCCTCTTTCTTTCATCTTTTCTATCAACTTTGGAGTAAGTACTTCGTACTCTTCTTTCGTATACTGCTTATTCAAAATGCAGTATTTGGAACTCTTTAGGCCCACGCACCCGAAGAGGTGCTCGGAGGATTGGCAGCTGTCGCTATACAAAACATCATTGTCTTTGTGGCAATAGCTGGTAAATAGCGCGCCATAGGAATTGTCCGGATTTATGGATTCATAGCACAACTCCTGTTCGCCTCCACTTAGGCAATCATAGCTGTCCCGAATAGTGTCGCCACGCTCAAAGTATTTGGAGTTTTCAACCCGAACCGTAATATAGCAATGCTTGGCATTTTTTGAGTTTACCAAGTAATCGCCACTGCAATTAACGCTATTTACGATATTTGCAAATTTGCGCGGATATTGAAGAATAAATTCTTCGAATTCTTCCCGCGCTCTTTCCGAACCGGTCCAAGTCTGCAAGGAATAGGATTTGAGGATTTTTTCGTATTCCTCTTTGGTATACTGCCTGTTCTTGTAGCAATACTTTTTGCCCCGAAGACCGATGGACATAAAGCAATCCGAGCAATTACGGCAGTCATAGCAATAGGCAGAATCCAAAAGCCCAGCGGAGCTGAATACGTACCGGCAACGTGAGGACGAATCCACATTTATGGCATGGTATAAGCGTTCCCCTCCCTCTAATATTACCGCGCAATCCACTGCATTCTTTGCGCCCACCAGACAAACAGAATACATACATTCCTCAACTTTCCAGGAATTTATCACCATATAGCAATTCTTCCCAAGCGCGAAGTAGTTGGTATATTGACAATTTTCGCTCGCAATACCGTCATCATTTAAGATGGCAAGAGTGGGCGCGGCGCTCAATAGCTCTTTAAACTGTGGAAAGAATGGCTTATTAATATCTACTTCCTTGCTGAACACTTTCGCATCCCATCCGTCCGACCACCAGCATTTCGGGCAATACACAGGAACCGGCTTATCGGAAGAATAAACAGATAGGATTCTGCCTTTACATAAGGAACATTCCCGAACGAAAAAGTTGTAGTCATTCCGCCAGGTCATGCGCCTCTGTTGGCGACAGTCGGCACAAAATGTCGGCGGAGGAACTTTTATTTTTTCGTAAAACCCGAAATCATCCGGCTCAATAGTAAACGAGACGTGACAATTTTGACATGTTTTAGTTTCACGATTCATACCATTTCTGCATTAAAGCAGATCTCGCAGTACACTATTTCCGGTCGCTCCGGAGAGTAACATGTTCTAAACGCCGCACCACACTTCGCGCAACTCCCATCCCAGAGCCGAACCGGATTCATCCGGAGCATTCGTTCGAAATGCCTGCAATTTGGACACTTGGTCGATACCGGCAAATTAAGCTTTCTAAGCAGTTGCAGTTCCATGGGCACCATTTTGAAAGGACGCTTGCACTTCGCGCACTCGATTATTTGCTGTAAAATATCATCCTTTACGTCGTTAATGTCGTTCGGCAGATCGGAGCCCAATACAGTCGCCTGATACGGGCTTTGGTCCGGGTCCCTCCAGCGATATCCCCTGCTTAAAGCTTCATTCTTGCTTAACGGGAAGAAGTCCATCGCATAGCTTTCGTTATAGGCGAATGGACTCATTTCGGACGGAAAAAATTCTCCGTATTTATAAACTTTGTCCTGGGCATCCAGGTAGGGATTTTCTGCCATGTCCTTTATTATCCTCTGCTTCAATTCCAAATACTCTGATTCGGAATACCGCTTATTTAATATGCAGAAGTTTTTACGATTCAAGCCAGAACAACCGAATATGTGAGAGGAAGAGAAAATGCGCATAGAATATTCAACATCAAGAACGTTGGGCCAAACCCCATAGCAGAACTTTATGGTGTCCGCGCCTTCGCCCACCACCATGCCCTCGTAAACCCTTTGGGCGTTATTTCCCCAAATGGTGTAGTCGTAGCAGTCCTTGCTGGGGTTCATGGTCAGAATCTGACAGAAACGGCAATCTTCCGCACCTCTGACAAAAAACATGTCGTGCGAGTTCTTGGACTGGACCACCATCTCGCCGCTCACATTGACGCTCTTGGAGCCGGACTGCATAAACTTCCTGGGCTTAGTCAGGGTAAATTCCCTGGCCTTTTTACCCCACTCTTCAATGCCGGAGCGGGTATTAAGACGCATTTCTTTTATCTTCTTCAAATACTCCTCTTTGGAATAGGGCTGGTTGAAAATATAATAGCTCTTCTTGCGTAAATTGGCGCAACCAAAACAGTTATTGCACCCTCGCAGCATTCTGCTGAAATAAATGTCTGTGGAATCAACGCACTCATCCGAGAAAAATACCCGCGAATCACGTGCGCAATTAACACCCTCATAGCAAAGCTCGGAGCTGTTCAGCCAGGTACAATCCATACTGTCTTTGGCGTAGGCCAATATTTCCGAATATAGAACATTGTCGCACTCATCCGCGGTGTATATCAGATAGCAGTTGCGGGAAGTAGCGGCATGATTGATGTATTCCGAATTTACCAGGGTGGACTCCTGAGTTTCAAGAGGCATATGAGGCACGGCTTTGTCTAGCTCATGCAACTGCTTGAGAAACGGCACGTTTGGGTCGTAAGCCCTCCCGCACTTCAAACCATCCCACTTATCCGACCAATAACATTTATAACAATAAACAATACGGTCTTTGTCCGGAGAATATATGCTGATGATATTTTTACCGCACATATCGCACACATCTTTATAGAGCGCTCTTTCGTTCATAAACGTTAACCGCCTCTGAAATCTGCAGGGGTAGCAGAAAGTGGGCGGAGGCACCTGCATCTTCTCATAAAACCCAAAATCGTCCGGTTCGATTAAGAATTCGGATTTACAATTCTGGCAATTTCTTTTTTCTGATTTCATACTAACCATCAAGCCTCGGAAATAAAGGCCGGCTGATTTCGTGGTTGTCTTTTATGGCATTAATAATTCGGGCGCTGGTTTCCGGCATGAACGGCTCCAGGATTCGTCCGATTAGCCACAACTCCCGAAGTAATGCCAGAATATCCTTTTTGGCCGTCCCGGGGTCTGTTTTTATGGTTTTGAACGGCTCTTTTTCCTGAATATACCGGTCCGCCTTGCGTACGCGGCGCCAGATTACTTCCGCGGCCTGCTGAATCTGGGCCGTCTCCAGATACTCCGCATAACCATCCGCCTCCCAATTTAAATCCCCGTTCAATTTTTCCCAATCCAGCCGAACGCCGTTAAAACTCGCCATCTTCATAATCCGACTGACCAAATTTCCCAGACCATTCGCCAAGCTGGCGTTATAACTCTCCTCAAACCTTTCCGTCGTGAAATCGCCGTCATCAAAGGTAGGCATTTCTTTGGTCAGCCAATAACGTAAAGCATCCGTGCCGTACTTTTCCACGATAGCGAACGGGTCTACCACATTGCCCAAGCTCTTGGACATCTTTTCTCCGTTGCTTGTGATAAATCCGTGGATTAGTATCCGGCGGGAAGTCGGGACGCCGGCGGACAAAAGCATGGCCTGCCAGATGGCGGACTGCTGGCGCAAGTTATCCTTACCGGCAATTTGAAGCGCATTCGGATGCTCCATCGTTCCCCAAAAGTCCTCAAAGTTTTTTCGATTTTGGGGCCAGCCCAAAGTGGAAACGTAGTTAATAAGCGCGTCAAACCAAACATACATCACGTGCGCGTCGTCTCCCGGCACGGGTATGCCCCAGGGCATTTTCTCTTTCAGACGCGAGACGCTGAAGTCCTGCAGGCCCGCGGAAACAAAGTTTTTAATCTCAGCCAGGCGGTAATTCGGCACCACAAAGTCAGGATGCTTGGCATATAAATCCAAAAGTGGTTGCTGGTATTTTGAAAATCTGAAAAAGTAATTTTCTTCCTCAATCTCTTCCAGATTCAGATTGGGGTGCACCGGACACTTGCCCTCCACGAGCTCGGAATCGGTCTTCTCAAGCTCGCAGCCCACGCAATATTTGATTTTATAAAACTTCTTGTATATATCCCCCGCCTGCCCACACCTCCGCCAAAAATCCCCCGCCGCTTCAATGTGATGTTTATCGGTGGTACGGATAAAATTAGTGTAGCTGATATTCAGCGCTTTTTTTAGGCGTTCAAATTTGGCGGCATATTCATCCACGTAAGCTTGGGGTTCCTTGCCCTCTTCCAGTGCCTTGCGGTAAATCTTTAACCCGTGTTCGTCCGTACCGGTATTAAAAACCACGTCCCTGCCCCGCAGCCGCGCGTAACGGGCCAGAACATCCGCCTGTACTATTTCCAGAGCGAAACCGATATGGGGCGCCGCATTCACATACGGCAAAGTGGTGGTGATATAGAACTTAT
>Ga0209542_10019432_pt1 | contig 10874 bp, 9 predicted proteins | sample RifCSPhighO2_01_FD_184028 | JGI IMG/M metagenome (GOLD analysis project Ga0209542, IMG submission 184028) | Soil microbial communities from Rifle, Colorado - Rifle CSP2_plank highO2_0.1 (SPAdes) (version 2) | ecosystem: Environmental > Terrestrial > Deep subsurface > Rock core/Sediment ...
CCAACCGGAACCAAAAGCCCATCCACAAAAACATTTTTTATGTCGAAAAGGAGGTTGATGGCGTAATGGTCGAGGTCGCGCTGCAGTATGTCGACGACCTCTCCGCGCGCGTACTGCCGTTTGCCAACAATATCTACAATGCCGAGGGCGGCACGCATGTGACCGGGTTTAAGGGCGCGCTCACCCGCACGCTCAACGCCTATGCGCGCAAAGCCAATGCGCTCAAAGAAAGCGAGGAAAACTTTACCGGCGACGACGTGCTGGAGGGTCTGGCGGCGGTGGTGTCGGTCAAGCTCCGCGAAATCCAGTTTGAGGGACAGACCAAAGGCAAGCTCGGCTCTGTCGAGGCGCGCGGCGCGGTGGACACCGTCTTTAGTGAGGCCTTTAGCGCCTTTTTGGAGGAGAATCCGGAGGACGGGCGCGCCATCACCGGCAAGGTGGTGTTGGCGCTCAAGGCCCGCAAGGCCGCCAAGGCGGCCAAAGACTCGGTCCTGCGCAAGGGTGCGATGGAGGGCTTTGGCCTGCCGGGCAAGCTCGCCGACTGCCAAAGCAAAGACCCGGCCGAGTCGGAGCTGTTTATCGTCGAGGGAGACTCCGCAGGCGGCTCGGCCAAGCAGGGCCGCGACCGCCGCATCCAGGCGATACTGCCCCTGCGCGGAAAAATACTGAACGTCGAGCGCGCGCGGCTCGACAAGATGCTCGCCAGCCAATCAATCAAAGACCTTATCTTGGGGCTGGGCACCGCCATCGGCGACATCTTTGATATTTCAAAACTGCGCTACCACACCATCATTATCGGCACCGATGCCGACGTCGACGGCGCGCACATCCGCACGCTCCTCCTGACGCTCTTCTTCCGCCACTTTAAGCCCATCATCGAGGGCGGTTACCTGTACATCGCCCAGCCGCCGCTCTACAAAATCAAGCGCGGCAAAGAGGTTATGTACGCGTACTCCGACGAGGAAAAAAATAATCTGATAGGCAAAGACGCCGAGATAGAGGAGGACTCGGCGTTTGACCCGGAGGTGGCCGCGGCCGCCAATCTGGAGGACGAAGGCGCGGAGGTGGTGGAAGTCGAAGTTAAAGGGAAAAAACAAAAGGTAAGCATCCAGCGCTACAAAGGCCTCGGCGAGATGAACCCGGAGGAGCTGTGGGAGACCACCATGGACCCGGCGCGCCGCGTACTCAAACTGGTCAATATAGAAGACGCGCAGGACGCCGACAAAATCTTTGACATCCTGATGGGCGAGGACGTCTCAAGCCGCAAATCGTTCATCCAATCCAACGCAAAGCTCGCCAATCTTGATATATAAAATTTGAGCTAAGTACTCACGGTCGTGAACCATAAGCTCAAACAAAACCCCCGCTCGGGTTGAGCGGGGGTTTTTGAGCAAGGTTGAACCTTGCTCGGATTTAGTAGGAGGCGGAGGCGGTGTTGTTGCCCTCGTTGTTTTCGTAGACCAGGTTATACGGGTCCACTTGGATGCTTACCGTGCGGCCCTGGTAGCCGTACTGATTGTAGTTTTGGTAACCGGAGTAGTTGGTGTATCCGTAGCCCGCGCCGCTGCCCATGCATCCCGGCGTGTTGTAACTGACGCACGCGCCCGGATACACCGGGTTGGCGTACCCGTAATTTGAGTAATCGTTTTGGTAGCCGAGCAGGTAGACAATCTTGTCGCCGGGGTAGAGCTTCTGTTGCGCGCCGGAGTCGTACGAGTACTGGCCGTTGAAGGGAATGTTTGCGGCAAAGCTCCAGCCGTAGGGTGCCGCGTTGGTGCCGATGTTCTCGACGGTAAACTCAACCGCGGTGCGGCCGGTATTGTAGTTGGGGACCGCGTAGGCGATGCGCACGATAAGGTCGGGCTGGCCGTAGAGGTTCTGCGTGCGGCCGCTTGCCACGTAGGTGGCGGCGCTTTTAGACGTAGCGGCCTTTTTAACCGTGGTCGTCTTTTTGGTAGTCGTAGGAGCCGTCGCGGCGGGCGTGGTCTGCGCCGGCGTTACGGTAGGAGCAGGGGTGGAAACGGTAGACGTAGAGGTAACGGCGGGAGTGGCGTTGCCCGCGCCGCTAAAGAGGGTAGGGATAAAAAAAGCGAGCTGGATAATGCCCCAAGCGCCAAGCAGGAGCACAGCGATAAGGCCGAGCACGGCTACGACGCGGACCAGGTTTTCTTTAAAATTCTTTTGCATATAACAGTGACTAAGAGGGTAGCATATTACAATATATTTGTCAAGTGTGCTAGATTGACAAAGACTACAATTGGTGTATAGTAACATCCGTATGACCGCACGGCCTATAGCTTTTTCGCTCACCTTTGTGGCGCTTTTTGCGCTCTCTTTTGCGTTTCTTGCTACGATCGATATGCTGCCTGACCCCGTCGGCAGTGTAGGCGGCGGCGGTTCTACTCCGGTTGAAGTTGCGGCGGAGCAGGTAGAGACGGCCGCTCCCGTGCGCGTCGCCGCTAAAAAAATCGGGCTTGATGTCTCGGTCAGCAACCCGGCCGACACCAACATCGACGTGCTCAACGAGGCGTTGCTCGACGGCGCGGTGCGCTATCCGACCTCGGCACTGCTCGGCGCGGAGGGGACCGTGCTCCTGTTTGGCCACAGCAGCCACTTGCCGATTGTCCGCAACCAAAACTTCAAAGCCTTCAATAATATCGAAAAGCTGAAGGCGGGCGACACGGTGAGCGTCTATTCCGGCACCACGGAGTACCGCTACGCGGTTACCAGTGTGCGCCTTGCTAATGCAGAGGAGGATGTGGTACAACTGCCGTCAAACGGAAAGTACCTTGCGCTGGTCACCTGCGACAACTTTGGCACCAAAAGCGACCGCTATGTGGTGGAGGCGGAGTTTGTGGCGGCATACGCGTTGTAATATGAAAACTTCATAACTAATTCAGGTTTGTGGAGGCATAGTGGGGAGCAGAAATTTGTACCCCGCTGTACCTTCGGAAATGATTTTCGGAGGAGAAGTAGTTCTTCATACAACCAGGAGGAGATGGCCATGAGCCGGATCCATATGCTGACTACCGCTCTGGCCATCCTGGCCATGGGCGCGATTACTGCCGGCTGTTCTGCAAATACGCGGTTTTCCACCGGTCCGGAACGGCCGATGTTACAAACCGGCGCTTATCCGGCTGAAGAGCCGGATGAGGAAGGTGTGGCAGAGTGGGACCGCTGCGACGGCGAATGCCGGTATCAAGAAGCCATGCGCATGTGTTCGACCACTATTCAAGTGGCCGGGGCGCAGCGCCAGCAGGCTCACGCGCAGTTTATGCAGTTCCGCGATCGCACGGCCTTCCGGGCGCGTGTGATGCAGAGCTGTGCGGGCGGCGGGAATGTCCGGTATGCCGGCAACCACCGCCAGTCGGGTATCCATCGCGGCCCCCCGATTTGTCCTAGAGGACAAATCTTTAAAGCGCAGTACGGCAAGTGCGTCGGTGGAGTACTCCATGACATTCCGCTCAGCGAAGAGAGGAAGGAGTACTACACTGGTTGCCCAAAAATCGAAACCCACTTTATTGTGCGGGGCAACCGGTTGTTCAAACAGCAACGCTGCGCGCCGCAAGAAACTAGGGCGCGCAGTTGATAAGGTCTTCGGCAGTGCAACACAGTGTGTTGCACTGCCGGGGGTCTCTTTTATCAATTTTCGTACTCTGAGCTTAAGTAGTTGAGCTTGGAGCGTGGGTATTGAGCCTACTTGACATTATTAGTAACATACAGTAAGGTGCTTGTGTTTATTACTTTAGAAAAATATATGAAAATTATTACCAGCAACACGGTTCACACTCTCAGCGTCGCTCTTGCGGCGCTTATTTTGGTTGCTGTATCGTTTGCCATAGCGCCGAAGGCACACGCAACTGAGCTTGGTGGTTGGGATGATGTCGGTTATTACGACATGTCCACTCCGACGTATGACAGCGGTGGTTGGGATGATGTCGGTTATTACGACATGTCCACCCCGACCTATGCCGACACTTACGACTACAGCACCGGTTCCTACGGCGGCTACTCGAGCCCGTCCTATACGCAGCCTAATTACACCCGCCCCAATTACACTCAACCCAACTACACCCGGCCCAATTACACGCAGCCCAATTACACCGCTCCGAGCTACACCAACACGTGGGACAACGGCAACACGTACACCTACGCTCCTTCCAATACCGAAACGTGCAATGCGGTCAACAGCTGCAACGACAACAGCTATCGCGACAACAGCATATACTCGCCGACGAATATCGTGACCGACAGTCACAACATAGTGACCAGCTCCTTCGACAGCCATAATGTGTACAACCCTTACCCGGTTTCGTATCCGACGACGCAGGTAGTGTATGCCTCCGCTCCGGTACAGCCGACGTACACCCAGCCGGCGTACCAGCCAACCTACCAGCCGACGTATCAGCCACGCGTCGCCTACAACAATCCGGGCATCTCGCTTGCGGCGGTGCCGTATACCGGTCTTGACCTCGGTCCGTGGGGCACGGCGGTGTATTGGGGCTTCCTCGTACTGTGGTGCCTCATTGCGGCCTACCTGATTGCCGTCAAAAAGGTGCAAAACAAGTTCGCGACCTGGCTGTTTGGTTCGACTGCGCTCACCACAGGTGGTGCTACTCCGGTAGCCGCCAAGACCGCGCAAGTTGCGCCGAAGGCCGCCGTTATGGAGACCAAGATCGCTCCGCAGTTTGCCGGCATCGACCCGTTTATCGCGTCGCAGATCAGCCGCGCGTTCTAATTTCTTCAGTCAATTTAGAGACAATGTCGGCGAGCGGGAGCTCGCCGATTTTGTTTTCACGACTCTCGAGCGTTGCGGTCTTGTTGGCAACCTCGGTGTCGCCGATAACGAGCAGGTAGGGGACCTTTTGCTGTTTGGCGGCGCGGATTTTTTTACCCAAACTTTCGTTGCTGTCGTTAAGCTCCGCACGGATGCCCGCTGCCTTGAGTTGGTCGGCCGCTTCGCGGGCAAACTCCTGATGCGCCTCGCCGATAGGGAGCACGACCGCCTGCACAGGCGAGAGCCAGGTGGGGAAGGCGCCCATGTAGTGCTCAATCAGTACCGCCGCGCAGCGCTCCAAAGAGCCGGTGATGGCCGAGTGTATCATCACGATACGCTCCTTCTCGCCTTTCTCATTAACACAGGTAAGGTCAAAGCGCTCGGGGATGTTCATATCCAGCTGGATAGTAGCCACCTGCCACTCCCGGCCCGCGGCATTGGCCGCCATAAAGTCGAGTTTGGGGCCGTAGAGCGCCGCCTCGCCGGGGCCCTCAAAGTAGTCCGCTCCGCGTTCCTCGGCTATCTCGCGCAGTTCGGCCTCGGCTTTATCCCAAATGGCTTTGGTGCCCAGATATTTTTCCGGCGACGCCGGGTCGCGGAATGATAGCCGCACCCGCAGGGTAAAGCCGAACTTTTTATAAAACGTATCAACGATGTCCCAAATCTTCAAAAACTCTTCTTTAATCTGGCTCGTGCGGCAAAAGACGTGGCTGTCGTCCTGGGTGATAGAAAGCACGCGGGTGAGCCCGCCGAGCTCGCCGGACTGCTCGTCGCGGTACACCATGGTGGTCTCCGCGTAGCGCTGCGGCATCTCCCTGTAGCTGTGCGGCTTGCGGTCGAAAATTTGCGTGTGGTGGGGGCAGTTCATCGGCTTGAGCGCGTATTCCTTGCCCTCGCGCGAGGTGATGCGGAAGAGCTCGTCGGAAAACTTGTCCCAATGCCCGCTCTTTTCGTACAGCTCTTTTTTAGTGATGTGGGGGATAGTAACGCGCCCGTAGTCGTACTTGCTCCGTAGCTCCCAGACAAAGGCGTCGAGCTCCTGGCGCAGGATGGTGCCCTTGGGAGTCCACAGCGGCAGCCCCGGGCCCACCAGGTCGGAAAAGGTAAAGAGGTCAAGTTCCTGGCCTATTTTTCGATGGTCGTTGTCTTCCATATAAAATGCCGTTCCCCATATCCTACCTTATTTTTAGATAAAAAAAATCCCCGCCGAGGCGGGGACTGCGTCACTTCTGATTGGTGGCATTTGGCGGCAGTTGGCCGTCGGGCAGGTCTTCGGTCATAGCTTTACCCAAGTCGGCCGCTACCTGGCGCTCAAACTCCCGCCGGGACTTTTCGTCCCTGACGGATTCGACGAATTTCTTGTTCCGGCTGTCCGACATCATCTTTCCAAACGCTGCCATAGCGTTTTCTCCCTTGTTAAACGGTGTACTACTGCCCGTATTCTACAACGCTTTGAGTGCTTCTGCAACCAAGGAGAGCTCGCCGTTGCGGTTGGTGAGCCGGCCCTTGAGCGCAATACAGCTTTCGGGCACCAATAGCGCTTTATAGGTGACATAATCTTTGGGGAAGACGACCGCCTCGATAGAGCCGTCAAAGTCGGCCAGTTTGATAAACGCCATCTGGTCGCCGCCTTTAGTAAGTATCACGCGCACGCTCTCTATCATGCCGGCGGCGACCGTGGTGGTGCCGGGGCGGACCTGCAGTTTTGTCTGTCCGATGCTCAACGCTTTGCCGGCGGCCTGCGCTCCCTGCAGCTTTTCTTTATATTGGTCGAGCGGATGGCCGGAGATATAGAGGCCCAAGAGCTCTTTCTCCCATTTGAGCTTCTCGCCAAGCGGCGCTTCGGAGGCGGCCGGCAGTACCAGGTCGCTTGAGCCGCCCAGCCCCGCAAAGAGCGACTCGCTCCCGCCGCCCCGCTGTCCGCGGTGGTACTCCAGCATAAGTTCTATGTGCGCAAGCATCCGCCCGCGGCCGCCGTCTTGTCGGCCAGGCTCGCTCAAGTTATCGAGCGCCCCGCACATAATCAGACTCTCGAGTCCTTTTTTATTTAATTGCTGGGTTTGTATTCTGGAAAGAAAGTCAGAGAGAGTTTTAAACTTACCATTAGTTTTGCGGTCTTTGATAATGTCGCCGGCAATTCCGCTGCCGAAGTTTTTTATCGAGTTGAGTCCGAAGCGGATAGAGTCGGGCGTTCCCACTATCACCGTAAAGTCGCCGAAGCTTTCGTTAACATCCGGCGGCAACACGGGGATGCCCATGCGCTTGCACTCCGCGACCATCACTCCGACCGTGTCCACGTCGCCCGACTCGGCGGTAAGCACCGCCGCCATGTACTCGACGGGGAAGTTTGCCTTCATGTACGCGGTCTGGTAGGCCACCTTGCCGTAGCTGGCGGCGTGCGCTTTGTTAAACCCGTACGCGGCAAACGGCTCGATGAGCTTCCACAGTTTTTCCGCAAGTGCGGCGGAGAGTTTGCCGTAATTAATAAATCCTTTTATCAGTTTTTCTTTTTCGGCCTGCATGACGGCGGGGATTTTTTTGCCCATCGCTTTGCGCAGCATGTCGGCCTCGAGCCACGAGTAGCCGCCGAGCTTGATGGCGGTCAAGAGGACGTCGTCCTGATAGACGATTACTCCGTAGGAAAAGTCGAGATACTCCTTCATCCTCGGGTCGAGGTAGTGGATCATCTGCGCGTTGTGCTTGCGCTCGATGTACTGCGGGATAGTCTCCATCGGCCCGGGGCGGAAGAGCGCCACCATCGCGTTGATGTCGTGGATGGTAGTGGGGCGCAGCTCTTTGAGATAGCGGGTCATGCCGGCGCCGTTAAGCTGGAAGGTGCCCTCGGTTTCGCCGCGCGCCAACATCTCGAACGTCCGCGCGTCGTCGACGGGGACGTTTTCTATATCCACGGTGATGCCGCGCGTCTTTTCCACAAGGCGCACCGCGTCGGCCAAAATGGCAAGGTTGCGGATGCCGAGGAAGTCGAACTTTAAGAGCCCCGCGTCCTCTATCGAGTACATGTCGTATTGCGTAATAATCTTGCCGCCTTTCGGGTCCAACTGCAGAGGAGTGTAGTCGGTGAGCGGCGTGGGCGACATCACGACGCCCGCCGCGTGCACACCGACATGCCGCGCGCAGCCCTCTATCTTCCGGCCGAGGTCGATGATTTCCTTCGCCTCCTCCTCGGTGTCGTATATTTTTTTGAGCTCCGGGTTCTCCTCCAGCGCGCGCTCGAGCGTCATGGGGAATCCCTGCGAGCCGAAGGGGATTTCCTTGGCGATGCGGTCGCCGATGCCGTAGGCAAACCCGAGCGCCCGCGCCACGTCGCGCACCACGCCGCGCGCGAGCATCGTCCCGAAGGTGCCTATCTGCGCGACGTTTTGCGCGCCGTATTTGTGCCGCGCGTACTCGATCACCTCATCGCGACGGTTGTCGGCGTAGTCCATGTCGATGTCGGGGGCCGAGGGGCGCTCGGGGTTGAGGAACCGCTCAAACGGCAGTTTGTACTCGAGCGGGTTTACATTGGTAATTCCCGTCACGTAGGTAATAAGCGAGCCGGCGACCGAGCCGCGGATAGTGGTGAGTATTTTATTTTGCCGCGCAAAGGCAAGCAGGTCGGCAACCACCAGGAAGTACGGCGCGTAGCCTTTGTCGGTGATGATTTTAAATTCGTACTCGATGCGCTCGCGCACCTCTCTGTTGGCGGAGATAAATCTTTTTTGGATACCCTCTTCTATCAGCCGGCGCAGCTCGTCGTTGTAGCTGCTGCCCGGCGGGAGCGGAAAGTCGGGGAAGACCCACTTTCCCAACTCAAGTTTCAAATTACAGCGCGCGGCAATTTCTGCAGTCTTCGCAATCTGCGCTGGTGTATATTTTTCTGCGACTGCCGTTGCAGTAGGGAAAAAGTAGGCCGCGTCCTCCTCGGCGACGTTGCCGTCTTCCTGCGGGCCGCGGTTCTCAATCGCGCGCATGACCTCCCACGCCCGGCGGTCGTCGGGCTCCATATAGTAGATCTCGGGGAGCGCTACGCCCGCGTCTTTAGGGTCGACCTCTATCACACCCTCGGCGTGCTCGTTTAACAACGCACGTGTGAGTGGTATACCTTGTGCATCTGTCAGGTGTGACTTGGTAACGAGCTGGAGTAAGTTTTTGTAGCCGGTGACATCTTGCGCGTACAGGAGCACCCGTGCGCCGCCTTCCATTTTTGCATCCAGCCCGATGATGGGTTTGATGCCCGCCGCTTTGCACTCTTTATAAAACTCGATGGCGCCGTACAGGTTGTCGATGTCGGTCAGCGCCATCGCCGTGTAGCCCTGCGCCTTTGCGGCCGCGACCAATTGCGGGATTTTAGGCAGCGCCTTCAGCAAAGAGTAGTGGGAGTGCACATGGAGCGGTACAAACTCTGGCATAGCCTGATTATAAGCACCGCTTGCCCTCTTGAGCGAGCGGCGCTATTGTGGTGGATAGAAGGCTACACTTAGGGGGTACGACCATGGGTATGATCGATGCTTGGAATTTAGTACTCGGGGGTTTTCTTGTCCTGCTTGCACTGGGTTTTGTGGTGCGATGGACAGTCGATGGGTATCAGTATCTACGCACAAAATTTTGAATTGAAGTTGGCGACCTCTGACTTTGGTCGCTTTTTCTTTTATCTAAATATTCAATAAATATGACGGTCGGATAATTTATTGAACACTATTTGATAGAAAAGTGTTTCTTTAGCCAGGCGTCGTTCTCTATTTTTTCAACGACCATGTATAGGATTGAACTGCCGGTTTTGAGCTCCGCTTTCATCAAAACCGTCAAATCTTCGCAATCGTGCGGATAGACCCAGACACTGTCTTGCAACCGGACAAAGCCGCACTCCTGCATAATAGCCCGGAGCCGGCTACGCACGCCGCGCCGCCGCTCGGGGATGTCGAAGATAATGACTCGCCAGCGTTTGTCCCACCGCTTCTTCCGTTGGAGTAGCAACGCCGCTTTTTCCTGCTCGAGTTTTAAACGTTGAGACCCCGCCGGAGTAAGCCGGGCGAACTTTCGACCCTCTTTTATTACAAAAGCAACTAGTCCTTTGCGGGAGAGACGGATAAGCGCGTCATTTACCTGATGTTTAAGTCGATATTGGTTGCGCTTTTTATTTCCTAATAATTTAAGAATATTTATTCTTGGAGTGGCTCCAATTGCTATCATGCCGCCAATGAGAAGGGTGGTGAGCAGAGCTTTTTGTATCTGCCCCCGCCGCCTGATTTTTTTTGCCTCCGTCTCAAGACCACCCATATTCAAAGTATATGACGGTCGGATAATTTATTGAATATGGTTATACACAACTGTTCTGTTTTTCTTTGGTACACTTTGTGCATGGAGGAATTCATCCTCGGGGTTGATGAAGCGGGGCGGGGCCCCTTGGCGGGGCCGGTGGCGGTGGGCATAGTGGCCGTGCCTGTCGGCTTTGACGTGTTGCGCGAATTCCCGGGAGTCAAAGACTCTAAACTCTTAAGCAGGCAAAAAAGGGAGCGGATTTTTGAGGAGGTGCAAAAGCGCGTCAAGCGCGGTGACCTGCGGGTGTGCGTGCGGCTCTCGGGTAGCGGCTACATCGACCACTTTGGCATCACGCGCGCCGTTCGCAAGGTGGTATGGAGCGGCGTGCGCGCGCTTAGCGGGCCGGAGCACTCGGTGGTGTTGCTCGACGGCTTATTGCGCGCGCCCAAGGAATATATCCAGCGCACTATCGTTAAGGGCGACTTCCGCGTGCCGGTCATCGCCCTCGCCTCTATCATGGCCAAGGTGACGCGCGACCGGTTGATGGAGCGGCTTTCCGCCGAGTACCCGGAGTACGGGTTTGAGCAGCACAAAGGCTACGGTACGCTCACGCACCGGCGCGCGATTAAGCGCTACGGACTCACCAGTATCCACCGCCGCACCTATTGTGGTAAAATAAAAATTAGGGTATAATTGCTGGCGGTTGTTGTACCTCCCGCTACCCCTCAAGTAGGACACTCTGGATGCTCGAATAATACTCCGAAGGGAACCGAAACCCCAAACACTCCCGCGGTCGGTCGTTGAGAAAGGCGTGCACGTCTTGCAACTCTTCCTCAGT